>Ga0179593_1364517_pt1 | contig 15101 bp, 14 predicted proteins | sample CZODoug2_1_08_16_FD_185931 | JGI IMG/M metagenome (GOLD analysis project Ga0179593, IMG submission 185931) | Vadose zone soil fungal communities from Angelo Coast Range Reserve, California, USA - CZODoug2_1_08_16fungal (PacBio error correction) | ecosystem: Environmental > Terrestrial > Soil >... | reverse complement strand
AGGCTTTGTTTTTTTAAACTTGAGTTCCGCCGCTCTTTCTCCAAAAATGTGCCCCGCCCCACCCAATTACTACCAGTGACCTGTTTTCGTCTCATTTTTCCCCCCCCTTTTTGATGAATAGTCAACCTTTTTCCGACCTCGCCCTCGGCGTTGTGCCCCCCCCTCGCTTACTGGCAATTCCCGCTTTTTCGACGTCTGGCCCACTGCAAATAAGCTGACCTTTTTCCAATGCTGTCTCTATGTAACGCATTCTGGCCCCAGCCCACATGGGGCACTTCCGAGCCCGGCAAGTGCCCCCCCCCTTCCCTTTTTCCCTTGTCCTGTTTCCCCCGATTATCGCCCGCGCCGCCTTCCCCCCTTCCTCCTGGCCCCGATCATGGTAATGGTGACAGCAATGAGGGATGCTTTTTTTTTTCGGAGCGCTAGGCAACCCATTCCGTCAAATTCTTTTGAACCGTGCGTGTTCAATTGCCCCCGCCCGCTTTCAGAGAAGAAGTCCCCACTAGGGGAGTCGGCCCCAGCCTCTTTTTTACCCCCCCTGACTTCTGAGGGTTCGTCGGCCGAGGCCTACCCCTCCCACACCATTGCGTTATTTCCTTTTCAGTCCCCCCATTTCTTTTTTGTTTGGGATAATGTAAGGGCGGCGCTTTACCGTCTGTCATTTCGATGCCTAGTCTTTTTAAAATCAATGGAGACTAAATGTGGAATCCTGGGTGGTGTTTTGTTTTTTTTTTTTTTGGTTTTTTGTGCTGTTTGGTGGGGTTGGTGTGTACTAAATAATCCTTCTCGTGTTTCGTTGGCTGTGTCCTGGGTTTATGGTGTTTACCAATGCGGACCTCCCAGCAAACGCCGCCTCCCCCCCGTATCCGTCACCCCCACCTCGCGACCTTCCATGAATCAGTTAATAGATCTTCTCTTTCCCCTTTTTAGTGGTGTTCCCAGTCCTTTGCTTTTAGGAGTCACTCTTCCGTGGCATGAGCTTGTGGTGAGGAGAACAAGACTTTTGACCTCTCACTCGACTAGGGAAGATGAGAGGTATAGAGTCACCTGGGCCCTTTTGGGACGATGGCCTTTCGTCTTCCCACGACTTTTTGTACAAGTCTCATTGGCCGCGTGGAACAAATGACTCCCCGTTATGCACGATTATCACGAGTTTTTTTGCCCCTTTTCCCACTTTTGGCCACTTCCCCACACCGCAGACTCTTTCGTCATCGCGTGGTACAAGCTCATGTCATTTGATCATTCTCTTTGTCCCACCCCCTTGTACCTTTTTTTTTGCAAGGTTCACCGGACCATGTCGGGCTTCGTGGACTGATAAAGGCTTTGAATCCCGTGGACTCCCCTTTTAGGCAATCTTGCCCCGCGTGTTTTATGCTTCTGCCCCCCCCCCCAAAAGTCAAGGGCGTTGCATTGATTTTGTTCCGCTTGGTTAGCTTGGGGGAGGTTTTGGGAGATCTTGTCCCCTTTGCTTCTTTTATTTGTTCTCTTTTTCTTCACTCGGAGGTTCCTGAGAACCCTTGACAGTTGCCCTTCATTTCCCATAGGCCCGCTTTCAGTTCCCCTGTTGACAACGGTCTCCTTTCAGACGATTCTCTTTAACGTGCCGTACTTTACCCAACAAACCCGAAAGAGAATTTTTTTAAGGGATCCATGAATATGTGTCTTGGCGCGACCATTTCTCCACCCTCATTTGTACTGTTCGCTTGCGAGCCCGCTCGAATTCATTAGGTATCTCACAGCTTGTAAGCTCCCCCCGGCACTTTTTCTGGAGTGTTTGTTCCCCGCCGAATCATTCGATTTCGAACCGACGTGTTTGTCCTTGGTTTTCCTTCCTTTCTCAAGGTGTTTGTCCCCCATCTCCCCTTCTACTCATTGCGTTTCTCCTTCTTTTTTTACATCGAACAAAGATTCTCCCCATGTGGGCGCCTCGCGTCTGTTTCTTGGGTGTTTCTTAGGGCTACCTCCGAGTCCCCCGTTTAAGCCGGTTCTTGGCTTTTTCCGATCAAACCTTTCGTCAACTTCCCTCCGATGAAGAATGGTGAGGCGATGTCACTCGATCCCTTCCTTTTTTAACCTGAGCCTCACCCTCTAACTCATCTAAGTTTTTTTTTTTTTTTTAGCTTTTAAGCACTCCTGGCGGACAAAGAAATTGCTTTTGTGGGCGTTCGACGATTTACGTCTGCCTACAGCTTGCGAAGCCCACCCCCGGCCGCTTTTTGTCTGTAATCTCTCAGTGTCCCCCACCACCCCTCATGGTTATCTTCCCCAAACTTCCAATTCCATGACCTTGGATCTTTCTTTTGCCTTTTCAGAAAGTGGTTAGTAACTCTCGGTTGTTCGTTCTCTCGACGAACTAGTCTTGACCTCCCCCTTTAGAACGGCAGCACTTGAAGCTTTTGGCCCGGCGCCTTCGTCGGGATCGACACATATTTGAGAAACGATATATTCTTTCCCCCCATAATACTTTTTTTTCAGAGCTCCTGGTTTTTCCGCGGAGACCGCGGAATAACCTGATGTTGAGGAGTTTGGATTACCCCTTGTACTCCGTGTACTGGGGTCGTGTTCGTTTGGTCGTCGGCCTGAGGGTGACGCAGAGGGATTCTTTCTCCCCCACCCACACCCTGGAGTGTTTTTATTCGACTACCATGATCCTGAAGTTAATCTAGAACGGGATCCCCCACCTCCTGTCGTTGGATTCTTTTGCGTTTTAGCTCCCTTACGAGGCTTCAATCTTCAGTCCGTGGAACGCTCCACCATCCTTTTGTGCATTTTCAGCTTTCCCCTCTTTCTTGGGGCCACCCCAAAAGTCGAGTGCCCTGTGTATTTTTCTTTTCGCCTTCCCCCCCCAACGCGTGTCTCTTTTCCTCCCCCAAACTCATTCAAAATTCCTAGGTAGGTTTACGTCCTTTTTTCAGACTCCATACGGCTTAATTTTTTTTTTTTGGCTATACTTTTATGATACTCGATCATCGGAAAGATTCTCTTCCCCTTGCTCCTCTTGAGCGTTTGATAGAAGTTATAGACACCAAGATGTCTTGTTCGAACGCGTCCCTTTCCCAGGGTCACGGCCCCCCCCCTGATGACTGGTCCCGGTTTATCCCCCCCCATTTGTGTCCGTGCAACTTTCTACACTAAGATCGTCCGGTTCTTTATGCACCCCACTTTTCCCTGGCATTTAAGTTTTCCCCCTTTTAGATTCCTCCTATTTTGTTCATGGCTGTCGGTCCCCGGCGAATGCGCTACAGTTCAGGGTGACCGGTGATTGAGTTTACCTTTTTCTTTTTTTTTTTGTATCTACGCCCGTAAGATTTTAATGATTCCGATGCCCCAAAGTAAAACAGTTCTCTTCTTGCCCCCTTTTGTTTTTTTTCCTGCGGTTAGTATAATAGGTTTCTCTCTCTTCTTCCCATTCCCGGCTGCAGCGTTTTCTGCCGGACGGTCAAATCCTGGACTTTTTATTCCGGAACCGTCCTACCCACCCCTCGTTAATCGCCCCCTCTCCCCCCCAAAACCCACCCCTAAGCCCTTTTTTTGCCTACTTCGCCCCCCCCCACCAACCCCTTTCACCAAGGGACACCGGAACAAACACGCCCCCCCAAACACTCCAACTACTTGCCTGTTGAATTGTCCTCCGCCACTACAACAGACCTGGACCATCAACAGTTTTTTCTCCGCGGCAGTACTTAACCGGTCCTGTATATTAAACGGAATCAGAAATTGAGCAGTCAACTTTTTCCCCTTGGGTTCATACTTCCCTTGCCCCTGGTTTTCTTGCCTCTTGACCTATAATTACTTCTTTCTGTTCTCCAAGACGCGGCGATTTGATTAGTATCGATTGTTGTCGGACTGTGCCCCCCACTTCTCTACTTCGCTCTGGTAATCACCCTTTCCCTTGGCTCCCTTTCCAATAACCCGTCCTTACTAACCCCAGGTCTATGGCTCCTTTCTTCTCGTTTTTTCCCGTCTTGTGCCCGCTTCTTCTCTTCGTTTTCATCCATCCAAGCTTCGGCCGAGGTTTGGATCACGACCTGTGAGATGATCTCTCCTTTTACGGAACCTCACCCCCTGCTTTCACCCCCACCTCCGGACTTTCCTCTCGTCCCCCCTTTTTTTCACCATCGAGTAACCGTCTTTGGTTCGGTTTTTTTCGCTTCCGGTGTTCTTAGCCGTCTATGTTGCGGAGGGCTTTCATCGCGCCTTCTTTTCTGCTGTCTTTTTCCTAACAACCCCCGCTCCATCTGCAAAACCCCGATATAAGTGATGGTTTTCCGTCTCCACCCCAACTATTAGTCTTCCCCCCCCCTATTCCGTCTTTTTTTCAGCAAAGGGCCGGCCCGCTGAATTATTCCCACAGCTTAAACTAAGTGAGTGACTCCTCCTTCGGCCTTATGTTTGAGGGAGTGGCCCCCATACCTCAATGAAGTTCCTACGTTGTTTTTTTTTTCTATCCTTAAGTTGACTCTTGGACGCGTCAGTTGATTTCTCCTGAGACTCACTGTGAGAGTGGCTTGGTCGGTTCCAGTTTTGAAGCTTTTACACATCCTCTTCCTACTGCAATTTGTGTTGTTATCGTGCTCACAAGAAAAAGTTCTTGCCTTAGACAACATTTCCAACGGCTCTTGGGCCCAAAGATGGTTCCAAACTTCTGTAGGCGTTGGAGATCTTTTTGTGTTAACGCTTCTCCCATCAGCGCCGTTAGCGGCCAGTCACGGATGTTTCGATTTGCCAGCCTCTTTTTTTCGGTCCGTTTTCTGACCTATCGAACATCGTAGTTTCTTTGGATTCCCGATTCAGCGCAGGGGGGGATTGACCAGTTTTCTCGTCCAGTCTCCACCCTGTAACCCCGTGGATCCCACGGTCTGATTCCTCCCTTTTGTTAACTCCATTTTGCGACCCCGCCACGGGGTGCCGACTTTCATTTAGTTTTCCATTTGTTGCCTTCTTAGTTTTTTGTAATCCCACAATTTTCCGCCTATTCTCTTTTTTACTCTTGTTGTTGTTGTTTCTTACCCTTCGATCGTTTTTTCCTGGTGCTCTTTCCCTGTCCTCCTTCTGCCTCAAACGGCCCCCGGGCACAAAACTATAATGTCGTCCCTGTGTTGCAAGTTCCCATCTGTTTTTTGGTTGTGTCCCTACTTCCATGTTCGGGCTTATCCCCGCCCTGTACTTTGGTCCTTCCCCCAGTTACCTGGTGACTTTTCATCCACCCTCGTTGTCTTCTTCTTTTCCAACTCTGGAAATGCAATCTTGGTACCGGTGTGAATCCCCCCGCCTCTATGATGCTTTGTAAATGGAACTTTAGTGCCAATCGCTTTAGGGTAGGTCTTAAGGCCCTGTCCCACTCCTTCCCCCGAGCCGACCTTTTTCCCCCCCCATTTTTTGCTCAAGAATTCCAAGACTTCAGTCTTTTTTTAAAGGTGTACCCCTATTGATTGGCAATGTTCCTGCTCCCCCCCATTTTCTCCCCCCCCTTATTCTTTTATCGTTTCCATTTCCCTCCCCCGCTCAGTTTCTTTATTTCAAGCCGTGGATGTTGAGTCCTTTAGCGGAACACGCCCTTCCCCCTTCTGATTGTGGTGGCCGTCCCCTCTGCCTAACTTCCTGCGGACCCTTGGCAAGAACTGCTCGCTTGTTTCATAAGCAGGGGGTGCGACAGAAGTTATGCGGTCTCTTTGAGAGCCGAGAAACATTTGCGGTAAATACAATTTTTAGGACTACGATTTTGTGGAGACTTACCCCAATGTTCAACTCATCTTAGTGGTATTTTGAGGGAAGGGGGCGATGTGAATTGGTGATGTTTTTCCACCCTCGGCGCTCCGTCGGACGCCATAGCCGAACTTCGTGTGGCGTCAAACCTTGCCTCGCGGTCTCCGAGTTCCCCTCAACTTTTTCACTTTACGGAGCGGTCATTTGGTGTGGAAATTTTCGTTTGTCAAGGCGTCGTCTCCCTTCCTCGGACACCTTTCCTTTGACTATTCGAGACACTCGCTTTGACGGGCACCCCCCATTGTGCCCCGACGGGCCCCCCCACCCCTGACTACGACGTGCCCCCCTTAGACAAGCCCTCTTATTTGGACGAGTGGACCAATTATTGTCCTCCCCTGGGGATGACCACTATCGTGACTAGTTGGCCCGTGTGCCAACCAGCATTCCTTGGACGTCACGGACCTTTTCCTCTTGGCGTTAACACCCTACTATTTTGATTGGTTCGTACTTCGCCACCCAGGGCATTGAATTGTCCCTTTCTCCCCTTTTTCCCAGTGAAGCTTACATTCTTCTCCTAAGAGACGCGCTGCCACGGGCAAGTGGCCTACCCGGCACTTTTTACTTGATTCCCGTCTGCTGGTTCTTAATGCGGACTACAAATTCCGTCACGGATTTTTTTTGTGTGATGGTTGGGTGTTAACTTGGTGTCTGTTTATTGGGCGGTTGCTAAGGCGGGGTTTTCGTATTTGTGATAGTTTCCACAGTTTTAGGCTGTCCTGAGCGTGTTCCACTGGATCATTGGTTTTTCCCTTCTCCATACAATGGCTCCCCTTTCGCCTCAACGGCTCTGCCTGGTACTCCCCCGGATTTTACTTACAACCCCCCAGCCAGTACGCCGACTTTTTGACTTTTTTGCCCTTTTATTCCATATTCTCGCGGCGTCGCCACGCCATCTCCCTTCACTCGGCATCTAATTAAAGCAGACTTTGGTGCGTGGCCGACCATGCCCCAGTGAACCATGCACCCTATATCGAATCTTCCAGACTGTTTTTTACTGGACGTGATGAGTTTTAATCCCGCTCATCGCATTTGCGGTATTACCTGTATTTCAAGGTTCACGCACATGATACCGGTGACCATTTTCTCCTTCCTCGAAAGGTTCATCCCTACCTTCGACCAGCGGGCCTCGTTTCTATCCCTCGCGCTCGCCACATCTCAACTGTGCGCGCGTCTGATTCTTCGTGGGGTCTTCTTTCCGATTCCGCTTAAGATTCCTTTCACTCCTGGATGGCGTTTACGACTAAATAAACCTTCTTCACTCCTCCTCCGATTAATTTTCCTTAGTTTTTCCTGCTCCTGTTAGACCTTTAGTTTTTTCCCCCTCTTCCCCTCTCTCAATGGTACGCCTTATAAAGAAGCCGTTAGGTCGGCCCCCCACTCTACTGATTTGTCGGACCTCCGCCGATGTCTGTGCAGCCGTCTTCCCGCCTCGCGTTCTCCCCACAGTCAGCCCCCGGAAATGAGGCATTCCTTTATACAGTACCCACTCCCAATCTTCTTCGATTACCACTTAGACGGCGTTAAATTTTATCTTTCCCGTGTTGGATGTTCCCCCTCCCTTCTCTTTCTTGACTTCCCAGGTTGGCTGCTCGCGACCATTTTCTGCCGACCATTTAGACAGCCTTCAGTATTAAGTTTTACTCCATTTTTCCCCCTCGTTTTTTTCCCTTTTCCCCCCTTTTTCCCTGGATCCAATGCGGTTGTCCGACGCTTTCCTTTTTTTCCTCCTCACGCATGTTTGTTTTTTGCTTAGCTATCTGGGCCATTGAGCTGGCGCCGCCGCCGAAATACCGCGTGGTAGGGCCAATTGCTCGCTTTACATTATGAGGCCTTTCTTTTCCTGCGGCGGGCCTTAGTGTTCTTCGTTTTTTCTCCAACTGCTGAGGTTGATCCCTCTGGGGCTTGAAACACACCCAAACCCATGAGACGAGCGTGTGCAGATTTTTTGACCGTTTTTTTCCCATCTTTATCTTAGGATTTTCATTTTTGGCGAACTTTCATGATCCTTGCCTTTTGTGCCTGTTCCCTAACTCCCTCTAGTCGTGCTCCTTGTTAAGCCTTTCACTGTCAGCGCGTCCTCCCAAAAATCCCCTGTTGAGTGAACTTTTGGCGTTTCCTGCTAGCTTTTCTACAACCCCCCCATGAGTATTTGTACTTGTTCCCACTGCTTTGATTTGCCTCGCGTCCCAACTCATTCACAACTTTTCCTTGAGCTTGCCACGCGGTTCTTTTTTTTTTTCTTCCGCTAACTCGGCTCGGTGGACTCGTTTCCTGCTCGCTCCGCCATTTTTCATCCTCCGTCATTTGCTGCCTCGTGTCGAAACCGCGTTCGCTTTTGAAAACTTTGTAGCCCGACCCCCCTCGCTTGAAGTGCCACCTTTGTCTTTCCCACCTTGTTCCATCGGTTTCTCTTTTAATGTTTTTCGATTCGGGAGGCCTTCCCCCTCATCACGCCCTTTCTTTCCTTCCACCCCTTTTAGATTCGTTAATCCTTTCAATTGTTTTTATCGGTTTCCTTCCCAGGCGACTTCCACGTTGTTCAATTGACCTGGCTGATTTTTTGTGAGGCCCTTTGCGTGTTTTTTCGAGATATATTGTCCCGCTTGCCCCAAAACTTCTGCGGAGCGGGCCCTTGTTATCCTTTTACTCCAGTCGTCTGTTTGCCATTGCTGATTGGACCGTCTAGTGTTTACGAAGGTTTCCCCCTTATCCAGTGGCCCTCTTTCACCTTTCCCTACACCTTCGTCAGCGCCCCCAACCCTTTTCAAATCTTGAGGATCCCTTTCTTTGAAAGACACACCCTAAGAAACGACCAACTGACCCCCCCCCAGCCCTTATACAAAATAAAAAATCAAAAAACCTACACGGAGAGGGGACTTTTAGACGAACCTCCAACCCACTGCGGCATAAAACGGCAGAAGCAGAGTATTGTCTGTAAAGGTCTTCCCGCAAGGTTTTTGCTTGGACCATAGTTTCAGTGATTGGAGTTCCCCCGTGGCAGTAATTTTGCTTTTTCCCCAATTTTTCCGTCCTTCTTTCCCCCACCACTTCCATTCCCCCTGGTCTTTTTGGCCGCCCCCCGTCTCTGGCATGGTTCTTTGACAGCTCGGCGTTTTTTTTCGGACGTGCCCCCCCTTCTCATCTATCGGAGATTCCCCCCCCCTTGTTCAGTGTTCCCCTTCAAACCCCCCTCAGTTATAACAACACAAAGCTCTTCCCAGTTAGCGTCCAGTTTCTTCCCGTTGCCCACTGTTCCGCCTTATACCGTTATAATCGGACTCTGTCTTCGGTTGATCCGACCGGTTCTGCGCCTTTTCCCCCCTTCCCAGACTGTTCCTGCGAAAATCAACGTGAACTTGTAGCGACCCCATTGCCCTTATCCCGACAACAGTGGATTCGGTTTTCCCCGACTTCTTTTTTTTTTGTCCCTTTCTTTTTGGCTGGCTTTGTGCGTGCCGGTTACTCTTTTTTTTCCTTTGTTGCCAAACACCCAACACCCTTCAAGCTCAACCCGCCCTGCCACCGACCAACGATATACTGAGGGGTCTTTCCGTCTCCACCAATCCTCCATGTTTTAGATGTTGCTTCTTTCTTCACCTCACGGACCTTCGATTTCCTCCCGGCAACGCCCTGTCTTCCCCCGCCGTCCCACATCCGTGCAGTTTCCACTTGCGTGTTCCCCGCCTGGCCGCCCTCTTCATTTATTGCCTAGGCCGCCCCCCCAGAATTTTTTCTGTTCCCTAGGGGTTTGGCCCCCTCCCCCTCCACTCTTTGACGTTCTTCTCGCTTTGCTCTTTGTCCTGCCGATTCACATCCCCTCAACTGTTTTTACTGGGTGATTTGCCTTCCCCTCCCCCATCCCCCTGATGCGACAAACCCCTTTCCCCCTTTAAGTGGAGGGGCCCCCTGAGTCGTCCCACCCTAGGGCGGCCGTTGCATATCGTTTTGTGACCATACACGACCTTTTACCCCGTTTTACCACATAAGCGCCGTTGAGCCGGTTCGAATGTTCCATCGGCGTTCAGGTTTTCGAGCCACCTTAATTCCTTTTAAAGTTTTGGTATTTCAACTTAAAAGTAGACTCCGTTTTGGAAAGTTTGCCGTTCCATCGCCCCGTCTCCATTTGGGGCCTCTTTTTCGCTCCTTCCACCGGTGACTATTTCAAAGAGCATTCGTTCTTGAGCGCTTTTTCACTTTACCCCCATAGTTTGGTCAAAGTTTTTCTTTGTCCCTCCGCGTCCGGCTCATGTCACCAAGTGATTTAAAGCCGCTCTCACCCCTCCGTTTTTTTGTTGTGATTGATTATTTTTTCCACAAATATTGTGATTTGTAGAATTGACAGGACTCATAACCTCCCCCTGGCACGACAACTCAGTTACACCGGCGATTCCAGCTACCATGGCTCTTTTAGGCCCCACCTGTGTCTACGCCCCTTTACGGGGGAAATGCGTTTTTTCTTTGTCGCCGCGGAAAATCACCCCTTTGACGGTGTTGTTTTCCCCCCCTTTACCAATACGTGCCTTTTCCATGTATAGCCAACGTGAACACAAGGCACAGCAATCTTATCGATGTCCCCGTTCCCGTTTCGCACTCCCCCTGAGAGTGTGGTCTTTCTTTGTCGGGTAATTAACCCGATACTGCCAGCCTCCGCCCGGGCCACCCATTGGCCCTTCTGGTGAATGATCAGCCCAGGTCTGGATGATTGCAACGGCCTGCACCACCAATTTAGCCTTGAATTTCCTCCCACCATTCCCCTCCCCGCCCGAGATAGAATGTCCCCGAAATGGAGGGCGAATAGTGATACCCACCCGCACTGAGTACTTTTTAGTTTTTTTTTTTTTGGGCCATTTTTCCCCACTACCAACCCCGCTTCGCGCCCTATTTACGCCTTTTTTTTGTGCTGGGGTTTGTGCGACCCCCCCTCTCTCGGTCTTTTGATATCGACGGAGCGGCGGCCACTCCCTGGGAACCCAAGTTTGTTTTTACTTCCCCCAAAATGCCACTAGCGTGGTTCCCTCATGGCCTGTGGATGGGAATTAGGTGTTGGCAACCCTAGGAGTTACTTCCCTAAACGTTTCCAGCCCAATTCCGCAAACAACCGGGGATTGCCTTCTCAGGCCCGGTACATAGACAATGGGAATCTCTTCCTTTTTGCTGTACCCCCAATTTTCCTTGTTGGGTTGGTGCCTTGTTTCCAGAGGTCCTTTCAAGTAGAATAAACTGTGTTTGGAAACCCGAAGTCCCCTCGTCTTTTGGAATTTTTTCCAAAGAGATTTGGTTGTGGGTGTTTTGGTGTTTTATGCACCAGGCACCCTTGCACAGGGCCGGGCACCCATCGAACTGGACTTTTCACGGAGCCCATCTTAGTAATGGCTTATTTTGACCTACACTGGTTCCGACAGCCTTGTCTTTTGACCCCCCCCCATCTTACTTGTATCTCCCGTTGTTCCCCCCCGAAACACCTCGAAGACGCGTCTGCCCGGCCGAACATGCTCAGTTTTTTTTTGATTGATGGTGCTACTTCAAAAAACCGGTACACTTCAGCTCCATTTTCGGCCCTTTCATTGACGCTAAATGTCGGGTTTCCCCCCCTTTTTTTATCACGCTGACTTAGATCAGTTTTCCCCCCCTAAGATTGCATGCGGCTTTTTCTGCCCTTAGGAGGTCGACATTAACGTTTTCTTTTGGGGGTTTTCTTTTTCCTGGGCTTTGCCCGTTGGGTATTGGGATTGGTTGCCTGTTGCTCTATTTTCCGGGATTTTCCTCTTTTTTTTCTCGGGTCTCTTCACTCTTTTTTGTTACCGGTTACTCTTCTTGATCAGGCCCGTCGGCGCCTTTTACAATAGGCCCTCTAAGGTTCAGAATGGGACTTTTTCTATAGATTCCTTGAGGATGCCAGCGGGTATTTCCTTCCCACAACCCCACCCTCCCCCTTTTAGGCCTTTTGGAATGAATCTGAGGACCTCCAGGTCCGGAACCAAGCCCCGTCTCATCACTAACCCGGTCACTTTCCTTTTTTAACAAGCCCTTTTTTCCCGGTGTCCGTGAATGCCACTACACGCACTTTTAAAACTTGTTTGACCTCTCCCCCGAACTTTTTTCAGCTCACTTTTGATGCGGTTGGCCTTCCTTCCCCCCCTCTCACTGAAGTTCTTGCGTGAGTCCCTTAACGGACTGACATTGGTGTAAAGGATTCCCCGTTCTCATTCACTCTAACTTTGGGGTTTGTGTGTGACAAAAATTTCTTCCAATTCTAAGTTTTTTTTTAATAGAGTACAAACCTTTTTAACTGATTCTCCCCAGTGCCTTTTTCGCCTCTGGTGCCCCCCGATTCCCCCGACCCCCTTTTTTGCTGGCTTTATCGCACCTTAACGTCGCAATAGCTCCTTTTTCTTTTCCAGTTTTTACACGATCACTATCGCTTGTTCCGACCAATGTCTTCTAACCGAACTCGGATAGTTTATTCCCTTCTAACTCCGGCAAGGTTCTTCACTCCCCCTTCTTGTCGAGAGGTTCCCCTGACGTTGGTGAATTGCTTGCCTTTCTTTCCGCCGATCACGCTTTCCTCACTCCGCCCACCTTCCATGATTTGTCCTTCATCTGGCCAACTCTAAGAGGCTCCCCTCTTTACAACACTTCGCTGCCCCTTTCCGTTTTTTCCCCTTGGCTCTTTCAATGTTGTGCTCCCGTCCAAGCTCTTCATCAGGGTGTCGCCTCTTCCTACCTGTATTTCCCTCCATTGATCCCTGGACTCAGGTAACGCGTTCCTTCTTTGCCATCTCCCTCCCCTTCGGCACTCCCTATGCTGGTTGACCTTCTCTCCTCCCCGGTTGTTTTTTTTTAGAGTCAGTTTCCGGTCCAAACCCGCCATGGAGCGGCTCTGCGCCGAATAACAGCCGGCTTGTCCCCTTTGCTCCCGCTACATTCCGCGGACGTTTCACGGCGTGCCGACGAGTCTTTCCCCTAATCTGCCGCCAGGTCTTTCGAAGCTTCGTCTTCGACCCCACCCCCCCTTTTGATTCTTTTCCTAGCCCCGTTTTTCGCTCAAGTTTAAATCGGGAATTGATTTTTGTCCCCGGATTCGCGAACACGCCCTCTGGCCGTTGACTTTTGGGCGGAAGCCTCTAGCGAGTTCTCACCCGTTCTTGCCGCTCTCAACTCCGTGGCGTTTTTTTCCATTCCCCTGTTCCTTCCGTTGCTAAACCCCTTCTCTCTGTTTGTTCGTCTTTTTACTTTCTCCCGATGCCCTCTGGGTCAAACTTTACCATCTAGATTACCCCGTTTTTTATCTCCGCCCTAAGTTGTTTTGTGTCACAGGCTTGTATATCGTTTTTTTCTGCTCATACCATTTTTCAGACCGGAGCCGATCAGGTGTTGTTTTTGGGTTTGGAATCCTCTTTTTTTTTTGCTTTTCGCGATTATTCGCAAACCCGCTTTCGCAGATTCCTCGTTTTTGGAAATGACCTTCCCAACACACTTTTCTTGAGTAAGATGGTAGCGGGGTTAACCACCTCGAGGTTTTGTCAACTCTTCCCCTGCTGACTTTTTTGGGGTTTCCCTTTGCCAAAAATCATCAGGTTCTAAGTCGTGCGTACCGTTGCATTGGTCAGTTCCTGCTCCCCGTCTTTTAGCTTTCCCCTTTTTCCAGGATGAAAGGACCGATTTGACTGGCGTGCCGCGCGATATTTTGTCCTATCTTTTTCATCCCCCATTCCCCCGTTCCCCCCCCCGCTGGCTGGGTTTAGCTTAGTGAGTCCCGTCAGCTATATTCCTGTGCCACTCCTCCCGCCTCTCTATGTGATGTCTCCCGCCAAAATGATCGTGCATCTCTCAGTTTTGCTTCCTACAAAGTTTGACGAGACCCCCCCCCCCTCGCTACCCCCCACGTCCCCTACGGAGGGCAGCCTATAGCGTCCGCAAACCCCCAATTCTATCCCGGACCTCACACCCCCCACCCAACTCCGACTGACTTTTGTCGGCTGCCCCCGACGCACCCCCTGTCCGCATTTGACCTTTAGCAGGCCACGTATTGATCCTGTCAGCTCCACGTTTCTTTTTAACTTGCTGCGAACCTTTCTGGCTTCTGCGTCCGTGCCCATGTTCGAATCCTACATTCAATACCTTTTGAGACCCACTTTCTTTTCCGCCCAGAGTTTCAGTCTTTTTGTTAGTTCCGTGCTGTTCTATCACTCCTTAGGTAATACCCATTGGTTTTCATGGCTTTCCCTCGTCCCCAATTCAGATTCCACCCAAAGACGTTTCGTTTCCCCTCGTCCAGTGTACGTTTGGAAAATAGCCCGCTTCCCTTTCCCCCTATCTTTTTTCCACTCCTTCCTTCTTTCCGGACCGAGTTCTGTTGTCTCCGACCCCCGAAGATGATCTTCTCTTGCCAACGGCAGTTACAGCCTCAAACCTCCCGGAACTTGGAACATCTCCCCGCCCCCTGTGCACTCGATTTCTCTAAACACTTTTTACTTCGGGGTCCTCTAATCTCCCCTGTTTGTTCGGTGATCCGTTTGCGGCCGTACATCTGTCTTTTGCAACACCCCATTAAAGATCCACTCACCCCTTCACCCGCACCATTCTCGTTCTGTCCGTCTCACAGTCTCATTCCCCAGTTCTGTGACCTAGCCCCTCTTATATCCCACGGACAGTGGTCTCCGCAACCTTGACTCCCGCGCGTTTTCCCCTTCCGGGATGACTATGAATTTCCCCTATGATTGAGTCTTCCCTCTCAGTCCTACCTCCACCCCTACGGGAAGTTCTCCGTGTCTTTTGTTATCATCTCTTGAGTTTAATCATACACACAGGTTTATTGCGAGGGGAGTGTGTAAACCTCTGTGTCGACGATTAAAACAAGACCTTGGCCAAAGTGGTTGGAGGGTTTTTCCCGTTTGCAACAATCACATAGTTATTGGTTCTCAACATTTCCCCAACTAAGGTCTTTGCCCCTGTATGTAGACCCCCCCCCGGTGTAGTGGGATTTTGGGGGTGAATGACTCCCGCCCGTACCAACGACCCAATCTGGTACGGCTATACGTTCCCATTGTGTCGACCAGCTCATATTTGTGGTACGGTTGCCGCCCCCCCGATGAACGTTTCGTCGTTCTTTTATTTCAGGATCCAGCCGTCTTCTTTTTGACAATGCCAGTCATTGCGGCCGTGCCTCCGTCTTTTTCCCCCTTACTCGGTTAGTCCCTCCAACGTTTGCCTCTTCCCCCCCACCGCGCCCTGCGATTGTAGCGAGGGCGCCTCTGTCTTTACTAGTTTTTGCAGGTCATTTGGTTGAATAGAGAGTTAGCCCTTTTTTCCCCCCCCCCGAACACTATGTTTCA
>Ga0179593_1259135_pt1 | contig 15101 bp, 15 predicted proteins | sample CZODoug2_1_08_16_FD_185931 | JGI IMG/M metagenome (GOLD analysis project Ga0179593, IMG submission 185931) | Vadose zone soil fungal communities from Angelo Coast Range Reserve, California, USA - CZODoug2_1_08_16fungal (PacBio error correction) | ecosystem: Environmental > Terrestrial > Soil >... | reverse complement strand
CGAGCTTGGACGGGCCTTCGCATTGTCTTGACTTTGGGCGTCCCGCAGAATTTATGGGTGTCCGTTTGTTTTCTTCCATACCCCTTTCTCTAACCCCCTACTGTATCCGCTTCCTTTGACTTTCGCCTATTCTCGACGGTTTCTGTGTAATTCGAACCTCTCTAACAAAGGCCCTGACCCTAATCCTCCTTTTTGGTCACCTTCCCTCCGGTCCTTATCAAATCGACCTGCTATAGGCCTTCTGTTAGTGCATGAGCCGAATTTGATGCCGTATACTGTTGCTCCGGGTTCCTTTTCCTTTAAGACCCTATGCCTTCTGATTCTTTTCTAACTCTGGTTTCTTTGCCTTCGCTTCGGGCTGTGGGATCGTATTACACCTTTTCCGAATCCTCTCTCTCAGGGTCAATTTTGAAAGGCTATTTCCACTTTCCCCCCCGGAGCTCACCCACTCTCCCAGGGCGCGCCCCCCCCTTAAAATAGATCTCCCCCCCCAGTCGGTCCCTTTCCCCCTGAAGCCCCCCGCCTTTTGATCCGCATCTTCTTTTCCCACTGCGCACGCTGGTCGCCTACATTTCTTGTCTCTCTGTTCTTCCTCCAAGCGTTCTAGGGGGGACCCTTTTAAAAGGTGTCGATTTATTTGAAACGGAAGGCCCTTTTAATTCTTTTTTTCGCCCCCTTTTCTTGCCTTCAGGTTTCCTCATTTTCACCCCGTAAGAGTGATCTCTTTTGTTCATGGTTTATCGGTTCATGGCGAAAAGTTGCTTGTTCTAGCTTCCTCAATGAATCAATTTTCACCAGCTTTAAATGCCCTCAGTGGATCCTCGCTCGTCGAGATGCGATCGCCGTCACTTTTTCTTTGAGTCCAGAAGACCTTCCTTCCCTCCACAATTTCGCAGGATGTAGCCTTCCTGCTTTTTTCCTTATCCATTGTTACGTGGGGAAAAGGGCCGTAGGTTTTTGGCCTTCCTCAATAGGGTGTTTGAAGACCTCTGTATTTCCTCTGTTCCCTTTCTCCCATTTGTCCGCCCCAGTGGCAATATTGACGTGCGATCCGATGCACCGACAAAAATAACCAATTTTAATCTGTCTGGTTTTCTCTTTTCTCCTCTGTGATTCCCCTTCTATTGTTAGCGTGTGCTGACGTTCGAGGAGGTTAGTATCAGTCTCTCACCCTCCAGCGAACCCCCCAGAGCTAAGTCCGAGCCCCAAGTAACTTTTTTTCGGCCCCCCCTGTTCTGGATATACCTCATTGAGAATCACTTGGACTTTCTTCGAAGGAAGTAGTTTTTAACTTTTTTCCCATACAAGTTTTCCTTGCTTTGTATCTTCTGTGCTGCAGAGAAAAATGATACATTTCCTAGATTATTTTTGACCCCATAGTCTGATTGGTCTCTTCCTAAGTCCCGAATTAAGAAGTTCTTTTTTCAGCTCGGATGATTAGGTGGCGGCCCCCACCCTGGGCGTGCCACTGCTTCATCCTCTCCCGGGCTGGTCCCCCTCCCGTTCCCTATTTTCCCTCTAAGAGAGGACGCGCGGTGCTTTTAGATGGGTTCGTATGAGATGAGCTCAGGCCGCTCCTTATTAGGCTTTCTCCCCTCCGCCGAGAAGTGACCCTAATAGAGCTTCTACTGAAGAACTCCTCTTTTATACCGCCAGTCTGGAGAAGATAGTTGCCCCTTCTTTCTGAAGGAGTTTTGACAGCAAAGTGATCTCGAGCCGTCGACGACCTGGACACGTCTGGCCGATGGTTATTAGTCCACTCCGTCCCCCCTTCCTCCTAGGATCGTCAGTCCTCTCTCTCCTTCGTGTTGAAAAGTCCCTTTCCCTTCCCTCTCCACCTTTCGTTCCTCTTCCAGGATCCTGGTGGCGTCCCTGTATGCCGCTATCCGATCTCTCTCTCTTGATAAACCCCCGATTCTCTTTTTTTTGTCTCGTATGGGTAGGGGTTCGCTCCCTATTTCCAGTCTTCACTGATGGACCGGAAAAGCCTCCCGGGGCCGGTGCCTCCGCATTCTTTAGAGGGATTCGTGCACGAGTCTCCCACCCCCTCCCGGTCTTTCCCCCCAGCCTTTCACCTTTTTGCCCCTCAGGATTTTGGTTTTGCGTCGTGAATCCCCCTGCCCTCCCGCTTTTTTCCTTTTTACCTGAGTTTCTAACCTCTTAGCGGGGGCTTTACGCCGTGCTTTAAAGGTTGAGTGCGAGGCAATGGAGTTGATTTCCCTGTGAAACCCCCTCTTGAGTGGACCTTTCTATCCCGCACCAGGCCACCATCCTTCCCTGACTCCCCGGCTGACTGTTCTTTCGATGGACAAGGTCGTGACGAATGTATCCACCCATAATGGCCTTCCCCTCCCACCCATCCCTGCGTCTCTCCTACTCTTTTTTTTTCCAAATCGTTGTTGTTTTTTCTTTCTTTGATTACTAGAGCGGACGCTTCCGGGAGGTTTGCGTATCTTCATTTAACCTCAACACCCCCTTCCCCCTCTCCCGCCCCCAGACCTTTTTTTCTTTTCGATCCCCCTTGCTTCGCCTGGCTGGATCGGAGGTTGGGGTCTTTCCTGACTCCAGGTCCTAGCACGCCCACCTCCTTCTTTTGTTCGCCTTTCTTTTACACACGTTACCCTCATCTTCTTCATTTTTCTCTTCACGAGTTGGTTTTGCGGCGGGAGGTTGGTGTGTTTTGAGACCCCGTACCTAAGAAAGCTTTGTGATCTCGCTTCCGCTTTTTCTGCTTTGTTTGCGAGAATCCTTCTTTTCTTGATATTTGGATCATTGCCCAGCGGTCTGTCCGGAATAGAATGTTCGTCCGTCCAATCGGTGATCTTGTAGCGTCTAGGAATTCGACCCACCTACATTTCTTTCTCCCCGATGCCCTTGGAGATTTTTTTCCCCTGAGTCCCTCAGCTCTTGTGAGTAGAACCCGAGCCAGTTCGAAAGCGAGAGGACGGCCGCCTTTCCTCGGAAGAATGTTTTTGAACTGTGCCCCATTTTCCGTGACTTTCCCCTTCTTTCTTATTCTCTCCTTTGTCCTCCTTCGTCTTGGGTGGTCCGCGCGGCCTCCGCCGCGCCGAGTGGTCGTGTTTTTGGGCTCTGGCGATCCCATGAGTCCCCTTGATTTTACGTTTCCTGCCGATCAATTAGTCCTCTGTTTTCCCCCCGATCTTCAGATTTTCATTTTTAGTGAGCACTTCTTCGTACAGGAGCCGACGCTGCCACGTCGCTTCGTGCGATCACGCGGACCACGGTTTGGTCCAATTTGTCTCTCTTGAGGAATCCCCCCCGCTAAACGATAGCGCCCCCTCTTAAGAGAGGATGTTGTTATGATCGGCTTCCGCCAGTGCGCGATTGGCTTGCCCGTCCAAGCCCGTCGAGGTCCTCTCAGAACAACTGCCTTTCATCCCCCTTTGATTCCTCCGTCTATAACTTCCCTTTCTAACTGAAGACCCATCCCGCATGTTTTTTCTGATCTCTTTCCCTTTTTTTGCCACGCTGAGACCCGCTATGAAATTATTGAGAAGGTCCACCCTCCTTTCCTCCTGTCAGACACCCCTTCGTGCCTTTCGATTATGTCGCGCCCTCTATTTTCCTCCGAAATGGACGGGGATTTAATTCCTCTGGTGCGCTTTAAGAGACTTCCCACCTCCTCTGAGACCTCCCTCCCGGGCGATCCGACGTGCATTTCCCCCTCCCGTCGAGTAGTCTCCCTTAATCCCTCCTTCCTTTATTTTGGTTCTGGGGTAGATGTTTCGCCCCCCCCTAGGATGACGTTTTTGACGTTGCCCTGGGTAGGGCGAACCCGTTGTCGATGCACTCTATCGATGCGCGATTAAGCGGGCGGTCTCCACCACAGAAGCCGTTTTGTTCCCCCGCGAGACATTTGTCGGTTTCCTTCTTTCCCCTCCCTCCGTTCGCGGCGTTTATCTCTCTTCTTTCCCAGCACCCTAGGTCAACGGCCTGACCCATCTCGACGCTGAGGTCTTCGGCATTGATTCCTCGAGTGGTTTTCCCTTCCCTCGAATCCCCAGCACAACCTTCTTTTCCCTTTCTTGATCACGGCGACGTTCTCCTCCCTCTCCATTCGAGTTCACCTTTTATGACAGGGCGGCCACACCTTCGTCTTATTAGCTAGAATAACTTGTCCCCCTTCCACTCCCGTCCCCCTCCCCCTTTGTTTCCTCAGAGATCCATTCTCCTCCCTCGTTTCGTCTTTTTTGGTGTCACACCCGATGGTTCGGCGGCTAGTGAAGAGAGCGGTTTTGATTTTTTTTGCATCGAGAGTTTTAAATTGCTTCTTCCTCCTTCCTGGGTCGCGTGCGTTTCGAGTTTTATATTGTTCCCTGCCTCGTCTTTCCTCCTTCGCTGACCTTCTGCCGCGGGGTGTGAATCCCGGTCAGCCCTTAGCTCGAGACACCAAGCTTCCGAACCACCTCTTCTATACTCCCTCCCTACCCTCCCGTCTGAATTGACACGCGCACTTTCCTCTCTTCCAAGCTTCCTTGGTAGGCCCAGACTCCAGCTTCGATGGTGATCTAACTGTCCCCCAGTATTGTTACCTTTCCCCCAATTCTTAAGTAAAGTTCCTTTTCCCTGATTGATTTTTATTTAACAGAACCTCGACAGAGAATCTGAGAGCCTTAGATAACTTAAAGCTTATCCTTTTTTCCGAGTTTAGAGGGGGGGTCCGCTTCCCACTCACACGGTCTAGTAAACTCGCCAGGTACAGCAAAGAGGCTTTTCCCCCCCTCTTAGCCTGTCCCTTTTCTCCATGATTAGAATGACCCTTTTTCACTCGCGAGGAGTCCGGTCTTCGCGATGCTCGTGGAGTGAGTTCCCTGTTCTAACCCTTCGAGGTACCCTCCTACTTTTGCTGGAAGCATTATAATTTGGGTTGTTGAGGATAGGTAATTCCTCCAAGTTAGTCCCCCTTCCCCTCAAACGCGCCAAGATCTTCTCCCTGAGGGTTGAGAGCCTCTACCTCTTTTCCGTCTGTTTTCCTCCGGGGCGTGTTTTTCTCCCCTTGACCGTTAGAACTGGCTCTGCATGTTTTTCTTGTGTCCCTGTTTTGACCGCCGCTGGGAGCTACCTTTTTTTTTTTTTGGGGTCGTCCAAAACATTGCGCGCATTAGCGCCTCCTTTATCTCCTTTTCTAGCCTTATCCCCTCTTTTTTGTCTTTTAGAGGTTATGTGACTCCTTCCCTTTTTTCCCCGCCGTGAGCCAGCCTTGACAGGGGGGCATTTAACAACGGCCAAGGCCATTCGATTCTTCCCTTTATGACGTTTTTTTTCATTTCCCTCGCCAAAATGAGTTGCTTTTTCTGTCAGTGCGCGGGTCTTAGAGAGGCGGCTCTGACCTGTTTGCTTTCGGTGTAGTGGGCCCGGTTTTTTTCTTGGGTGGGATGTATTCAACACCGGAAGGAGGACAGACGATGGAACCGTAACCTCGCCTCCCCCCTCTGCCCCCCCCTCTTGATTCTGGAGGACATGACCTTTACCTACCTGCCCTCCTTTCCAAATTCAGACAGCCGCTTCGACTCGTGTTCGAAGTCCCGTCTCTGCTTGAGACCTCGGCTTTCTCTTCTCTGAGGCCCCTTCCCCCTTTTTCTGGTTTTATGTGTCCGTGACCCTTTAGCGCGACAGGCGGAAGCATCAGGTGTGGACATGTTTTTCTTCGCCTCGCCAGAACGTGGTCATCCCCTTTTCTCTCATCTCTTCTCTTTTAATGGGAGCCTAGGGTCTTTCCTTGCGAGTGCGATTGAAGGCCGTTCGTCCCGGCAAGCAGGTTCCTTTATAAGATGATCTTCGCGATGGCTCTCCCTCATGAATAGGTGCGTCATCCTACTTCCCTCCCTATCCTAGACCTCTGGATGTTGAGAATTGAACGCCGCCTCCCGGGTCACCCAAACTTTGTACGTTTTTTTTCATCCCTCTTTTTTTCCTTGGATCCATCCCCCTCTTCGGTGAAGATTCCCCTCCCCTGTAAAATTGTTGCTCCTTTCTGTCTGTCGGTCATCGGGGGTCCGACGCAAGCCTACATCCAACCAATTCGCCTCTTGTCTCTCTTACTTCCGGCTTTTTCTTACTGAGTCCTTGCGTGTGGCTACTGAACCATCCTTGTTCGGTTTTGGGTTTTAGGGGAACAGAAGCTTCGTCTTAGAAGAACGCTCTTGATAAGGATCACTTCCCTTTCTTTCTTCCCCTTTCCCCTGTTTATCTTAAAGAATGCTATTGAATTTCTAAGTGGTGGTCGACGTGGGTATTAAAGTTATCAGGAGATCCTTTATTCCCCCTCGTGTTTCCCCCTTCCTTGTCCTCGATATGCTGTCCCCCTTTTTATGCGGAGGGTTTGCTCAAGCCCGCCTTCAGGCTCATGACGCCGTGTGGGGTTGTTTTGTTCATTGGCTTGGGCTTCTAGGCCTTCTGGGAGGGATTCCCTAATCTGCCTCCCTCCTTTTCTCCCCCCACACCGCTTTTTTTTTTATTTTTTCACCTCCATCGGGGTCGGTTTTCGCTCTTTCATTCTTTCCAAAAGGCTAGCTCCCGATTCCGCTTGATCTCACACACCTTGCCCCCCCTCTGAATTCCTCCCATGGTTCGGATCCTGTCTGAGTTCTCACCTAACCAGGGATATGGAAAGATCTTTCCCCCTCGGCGACTTCCTTTAGCAGCACCTGGCCCTGTCCTTCTCCCTCGCAGATCCGGACGCAAGAATACGGCGTGGCCCCCTGAGGCCTCCTTATATGCTACCACGACGACCGTTGGCGACCCGATAGATCGTGGGAACAGTCCGCTTGAAGTGAACTTCCATACCCTAGTTCCTCTCAAGCCCGATCGTGATTTTTTTCTTTTCAGCGTCCTTAGTCTAGGATGCCGCGTCTCGGGCCTATGCGAGCCCAGATCCTTCGTTCGGGTCTTTCTCCTTTGAGTGTGGTCTCTTCCTCTTTTGACTGCTCCCTCCTTAAACTCGGACGGCAACGTCCACCCCTTTTCCTTTTTTGAGCCTGATTTTTTTTCTGATTTCTCCACGGTGACGCCGGCGCGAGCTCCACAGCGACGGCACAGATAGTCCTTGATTTCTCGAGGTCCGGGTTTTGATAGAGTCCTTCCCTACCCCAGAGACCTTCCCCTCTTCAAATCGCATGGCGTGTTCATACGCCGCGCGCCATGAATCGTGGCGTGCGAGCCCAGATTGCGGCCCTCCACCCTATTTTGGAGTGACCGTCCGGCCCGAACGCCCCCGACTCCCCTTCTTCTGTATTTTCTCTGGACCAATTTCCCTGGACCATCTACGACACCTCTGCCGCTCGCATTCATCTCTCCCTCTTCCTAGTGTTTTTTCCGTTGCTGATAGTTCGATTTTTTTTTTTTTACTTCTTGCCTCTTAGTTCTCTCGGTACTGTTCCCCCTTCCCCTCATTAGAAAGCAGCCTCCTATTCTAGTTTGGCCTAAGGCCCTCTCTCGGGTTTTTCAGTCCCCCCTTCCTTCCTCGCACGCCCCCTCCCTTTTCTTAACCTTTTTGGGTTGAACCGGCGTCGTTCCCGCGCGATGTCGTGGAGCCTCTTGGTCCCTTTCCTTTGGGATTTTTCGGGTCCTTTCTTCTTGCCCTTATCATTCAGCAAGCTGGTGCTTCCAGCTTTTTCTCCCCTTTTTTCTACGCACCGCTGTTCCTTTTGGTCGAGTTGATTGAGACCGCGCCTTTTCCGAATTTGTGGGTCCGTCCAATCGGTGTTCTTCGCGAGTCCCTTTCTCCGCCGACGACCACTCCCCCCGTCTTATTCGCCGCTTTTTTTTTTTCTCCCCCGCGCGAATCTCTTTAAGTCCCCCTTTCCTGGCCCCTGAACCTCGCACGGTTTTTGCTCGCAGGTAAGTTTGGGAGCAGGGCCGTCGCCGGTGACGGTGGTGTTTTTGTTTTTTGTTTGGGAGTTTTTGTGTGGGTTTTTTTTTTTGTGGGGTTTTGGTGGGGTGTTTAGTAGTCATAATTTTTCTTTTTTTGGGCTATTTGTGTTGGGGGACGGGTGTTTTTTTTTTTATTGTTTAATCAGCACCGGCGGTGGATCTCTGCTCAATCGTTTTTCCCAAGAGCTTACTGAGTTTTGTTTAGGATAGTCGATGCAGGCTCTCCCCTCTCGGTTTTCCCCTCTAATGAGGAGCTTTTTACAAAATCTCTACCCCCCCTGATAGATTTTTGTCTCACCGTTGCAAGGGCCGATTATTGCACGCGCGGCTGCAGGTGCTTCCCGCCGCCTTGATTTCCCTTTTTCTCTCCTCGCGGCTTAAATAGCGACCGAAATCCTTCCGAGGCGAGACGATAGACCGGGTCGTTTCACGCCGTTGCGCAGGTGTTTTATCTCGCACTCTTTCGTTCCACCTCCTCAGTTAGTCCCAAGAGCTATCCAGGCCCGGGAGTGTAGCATATGCCGGGGTTCCGCCGGATCTCTGAATCCTGTTTCCCAGCGGTCTTTCCGTGAGACCCTTTTATCCTTTCCCCCCCCCTCATAAGTATCCCCCTAACAATTAGTTCGTTCCTTTACTGATGTGTCCTAGACGTTTTAATGGGCTTCTTTGAGGTGCTATTTTTTAATTCCTCCTCTTCCTCAGCATAATCGCGATTTTTCGCCCCTGTCTTGTGAATATCCCTTTCCTTTGAAAAGACGATTCTTTTGCTCCCCTTTCTTTTGGTTTGTGGTAGGGTGTGTGGCCACGGTCCCTTATTGAGACTTTGGGTTTGTCGGTCTGACCTTTTCGATGTTTTTTTTTTCACTTTCGCGAGGCCGAGCCCCTCTTTCCCTGTCACCCCCCACGGCGCCTTTTTTTCTCGCTTACCATTGCGTCGTTTTTCTTTCCCGTTCTTGCATGTTGAAGATTCCTTCTTCTTCGCCAACGAGTCACGCTTTTCGGCTTCGGGGCATGATCATTCTTTCTTTTTCATCCTCCTTTTCTTCGGCGGTTCTCTCCCCACGCTAGCTCCGATGCGACATCTTCCGCGAGCGCTGTCCTCTTCGATTTTTGAATTTTTTCCCCACACCGGGTTTCTTCTTTTTCCTTTCTTCCCCAAGCTTGAAACCCCCTTTCTTTAGATCGAAATTGGCTTCAGCTATATTGTATTCCTCCTGATGACACTGCTTCGCCCGGTTTTTTTAGTGGCCGAACACGATTTTTCCCCTTCTTGCTTTGCCCTTTTTCCTCTCTCCCCATTTATGGCAGTTTTTGAGTTACAGTTCGGCTCGCGGGTGCTCGGTTTCTTGGGTACGGCCATATTCTTCTTTCTCCTAGTCTTCTGCCGCTTGGTTTCCCCTCGAAACCGGTCCAGCCGGTGGCGATGACCCTCCACAGCTTCTCGCCATCGCGGCCGAGCCCCCGCGCGTCTTATTCACCGGCCTCATGGAGGAGGAACTATTTTCCCTTCTCCCCGGATCTCCCTCTTATTGGCTGCCTTTTCGGTGTGGACCCCACCTTCTCTTCAAGGGCCTTGGTTTTTCATGTGCGGGGTGTTCTTTTTTTTTTTTCCCCTATCTCCCCTACCCCCCTCAACTCCCACCGCGCTTTGTTTTTATGAGCCAACGAGGCAGCGGCTAGTTGCAGGCGCATGTATGTGAGTCCCCGCACCCTTTCCCCCCTCCCCCGGGGTCCATGTAGTGCGGCTGCCCTTTCATCTCCTGCCTCTTGGATCCGGTACCGATTCCCCGGAACCTACGAGCTTCCTCCTTAATGAACCTCTCCCTCATCTGTCATGCGTGGTCCATTGATTCCCCTATAGTTAAAATTTCATAAGATCTGTTACTGAATCTTAAAGGGTTGTTGTTTTGTCGAGATCGAATGACGTTTAAGTCTTCGCAATTCCCCCCGCCCCCCTCGAGAGACGAGTTTTTGAAGATCAGTCGAGGTCCTTGCCGGGGGGTCGGGTAGAGCCTGTCGCGTAGCTGTAACTTTCATCTATTAGCATTGGGTTTAGGACCGCAGCGTGTTGCCGAGATCTGTTTGCTGTTGACCTTGCTCTTCAAAGTTTTCTCCCTGCGTAATTTCTCTCAAGAAGGGATTTTGAGTATGTGTTCTTCTTGTTGCTATTTGTTTTTGTCTGCCTTTTTCCCATAACCCCATGAATTGAAGATCTCCTTTTTTTTCCCTTTCGTTTCTTGATCTCCATAGAAAGTAGATCCGGGAGCCGGTTCCCGTCCTGATTGCATTTTATTTTCCTTCTCTTGGCCTCATCTCTCTGAGGAGTTCGAGGACGGCGAAAAGGCTCGTTGGTTGGGACGCTGAGTCGGCGATTGATTTGTGATCAGGGGTTTTCTCCTCTTAATTTTCACCCCACCTCGGGCCCTCCTCTCCGAGAAGGTCATGAACCGGCTTTCGCTTCCTACCAGAGCAAAGACCCGAGAAGCGGTTGCAGAAGGGACGAACAACTGGCAATTGATTAGATACTTTCATATCCCCCCTTCAGCCATCCTCACTCTCTACTAGTTTTTTTGAGTCAACCTTCGGCTTTTACTACGCGTTGCTTTTTGTTTCTCTAGGAGTCCTCCCAAGACAGTTAGTAGGGCGGTGCCTGGACCTTCTCTTTGACCCCTTCTTCTGCCCTTGTGGACAGACCTGTTCTTCTCCTCGCCAAATTATCGTGTGTCATCCATGGTGATCAAAAGCGACGATTTTGCTTTGTTTCCTTCGTCTTAGTCTGTCCCTCCGCGGGGCTTGTTTCTTGCAGCACTTTCCCCCCATCCTTCCCCTGCAACGTGTATCCATGCCTCGAGCGATATGGGCGAGTCCGCTTGTGACTCGTGGACTGAAGTTTGTCCCTGACGGCTCCTCCCCTTTTCGCTGAGATTAACTTCTCCCTTCCGCCCACCATGTTCTTTTGGTTTGAACTGCGCGGTGCGCGGCTCCTTCTTTTGGCTCGGCCGATGAGTTTGTTGCTCTCCCTCGCCACGGTGATAAGGTCAGTCCCCACCCCCCCCGTTTGTCCTCTTTAAAGTGTCTTGACGTGGGTAGCACATCCGGCCTGCAAGACCTACTCCCCAATCGCTGATGGGGCCATTTCGCTTCTCCTGCAGCTCTTCCCGCGCGTGGGGCTCCTGACCTTCGAGGAGGAAGAACCTTTACTCCTTCCCCTCATAGCACTTCCGCCGCCAGGCATTCGTCTTAAACGTAGAGGGCTGAACTTCTTTCGGCGTTCCCGAAGCTTGATTTGGTCTCGCCTTCTGGGCCCTTTAAGAACTGTCGCGGTTGTGATACAGCCGTTTTGTGGGCCACCATGTTCCGGTACGGGCTGGATGTGAGCTCTGCGTTTTCTCTCCCATCACGCTTCCGACCTGATGACTCCCTTTCCTCTTTTACGAAGAGTTCTGTTTTTCTGTCCTTATGTCCTTTTTTGTGAACCCGGTCACTCTGCATCCATCGCGCGATTGGTTGTCTTTGCCTACCGCTGGAATGCGAGAGCTAATTACCCGCATTCACTATTACACGCGCGGGCTCGAGGCGTGTAGGGACCCGACCTTCGTGATCTCCAAGGCTGCCTCTTTCCGCGTGATTAGTCACCCTCAATACGCCCCCGACGGTGTCCCTGAAGGCTTGCTCCTAGCCCGGACCGAGCGATGCCATCAGGATTCTGAGATCGTGTGAAGGTCCCATGGAGTTGCCCTGAACCGGGATCATTAGCTTGGTTCAATAGAAGATCTTTCCCCAATCCCTGGCCCACGGATGTCAAGAGGCCCGCTCGCGCCCACGTACTCCGGTGGGGTATCCTGATTATATCCGTAACCGGCGACCGTGCCTTTCCCAACGAGTGAAGCTTAACAGATTCTTTTTTCTAATCAGCGTCCTTGACTCGGCGCGCCTTCCGGGTTCCTCTACGCCTTCTCTGGCACCCAGACGTCCCCCTTGTAGACGATGGCTGTGGTTTCTTCGAGAAGTCCTCTATCAGATCCCCTCTTTTGTCCCTTGCCGGAACCCCTTTCCTCATGGGTACTCCGCGTTCGTCGGTGATCCGGCCGCTTCCACGGCAGTTCTCGCATCTCATCTCTCGACTCAACAGCTCCTCGCGATGGAAGGTTGTCTTCTCTGCTTGCCATCCTCCTTTTCCCCGTTAAGCAGGGCTCCATACGATGAGCGGAAACGACGTCATTTGTCGTTTGGACCCCCCTGTGGTCGTGCTAGGAATGGAGATTTCGGGCTTCCCACACCCGAGTCTTTTTCTACTTTTTCCTCCCCTGGCCAATACCGCATTCATCGCGGTGGGGGGCACCACGGCCTTCTCTGGGTCTTTATATGGTTTTCGTGAACCCTGGGAACGTAAAGTACTACCTTGACCCCCCTCCTTTCTTCCCCCTCATACTTTTCCTCTTTCATGGTTCCCCTCACCTGCCAGTTTTTTTGTTGAGGTGCTGAGACGCCTAGCCGGTTGTAGCTTGTATGTTCACGAGCTACACTCCCACTCCCCAGACGCCGCGCTTTCTCTCGCTTCGGTATTTTTCAATTTTTTTACCTGTGGGTTTATGGTACATCCTGTCTTTCATGGCCCTCATCCCCTAGAGTCCGTCGCCACCGATTAATGGGTCGTTTGAAATTCGTTCCCGCTCCTGTAGTGGCTCCTCTTGTCATTTCTAGTGGTCTTAGTGGCTTCCTCTCTCCTCCCCCCCTGCCCCATTCATCTAAGCCCCCCCAGTGGTGCCTTCTCCGTACAGTGGTCTCGTCTTTCTGTAACATCCGGGAGTGCCCGGGGACGGATGCGCCTCGGGTGTTTGTGTTCCGGTCCGTCCAGGCCGGTGATTCGATAGCTTTTTAGACCCTCCCTCCCCCATAAGTAGCAGACCCTGCAGCTTATTCGGATCTTTTTTCTCCGAGGATCGAGCGTATTGAGGAACCCGACTCGGTAATCGAACCGTCTTCCTCCGCTGAGGGACGACCCCCTGAAGCGGCCTGGTTATGGCAAGCAGGTGAGTCAGTTGACTTTGGACACTCTTGATTATCCGATCTTCGTGGCCCCGCGACGGGGTCGCGCGCGCAGTAGTCTTACTGGGTGGGCGATTTAGGCTGGGGCGTTTTTTTAGCTGCGATGGTCAGGGTTGCTCCTTGTCTTCAGTTTTTTCTCCTTACAGACGGTGTCCACTACTTCTCATATTCCTTTCGTGAGGCACTCGGGCGTGTAAGGGCTGGCACTGCAGGGCGGAGGGTTCTAACGCTGCCTCCGTATCTAGCCCTTTGGCTCATAATACTTCTCCTCCTCTGTGACCCTCGAATCAGGTCCTCTTACCCCTTCCTGTCGTTATTGATGCGGCGTTGCTCTCTTTCGTCCTCATGCCCTAGAGCCGGGAGAGCAATGGAGCGTTTAGTAAGTCTTCTCTCCCTTCGGTCAGTGCTTTTTCTGTCTCCTCCCCTCATGCTTCTCTTTTTTCTTTATATAGACGCGATCGTCCCACGCTTGGCTATCACGCTCTGCCTCACGTTCCCACGAATCACCGTCGTCAGCACCCCCCTTAGGCATGAGTTGTCAGCTCCTGTGGATCGTGTCTTCGAACTTCCGTTGACGGTGTCTGTCGGGCTGGTGCGGTTCTGTTTCCACGAGAGCTGGGGCTGTACTTAATGAGCCGCTCCCCTCTCAGCGCCGATGGTCCAGTAGTGCGCTACGCTCGTTCGTCTTGAGCGTGAGTTTTGGCTCCTCGGATGGGTCCGTTCGTTTGGTTCATAGTGAATAGCGGTATTCGCGTGAGATGTTCCCCCACGCTTCGTGTTTGGGTGCCAGTTGGGCTTGTCCCGGGTTGGTTTGGATCCTGCGCAGGATGACGGACGTTTAGACTTGTTTTCTGTCCCGTTTCCGATTTTTTCCCTCCTGCCCCCCTGGAATTCCTCTTCCTTCCTTTTTCCAAAGAGGGGCGTTCCGCCACCCGCGACGGTCCTCTTCCTGCTTCCCACTCGTTCCTTCTCCAGGCGCGGCGAGGTTGAGCGCTGATCCCCCTTTCTTCTTCCGCCCCCAGAGTCCTTTCGCTGAAATATCGCGTTTTTTCTTGAGGCCACATGCTTATTTTTCTTTTCCCGGATTTCTTGTAGGTTCTATTCTTTTATTCGGGGCTTACTCGCCCATGCCTCCCTTTTCCCGCTGATTTTTCTCGGACTCGTGTTGCCAGACTCTCGGTCCCTTCTTCTTCCGTCAGGGTGCTTGGACCAACTTCCCTTGACCAACTCTCTTCGGGGCGATTCCCCCCCCCTTCCCATGGCCTGAAACACCTTAACGGTTTCTCCTTTTTTTTTTTCCGCTGCACTTCTTGGCCTTCTTCTACATCTAGCTGAACTCTTGGCATGGCTTCCTTGCGCGATGTCCTCTTCCCCCCTAAGCGTGTAGCTCCGCATTGGCCGCTCACACCCGGCGAATACTGCCGGCCTGCCTTGGGGACAGAGGCTGGATCTTTTTCTGCGCGGGGCCCTTTGTGCGGCTTCTCTTGATAGGTTTTCACTGCATGAGTTTGGTACGGCCATCGTATCTTGATTCTCTGTCTCTGCCGCTTTTTTTGTTACCCCCCCCGGCTCAGCCAGATGGGCCAGACAACGCTTCCAGTGAGCTCTTCTCTCCTCTGTCCCGTCCCTCCTTCACTAGCCCCTGTACGTCCTTTATAGTTAAATGCGCGGCCTCGTCTCCCCCCTCCCGCCTCTTCTCGCTTTTGATTTGATCCTTGCCGTATTGGCAATTTTCCCCCCCCAAGTTTTCTGCTTCCCTTTCCCTTGTGTATCATTCTTTTTTCGCCGTAATGGTTCCGCACCCCTTTTCCTACCCCCCTTTCCTACCTTCCCTGAAACTCACCGATCACATGACGTGACGGTCCGTCATTCTCTTTCCGCCTGTGCCCCTCTTCTACATTTCAAATGTTGTCCTCTCCTTGTATTTCCGGATACTTATCTCTTCGCTTTCGGTCCAGGCTGAAGGCAACAATTTCCAGCTCGTCCTTTTTATTACCTGACCCCCCCCTTTCCTCTGGGGCTTTCTTCACGACTTCCCCCCGTTTTTTCACACCTGTCGGCGCCCCTGTGCGACTTGGCTACGTTCTTGCCCTCGTCGATTGTCTGGGCATTTTTGAGGGCCCCATGTGACCCTTCTCACTGTAGATTACCGATCATTT
>Ga0179593_1641719_pt1 | contig 15102 bp, 20 predicted proteins | sample CZODoug2_1_08_16_FD_185931 | JGI IMG/M metagenome (GOLD analysis project Ga0179593, IMG submission 185931) | Vadose zone soil fungal communities from Angelo Coast Range Reserve, California, USA - CZODoug2_1_08_16fungal (PacBio error correction) | ecosystem: Environmental > Terrestrial > Soil >... | reverse complement strand
CCTTCCCGTCACCGGGATAAAATCCTTTCCCGCAGACAGGAATCCCTTTTTAGAATTTTCCTTACTGTCACGAGGTTTTTTTTCCTCTGAGAGTTATAGGTTTTCCCCATGGCTCACTTTTTGTTTCCCTGCGATCCCTCCCTTCCTCGAGGATTGCCCAAGGCAATGGGGAACATTTTCTTCTCTTTCCCTCGGAGACGAAGTCTTTTTTTTTTTTACCCAGTTTCCCCCGATGGTTTTTTCCAGGAAACCACTTTCGTTTTTTCCCCCTCGACAAGGGATGACTCTCTGCTGCCTCAATCCCGGGCCGCTTCCCCCCAAAAAAAACCACAAAAAAAAAACCCCCCACAAAAAAAAAAAACCCCCCCCCCCGGGCTTTGCCTTTGTCTGGCCCCGTTCGCTTTCCCCCTTTCCCCTGCGGATTTTTCCAGCTTTTCCATTACTAGGTGCCGGTTCCCCTCTCCCCAGAGCAACGCTCTTTTCCCCCCCCCCCTCCTTTTTGTTTGGGTTTTTCCCTGCAAAAATCTTTCCTTTTTCTCCCCATGATACGATCGGATATCGGCGATGGTAGTGAGCGCCGGTGCCCCTTTCCCCTTCTGCCAGGCGTGGAACGGGCCCCTTTCCTTTTCTTTCCCTAGTTGCATAGGTAGACTTTTTTTGTCCCCCCCCTTCCTCTATGCTGTTTCTCCCTAGTAGTTTTCCCTGCAGGTTTTTCCTTTCTTCGCGAGTCGCGTACGTGCTGATTTCTTTTCTTCGCACATCCCTGCGCCCCTTCTGCCTTTTTTTCCAACGATGTGTTTTTAATCCGCGAGATCCCTCTCGTGCCAAATGGGACGTTTGAACTTCGCGGTATGGTTTTTTCGGTAGCTAACCGCCTTCCTCCATCGAAAAGATCTTTTTTTTCCGATCGCCGTCTTTTCTGCCGTTTTGCGCACCGGCTCTTTTTTTTTTTTTGTGCAAAGGTTTTTTTTTTTTTTGGGGTATCACTGCCTTTCTTCTGGGTGGCTAAAAGGATCCTTTTTCTTAAGTTTCTTTCATTCTTCATTGCTTGATTTGATTAGCTCCTCTATTACGAGTCGGCGGGTGCTTTTATTTTTCTTCTTTCTTTTTTTTTCTTGATGAGTCCGATGGGTGCCAAGCTTTGCGTTCTTTTAACGCTGAGGACCATCAAAGCCAGTTTAACCAGTTTCCCTGTGGATTTTTAAAATAAACCTCTCTTTCTAACTCCCTCCCCGAAGGTTATTTTTTTTCCCGCGTCTTTTGTTCTAGAGGGCCCTTTTATTTACCGGCTGAATTTTTTTCCCAAATGAATCCTTTCCTTTTTTCGGGGCCACAAGGTTGCTCCCCGATGGCTTTCTCTCGAGTTTGGCCTTGCCAGAGTTTCTTGGTTCGTGGTTTGCAGCCTTTTTTTCATTTTTCCTTTTTCTTGCGAAAGTGGCCGTTTTGGCGGTCCTTTCTTCCTGATGTGGATCTTTTCTTCCTTTTCTTCGCGGTTTTCCCTTGGGCTTTTCTTTTTCTCGGATAATTCACCTTTTTTTTTCTTTACTGACCGGTCTCTGTCCTTTTCTTTTTTTTCGTCCCTTCTCGGGGTGTCCCTTTCCTGGGTAAAAAGATTTATTTTTTTTTGGATTTTTTAGGCCACCTAGAGGTCTTTTTCAACACCAATCGTGCTTGGTGCGGGCTGGGTTAGCCTGCTTTTTTTTTTTTCTTCTTAGGAGAAGCCCCTTCTCAATTCCTTTACGCAGCCGCCTCTCCGGCCTGCCTCCCCCCCGGTCGGTTTCGGTTTTTCCTTTTTTCAAGAAATTCGGCTTCCGGCCCCCTGTACCTTTTGGCATCATTCTTAGGGGACCATCGGCCTTCGCCCTTCCTTTTTGCATAATGTTCGACCTCCCCCCTTTTCCGAAGAAGGGTTGCCTTCCGTTTTTTTCCTTTTGACCACTTTCGTCCTCCCGGTGTTTGGGTGCCCTTCCTTTTTTTTTTATCCTCATCATGGTTTATTTACTTCGAACGTTCCTTTCTCCCTTTTGATAGTGACGCGACTTTTTTTTTTTTGAAGCAGGTGCTTTCCCCCCTCAGAGTCGTTTTCCGGGTCCCTTTCTGCCTTTTTTTTGCGATTATACTTTTTTTTTTTCTTTTTGTCCGTTTTTTTCGGATCAGGATGACGTCGCCCCGGAAAGCGGTGCTTTTTTTTCTCAATAAAGCTTTACTTTTTTTTTTTTCCCTCTCAGAGCTCCCTGGTTTTTTCCCCGACGAGGACGGAGATTTCCTTTTAATAAAGAGGATCCCTGCTCTAACCCTGTTTGGGACCCCCCCTCCCCAATGATGGAGGACCTTTTTTGGATCAGGAAAGGTGTTTTATTGTCTTTTTCCCATTTTCTTTTCTTATCTCCCCCCCCCCCCCCCACCCGGGGTTTTTTTTTTTGGGTTTTTTTTTTTTTTTTTGGGGACGAAGTTTTTTCCCTTGATGAGGATTAGTTCTTTTTTCTCTTTCTTTTCCTTATTTTCTTTCCTCACGCTTTGTTCCCGTTCCTGTCTCTTTCTTTGTTTAGGATACAAGAAGCCCACCCCTAAAAAAATCGATTATCTCTCTTGTTGTTGGGTTCCCTTCTTTTTTAAGTGATTTTGCTCTAAAAACAACCCCCACCCCCCCCCCCTACCCCGGTCCGCCAAGCTTTTTTCCCCCTCCCGGCCCGGTTTTTTTTTTTCCAAAAAAACAAAAAAATCTTTTCCTTTTTTTGGGTGTTTTTGACGCAACACCACCTTTTTTCTGGTTTCCACGTCGGCCGGTTTCTCTTTCAAAAGAATGGCAAAATTTTCCTTCGCGGGACATTTAACTTCTTTTTTTTCCCATCCTTGGTCCTTTTCCCAGTTTTCATGCGCCGTCCCTTCTTTTCCTCCCGAATATCGGCCGCCTTTTTCCTTTTGACTCCACGAAGGGAGCTTTTTTTTTTGAAAAGGAAGGCTTTTTTTCCGGATCCCTCTTCCCTGTTTGCCCGCCTTTCCCTTCTCCTCCGTCAAGGACCCCAAGCATTCCCAAAGTATATCGCGTCCTCCCTTTTTTTTCTTCTCAAAGACCGAAAGACCTCTTTTTTCACCTTCCTTTTGGCCCGATCCCATTTTCCCTCCGTACGATTTCCCTCTCCAAAAGGCCCTGGCCACTTTCTCCTTTTTCCCAGAAGGAGGAGGAACCCCCCTTTTTCCCCCCCCCCCCCCCCCCCCCTTTTCTGTCGCAAACAGGATGTCCTTTCCCCTGCGCCTGTCGCTTGTCCCTTTTCCTCCCCAGGGACTGTGGCTGCACTTTTTTCGTGCTGGAAAACCTTCCTCTTCCGAAAACCCAGTTCCCCATCTTTTTCTGCTCCTTTTTTAATCTGTCCCGGCTGTTTTGTGACTTGATTCACCCTCTGCTGAGAAAGCTTCAGCCTTCTACCCGTGCCTCTTTTCCCCTCTTTCGAAGTGACCTTTCCGCTTAATCGTTGGTTTTTTTTTTTTTTGCAGGAATAAGCTTTCCTTTTTTTTTTTTCCTTCTGATTACTTGCGCTCCCCTTGTTTGGTTTATTATTTCCGCCTGCTTTTTTTTTCCCCCCCCAAGCAGATGAGCCCCCCACAAAAAAAAAAAAAAAACCTTTTTCTCTTGCAGCCAAGATTAATGAGCGTGTTTTTTTTTTCCCCCCTTTTCGCAAGAGTTTATTTGTCATCACCTGCCCCTTCTTCCCCCCCCCCACCTTTACTCGCCCCCCGCGTCAAACAGCTCTCTTTCCCCCGCAATAGAGAAAATAGGCCTTTTCTCTTCTGCCATTCCTGCCTCCTGCAACCTCTCGGGTCCCCCTACCCAAGGCCGGCTTTCCAACCCCCCACCTTCGAATGGTCTATGGTTTTTTTCCCTTTTAACGTTCCTCGGGGCCACTTTGTCATGTTTCCCCCCCCGTCTTTATGTAAACGTCCCCTGGGCCTCGACTCAGGAAATCTCCCAACCCTCGATTGAAGTCTTTCCAGACTTCATTTCTTCAGGAAAATCTCTTTTTTTTTCTTTGCCCCCTTCCTTGAGAACGTTGAATCGTTTTTTTTTTTTGTGTTTTTTTTCTTTCCCGCGCCCTTTTAACCTCCCCTTCCCGTATCGTCAAGATTGTCCGTTTTTTTTTTGGCGTTCAGGTATCCCTTTTTTTGAATGGTTTCCTTTGCATAGCTTCTCTCGCTTTCTTCCCCCCCTCCCCTTGTGGAAACCATGTGCCTTTTTTTTTTTGTGATTGCGAGATTGCTTTTCTTCTCACTAGATAGGCAGGAACTTTTTTCCTTAACCACCTCCCCTCTATTCTCCCCTTCTTTTTCTCTTTGGGAAAAAAACTTCTTGAGGCACGTCGCGTCGTTTTTTTTTCAATGGAAGGCCTCCCCTTCTAACTACCTCGCTCTCGATCAGTTCTTTTTTTTTTTTCTTTTTTTTTCTCCCTATTTTTGCCGCAACCTCCGTTAAGGGTTTTGATCCTTTCGTGTTTTTTCCCTTTTTCCTAGTAATTGAGATCAGTGCTTTTTTACTCCCCATCGACCTTTTCCCCAGTAAGCTACGCGTCTTTCTCTCTTTTTTCTTTCTTCGGCATCGCTGACACTACTTGGCGCGGAATGTGATCTTTCATAGAATTCAACTTCTTTTACGTCTCCACTGGGGACCCTTTTTCCTTCCCCCCTCCCCTAGCTGTGCCCCCGTATAGCCGGGAGCAAAACCCCCCCGGGGGGGGGGTTTCTTTTTTTTCCATTTTCAAGGCCATCTCTTTTGCCTCACCTCTTCTTCTCCTTGGTACCCCTTTCACCTGTTTCCTTTTCATTCGCCCTTCCTTTTTTCCGTCGGAGTATACCCCCTTTTTCCCCCCCTGGACCCCCCCCCCCCTCTTTTTACTTCCTTCCTCCTCCTCCTTTAGAGAGACCCCCCTTCTTTTTTCACCATTTTTCCTTTCCCCTGACTTAAAGGCCTTTTTCTCCCTGTGACCCCCTTCCTTTTAAGGGGGCTTCTTCCCCTTGTCAATACTTTTTTCCCCTGCGGAATAATTTGCTTTTCGCGATTTTTCTTGACCATCTTTTTTCTTTGAGGACAGGAGGTCCCCCCCCTTTTTCCCGACATCCGCGTCGACAAACACCCAAGAAGAGAGGAGGGCCCCCCCCCCTTCCAAGGGGATCTTTTCCCTTCTAAGATGCTAAGGAGTAAGTGGATTGATCTTTCAGGAAAAAACGTTTCCCCCCTTCCCCCATTCAATTTGAGACCTCTCTTTCGCGCTGACCAGACGCATCTTTTTTTTTCCGCGCCTCGAACGCCCTTGGAACAGGGAGATTTTTTTCTTTCCCCATTTTGACCAGTCCGCCGGTGCTTTTTTTTTTTTCCTTGAAAAAAAAGGCTTATCGTTGTTTTCCCTTGTCCTGCTTATTGATCTTTCTTCGATGGAAAAAAAAACCCCGGTTTTTTTCCCCAACTTTTTTCGTGATATCCCCTTTTACTCGGATACTCGAGTTTTTTTAGTGAGAGATTTTGTGACAGGCCCTTTTCTCGGTCCTGCATCCACGGACGTGCCTCGTTTTTTCCCAAGAGAAGAAGTTTCACTCTTCTCCTCTGGCTTTCTCCATGAAGGGTTTTTCAAGTCTTTTTAGGTTAGAGTTATTTGACTCCTTTTTTTTTTTACATTCTCCCTCATAAAGGCCAAGGGAAGGGGACTTTAAGGGGGGACAAGTTTTTTTCCCAAAGCGAGAGCACTTCTTTCAAATGAACCTTCTCTTTGAACTTTCCGCGTTTTTCTTTTTTCAAAGAAGATTTTTCCCTCCTGCGTTCCCCGTGGCCTCTCGTGATATTCTAAATTTTTTGGCCATGGCGCGCCAAGAAATTAAGGCTTCTGCTTTGTATCACAGATCGGCCTTTTTTCCCCTGAAGCTTTTGGGGGGGTTTTTTTTTTTTTTTCTCTGAGATTGATAGATCCCTCCCCCTGTCGGGTTGGGCCCCCTTGAATGCACTTTTGCCTTCTTCTTCATCCACGCGTCTCTGAGGATGCCCCCCCCTCCCAAGTTGTCACACCATTGTTTTTCCGTTTTTTCCCTAAACGGATGCTTTTCGAAGGTTATGTTTTCTCCCTTAAAATTCCCTGAAGCCCTTTCTCGCCCTTTACAGGATGACGGTTTCATCCATGGAGAGCATTTCTTTTTTTCCCCTAAGTTGATCATACTCTTTTTTGACTCGCCTTTCCTCGTTGGCTTAAGGTTGGGGCCCCAAGGAAGGGGGAAGTTTTTTCTTTCGAAAGTTTTTCGTGCGGAATTTCCCTCTTATTCTGCGCTATTTCTCGGTATTCTTTATGATTAATGAGAGGTTTTTTCGGGGAATTAATCCTTTTTCAGTCTAGTTACGTGATTTACTTTTTTTCTCTGGGCTTGGTTTTTTCCTGTATAATAGGTCCCTTATGAGCTTAATTGTGATTAATTCTGAAATAGGTCTACTCGGTAGCCTGATCGTGCTCTTCTTATTTGATTAAATTTTTTTTTTTTGGGGGGGGGGGGTGGGGCCAACCCCCCCCACCCCCCCCCCCCCCCCCCCAAAGCTTGCCCGGGCCTGTCGCAACCTTTTTGGTATCTTAGTTAATACCCTTTTTCCAGAAATCCTGCTGCTCTTTTCAGCCAAGTCCCCTTTGCCTTCTAGGGACACAGCACCCCTCCGGATGGAATAATGGTTAGACCAGACCCCTGTTTTGTTTCCGACGCTTTCTTTTGTTTTCCAACACTTTCTCTACCACCTCTTTTGGGAAAGTTTTTCTATACCCCCCCAATGTTCGCATCGACGGGCTTTTTCCTTCGTGTTTGATCTTGCCCTCCTCTCTTTGAAAGCATTTTTTCTTCAAGAGTTATTGAAGGGCCCTTCTCCTCCGATGGCAAGTAGCGATATACTTCTTTGATTGGTTTTTTGATTTTTTTCCTATTTAATGATGAAGGCGGCCCTCCTTGCTCTCGTCTTCTGTTTGCGGTTTTTCGTCTTTTGGCGCTCTCCCCTTTCCTTTTTGTTTAAGAAAAGACCTTTTTTTTTTACGTTCTTGACTCGTGGAGATTCATCTTTTTGCGATGACCCTTTTCTTTTTTTTGTTTTTTCCCCCCATCAGCCACACTATTTGCGACTTCTTTTCCGTCCCCTTCTTGTGGGGGAAAGGTCCGTTTCTAGAGTAGGATTTGCCATTTCTTGTTCCTTTTTTTTCTTTTCGGAACAAAGGCTTTCCTCCTTCGGGATTATTTCTTTCCTCACCTGCTTGCGTCCTTATTCTTTTCCCTTTTTTTTTTTTCGGATACCTCTCATCTTTCCCACAATGATTAATCTCTCTCTTTTCTTTTCGTTGTTTCTTTGTTTGTTTTTTTGCGGATTTCTTGCTCGATACCGCTTTCCTTTCTTGCTTTGAGGGCCGCCCCCCCCTTCAAAAAAGAGAAGCAAGCCCCCTTTTTGGGAGCACCTCAAACTAATCGCCCCGACCCCCGGTGTTTTTTTTTTTTTTTTCCCGAAGAAAGTGCCCGACGCCCCCGGCCTGAGAGTTTCCCCTCAATGTCAACACTTTTTTCCTAGACCCCTTGCGTTTTTTTCTGATAAAGGAAACCCCTGTGTCTCCCCCTTCCCTTTTGCCTTTGTTCCCCCTTTTCTTCCATGTCTCCCTTTTTTCATCTCCGCGATAAGGCTTCTCCTTTCTTCGGGGAATCAAACGTTTCTTCTAGAGTTAGCGCCGCGCCCCCCCCTTTTTAAATACTTTTAATTTTTTTGGATGACTGTTCCCCCCTCCTGCCCCTAATTCTCAGCGGAATTTTCTTTCTTTTTCATTTTATGAATTCCCTTTTTTCGTTCACCGTTTTTTGGACCAACCTCCTCCCCCCCAGGATCCTTTGCGCCTCGTGTCGTTCCTCCTTCACCGCCTTTCTCCTCATTTTTTGAGCCCCAACATTCCCTTTTTTTCGTACGTTATCCAACCCCTCCTTCCGCCGTCTCTTCTCCCCTTCCAAAGGCCACTGGCCACCTTTTTTTTAAGAATTTTCCCTCCCCGGCCGGTGCCGGGCGAAATAGTACCAAAAAGGCCTTTGGCCCACTCGAGCCACCCACAAAACACCCCCCACGGTGAGTTCCCCCTTTCCGGCCCTTTCCTTGAACCGTAGCTGCGGGGTAACAGTGCCCCCGGCGTCTTCGGATGACCTCGCTTGGAGGCGTGACCGGATTTCGCTTTAGTATGCGGTGAACGCGCACAGATTTTTCTATCCAGGCTGTTTCTATACCCAAGTAGCTCAACTGAGCGTTTGCTTGTCCTTCAAAAAACTCTTAAAGAATCTTCAGACAGGAAATTCTAGATCGAACCTCCCCTCCCTAACAAACACTGTACCTCAGTACGCGGGCTCGGAGCGAAGGGGCCGCGGGAAGAGGAGGGTTTACTTCAACGCATACCACCCTACCTTTAATATCCCCTCCCCTATCCCCACTTCTTCCTTCAGGCAAATACGTGAATTGTCTCAAAAATCCTTTTTTCCGGCCCGCTCACCTAAGCCTATGAAAATCCCGGGTTCTCCCTCCCTTTCTAATGCCCTCCCTCAAGCTCACGTTGGCCAGATTTTCGTCCCTTTTCCCTCCTTCTTTCCCCCCCGGTTCAGCGCTTTTTTCGCAGGGTGCTCTTTTTTTTCTTTTTTTTCAGGGTAAGCAATCCGCCGCATACCTCCCTCAGTCCCCCTTTTTTTCTCAAGATTCCTCGCGGAGATCTTTTCCGCAAGAGCCGGGAGTCGAATTCGGGTACCCAAATTGACAAAACGTCTCCCCCCCCTTTTTTCCTCGACTTTTTTTCAAAGAGAGAACGCCCCCCCCCCTCATCGAGACCCCACTCTTCCCCCCCTTTTCTGCGCCATTTTCTTTCTTGCACCTTCTTTTTTTTTAATCGAGAAACTTTCCTCGTCTCCAAAAACCCTCCCCCTTTGTCTACTTTCTCCTGTTCCCACTGTTTTACCTTTTTTTTGGAATTGGGAAATTTTTTTCCTTTCTGAACCCCCTACTTTTCCCTTCACTCAGGCCCTCCCTCGTGAGGCGTAATCGACTCTTTTTTCTTTAACAAGCACGCTTTTCATGTCTCTCGCTCCTTCGCCCCCCAGTTCCCTCTTTTTCTTTTGGAAAGGGGTTTCTTCAGGACCTTTTATTCAGTCTCTTTTTTTCTTCTGTCCGCGGTCTCTTGTTTTAGGTACCGCGTCCCCCCAAAGTTTCATTAGCCTTTTTCTCGTTTCTCTCTTCGGCCCCCACCTCATGGACCCCCTCCCAGTCTTTTTCCAGGTTTCGAGAAGTTTCAGTCCCCCTTACAGAGCCCCCCCCCTTTTTATAGAGAATTTTTCTCCCAAAAACATTCTTTTTTTAAAAACACAGCCTCGCTTTCCCTGTCGACTCTTTTCAAAAAAAGCTTACCCTTCCCGTAGAGGTCGTTTCGGCCTTGCTTTTTGGTTCTTATTTTTCAATTTTTACCTAGAGTATTCCTATTAGTATGGTCTCTTTTTGACCCCTCCCCCCATCCGGCTTTTTTTTAAGGGTTTTTTTTCCTAGAGTTCTAGCTCCGTCAAACCCTCCTTACCTAGTCGTCGATAAGTTCCCTCACCCATCCTTCTTCTCTGCAAGACCCCCCCTCGAGGGGCCGAAAGAGAGATTTTTCTGCACAGGGGCCTAGTGAGGATTTCAGGAGGAGGATTTTTCTCTTGAAAGGGGCTTTTTTTTTTCTGTGTTAAGTAAGGTTTTTCCCCCCCCCCCCGGGGCAGCCGATCGAATCAAGGCAGGCGTCTCTTTCCTGAAGAGAAAGTGCCAGTTGCTGCTTTTCCATTTCTCTTTTTTCTGTAGGAACTGAGAAGTTTCATTTCCCCCCACCCCCAGCCCCTTGGGGGGGGGGTTTTGTTTTTCACTTACCATAGCCCGCAGGACCCCGCTTTTTCCCCCAAGGATTCCTTTTTTTTTTTTTTCCCCAGGCGGGACCCCTTTCCTCGCCATTGTCCCTGAATCCTTTTTCACTTGGTTTGGGCTTCAACACAGTATGGACATTGACAAGTCTCCTTTAATAAGAAGGAAGTTTTTCTTTCTGAAAGCTCTTACCCCCTTTTCAATTCAAAGGGAATTATTATTTAGGGAAGTTGTTAGACCTTTGGAAATAGTCGTCTTTTTTTCAATGAACTCCCCCCGTTTTTCACGAAGGGTACCTTTTCCTCCATGTGGAGATGTTCTTCCCTTTCCTTCTTTCTTGACATTTCCTTTGTTGCCCGCCTTTCTTCCTTTCCCCCTTTTTCAGCGGAGGATGGCCCTTTCGGAAAGGGTTTTTTTTCTCGCGGCCGCTAAATTTGGCCTCTCCTTCCGATCTGAGGCCCTCTCCAAACTTCGTCACATCTTTTTTTCTTTGCCAAGAAGAATTCCCTTTCTCAAACGATAGGGTCCCTCTTTTGCCGCCGCAATAGGGTCCTCGCGCTTGCGGGCCCGATGATGGTTTTTTCAGGCCGTTTTTTTTTTGCGGAGCGCAAGTAATATTTTTTTTTTGCTTAAGAGATTTTTAAACACCTTTCCCTTTTGGATTGGCCGGTGGAGGCAAACCCCATAAAAAAAGTCGTTTCTCCTTCAATGGAATATTGCCCTTGTCGGGTTTCGTGATCCTTTGGTGTCCCTGAGAGGGATTTTTTTTCCATGTAACAATGCCATTTTTTTTTTTGGAGGAGCAATCCTTCTCCCTCCTTCTTTCGCTCCTCGTTTTTTTCACCTCTTCCCGATTTTTTCCTTCTTTTTCTTAGAGGATGGGCTGTTTTCCCTTCTTTCCTGGTTTTCAGTATGCGAGCTCTTTTTTTTTTCGTCTTGTGCGGCCTTTTTTTTCACGGCCCCGGTTCATGAATTCCTTCCAGGTGGAACTTTCCCCTTTTTAGAAAAGACTAGTGCAACCTTCCCCCTCTTTTCAAGGAGATTTCTGCTTCCAGAAGCCTTTCCCTCTGGACCAATCCCCCCTTTTTCGCTCCCTTTTTCGCGAGTTTTCTTTTTTGGGAGTTGGACATTCTTTTTTTTTTTTTCTTTTTCCCCGAATTCGGTCTTCCCGTGCTTCCCCAAGATGAGTTTTGATGATTTCTTCTTTTTAGAGGATAGATACCTTTACCTCGTTTTTCCGTGTCTTTCCCCCTCTTTTTTTTGGAGGGGCCTTTTTTTTTTCCAAGAAAGATCCCTTTGGATTTGTCCACCCCCCCCCCCCCCCCCCCCCCCCTGCCCACTTTCTGGTACAGTGCCCCTAAAGTTGCATTCCTTAGACCATTTTTTAATTTTATTTTTTTCCGGTCTCCTTATTCCGATTGTATACCTTTTTTCTTCCCCTGGGGAACGAGATGTAAAGGATGACTTGAATTTTTCTCCTCTTACGTTTTTTTAGGGCCTCCTTTTTTGATGGCGTTTTGATGATAGGTTCTTTCCTGGCGATTCTCTCTTTTTCTCCAATTGTTTTGCAGCCTTTCCCTTCTTCCAGGTGGCTCTTGCGTCACTTTTTTGCGGATATTTTCATCCTCTTTCCTCGGAAGAGAGTTCTTTTTTTCTTTTTTTGATTGGTTTCAGTCTTTTCGCTTTCTTTTCCCTGCTCCTCAACCCAATGCTTTCCTTATTCGAGACGGGAAGTTTCTTTCTTTCGGAAGCCTTGTTTTTTCCCTTTCTTGTCAACCCCTCTTCTCTCCTCGTGGAGGCATAGAACCTTTCCCGAAAACTCTTTTCTCCTGCTTTCCGTGAGGTTACCCCCCCCTTTTCTTTTTTTTTTTTTTTTTTTTTTTTTTTTTTTTTTTTTTTTTTTTTTTTTTTTAACACCCCCTTCAAGAAGGTTGATAACCCTTCCCGGTCCGTGGAACTAGGCCTGCCTTTCTTTTTTCCAAATCGGTAGGTTTAGGTTCTCTCCCCCCTTGGGGTTTAAAAGACCTTTCTCTAGTGTTTTGGCAGCCTTTCTTTTTCAAAGCGAGGTCCACTTTTCCTTCCGCCCTTCCTGGAAGATGTGGCGACCCTTTCTTTCACAGGCGACTGTTCCGCCGCCTCTTCCCCCCCTTCGCGAAGCTTTTTTCTTTTTTGGGACCTTTGCGGATAAATGGATTTTCTCTCTAGGCGTCACCCGTGGTCTTTTTTTGCAATAGTTCCTTTCCTCGAGAAAAGGATTTTTTTCTTGAGAGAAATAAGGAACTTTTTTTTTTCTCTTCCGGCTCGATTTTTTTGTTTCTCTTCATCCTTTTGGCCCCCCGTTCATCCTTTTTTTTCTATGAGAAGGATGAGTAGGTCCCCCCTTCCCCCTTTTATAATGCGGTTCCCTCTTGACCTTTCCCCCTTTCCTTTATTTTTCTCCCTCCCTTTTTCTTCCTCGAGGGAGTCCGACCCTTCTTTCTCTTTACAGAAGATATCGCGTCCTTCTCCGTGCGCCTGGACCCTTTTCCCCCCATCTCCATGATGGAGACCCCCTTTTTTTCTTCAGTGAAAGTTTCTTTCGTAGTAGAGGATTCCCCCTCCCCCCTTCTCGGGGGGGTGTTTTTTGGTGCGGTGTGTTTCCCCTTTTTTTTTTTTCTTTTTTTTTTTTTTTGGGGGTTTTTGGGGGGCCTTTTTTCCCCGGAAAATTGATTGAGATTCGCTTCGGATTATTTTTCCCCTCCCCCGCTTGGAGTCACGATATTTGGGCCTTTTTTTTTTTTGGTTTTGTGGGGGGTTTTTTTGGTTTTTTTTTTTTTTTTGGGGGGGGGGGTTTTTTGGTTTCTTTTTTTTTTTTTTTTTTTTTTGGAGGGGGGTTTTTTTTTTTTTTTTTTGTTTCCCCGTTGCTTTTTTTTTTTTTTTTTTTTTTTGTGTCCCCGGTTTTTTCCGTCCACGCCATCCCCTCTCTCTGCGAGCGAGGGGACAGCCTTCCCCTTGTTTTGTTGTGGAGATCTGCTCTCGCTGTTCGTTCTTTTTTTTTCTCTTTGCGCCCTGAAAAAACCCCCCCCCATGCCCAAATATCCCTTCCTTCCTCTTTTTCAAGTTAAAATAAAATCCCTTTTTTCCCCTCCCGCAAAACTTGCTTTTTTGCCTCTTCCTTCTCCCCTCTTCCAAATAATGGACAATCTTTTCCTCCTTTCCAATTACGCGGGACCTTTCCTTCCCTCGGTCGAAATTAATTGGTCCCTTTTCATTCGCACGCTCTCTCCGTTCTCCTCTTGCGTCTCGTCCTCCTTTCTACAGGGAGCGTTCGCTCCTTTCCAAAGGAAGCCTCCTTCCCCCTGTGTTCCCGGCAGGAGCCCTCATTTGCCTTCCGTCAATTCATTTTCGGGACCACCACGCCTTTCCATCGGGAGAAGACAGCGCTTTTTTTTTTTCTTTCCCTTCTTCCTGAAAAAGTCCTTGCTTTCTCTCCCCTTTTCAACCATCCCGTCTTTTTTTTCTTTCTCAACAAAAAACCTTTTTTTCCTTAGAGAGGATCCTTTTCTCCACCCGGTCCCCTGGCCCTAGTCTTTTTTCCTTTTCCCCTCTTTTCTGAACACCGGAGCTCCTTTTTTTTTTTTTTTCGGTCGAAACAGGATGCACTCCCTTCCTTTTTCCCCGGAGATGTGCACATCGCTCTTTTTGTCTTGGCTTTGTTCGTCTTTATTTTCCCCCCCCTTTTTTTCCCGAAGCGAACCCTCTCTTACCTCTTTTGGCGGCAGGTCCTTGTCGTAAGTGCAATTGACCTTTTTTTTTTCCCTCCCCACCCGCTCACGGATGCAGTCTTCTTCTTTCCTCTTTCGAATTTTTTTTTTCCTTTAAAGATTATCGTTTTTTTTGGAATAAGATAAAATTGCTTTTCCCTCCTTGCCGAAGGCAGGGTGGCTTTTTTTTTTTTCCTTTTTTTCCCATCATTGACGCGAGATCTCTTTCTCCTCGCGGAGATCCGCCCTTCCCGAGGACAGGATCCTCCCTCCAAAGGGCTTCCCCCACCTTCCTCTCCCCTTTTCACGCGGATTCCCTTCCCATCGAACCCCCCCCCCCATTTTTTCAAATCGCGTTCCCCCTTTTCCATCCCTTTCACTTCCCCCCCCCCCCCCCTTTTTTTTTTTTTCTGCTCAGAGAACCTCCCGGAAGAAGGCCCCCCCAAACCCTTCGAGCTCTACTTCTTTTTTCTTTTATTTACCGATAAACGGGTTTTTGAGGGAAGGTTTTTCTCGCGTGATGCCACACGCAACCCCTCGGCTAGACCTTTTTCTTTTTTTTTTTTTCCCCGAAGAAAAATGCTGGCTTTCTTTCGATAGTAGTGGATCACTTTTCAGGGACTCCCTTTTTTGAGAACCGCTCTTTAGAAGGAGAGTTGCTTTTTGCAAAAGCGCCAGCCATTTGATCCCGCTTCTTTCCGATTGTCAGAGTTCTTCTTTCTTTTTTTTCATTTTTCAAAATTTTGAGCATTTAGAGAGCGTCCCCCCCTCCTTGGCCACCCCCTTATTTTTCCGTGATGCGTCTCTTTCCAAGTACGCGACTCGATCTCTTTTTCTTTTTTTTTCTTTTTTCTTACAAAAAGGAAGGTTCCCACCTCCCCCCCCCCCCCCCCCCCCCCCCACCTCGTTTCTCCCTCTCCTAGTCGGGCTTTTTTTCCCGGCTTATACGAGGACACCCTTTGTCTAGAAGGCGGTTCACCTGGGGCATTGCCCCACCTTTTTCCCCTCGTCTCAGATCAGTTCTTTTTTTCCTTTCCCGCACCTCAGCCCGGAATTTCGTTTGCGCTCCGTCAATAAAGCCCTTTCCCCCTTTCCGGAGAGGACTTAGACATTTCCTTTTTGCCAGCAAAGCGCGCCTCGCTTTTGCTTTGGGCTATGCTTCTTTTGCAATCTCTGACCACCTATCTTTTTTTTCCTGCGAATGTGAAGAAGTTTGCCTTTTTTTCTCTTTCCCCAAACCCCTTTTGTCCCTCTTCGTTCCCTTTGCCTTTTCTTTTCCATCTCGCTTCCTTTTCCTTATAGAAGGGAGAAACCCCCTTTTTTTTCAAGAACTTTTTACGACACTGCTCCTTTATTTCCCCCTGCTGTTAACCTTTTTCCCCTTTCATTCGCCCCTGCACCTTCGGCGTCGAAAAAAGGTTTCCTTTTTTTTTCCTTCCCATTATTTTACCG
>Ga0179593_1603637_pt1 | contig 15102 bp, 18 predicted proteins | sample CZODoug2_1_08_16_FD_185931 | JGI IMG/M metagenome (GOLD analysis project Ga0179593, IMG submission 185931) | Vadose zone soil fungal communities from Angelo Coast Range Reserve, California, USA - CZODoug2_1_08_16fungal (PacBio error correction) | ecosystem: Environmental > Terrestrial > Soil >... | reverse complement strand
AGTCCCCCCATCTTTTCCAGTTCGTTATTGAGTGTGCAGTCCCGGATTTTTTTCCGGATGCCAGGAGAGCTCCTCTCCCCTAATTCCTTACTGCCCTTTCAGTTTCCTGAGAAATCCTTTTAGATAAGGGTCAAAATTCCCTTCCTTTTCGAAATTCCCCCCGGGTTCGAATTAAAATAACCGTCTGCTGGACATTTTCTCGCCATGTCATCCCCCAAGTGAACCAATACTTTTCTACCATGTCAGTACCTCCTCTCCCTTCGGCAAAAGTCTTCAAGGGAATTTAGATAACGAATTATATCCTTCGTGAAAGTCTCAGAGTTCCTTCTTCCCTGCCGAGGGGCTTTTCCTTATTGGCCACACCCAAAGGCTCGACGTCTCCAAGTAGTGTTCTGAACCTTCGTCGCCCCCCAATCCACGTCCACTTTTTGAACCCTCTACGTCACTTCGATAACGCCGCTATTGAGGGTTAAGACCGTTCTCGTCGTCAGCTGTTTCCCACCCTTTCGGATTATAAGTTGGCTAGTTCTAGACCTTTTTTAGGTTCTCCTTGATACATCGCATGTTTTTTATCCATTCTTCCCCCCCCCAGTCGTATTTGACGCTTAACCTAGTCCGCGCTCGCTTTTCGGTTCTTCGCGGCGTGTCCCCATCTTCTTAGGCAAACTTTCCAGTTTTGACAGATTTCGCTGCCCTTCCTCGTGGTCGATTCCATACTCGGCAAGCGCTTCCCACCTTGCGCTGCTTCGTGCCAGATGGACGTTTCATTAAGAGGCTTGTCCTTTGGCGGCGGAATCCCTGTCCCCCTTCTTTATGTTCATGCCCGGCTGCCCCTTTTCAGAGCGTCCCGTTCCAACTTTGCTAGCATTAGACGCCACGCACCTGCTTGAGCTTTCTCCGTCTACTTTCGAATCCCCTGTTCCCCTTTCGAAGCGTGCTCTCGACCATCATTTTTGAACGTCTCTAACCCTGAGAGCTGTCTCGTTCCCCGCGCTCTCAGGGACGTCATGACCTTCCTCGGCCAACTCCCCTTCCCTGTTCGGTCCTAAAGCTACGCAGGCAGCGCCTTGCCTAACACTCCCAGGCCCCGGTAATCTCATCCTGGTCTCTCAATTTTACTCACTCCCCTTTAATTTGACTAGGATTTTTCCCACTGAAAAAAAAACATCTCTTTTATCTTTAGTAGTTCTGATCAAAGGTTGTACGACACCTTTGAAAGTATTGTATCGAGGAGTTTTTCCTCCTTTCGACTTTGAAGAGTTAATTGGACCTCATCCCTATGCCTTCTTTTCAGAACATGATGGGAATGTAGAAGCGAGAAGTTTCTGATTCGCATTCATTTACAATCTTTTCTCAAGCCGTCCCCACTTTTGGTCCTTTTTGTCTATTGTATTCTTCGAATTGCTGGTATCGCGTCCTCTGGTGGCTTCAAACGTCATCAGTTATTCACTGATTCTCTGAGTATGACTTCTTCCCTTCTTCCTCAAATTTTCCCTCCCAGGTGAACGTAAGTCAGGGCTCGGACTCCTCAATCGCGTAAGGATAACATGTCACTTCGCCGCCTTCTACGCTTTTCCCCTACCTGTCATGGAAAGCCATTCCTTAATTGTTCGAAAGGTCCGAAACGTCCACGGATGATCTATGACCCCCCCCACCTTCCTCCCCTTAAACCGGTCATGAAGACCACTAGATCAAACCTCGTACGAAGGTCTCGAAGTTGATGCGCGTGCTCCTGCACCTAAAGCTTTGGCCGGGATCTCCCTTATTTTTTTCCTGCCCCCTGTACACTTTGTCAAAATCGACGGCATGGTTTTGAGGCCTTCGTCCCAAAGGGTTCACTGGGGTTTTCTCCCGAACGACTCTCATTCCATCCGTCTTGGAAACAAGCAAGCCAGCCTCGACACTCTTTTTGAGTGAAAAAGTGTCCTGCCGACTTGCACGGTCGGCCGTCCGCGGGCTCTGATCACGGCCTTTTTTAGTCATTTTAAATACTAGTCTGCTTAACCGTCTTGATTAGGTAAAGACCTCACTCTTCTGATGACGTTTCCGGAGTTCTCCTCGATGCCAGACCCCAAACGGATCGACAACCCTACTTTGATGGGTTAACCCCATTTACTTAACTCCGAACCCTCCTGACGTCGCTGCATTTGCTAGTCCCCCTGCTTGCTGCTTCGGAGCGATCACGTGATCCCGTTCTGGTCCCTCCCCTGCCATGCAGATGCTTCCCTCATTACCGATGATCTCTCCCAGCAGTTCCCTTTTTCCCGAGCGGTATTTTCCCCTTTTTCTTCTCCCTGCTCGATGTTTGACCGCACAGCTTTCTCCTTTTCCCTTTTTTTTGAGAGTGCTTTCCCTTTACCTCGTCTGACGGATGACGAATTGAGAAGCCCATTTCCCTCGTTCGATTCCCTTTTTCCTCTTCAGGGAATCTTTGGGCACATTCGCTCAACTGCTGTGAAATAAAGCTTTGTTCCGTTACCCCCCATAGACTGATGTCGGCCCCATTTGAGCCAACTGCTGAGCATTCCCTTCGGCAGTTCGTTTTCCAAAAGTGGACCCCCACCTCTTTTCCTTCACAGGTTTCTTCTTCTCTCGCAGAAATTCCCTTTCCCCCTTCCCGACGTTTGTGTCGCTGTCGCTAGCAATCCTGATTGGATTACCCTTTCCCATCATTCGCTTGCCTTCTTTCAAGTCCCGCGGCTTTTGAGCAGGCGACGTGGGCCCACCTCCCTTGTGCACGGAAGCGCTTGATGTCGTGGTTTTCCTGTCCTTTTTTCATCCTTGATTTCAATTGCCGTTCGGGAACCAGAATTGAACTTCCTTTATACCTTCCCTTCCGTCGATCATTTTTCCGCTGAATATGTTTTGAATCCTGACTTCTGGTACCTCGGTCGCTCCTCTGGCCTTGACTGTTCCTTTTGATATTCTTGCGGATGTTTCCAGTTTGACAAAATTCTGGATCAGGGCGGTAGTGTTCTATGGTCTTTCTGCTGTCGATGCTACTTTATTTAAGTTGACATTCCTTTTGATTGTCCCAAGTCGTATGAAGAGAGGGATTTCCTTTTTCGCCTTGAGGATTCCTCTCGCGTTTTCCCTCTGACCCGTCAAGTTTTTCGGTCGGGTCGTCCCCGCAGACTATTCCCCTAGAGATTCCTTTGAAATCTTCGCCCCCGTCTGCGCCCTCTCCTCCCGATCCCTTGTCCGCTTTGCTTTCGGCTCAAACGTAAAAACGCCTTAACCCTTTTAATTCTTTCCGCGCATCATCCTCTCTCTTTAGTGTTCATTCGTCCTTTTATGACCATCATGTCTCCCTAGTCGCTTCTGACAGTTGTCCTTTACTTCACGATTTCTCGGTTGGAAAGAGGCAACTCTCGTTCGGCGCCCAAGCTGGTAGGTAAGGTGGCACTTTCCCTGCCTGGCTAATCCCTACTGACGAAACTCCTTCTTTCTTTGCTCATCCAACGATCCCCATGTTTATATGTTTTTGCCCCCCCCTGGCCGTCCAACTCTCTTCCTTTCTTCCTTGTTAGCAAGGAGGCTCTTTTTTTTCGTTTATTAACGAAGTCGCGAGTTTTGTTCCTCTTTCTTGGTAAATGTTTTCTGTCTGCCAACGAGCTCGTTCCGTAAGCTAGCTGGGATCTCTTCACTTAGTGAGACAGTAGCGAATGCTTAAGCGCCTCGTGCCAACAGATTCATTCTGCGCATTGGCGTGTGCAGAGTTTTTCTAGACTCCTCGTACTTTCTCCTTTTCAGAAATACCTTAGGCTTTCATGCTCAACGACAACCCTCTCTTGCCCAATCGTCTTGAATAGTGGAAAATCCTAAGCCGCAGGCATCGAAAGCTGAGTGTGATTCAGCAGATTGGTACTCGAATAGAGTAGCCTCCGGGCCCCCAAAGACGAGTCCCTTCTGCCCGAGTTTTTGCAAGCGAAGTGCTCTCCCCCTGACTGGCCTTGGGTAAATTACTGATATAACGGCCAGCGAGATGCACGAGGTTCCGAACTGATTTCTGGACAATAACTCTGGCTCTTTTGGCGATGCAAGTTCCTCCTAACTCTCTCGCCAGTTCGAACCCCAGGCTAAACAACTTGGTCACCCATCTGCGAGGGGGGAACCGTTCAGTGAGCTCCAAAGCAAGTCCGGATTAGTCGAGTTAACAGGGAACTCGATAAATCGGTTTACTGTTTTTTTTTGAAGCCGTTACTTGATAGTTTCAGCACTCCCGGAGAGTTTTCGTAGTCACCTCTTACCCTCCCCAGTTTGTCATTTTTGCCATATGAAATTCGCCGATTGATCAACGGATGGCTTCTCTGGATCTCCGATACGATGGTTACCCTACATGATTTCCTTTTCCTCTCATTTTTTTTCTCGTGATATTTCTGACTTCCCTCCTGGTCTAGAGTTTGAAGGTGGGTGACATCCAGCTGAATGCAGCTCTTTTATTCTGGAGGCTTTCCTGAATTAGTTAGACTCCCCAGGCGAGACTGTATTTCTATTCGGCCACAGGGCCAGGGTCCATTCATTTATGTTGCTGATCCCATAGCACTCCCTCTCTGGAGACCACTTCTGCCCTTGAGATGGCTTCCATATATTTAATTAATCCGTTCTTTGTTGTACCGACAGCCACCAATCTTTTCTGCTTGATTGTCGACAGTCGCTTGAGTACTTGCGAGAGGAGAACATGCTCCCTGGACATGCTGTTGATGAAATCAGTTCGAGTTTTTTCCCCCTCGATCAATCATGCTAACGGTCTTTCAAAGCTTCCTAAAACCCACAACAAAAAGAAGCTCATATTGCTAACCCCCATCCTTCCGTCCCCATCTCAACAACTCTTGACCTTTACCTTCCCAGAAGACTCCGCCGCTGGAAAAACTTCTGAAGGGACCCTCTTACCTAACAACTCTATGCGCGCATGGTCTATGCGCCGTGGCACGCTCTTTTTCTTTCACATCCTGGAGGGACCCCTGTTCGTTCATCTACCTCATCTCCCAAGGCTTTGAACTTCTAAATAACTCTTCCGAACTCGGGTGAAAAATTGCTCTTTCTCTCCCTCACTGCCTCCTTCCATTGAGGGTACCTCTCCCGCTGCAGTGTGCGGAGCTTTCCCAGGGGTTAGACTTTGTGTCAGCAATCGGCGTTACTTCGTCAGGCCTTCTTGCGGTACCGGCCTCCCCCTATCCACGTCTATTGTTCGAGATGTTCCATTTCCTCTTTTCGAGCGGCGGGCCTTGCACGGACTCTAATTGGTACTTTTGAGGTTTCCGCTTCCCTTTGTTCCCCCCAGCCGTTACGCAAACGCATCGTCTTTTCCCTGTTTTTGCTCTTGGTCGATAATAGAGAAAGCACCCTGTTTTTTTATATGTCTAGATGTTCCCGTCCCAAGGATACGAATCCTCTATTCCTTGACTTGTTTCGGAGATTCCATCCCAACTACTCAATCCTGATCCTAATTTCCCCACGCCGCCACGGAGGTCGAGCGATTTGAAGACTTCCTCAGCGACACCCATCCCATGGCTTATCCTTTACGGGCATGCCCGCCCTTCCCCTCAAGCCTCTCTACAAGCTTGATTCTCACCTTTTATAACAGCTGATAAAGAATCGGCCGAAATAGATTCGCTTGGCTGCTGTACCGGCATCGGCATTCAACCAGTACCCTAGCGCCATGGTTTTTAATCGCCCCAGCTCCCTGCGAAAACTTACTCTCGTGTAGACATTTAAGTCACCCTGATTATCTTTGAGGAGGTCGCAACCCATGTGCGCTGTTTCGCTTGGAATGAGCTGGTTTCTGGCCACCGCCTAAGTGCCAGAAAAGTATCACTCGGTGTTTCCCCTACTTCCGGCAGGATTGAGTTAATCGCCTGAGCTACTGTAAGAAGGATTTTCTCCCCCCCTGGCGCACCCGTGATTTGTCATTATCGGTATCAGCTATCTCGCATGAATTTTTTTTCTATTATCCAAAAGTTTTCGGCGTTATTCCCTTAAGAAGCCGATGAACCGGTCTGATATTTCCCTCGCGAGTTTCCCAAGCAACCTTATCTTCCTCTCAGATTCCCTTCTAGCGGAGGTACCACCACGCCCTGTGCTTCTCCTTGGTGGGGCCCGATCCCTTTTTCGTCGCTGGAGTCTTTGCCCTTGAGCCCCCCGTAAACACCTTCAGGCGCTTTCTTCCTGACTCCGTTCGGCCTCCCTTTCCTTTTTGAATCCCCTTCATCAATTTCAATTTGAATAGACCTCTCAACGAGCTGATCTCGAACCCCTGTTTCCTTGCAGTTTTACCAGGATCCCGCCCTTCCGAGAGCTTCCACGCCTCCCTCCCCCTTCTTAGCTTCATGCTCGCTCCGCTGGTCACGCCCGCCTTTTTTTGCATTGACGGATATCCTTATTCCTCAGTTCAGGAACATTTAAACTCGACGCCTGGAATCCGATAACTTCTGTCCCTTTGTTTCCCGCCCTTTTTTACGACAGAAGGCTTCATCCTGACTCCTCCTCCCTCGACATTCACTGCTGCGTTCCCATGCCCTGCCCTTTTTCGTACGACTACAACCCATCCGATACAATGCCTTGAACTGGCTTTTTCCTTCTTTTAGTTGCGCATCCGGATTGTCTATCCCCGTTTCCCCAAAAAAGTCGGGCGAAGTGGTGGGATTTCCTTCTCTCCTCCCACAGCCCCGGGCTTCCCCCTTTGGAGATGTTTCCCCTTTTGCCACGGCTCGTTCACGACGACCCGGCCGAGCATTTGCTCGGCCGATGTTTCTCGCTACTTTCTATTGGAACTTATTCTTTCCATCCGCAGCATCTCGAGCATTCGGCTGCTTAAGCTCCCGACCTAGAAGCCCGGATATGCCGATAACGGCATAGTTATCTTTGTTATCGCGGCCCACCTGTTCCGCAGCATCTCTATATTTCATCCGTGTGTTCGCTTTCCTTTCCCCTGAAGTATTCCGCATTGAGATGTAGATCTCCCTTCCCGCTGAGTGAGAGGACTCCCTCAGTGCTGGCATCGTGGCCTCCTTAATGCTGCGATTGCATCCATCTTGACCGTTACCCATAGCCTTCGACGAACCGCAGAAACACTCTGGCTTTTTCCTCATGTCGTTTCGTAGTGACGATCTTGCCTGTGTCAAAAAGCTCCCTTAATGTTTTGCCGGTTTTTTTCCCTTCACGACAGACCTCCGTACTGCCTTCTACCTGACGTTTGGTTCGGCTTGCCCTTCCGGAGTGATAGCAAAGTCCAAGCGATATCGGACCCTCCTTTCCGATCCCCGCGGTGTTTTTTTGCCGTTGGCCCCAGATTGCTTTCCGAGAGCTCTTGCGTCGAGGCTGCTTTGCTTCTATATGAACTTTTCTCGTCGTCGATGTCCCTATGTGCTACCCTTTGGGAAATGACAGGTAGTCCTTGCGTCGATTTTTTTTCGAAATATGATGCCGTCGATGATCCCTCTCCGGCAAGATGCTTCTTCCTCAGCGCTGAGGAGACTGCGTGCCGATGTGGATTTTATCGTGACGCAGTTCCCTTTAGGTACCCATTTTTTTCGTACGGCAGGGAGGCGTTGAGCTCACCTTGCTGGACTTCGATTTGACACCTTAACTGTTGCCTTTCTCCATGGCCACCGGCCGCCCCCCTGTCGGATGACAGCTCCGATGAGTCTTTCTGCTAGTCGGGACTGCTCAACTCCCTTTTTTATGACGCAGTTTTTTTGAGTTCTTCCTTTTTCGTGGCGTCTTCTACAGGCCTTGCACTTCTCAAGGGACTCTTCTTCCTCTCTTTGCTCCCCTTTTTGTTCCTTTGCTCGGCTCTGCTCGTCAAAACCGACTCAACATGGTTTTCCATTCAATTCTTTTGCCAATGCATGCTCTCTGTCCCTCGCGCCCCTCAGGCCAGCTGCCATGTCTCCGCGGCGAGCGCAGTTCCCTTCACCTCTTTGTTTCAAGCTTTTTTCGGCCAGTTTCGGTTTAATGTCCCCAAGACGTGGTCGAAAAAACGGCCACTCCCCGGTGCAGAAGTAGGGACAGGAAGGTCCCGTCCGCGCGGCTTTTTTCTCCCTTTTTTTCCCCCCCTCATCAACGATGAATTTCATCTTCCCTTTCTCACTATCTCTGATCCTCTGAGCAAGTCCCCAGTTGTTGTAATTCTTCTCCCTAATGGACTCTTTTTTTTGGACTCTTGCGCCCAAATTCCGTCTGCATAGAATCTGGCTTGAACCGAGTCCTTTCCTCGGAAGAGGATCACACCCTTCCCGCTTATCTCCTTCTTCCTTATTTATGACATTAGTCCGATTGATAAGACATTGGGCTGGAGTTTAATTATACCACACAGCCCCCTTACTTCTTTCCTCTGGGAACTTCTTTTCTGGAGAGGATTAAATTTTCAATTCCATAGAATCCCTCAGTCAAGCAGTATCCCCAACGTGGCACCTTTTAAGACCTCATCCCTCTCCAGGGTTTCGAGTGATGTAATGCCCACGAGCAAAGTTGCAACCATAAGAGGAAGTTTTCGGCTGTACATCGCCAGGTAGCCTGTCCAAAGAAAGTGAGAATGAGAGGAGAGCCGGACAGACGCATCTGAAGAAGTAGGCAGAAGAGCGACACCAGACGCTTTGTGCGAGGGTTAGGCGGACCAGTCCGCCGGAAAGAAGGTTGAGAGGCTAGACTGCAGGAAACCCCCCCCCCACCCACACACCACCCCCACATCACGCCCCCACCCCACAACCTAACCCAAACACACAACCTCCTAACAACATCCCAACCCCCCAAAACCCACCCCCCCCCCAACCCCCCCCACCACCCTTACACTCACAAAAGACCCCCACACCACAACAAAACCAAAAAAAATCCACACCGCCAACAAACACCACACCCGCCAGAACCACACACCCCCCTCCCATACAAACCCTACCCAAAAACCCCTCCCAACCCCTCAAAACCAACCCCAACCCAACCAACTCCCCCACACAACCAAAACACACAAACAAACACCCCAAACCCCTACAAACCCACCACCAACAACCCCAACCACCCCCCCCCCCCCCCCCCCACCCCCCACCACCCCCCCCCCCCCCCCCCCCCCCCCCCCCCCCCCCACCCCCCCCCCCCCCACCCCCCTCCCCCCCCCCCACCCCCCCACCCCCCACCCCCCCCACCCCCCGTTTCCCCCCCGTTCCCTGCTACTCTGCTGCCGATGCCCGAGTCTCCCCCACCCCCCAACAAACCCCCACACCCCCCAACCACAAACCCCCCCCACCCCCAAAACCACCACAACCCCCAACCACCCCCCAAAACAAACCCCAAACACCCCCCCAACCCCCCCCCCCCCCCCCCCCCAACACCCCCCCCCAACCCCACCCCACCCCCCCCCCACCCCCCCCCACCACAACAACCCCACCCCCCACCCAATAGCCATTTTTAGTTTCGTCGTTCTTTTTTTGCCCCTGCACGGTTCCCTTCGTGTTATTTGGACTCCCATTTCTTTCAGCACGATGGCGGTCTCCTCCTTTCTAATAGCGTGACCGTTTTTTTTTCCCCCGGGTTTTTTCAGGATTGCCCCACAACGAGAATAAAATTCCCTGTCTACCAGTGGACGGAGACCCAGATGTCAGTTTGCGGCTTTTTCCCCTTTTACCTCAATTCCTTTGAAGCGCTTTCTTCTTTCTTACCAGCGGTCATAGTTTTACTCAGGTTATGAGGCCTTCGGATAAATCTAGGAGTTATGCTTCCTTCGGCAGGTCGGTACTGTCATGAGGGCAGAGCTCTTTGCCCCTTTGCTAGCGGGATTTCCCATTAGTTTTCCCCGAATTTTAAGGCCCCTTTGATTTTTCCGTCTTTCTCTTTTTTTCTCCTTCCCTCTCCCACTAGTGGCCCCCGCAGCTCCTCCCATGATCGTTTCGATGACCTTTCCCTTCCTTTCCGCGTTTTTTTTGAGTATTCAGCGCCATCGTCCTTAGTGAGTTTTTGCCAGCGAGTGGAAGTAGTGTTCGGAGGGCGAGCGCCCCTCCATGTCCTCATTGGCAATTTTTCCCCCCACTTACTGAGACCATCGCGTTCGCTCCCTCTGTTCAAAGCGATATCCTCAGCAAGGACCACCTGCCCCAGCCCGCCATCATATCCCGCTTGTATGCCAACTAGTTTCGTCCAGCCCCTACAAATCCCCCTCTTGAAATCGGAATCCCCCCCTCAAAACCTTCAAAAGGGACCAGATCGAAAGAAACTTCCCCTCGCTCCCACTTTTCGCGAGCCAGCCGTTGATACCGTATACTTGCACTCCGGGGCCCCCTCCCCCATGGTATGTCCATTTTTCTCGCCTCTCATCTCATGTCCCTCCATAAATCGTGACATGACACGCGCCGTTGGGAACCATTTTCCTCTTCCACCCTCGCTAGAATCTGAAGCCGGTTTCGGTACTCTTCACTCGTGTCTCTTCGGAGCACCAATGTTCGACACGTTCATGCAGGTTTGAGGCGTCTCGACCCTGTAGTGAGGACTTTCCTTTTTTTTTCCCATCGCACAGTTGGGCATCCTATCCGGAGCTCTCCTGAGCGGCTGGCCGGGCAATTACATTTTGAGCTGCCTTTCGTGGTCTCCTGATCTGTACCCGTCTGGCCCCAATCTTTATTTGCCCTTCGGGCGACCTCCCTTTTCGTGGTTCTTCCCCCCGTCAGTTCGGGACACCCTGTTTCTATGGGACATGTCCCCGACGCTCGGCCGGCGAGATATTGTATTGGCTGTTGTTTTCGACGCCCTTCTCGATCTCTTGCTTGGTTTTCCCGATTTTTCCTTGAGAATTCGTCTTCGACACGCCAATGGTCTTGATTCCCTTCCGGCATTGACGAAAGACGGTCCCCGAAGGCACATCATTGTTTAGTGTCCTCCGCCGTCTTTTTTCTCCCCTGGCTCTTGGCAGCTCATTGACCAGATGCCTAGGCAACCAAGTTCCTAGCTCCGATCCCTTATCCCCTTTTTCCCCGGCATCTACTAATTTTCCCCTTGGCTCATATCGAGTTTCTTTCTTTTCAAAATTTTTCCCCTTGTTGAGTCAAATGACCCCCCCAAAAAAAAATCGCCCGTCCGGAATCTGGCTCTCGGGTCCGCAAACATGAATTTGACCTTCTTGTCTCCAAGTTACCTGTTGCCGCAGCGTCTCATGAAAGGAGGTCATAATGACAGACTTGTTCCACTTTTCCTTTGCCTGACCGGTGAGACATATGAGAACTGAGGGCCACAGGTTTTGTTTATCGCCTACCCCTTTTTACAGGCGGTTTTCTCATTACGCTCCTCCCTTCCCGGTGAACAACTTGGACTTCAGGGTTGGCCTCGAACATCTCGTCTCTTTTGACATGCTTTGCGGGCGTACGACCCTCGGCCCTTTCCCCTGTCAGGTAATCAAGGGTCTCGCTTCCCTCTGTCCTCCCTCGACCCCATCCAACGAATCCGTTCTCGCCTCCTTAAGGTCCACGACCCTGTCACATCCCCCTCCAAGGAAGGTAATCCATCGCAACGGCCCCTTCTATCGTCGCTTTTTGATATACACGAAGAATTTGTCCGACCCAGTTCCTGCTCCCCTTCGAGATTTCCAACCGCGTTTCAAGCCTTCTCCCTCCCAGCCATGTATATTTCGAACCTTCCACGACGTCCTTGTCCTGACCGTCTTCCATGACTGCATTCGTCCCTCCACGTCCCGCCTGGAGTACATTGTCCTGTCCCAAAGGTTCCCTGATTTTCCTTTCTGGTTCCTCGTCGCGAGTGAAAACCCTCTGCTGTCCCCTACCGCATTCTCCTTTTTTTTTGGCTTCAAAAGGCCTGCCTGCTTGGAACTTCCTCCCCCCATCCCTGGTTTTTTTTCACTTATTTTCCCGATATTGTTTTCTTTTCTCCACTACGTTTGATCTATCCCTTCCACCCACGCTTCCCTCATTGCCTTAACTGATTCTGCTTTCTCCTGAAACAGCCACTTGCCTAACCCACCATTCTACATGTTCTGGCAAGCGTCACGACGAACCACCTTCATGCGCTCATCTTTAAGCTGTTGTTTTCTTCGGCTCTCATTTCTCTGACGTCTACCTCTTCTTTCACGCCAAATGGACAGATCCCCCGCCTCTTCCGGCTGAATTTTGACTGATCGAGAATTATGTTTTCCCGGAGGTTGCCCGCCCCTCATGTTCCCTCTTTCCTTTCCAAGTAATTGACCTCAACAGCATCTCTTCTCCTTTGTTTTTTTGATCCATCGAACTGAAGACTCGTGCCTAGACCGTCTCTTCCATTCATGTCACCTCTGCTTTTTTCCCTGCCGATAAGGGCTCGGCTTAATTTTTATCTTCAGATATGCCATTTCTTCTTGCATCTCTGAACAAGCCCGTGATCGTGTTTTTGGTTAACCCCTTTTGAGAGTGGAGCGGATTCTGGCCGTGACCTGCTGTTCACCTTTCCCCAAGCCCCTTCTTTAGCAAGGTCATTTTTCTTCTTTGTCCACGGCATAGCCTCTTTGGTTGAGGTCGGACGAGTCAATAGTTCTGACCCCACTTCTATGGAGCCACTCTTTCTCCTTTTCCAGCGGTTTTTTTCTTCGTCGCTTTAACATTGTTTCCTCAGAAGATTGATGTCGAGGTAGGGAATTTTTTTTGAATTTTCTCCTCTTATAGTCGTCGGAGATTTTGACCCCCTCCAATTTGGTACTTCTTTTTCATTAAGTCCTCTTTTCATTTCCGATCTTTGAATTTCAGTTCCTCCCCCCGCGTCTTGCGTGAAAGGCCGTTTCCCCTCTCATTAGGCTGCTTTTTTTTTACCTATGTTCCTCCTCGTCATCTTCTTCTTTCCTTTGCCTTCATGCTTATGTGGACCGCTGAGCCGGCCTAGGGTTTTCTGTCGAGTTTTTTACCCCTTTTTCTGTAATGCTTTTCCTTTTCCGGATGACCTTCTTTTACTCTGATCCTGCTTCCTTTCTGTCTTCGGAGTAATCCCCTGTCTCCACTTGCGGAAGTCGAGTCTTTTTTCTTCCCTCTCTACATAGTGAAGCTCCGAATTCTTTGGTCCTCTGACCTTCTGCGATCCCCCCGTTCCGCGGCTTCTTTTAGTCCTTCAAAAAGCAGTTTCATCGCTCTTCCCTCCCGGCTCTTTCTTTAGAAGGAAATCGCTCCCTTCTCCAAGAATTGGTCCTTGGTCTTCCGCGGATGTGCCGTTACACCCCACCCCCCCCCCCCCAGTATGAGACATGGGCACCTGCTGACACCTCCTTTGGCTCCAGTTCGGCCCACGGCCTAGTTTGCGAACGTGCTATTTAGCGACACGAGATCGATTTTTCCCATGCTCCTCCTTGAACGTTTTTTCTTCCAAAGGCTCGTTTTCTTTTCCGGATGTAGCAAGGTTCTCCTTGCCTATTGCTTATTACCTCCATGGCTTTTTTTGTTTTTACCTCTGCGATGCGCATGGACTGACTTTAGGAAAAGGCAGATTTGGATCCCCCTTGGCTTTTTTCCTGGATGGAATCTGATGCGGCTAATCAAGATTCTCGAGTGCCCCTGCCTTCTTTTTTTCTTTGAGTAGAAGGACAACCTCTCCCGAACTTTGTCGCGTAATTATTCCCCCCCTTGTCCTGAGCATTCCCTTTTCGGGGAAAGATTCTAAGCCTTCTTTTTAGTCGTATGAATAGCCTGCCCCTTGTCCCTTTTCGTTAAGCCGTCTTGACCCTGGCCATTATTGACAGCCAGGGGTACTCCGACCCCTTCGAGGGGTTCCATCCCCTGACCCTCTCTTCGGGTTCTACTATTCATTCCTTAAAGGCCTTGCTTTCTCCAGCAACGAAAGGATACAGGCGGCTTGATGTAGTAGCGAGCTTCGACGTCTTAACTCGTGCCCTTCTGCTGCTATGGTGAGTCCCCTATCTCCATTCCTTCGGTCGTCCAGTTTCATCTACCCTTATGTCACGTCGCATTTTTGTCCAGATTATCAAGACATGTCGTTTTCTTTTTCGTCCCAAGCCTGCTGGCGTTATCTCGGCCATGCGCCAATGGTTCCACCGGATCTTTGTCATTGGCGCGGTTTGTCCGGTTTCATCCCCCTCTTATTGCGTATCCCTCCCTCTTCTTCATTTATTTTCCCTCATTGATGTCAGCCTCGCTTTCTTCTCAAACTGTCTCGCAGTTTAGCGATACGATTTTAGTTCCTTTCGTACGTATTCCTGTTCCTGAAGAATTTTGCCGGCTTCCTTCTGGCAACGCCTATCGCCTGAGTGTTAAATTTCCCACCTTGCACTTTTCTGCCAGTCGGCTTCTCTTTGAGGTCCCGGGCCTGTATAATAGCTGAGATTTGCCCATTTTGTATTTAGAGGATTTCCCCTGTTGTCCAGCCCTGCACTTCTGATGTGGCGCGATCCCTTTAAAATACGGCTTGTCCCCCACTTTCAGATCTCCGCTGGACCCCCCATCTTTACTAATCCCAGGTGTTTGTTGGAGCTCGATGTTTCTCGGTCAAGATGCGGCAGCTGAGTGTTTCCCCTTCCTTTGAAGTGAGAGTCCGAGCCCTGCATCACTTCCCTCCCATCTCCAGAAAGAAATCCGCTCTTTGTTTCAACGCGCTACAACTCATGCCGGCACAGGCCTCTCCCTGCTACTCCCTAGATTTTCCTTATCGACTTAGTCATGAACCCCCTTTTCCCACCCTCTCTGAACTGCTGACTTCAGAATACAGTCATCAGTACAAACTTCACAGTTAACTTCTTCTATTAACGCTCGTACCCGCGGTAACCTGTAAGACACGCTATTTATAGACGTTCCGGCAATCCGATGGACGGACCCTGTTGTGAACGATTCTTCGGACCATCCCAAACTCTGCTGAACTCAAAATCCTTCCCCCAAGGAAAGCCGGTGGTACCCATTCCGTCACCTGAGAACACAACTTTGGGTAAGATATGAATGGGAGGATGAGGCGGATTTTCCCACTTTTTCTCCTTTTATGCGTCGATCTGTGCGCCAAGTTTCCTTTCCAGGCGCCTGCTCACATATCAAGCGTCTGAGTAGATGCATGCTGCAGGTCGTCGAATCTATCGCCTATTCCCGCGAATTAGCGGGAGTATTCCGCGTGCCCTGTACCGGCAGCTCCCACGTTTTCCTTGAA
>Ga0179593_1603247_pt1 | contig 15102 bp, 12 predicted proteins | sample CZODoug2_1_08_16_FD_185931 | JGI IMG/M metagenome (GOLD analysis project Ga0179593, IMG submission 185931) | Vadose zone soil fungal communities from Angelo Coast Range Reserve, California, USA - CZODoug2_1_08_16fungal (PacBio error correction) | ecosystem: Environmental > Terrestrial > Soil >... | reverse complement strand
GGTCCTTTAAGGGGTCAAGCGATGCCCTTGTCCTTTAATGACACATTAGCTCCCCGGACCCTCAATGGACTCTTTCCTTCGCTGAAGTACCTGACCCCCCAGAAAAGATTTGTCTGCCCCAAGAGAAAGTTATTCTACTCTCCGCACGGTCTCCTTTAAAGTCATAGCCGCTCCAAGTTTTTTCTTTTCCTGATCCCGGGAATCGACGTATGTGAAGTGACGGGTGCTTGTTGGTGGGAATCTTTGGATGTCGTTATCGAAGAGATGTTTTGCAGCATAATCACCCGATAGCACATTTAACCACTACGCCTTTTCCCTTAGAGCACATTCTTCGGGGTCGATCCCTTTTAAGGCCTTTATATTCTCTTCTATGTTACTTGGAGGTGTTGCGTTAGTTTTTGTTTGTGGTCCCTTGGTGTTTCCCTTTTTCCGACGGACTAGGGACCCTCCCCCGATCGTACCACGCAGTTCGTTTCTTCCAGTCTCGTCCCCCCTTTTCAGACTTTCCCTTTCTCCAGTGGAGCCTCCGTTGAGTCAATTTTGGTTGTTCGCCCCCCCTTTCCGAGTTCTCCCAAGAGATCTTTCGGGATAAGTTTCTTTTTTCACTTTTGTCCCGGCCTCCCAGTGCCACCGTTTATATCCCCCTGCGTGGTTTCAGGTTTTCTCTTGGTTTTTTTTTTTTTTTTTTTCTTTTTTTTTTCGGGGTTTTTTTTTTTGGGTATTTGTTCGGGTTCCGCTTTCCCCCCTTGGAACTCGGTTTTTCCCGTTGTTGCGACTGCCTGCACTTCTTCCCCCCGCCGAAGCCAAAACCCAAAAAATAATTCCAATATCCCCCGAAAGTTGAACTTCTTTTTTTTTCCATGCTCCCTTCCCCCCATTTGAACCAACCCATTTGTGTTCATAACTTCTTCCCCTCTGGGTTTGACAACAGGTTGTTACGACAGTCTTTTCCTTCTTTGGAGATTCGTTCTTGGTTTCTCGTAGATGGTCGGCATCAGTTTTGCTGATCGGCGGCTTATACCTTAGTCTGTTTTTGTGGAGAACTCTTTTCCTATGTGGCCCTCTTTGAGATCTTTTTCCCTGAACTACTTTTTGGCCCGCCTTGTGAGTACTTTTATCTCTCTCTTTCCCCACTTCCAATTGTTGTGTTGTCTCTCTTTTACCACTTAAGGTCTCCTAGTTTTTCCTTTCATGTTTGCGGTTAAGCGTTTCCCTCCCCCCCCACTACACATAGACCCGCTGCGACTCCTCCCGCATGCTTTTTCCAGACTGTAAGCTACAGATCGCTTTCCCGCACCGCTGCGTCCGGCGCCTATAAGAACTCCCCTCTTCCTATTTAGTCTCTTCAAAACACTTTTTCTTTCCCCCACAACGTTAGGTGACTACCCCCTTGGGTACTTCTGTAGAATACGAACGTGTTCCACCCACTTCCTGGGTTCTTCTTTTGATTTGTTCAGTGTTTGTTTTTCTTTTAGGTTTTTTGCAAGTTTTTTTCTTTCCTGGAATCTCTTCCCCACCGGTGCCGGGCTAAAGTTACAGTTTCTACCTGGCCGACCCCCCCCCTCCTACCATGACCTACCCCAGACGCATGGGTTTCTTCCGGAGGCTTTTGCATTCGTTTCCCCTTCCGAATGATCCGGACTCTTGGGGCTTTGTTCACTAGGCCCTTTTTTTTTCCCACACGTCGCAAAGTCTGACACGGAGATTCTTCCTTCTTACCGGGTTTCCCCCCTCAGACTTTTCCCCCTCTCCGAGTTTACTGATCTCGAGTTGTATTCCAATACCGACGTTTCTTCCTACAAGGCAACAACCCCCCTCTTTTCAGCGAGAAGTTCTTCCCCCCCCACGACATCTTCCCCAAGCGTCGCCAACGGCCGTTGGGACCCGCTTCTAGCGACCTACTTCAGCCCCCCATTTACCCTGACGGGCCAAACCGCTTTTAACTTCTCCTCTTGCTGATCATCCCCCCTCGACGCCCGGATTTTCCGACCGAAGCCCTATTCCAAGTCTTTCTCGTAGGATTCCCCTTTTCGGGTTTCCTAGGCTTCGCTGGATGTTTTTTTGGGGCGTTCCTATACTTTTTGAGCAACCTCTGCGTTTTTGTTGAACTTCCGTGATTTCTAACTAATGACTTTTCCTTCGGCGTTTTCCCCCTTTAATTTTCCTGGTATCGTGACCCTCAAAGCTTGACCACCTTGAGGGTATAATTTATTCTTTCCTCTTACCTGCTCTGACACCTTTTCATCACTTGTTGTTTTTTGCAGATCTTTTCCCAGGGTTGTGATGGAGATAGTTTGGCGATCCTGCCTCTGTTTTATTCTTCTTCTCTTGTCCGAATCCCATTTTTGTTGATTAATCTTTTTTGTGAAGGATTTTTTTGTGTCTTCCCGGCCTGGTGGCGAACCTCCCCTCTATATTCTTTTTTAATCCCCTCCATGTTCCTTTGGTATCGTGTCCCTTTTCACAATACTTTCCTCACCGCCCTTCCCCCTCTTCTGACTTTGAACCTTGGCGTATTACTTGCAGCCCCCCCTGGGTCGATCTGTTGCACTCTTGCATCCCTTCCCCCTCCGGCCCCTTTTCCTTTTCTACTGATCTGCTCTTTTGGCCGGTTTACTGGGAGTTTGTCCTGAATTTTTTGAATCTGTCACCGAAAGGCCTGGGTCCCTCGAAGTTCTTTTGTTTCGGCGGTGAGTAACTTCTACGACGTTCATACTTGAGGCTGCTTACGTCCCCCCTTCGATAAACAGCCCCCCCCCTATAACCCCTCGGCTCGAAGCCGGACGCGGCTATGGGCTCTTTTTTCCTTCAACAGATTCATGTCGGCTCCCCCGTTCTTCCAGATTACAGTTTTCATGGCTCCCTTCGATAATGACGTATGTGTTTCGTGATGGGTCGGAGGGAGTCTCGTTATTTTCTTTCTGTCTCCTTTTCCTTCCTCTGGCAGCTCAGGTTCTTCCCCTTCTTGGCCTCGATGTAGTCTTATCCTCTTGATTTTGGCCTTTGGTCTTGCTGCTTCAGGCTCAATTTTCCTCCTGGCACGATTGATAGAGAAGGTTCCTTCCTCCCTCCCAGGTGTTGTTTTCCTATCACCACACCCCCCCACCCCACCGCTGTAACCCCTCCTTTCCCCAGATAGAACCTTGGTTAGTGGTTTCCCATTGCATATGTCAACTTTCCCTCTTTCCCCCCCACAAAACCGACGCGAGGAGCTTTTTCCATGTTCAAAACCTCTCGGACCCTCCCCGGCCCCTTTTTTTTACTGACGTAAGAGCTATGGTTAAGCCGGGTCTTTGTGAAAATCCCTCCTATGGCCCCCCTAAAACATAAAATATGAGTTTTACCCTCAGGGACTTTTTTTTTTTTTCGCCCTTTTGTCTGCTCCTTTTTACTCCCCCCCCGTCCTTCTGAAATTCCTTTTTTCCCCTCTCTCCTGTCGTAGATGTTCTTTCCCCCCGTCGAATTCTTCGGCTGTCCGGCTTTCTTTCTTTTGTCGACACCTGTTCGTGGTTTTTTTTGCCGCCGTGATCCAAGGTATCGGCTTTTTACGCCGGGCTTACTTTCAATAGATTTTTTGTAATACGCTTTTGGATTGGTTCTCCCCTCCTTCTCTCTCTTTTTCTTCTTTTGGTTCCTCTTCTGGTCCTCATACCAAGCCAGAGCGATTTCACATTCTTGACCAAGGTCCGGATTCTCCTTTTTTTCTCTCGATCTGGGATACCTTTGTAGACCTTCCCACTTCTCTCAGTTCAAAGCCGGCCCTGCGACGAAGAACCTCTATTTGGGAGAATTTACCCCCCACTTTCACTCAGGCTCTTTCCACCCGGATTAGCCCCTGGGAGATCTTGACTGCAAGGCGCGTCAGTTCATTTACAGCGCGCCTCACTTGAAATGCCGCCTGAGACGGTTCCCCCCCCATTTGTATGGATTCCCCCCCTATTAAAATGAGACGGCCCGTCCCCGCAGACCCCCAATTTTTAACCATACTTTCGTCGTTCCTTTGCGTTCCTTCCCTGTTTTTTCCTGATTTTCCGCCGCCCCCGCGGTGGTTGTTTTCCTTTAGACCCTAAATTTCCATTTCTGAAAATTACCGCCTGTTACTATAGGTCCCCTTTGGTGTTTTGGAGTCCCCTCCCCCAAATGTGCTCGACCAGTGCGAATCTCGGACTTTTTTTTTTTCAGAGTCCCGCTTTCTCAGACCTTTCGCCCCGAAATCTCCCAACACTTTCCCCTACTTCCGAGGACCCGTGGAGTAACAAGGGTTTCGAGACCGCTCCGACCTAAACAAATTTCCATCACCTTCATGACCAGAAGGATTACCCCTTTCCCTGAATTAAGGATATATGAGGAGAAAGTGCGCTCTTTCGAGGCGTTTTTTTACTTTTGCCCATGATGCTTCGTAGTTCCTTCCTAAGAGCTTTTTTCTTGCGTGGAACTAGTTTTTTTCGCGATGGCTTTGTGTACGAAGTCTAGGACTTTCAATTTTCTCTCTCACTTCCCCCCTCAGATTCCCTTCTGCACGCACCACCTTTTGTTGCCCCCTTTTCCCCCATCCACTTCAATTCAAGCCCTAGGGCCACCAGCCCCTTTCCCCTGTATCGTCTCCTTTTAAGACCTCGGTCCTTGCGTTCTGGTCACCTTACTCAGTTTTCTCCACTCTTTCCTCTGTTCCAACCCTTTCCGAAACCTCCCAGGGTGTGGAAAGATCATCTATTTTGGTTCCAGATGCGTGGTTCCTGGTTCTCGATGCCCCTCCATGTTTTAACAGTCTCCACTGCGAGGTCTTTTCTCCCTCAAAACCCGAATCGTTCCCCCCGAAACTATCACTCGAGGCCCCCCCCCCCCCCCTTTCACCCCCTTTTTTTCCCTAGCAGCTCCCCCCTTCCCCACCACAGAGACTTCCTATTTTCGCGACCCAACAAACCTTTGAACCACGGCCCCTTTACTTCTCCCCCCACTTTCGAGCCTCTTTGCCACATCTTCCTTCCCTCTTTCAACTCTATTTCCCCCCTCTCCTTTAAGGTTTCCCGAGAACGCAACTATCTTCGAAGCCTCCCACTGAGCGTTTTCCCACCCTGATTTCCACGCACGTCTTCCGACTCCTTCGCTTACTTTCAGCCGCGGCGCAGCCCTCTCAGTTCCTCCAACTCCCCTTCTGCCAAGTTTCCTTTCGGGGACCCTTCCCTAAGGACGTTTCCGGTGGTTCGGTTCCCCCCCCGGTGGTTTTCTGTGGTTCAGATGTTTCACCTGATCCTCCCCTTTTCTCTCGAAATTTCAACACCTGATCGTGTTATTTGTAGGGTTTAATCTTTTTTCGATACCTTGTCACTTTTTTGATCCTTCCCCTCCGCCCCCGTGGAGTGTAGTTATGGCCTGCTTGGGCTGCCATGAAGTTTTATCGGGGACGACCCCTCTTTTGAATAAGGGCCTCTTGCTTTCTTAAAACGTTTTTTGAATCCACCCTTCTCCCCCCCAGGTATCCTCTCCCCTCGCCGTGTACGCGTCCGTTGCGGCTCGTCCACCCCTTTTTTCCCGAGTAACCTTTTTTATATCCTTCCCATTTCTTCTGGGACTTTTCCGATGCATTTCCCCTCTCATTTAGAGTTCGTTTTTAAAGGTTCAGAGAGGTGTGGGTTTCTGGGTCGTCCCTTTTCCCCAATGTTCCTTTCTCCCCTTTTTGAACCCGCAAGTTTTCTTTCTCCAGTCTTCCAAAACCCCCTAAGGACCGTTTACCTCCGAACCCGGACAACAAACCCCTTTTTCCCATGCGACCTTTTAACCTTAGTCTTAAATTTTCTTAAGTTTTTCCAGTCATGTTTTTTCTTCCGAAATACGAGGTTTTCCCTTCGATTCCTTCCCTTTGATGACAGCCTCTTTCCTTCAATTAGCCTTTCCTCTTCTGTGGCGGATTTGGAAGGATGGAGGCTGTCCCTCGGTACGCCTTCCTCGATTGGAATAACTCATAAGAGGCCTCCCCTTCGTGCGCTCTTTTAATATTCTTTCATACTACTTTGTTGTTGTTTCTTAGTCCCTTCAATTCCCCGAAGGTCTTTTCATCTTCTCCGGCTCTTCGACCACCCCCGTACCCCTTGCGGCCCCCCGCCTGCCTTCTCTCCGCTCGTCTCTTATCCCCCTCGAATTTTTTCAAATTTTCTCAGCCCCTTACCGCATGACGCCGGGGTCCCCCCGAATGACCCTTATTTTTCTTGCAAACCCCTCCTTTTTGGATCTCCTCTCCCAAGATGTTTGAATGGTTCCGTTATTTTTTCACTTTCTGTTCTACGGAGGCTTCCATTTTCTTTTGTTGTTTTGTTTTTTTTTTCCCTTATGGCGAACTTCTTTTCCAGGCCCCCTTTAAGGATACTTCCCTTTTTCAACTGTCCTCCCCCCCTCCATGTTGACCTGCCCCCAACGACGTCCTTTTCTTATAAATTTCTTTGTCAACTTGCAAGTTTTCCCCCCTTTCCCGACTTATTTTTGGCTTTTTCGGCCCTGGACTTGTGCGGTTTCTTGACCTCCGGAAGCTTCTCGCTTATTCCTTCCCTTGGGGGACCTTTTCCTTTTACCGAGACTCTTGAGGTCCTATCCCAATAGTCCGTTTAAGTTCTACGCTTTTGCCCAACCCCCGTTTCAGCCCGCCACCCTCTCTTCCCCCAAGCCCTTACCTAGGACACTTCCCCTCCATTATCACCCCTTTTTGTAACCCCTTCCCCCGACGTACGTGGGCACCGAACCCAACATCCGTTCATTGCGTAGTATTCTCTTACATTTCAACCCTAGTTTTCCCTGTTCCCTCAACCGTCCACCCCCGAATAACGAATTTTTTCACTCCTGATCCGTTCCCCCCCCCTCTCTGGGGTTCTGTTTGGCGCCCCCACGGGGCGTTGCTGAGCCCTGACCGCCGTTTAAGAATTCTGACCTCAACTAGTTCCTGGGAACTCGTTATCAGGCCTTAATGAATCCTTGTTAAACTTCGTTGTTTTTTTCCCCATTCCTTTTTTAGTCCCCCCCTTTTTCCTCAGTTATTTAGAGTTCAACCCTTTCCCATTTTTGCATTGGTGATTTTCCCCATTCTTTGCTCCGATATTGCCCCCCTTTCTTCTTCTTGGGATTGAGCGGATCACCGTTGACTCGCCTTTGTGGCTCATGTATGGTCGGTTCTGGGTATCCCGGGTTGGAGAATCCCCCTCCGTCTGCCTGGTACTAGCCGATGCTTCTATCTCCTTGCCCCCTCTTCTTTGCCTCTGGTTCGATCTTTCCGGGACTTTTCTTTTTTCTCTTACAGCCCAAGTACGGTTTTTCTATTGAATCCGGTGTCCCGATGACCATGACGATTTTTTTTTGAAGCACGTTTGTTCTTTCGTAACTATGCCTCGCGTTAAGGAGAGCCTTGTCTTTAATTTAGACGTGGTTGCTTGTACCGAATGATTCTCCCAGAGAGTCCTTCTTGCGGAGGTAGCTCTGAGGAATTCCTACTGGCCTTTTCTCTTCCATGAATCTCCGTTTCTTTGAAGAAGCCCCCCCCCTGGAGGACCGTTCCAGAAAACTCCGCTTTCGATCCTGGTCTGTCCAGCCCCCCCTCCTTCGATTGCGGTTATGTTTTTGAAGTAGATCATCGTATCTCCGTTTTCTGAGGCATAGGGGATGTGTTTCTTCGCAGGGATCGATATTCATTCCTAGCATCTTGCCTGCTTGTTGCTGGAGCTATTGTTGTCATTACTTTTTTTGACATTTGCGGATCTTCGTTCTTTGTTTTTCTTACTTGAGGCATCGCTGGTTTCTTCTATTTTTTCTTTTTTGAACGACCCAACGAAATTCTTCCAGAGCGTACATTGGCTTCTTTCCTTAATGGTCCTTTCCTTATCACCCCCCCCAACCCAAGCCTCTTCCGAACTGTAGGCTCTTCCGGCCTTTCTAGCTCAGAAAGATTGCAGTTCTCTCAGGGTTTTACCCCCAACTCTGTCTACCTATGGCAAACCTCACCACCCTTTGCACCCTTCAGTTTCCAGTAGTCCTTAAGATTTGAAAGTTTTTATTTTTCAGTATCACCTCGTGCCTCCCATTGTCATGACGGGCCCCTTCTCCCAGGCTCTTGGTCGGCTTAGCAGAGTTCTCTTCCGAGGCTCGCGTTTAAGGGGGTTTTTTTCCCCTCCCTTTTCCCTCCTTCTCTTCGATCGGACTTCTCCTCCGGTTTTTTTCCAGAGGTGTTTTGATCATATTAGTTGAGGCTTTCTTCTCCCCGTCATCTCTCTTTTTTTTTTTTTCCCCCTTTTGTTTTTTGAGCAATACTCTCTATTGATCCTTCCCAGCCGGCCCTCGAGACTCCCTTCTGAGCAATCAGTCTCCTTCCCCCCCCCTCCCTCTTTTCAGTTCTTTCTCCCCCCCCCTTCGGACGATTTTCGCGACCCTCTTCTTTGGAGCATTTTTTTTCCAAGTTTTCAAGGGCCCTTTTTCCCGCCAGGTGAGAAGAGGTGCCACCCCCTCCTTCCCTGCATGAAGTCCCCCCTTACTAGCTCCATAAGAGACTTTTTCTCTTTTTTCAATTTTTTTTTTACTATAAGATTTTGATTCATTCTTCCTCAGCTTTTCACTGTGTCCACTTGTTGGGTTTTTGTTTGGGTGGGGGTTTTTGTTGTTTGGTTTTTGTGGGGGTTTTTGTTTGTGCTTTTTAGGCTCCTTTGGTTTTCCCTTGCGGAGGGTTTTTTTTCTTCGCTTTCTTGTGTTTTTTTTCCCTATGTTCACTTCAGATGCCAAGGTTTCCCCCCAATCCCTATTTCGATTTAATACACGGCTGTTTTTGCCCCCAACAGGTAGCAGTAGATCCCCCTTCTTCTCTGGACAGGTTCCTTCGATGTCCCTTCGTTATAAGCAAGGGCGCGACTTCCCCACCCCTCAAGCCCCTTTCTTATCACGCGTTTTATTTTCTTAGCACCTTTCTTCAGATATTAATGCCCCGGAGAAACAACTACTTCATATCATTCAAACTTTCATTTTTTTCCTGATTTTTTTTCGACCTACCTGAACGCTTTTCCTTTAGTTCGAATAGAGTTTGCAGGCCTCTGGACCTTCCCCCCTTTCCGTTAGTTCCGACGTTTTTTTCTAGTCCTTTTCTCTTTTCTTGAGGGTCTTTTGAGACTAGGAGTATTTGCCCCCTTTTCTGACATTTACCCTCACAAGGCTCGCGAGTCTCCCCCCCGGCTAAAGCCTGTTGCCATTCCGAAAAGCGCCAATAACTTCCCTCTTCGTTCCCCTTCATCTGACTCTAATTCCCCCTTCAAAGGATTAGTTCATGGCTGACAGGCTTAATAGAATTGTCAACCTTCTGAAATTAACTCCCCCCGGGTGCCCGCCTTTCGAGCGTTTTCTTCAGAGCTTTAAGTTCCTCCCTGGACTGGAGCTGACAATAGTTTTTCGAACTCCCGACCCTATTTTTCCCCCCCTACGTTCTTCCATTTCAATGTGTCACATCCCCATTCCTCCCATCGTCCTGAGATACGCCAAACTTTTGTTCCCCTCTCTTCGCAACCTCTTCCCCCCCAGTCCTTGTGCGTCCGGGTCTCCCTCCCGGAAACTGAGGGATATAAGGGTCCTCTCCCTTTTTCATGGTTCTCCCCCTTAGATGTCCTACTAACTCCGTAATTCATCTTTAGCTCACCGATTGTCAAACCTCATTGCTTTCCCCGATCTTATGATGACTTTCAGCACCTTATTAATTCCCAAGAATAGTCTTTAAGGTTTTTTTCTCTGGTCTAAGACGCAGATCCTTTGAGTATCTCGGTTTCTTTTCCTTTGCTCAGATGTTTCCAGCAATCCATTTTGGGAACTCTCTCTTTTTGCCCTTACGATTTCGGGTCCCCCTTTTTCCTATAGCCGTTTTTAGATATCTTGGACTCTCCTGGAATTCTTTTTTCTGGCTGTTCGGTGGTGCAATTTTTGCTCTTTTCCCCGTAATTTTCATCAGGTCCGGATTCCCTCCCCTTTCCGGTTCTCGTTTTCCCCCAGCTTTCCTCATCGCCTTTCTGTTGCGGCAATCGGGTTGTCCGCACGGTCCTTTCCCGTAGTTCTGATCTTTTTACTTTGACCTTGAATCTGCCTTTTTTTTTACTCCTGTTAGTTGTCTATCTTTTTCTCTGGGTTGTTCTACAACTCTTCTCCAGGACTTTTGTATTGATTGCCTGTTAGCTGGGTTCCCAGACACCACCCTTCAAGCTGAGCCTGTCCCCCCAGACCTTGCGTCCATGCGACATACCCTTCCTCTGTGACATACTTTTCCCCCTCTTTTTTACCCTCTAAGGTTTGAAATGTTTCCGCGTTTTCTCGGCCTCAGAATTCCGGTGATGAGCGGAGGGTTCTTCTCGAGTTTTTTTTAGAATCGGAGGGTTTAGATGTTTTTCGAAGCCCCCAGACTTTTTCCTCCTATCTCGTGTTTAAATTACTAACTTCCTCCTTTACTTACTCTTTTTCTTTTTCTCGCCCGGTCGAACTCTCCGTTGCGGTTTCCTTTCGCGACCATCGACATGCCTTTTTTTCTGCCTTCAGCCGTTTTCCTTTTTCTTGAAGAACTTCCTAAGCTTCTCGCCAGCTTCTTTGCAACTATTGTTCGTGACCCTCACCCCCTTTCCGTGATTCCTAAATTTTCCCCCTTTTGGTTTTTTTCATGGCATTTCAACTTTCGGGTTGTATCGATTTTTTGTTTTTTTTTTCCTTCTTTGGTTTAGAAATCCTGAACGGTCAGGCTCTTCACAATTCTTTTTTTTCCTTACGACCCGCTCTTCCCAAGATTTGCCGTTTAGCTTTCCATTTGCATTCGGTAGTCCCCTCGGTGAATTTTCCCTTTGGTACGTTGGACCGTTTGCCCCCCTCGACTGAGGGCTCAGGGTCTTCCCCTTTCCTGGGGACTTTTTTAACTATTTTTTTTCTTCTAGAGCCCTCTCAATACTACGTCCGACTAACACAACCCCATTAAATGTACCACCCTCCCTGCTTGAATCAAACCCATCTTCGACCCCCTTGCCAGTGGGACTCCCCAGACCTTTTGCCCCCCCCTACCAAAACCTTTCCCAGCACCTTTCGCGACCTTCCCCCCGGCTACGACCCCGTTGACCAGCCTCCACGGACCTCTTGGAGCCCCCCCCCTCGGGGGGACTGTCCTAGGTTTTTTTTTCCCCGCGTTCGTTAGGATTGCGACGTATCTTCTTATGGTCTTTTCTTTTTTAACCATCTTTATCTAATTAATCCCTTCAGGTGTGTACAGGGTCTGAACCCCCTTTCGTGAAACCCCCCTTCCTTTTTTTACTTTTGGCTTTGTTGTCTTGGTCTCCCCCCAGTGTCTCTTTTCTTGATTAGCTGTGTTTTGATGTGGTCTTGACCATTTCTTTTTTCGGAGGCTCTTTAGTGTCTCGGTTGAACTGGGGCGAATTCCTTTTCTCCTCGCTTTTTTGTTTTCCAACTTGCCATATCAGGCGGGTAACCGTGGCGTTGGGCATTTTCCCCTTGACCATCCTTCTTTGACTTCCTTTTTTTCTTTCATGCTCTCTCTGGCAAGCTGGTCTTTTCCTTCTTTTGCTTTTTGCAAGGCTCTCTTGTATCTTTCTGAATTTACTTGGGATTGCTTTCCCGAATGGCTTTCCTGTTTCGAGACTCTTCATGTGGAGTGAGCTTTTTTCTTCATAATACTTCTGTTAGGCCATTCCCGACTTTCCGTAGGATAGACACATACCCTCTTTTGGACCCCTTTTTTTCTGATTTCTGTCTCCTCTTTTTGGCTGCTACGCTTTTTTTTTCGTGTTCTCATGAGGTCGACCCCCATTGGTACCCTGATCGCATCCGCTCGACCGGTCCTGATTTTTTTCCGTTCTAGTCGTTTTTTTTTGCGGGCGTTGATGTTTTAGTGCGGGCTCCTCCCCGGTCCCCCGAGTCTTCTCCTTTAGCGACATTTTTCTTTTGACCCATTTCAACCTTGTTCTGAAAGATCTTTCTTCTTGTTCATCAATTGACCTTTCTTTCCCCTTTTTGAGAGCCTTTTACCAACCCCCCCCCCCTCCGATTTCCCCTCCGCATGGATCTTTTTTTACAAGAACCTAAGTTCCCCTGCTCCCTAAGCCCCCTTTTCGGGTTTTTCTGAGTTTGAGTTCCTCCCAATTCATCTGGTAAGGATGGAACAATATTTTTTCCCACCTGATACCCGAGGAGTTTACTACTGACATCTTTTCTAATGAAGCTTCATTATAAATTCCTCCTCAGGTCGGAGTCTCTCTTCCAGGTAGTTCAGCCACTTTTCTTTTTGGTCTTTTATTTTGAAGAAGGGTCCATTTCGGGCTCGGGGCTATTCCCCCCGGTCAATTCTTTTGATCATCGCTGCGGAGCCTTTGGTATCCCACCTCTCCTCCTTGACCTTCCCCCGGTTCAACACCAATTTTTTCGATCAACCTTCGGTAAGTCCTCGAGCTTGGGGATCAAGGGTTTTGCTGCCTTCCCTCCGAGGAATTCCCCCCGGTTTCTTTTTTTCTGAACGTCCCCCTAACTGGACTCAGTTTGAACCCTGCCCATTCTGTAACTCTCTTCTGCGTCTTTCCAATTTTTTCCTTTCTTTCTCCGAAGCGCGCTGCAATGAAGATCGTCCGTTTTTTCCCCTGGGGCCCCTCGCCTTTTTTTCCAGTTCTGAGCCGGAGTGCTCAGCGACCACGGCAAGTTTATCTAGCAGTTTCTCCGGTTTCTTCCGGTTTTCTTTTTCTTAGTCCTTGTCAGTTCCTGACCAATCTCCTGTTCCTAAAGAGGCCGCCCGTGTTTCCACGGCGCTTTCAACTCCCAGTTTCCTCCTCGGCTTATAGCTTCAGAATACCCCCCTCCAGTTCCGCTACTCAGCATCAAGCGGCCTTATCAATCCTCTCGAGACGAGACACCTCATCCCTGAATTCAACGCGGCCCCTTCCTTGATCTAATTCGCACGTTCCCTGATTTTGAAGCTTTTTTTTTCTGTCTTTCTGGGATGCTCTGTCCTTTCGGACCTGTCGTTTCCGCCGATCTCGACCCTTTCCCCGAACCTCCTCGAGAAGCAACCCTGACGGCTAAACTCCACCCCAGGAATTAAATTCTATCGAACCCTCTAGAGATTCACCCTTGATTGGAAGATGTCTAGACCTCAGAACCTTTCTTTAAACCTTTTCAATGATCCGAGTATTTTTTTTTCTGGAACAGAAAATGGTGTGCCTTCATGGCTTCTTTCTTGGAGTTTTTTTTTCCCTGATTCCCCGATTTTCCCGAAGGTCTTAGAAAACAGAGTCCCGCCCCGTCAACTTTCCCCTCCCTCTCATAACCCTCATCTCCTCCCCATATCCCATCCGCTTCTTCTGCCATAACCCTCAATAAGCCCCACCTTTCCCCCCAGGTGTCGCAGCCCCCCCCTTTTTTTTTAGCGGTATCGAACTCTCTTTCCATTGAGTCCTGCTTTTTTGGGAAACTGTTAGCCTTCAATTTTAGTAACTAAAGCCTCCCTCATTTCCGCTTGCCAAGATCCCGACCCACTTTCCGCTCCTAGGACCCCCCCCCCCAGCCCCCAAGCCTAGTTAGTATGGATACCCTTTTTGACTGTCTGATTCGTCGCGTTGGCCTTGGACGCACTCTTTGTACTAATTTGCTTCACCCAGTGTTATCAGACACTTCAGTTTGCTTCGGGGTAGGTCCTTTCCGATTATATACCCCGTCTAAGTTTTGAGAAGTGTGAAGGTTCGGATTAGACGGTTGATGTTGACCCCCGGTTGTGAGGGGGGAACGCTCATCGTTTTGAACCCCCCAAACATTTCCTCAGGGCGTCTGTCGAGAATCACTCATGTTTATTTGTTGAAGGCTTTCGTTTCGTTCAAACAAGGTCCAAGCTCGAAGTTTTTCGGCCCAACTCCTCTAATCCCCTTCCAGCCTCCTAACCCTCCAGGTCTTCCGTGGTTTGGGGCCGGGTCCTTCTTACCCCTTTCATCTACCTTCCCCTCCCGTCTAAAGCTCACCACCGAATTCCCAGGCTACCCAAGGACAAAACTCTTTCATTTCGTAAACCAAGTCTTCTCTTTCCCCATCAGTCCTTTTTCCCAGCACCCTCATCTTAAGATCTTGATTTCTTTAGGGGCTGCTTGCCACGCGCTTAAGTTTGCCTTCACTCAGGCCTCTGTCAGACTTTTAGACTCTCTGAGTCCTATCTATGCCTAGACCTAACCTTTTCCCCAAGTGTTTTTGCCCTGGAGATTCTCCCAACCTTTTTTCTTCTTGGACTTATTTCAGTCTATCCTGCCCGATGCGGAACTCCTGCAATACTTTTTGCCAGGTTCCCCTTTCTCTAGTTCGATGGGAAGAAAAACCGACTCTGTCCTCTCTGGAGATGGGGATCCAATGTTTTTCTCTCTGACTATGTTACTTAGTTATACCTTTCTACTTGTTGGTTGTACTTTTTTACGCGTTTTCCTTGTGCTGTAGCTTTTTTATTTGTCTTGTCCTTAGGTTGTTTTCTTTTCTTAGGATCTAACTTGGATCGCCCTTTTTTCCAGGCTAGGTGGTCAACTGTCGCACCTGTGACCTTTAAATCTTCTTTTGATCGCTTTCTTTATTTGTCCCCTTACTTTCAGGCTCTGTCGTTGTGTAGGTGTGCTCCTTGGACGATGTCCCCCCTCGGACCTACTATTAGATGTGCAGTACAATGGGGCCCCCCCTCTGCTTAACCCGCGAACATCAGCCTTTCGCGGTTTAAACTCGCCTCCTTGACTTTCTGCGGCCCACCTTTTTTCCCTTTTTAGCCCAGCCGGCCGGCCCCCCTAACCAGTCTTCCACATGCTTTACCCAAACTCTTTTGCTAGCGCCCCCCCCGAGTAGGCTCGTCTCTTGACCCACCCCCTGGGGACCCCTGTTCCCCCGCCCCTTGGTTTTTGGACACACCCTTCGCCCCGACGTAATTCCCCCCCCCCCCTCTTGCACCCCGAATTTTTTTTTTCCCTTGGTTGCTGGGATGCCTTTTTCGCAGTGCCTTGATTGCTCCCCGCTTCATTATTAATCTCAATGGCGGTTTGAGCACCAGCAGGGCGGTTTTTGTTTTGCATCGCCGCCAGTTCAATTTGGGCG
>Ga0179593_1433483_pt1 | contig 15102 bp, 13 predicted proteins | sample CZODoug2_1_08_16_FD_185931 | JGI IMG/M metagenome (GOLD analysis project Ga0179593, IMG submission 185931) | Vadose zone soil fungal communities from Angelo Coast Range Reserve, California, USA - CZODoug2_1_08_16fungal (PacBio error correction) | ecosystem: Environmental > Terrestrial > Soil >... | reverse complement strand
TTTTCTTTTCTCCACCAGCGTAGTCAGCCTTTCTTTTTTTTTTTCCTGCCCCAACCTGCGACGAGCACCGTCCCTCACTGGACGCTAGGTTATTTTTCCGACGACCTGCATCAATCCACTATGATCATCCTAGAGATTAAAGACCCCTTTCATGAGCTTTGAACCAGTCCCGCTCCCCTTTTGCAAGAAGGTACCAGAACTCCCTCCCTGGCCACACCGAGGCACCCCGTGATCCTCTAGCTCTTTCGTTTAAGCGAGCCTTGCCATGAGCGGGTCTTGTCATCTCGTCATGAACAGCTCTGCTTTTTTTGCTTCAAGTGTGTCTCTGGGTTGCTTTCTGTGCTTCCCAATACACGTTTAGTCCTCGAAGCGCGAGCGCTATTTCTTCTCTTGTTGTATCTAAAGGTTCGTCGCTCACTTAGCCCTCCCCCAGAAGGATGGAAGTTTTCTGTGTGTTTTGTTTTTGTGTTCGTTGCTGCGCTTCTTCTTCTTTAGGCCGAGACTTGAACTTTCCTTTTCAGCCCCCCGATTGCATCGCTTCCTTATTCGGGGCTCAGAACCCTCTTCCCTTGGCCGCCGCTTCGATAGGCGCGCCTCTCTTTCGGAAATTAAGCCGAGTTCGTCCTCAGGCCTCTTTTTTTTATGCAGTTGCTCCCCGGTCCCGTGTTCCACAACCACAACACCAGCCCCGTCAATTCTCGTGATTTTATTTGGTCTGCCCCAACAGAATCGTCTATTCACCTCCTTCTAGGCCAAGCCCGTGGAACCAGCCGAAGGTGCCTTAACCTCGCCATTACTTCGCGTGGGCTTGCCGAGCCAAGAGATTTTGAGAACCAGCGACCAGCCGAGTTCGTTTGTGACGCTTTCCCCAAGGTCATTTCCTCCTCAATATGTTTCGTTTGTTCCCCCCAAGAACCCCCACCTGGGCCGCCTGCTGCACCATCGCCCGCACCGTGAGTTGCAGCCGCGTCGATACACTCTCGACCTAGGAGCCCTCGTCCCTGATCGCCCTAACACTCGAAACGGTTAGCAATTAGGGTATCCATGATGAACTTTCCTGCTCCCGTCATCACAAATAGTGTATATCTTTGAATTTATCCCCTTTTCTTTCCTTGATGACGGGCTCCGTTTCCCCCCCTATAACCTTCCCATTTTTCTTTTGCGAACGGTCCCTCCAACCAACTCGAACCAATTGGTTAGTCGAGCAATTTCATAAATTCCCTTCCCCAAGGACTTTAAGCGTATAAACCAGCACGCGAAACCTTTTTTCCTCTCCCCGGGTTCCCCGTCTTCGAAGGTCGCCACTTCGTTCTCTTTCCCTGCTTCCCTGCGCACAGACATGTTCTTTTCGTGACTTTCTTGGATTGAAAGCCCCCCCCCCCTGGCTTTAGGTTGGCCGGGCCTGATTTAGGTCGTGTATTCCACGTTTGTCCGGCAGTTTGGAGACTGGTGTCCCAGTTCTTCCGAAAGAAGGGTGGTTTTTTATATTTTCAGGCTGGCGAACCGCTCTATTCCTCCTAATGTTGGACTTGACTTTTTTTGACCATTCCGCCTTAGTGGAGGAAGGCCGTCGTTTTTTAGTCTTAGTCCCAAGGTTCCTTATTAGGAGCTGCCCCCCCTCCCTCGAACTTCCTTCCCTTGGGCTTTACCTGTGATTGCCCCTAAGCTGCCCCGCCAGGTCGAAACATTTATGATCCCGAAGTCTGATCCCCTTGAGGGGGGCCGGCCTTTTAAAAGAAATCTGCCCCCATCATGTATCTCTTTCTTTTTTTTTTTTGAGTCGAGACCACCTTGGTCTCGGCCCCTTTCCCTTAGCTCTGTGTTTTATTCCCCCCCTTTTTCTTCGGGAAGTCCGTGCGACTACCTGCGCCTGAGTGCCTTGCCCCGGACTCGAGGCCCTCGTCCCCTTCGTACCAACGCCGCCCTTCCGATGGCGCCCCCGTGTCTCGTTCGTTTGCAGACGGAATTGGTAGCACCCGTGGGGGCTAGAAGGAACCTTCCGCCTCGAGGGCGCCGGTTTGCTCTTGACAAGCCGTCAAACGTTCCCCCGGCAAAGGGCTGAGCGTTTCGGGTTATGCGTACTAATGCATAGGGGCCACCCTGGTTTTCCATAGAGGGAACTGTCCGTCCCTGACATTCCAAAAAAAATGCATCGTTTTTTCCTTGAGGGAACCATCTTCCCCGTTTCACTATGCCATCGTCTTTGTCGGCACGCCCGGACAACTTCAGAAACTACTTAGACTACCGTAGGTTCACAACTTTTCAACCGTGAGCTCCTCCCCCCTAGCTTACAGAAATTTCTTTACCTTTGTTCGAAACACGGTCCTATTTAGTTGAAGATGGTATCCTGCCATTGGGGGGCCGCACTTGTGCGCCGTCCCCCTTCCAGTAAGCGCTTGGTCTTTCTCTCTTGACCCTTTTTTTTAGCGCCACTCCCATAGGGGATATTTGGGCACCGGGCCCCGGTCCCCCCTGTTTTCCACGGTTTTAGCAATCAACAAGAGCGAGTACCTCCCGAGGGGCTGACGGGACAGGTACACCCTGGTCATCCCCTGTTTCTAGAGGTTTTTTCTGTCGACCCTGATTCTCTTCGCAATGATGGCCCAAAGAGAGTGCAGCCTTGCTCGCTGTTCGCGCGCCAGACTTTTCTGCACCCTTTCGAGGTCCTTGTTGTTTTTGGTCATTCCGCTCGGAGGCCCCTTTTTTCTCAACAGACCGACCTCCATCTTTTTGCCGATTCTGCATGTTAGATCTCCCTTTAAACTCGTTTTTTCCGCTGGTTAGCGTCCTCTCGGGAGGATAATCTCTGCCCGCGATTTCTTGGAAGAAATTCCTGGCCTCTAACTCGCATTTCTCTCCCTTTTCCCCGTCTGCAGATAGTCGGGGTGGGGTTTTCCCAGATGACGTTTCCCCCCCCCCCGTTGTCCCAAAAAATGCTGTCGGAGCCCGATCGAATATGTGGTTTTTTTTTTTTTTTTCCCTGGGTCATCCCCTTTCTGCTCTTTGCCCGCATCGTTCGCGAACGTTCGTAAAGAAGGTCTCCCCTCGATTTCCAGCGCAGTAGCGGCGCCTCCCGACTCATAGCCCGAGATTATTTGCCCTTTCCCCCTTCGCTAAATCCGCCTCTTATTCATCGGTTGAGAGAGGTCTGATACTGCTAGAGGACTATCCTGACCCTACAGAAAGTCGGCCCACGAACACTCTGTCCTTTTTGTTCGAGGCTTTTGACTCGTTTGAGAGACGGAAACCTTGTTGACCTGGACAGAATAAGAAAACGAGAAGAGCCCCCTGTCCCCAGCTTGTGCACGCCTGAGTTCTTGTACCCGTCACCTTCCACGCTACTGATCCAAAGAAGATGAGGTTCTCCCACGATGCTTTGAAGACAAGCCCCGCTTTAGATATGAAGAATAACATTCTCTCCCCTTGTACCCGCGTCCCCCCTTTCTTCCAATGGCTCTGACTCTACAGTTTTTCGTTCGCGTCTGCCTTTTCGGTGCCAGGTTCACAAGCTCACGTCCGGATGGAGCGATCACCGTTGATTTCTTGCCGGACTATCGTTCGTATATCCCCCCCTCGGGAATTTTGATTAGAAAGCCTTTTTTTTGCTCTTCGCAGGTGGGGTTCAGTCCCTCCGCTATGCTTTCCTACGCTGGTCAGCATCTCTTTCCTATAAGTTTGTTTCTGAGAGCTTTTTCCTTTCCCTTCAGGAAAGCGCTCGCTGTCTTGTCTGAGAAGTAGAACTCCTTCTTTCAAAAAATAACTGGCCGCTGTTTTCGGTCCCTTATTAATAATAGTCCTGCACTTCCACCTTATCCCTCCCGCGATTCCAGTTTTTTGTCTTAGTTAACTTCCAACGGACGACCCTTTCTCATTTTCCCCAGAATCAACATATCTCCCCAAGCCTGGCCAATCTGAGCCTTTCCCCCCACTTTTTCCCTTATCTCGTCCCTTTTTTCAGATCGTCACCTCCATTTGCTTGCTCCGCATAGGGCATTGACTCTCCTTTCCTTTTTTTTTGCGGTGCCTGTTACTTCATAAAGTTGAAGCCTCTCATTAGAGCTCCTGAACAAGTGAGTACTTTCCCCCCCTTGTTTCGGATAGATTAGGTTTTTCCCCGTCGCCCCCCCAAGTTCCCCCTCTGAACCGATAGAGAGTCTTTTATTCGGATACTTTCCTCTTCATGCCCCCATGCATCGAGTTTTTTAACAGTCATCGTCTCGTTCCTTTTGCGTTTTTTAGAGCGCACCAGTGATCTTTTTTCCCCTAGTCCCGGCCCTTTCTTCCTCCCTCTTCAGCGGTTGGCCGTGCTGTTACGGTTGACTAGAATCCGAGGACTTCTTTCAGACGCGTTTTTTGTTACTTTTATTTTGGAAGAGCATTTTCACTGGTCCATGTTTTTCCCCCCAAAAACACACAAAGTTTGAAGGCAGGCATCCCCCGGCCTTTTGGTAGACGACGTAGTCCCTCCCTTGAAGCCGGCTCACCTCCATGTGCCCTCGAGCTTTTTCCCACCTCCCACAGGAGGTGTCAGTTTTGTTTATCTTCTCGACCCCTCCGATTTGTAAGCCAAGCCTCGTTTTCGCAGAAGGCTCCAGCCAGCATGTCTTCTGGGAAACCTACTGTAGCGGCGAGGAGTTTGAAGCCTTTCAACACAATCGCAATCGCCACCGTGATGGTGAAGAAGCGGGATCAGCGCGACATCCCGAGCACCCCCCTCCTCCCTCCCTCTCTTGCCACTTCACCGTCGTTTTCCCACGCCTCTCTCTTTTCCATGATGAACTGGTGACCCTTAACTCCCCCATCTCTTTTTCTCCTCCTTCTTTGACTTTCTGCACCAGTTGTTTCGTCGTTTCCCCCATTTTTTAGTTTTTCGCTTTTCGGGTTCATGATCAAGACCCCACACCAGGGTTGACTTCTTTCCTTCACATTGGTTTTCCCCTTCTCTCATACCTGCGGCAAATTTTTCGCGTTCCCCGTTCCCGCGGAGGACCCTTGGTTCCTCCGGGTACATTTTGGTTAGACGAATGTCGTGCTTTGATGCTTCCTTCTGATCTCTTGGACATGCTGTGCCTGTCTGCGCCATTCTTGCTTTTGTCAGTTTCCGCCGCCACTGTTGCTCGGCATTGGCGACCTCGGAGTTTTGCAAGGTGTAGGAAGTTCCCAACTAGGGCATGGGTGGTTTTCAAGGCATGGTCCCGCACTGTGCTATCGGCTCCTCGTTGACTCTCTTCTCCTCGTTTCCCGTCTTGGCCGCACAGCGCCCTGTGGCCTTTTGAAAGGATGGTTCACCAGCGCAAGTCGACCCTCGAAGTCTTCCCGGCGCGTAGTTTGCTTTTCCGCCCCTGGCTACCACGTTCCGTCTTACCCCAGCTTCACTTCCGCCCTTTTTTTCGGCGCATCGGACGGAGGCGTTCCCCCCCTTTGCGATAGTGCCCGTATTTCCCCTCCCGGTCATGTCCGTTGAAGTGAGAATCTTGCCTGTCGCCGGCGCCTTTCCCTACCCGTGCATATTTTTGTGAAAAGACTGACTCTCTGTGAAGGCGTTCCCGGAATGATCACACGTTTTCCCTCCCCAGTTTACTCCTAAGTGAGTCGAGCTACCGTGGATCTTCAAACACCACTCTAAAATCTATGCCACCGAATTTAACCGCAATCAGGGAGACGAGACTTCGATAAAGCAGGAGCCGGCTTCCTTTTTTCCCGGACCATCGAGATCCAACCCCCCCCTATGCTGTAACGTCCTTTTAGTCCTCTTCAGCCTGAAGCTGTGGGCCCCCGTGAAGATCCAACAGGGTCTCCCCGTTTCTCCCCTGACCACGCCGTTCCAACTTTCACTCCCCGATTTGGTTTTCTCCTAACTTCGGAGTTCGGTTGGATTTGCCACGCCTGGAACGGTGTACCCTCCCCCCGGAGTCTCTTGAGGGTTCTATCGACAACTCCTTCCCCTGCTAGGTTCCCCCCCAAAGTGTTTCCTCCTATTCCCATTGCCGGACCCTGCCGGAGGAAAACAAAGAACCCGTTGGCGCGTCCTACCCCCCCACCTTTCTTCTCCTTAGAGTTCTCCAAATGCAATCGCCATTTTTTCCCGTTAGGACAGTGTCTGAACCGCCCTTCTGAGCGTCCAAAAAATAGCTCCGTCTTTCTTGCTCCCCCTCACGGCAGATTCGAAACCTATGGACCCCCCCGTTTAAACCCAGGGTGATGTTAGACGACTTTCCTCCTGGGCAGAGCTGGAAGTTTCTTCGACTCAAAAAATTTGTCTCCCTTTTCTTGTCTCGTTGGTTGGGATTTTAGCCGGCCCCCCCCCTTCTTTTTTCGCAGTGCCCTCGGGTTACGAGCTGCACAAGCGGTATCTGCTGGAGACCCTTCAAATAGCTTCCTAAGGGTTGTAGGACTTGACTGTCACTTGGCGAATTCGATAGAGGCTTGGTGCGGCGCACTCGTTTCGTAGTTTATTGATCCCTCTCAGATCAAGAGGGAGGGCCTCTTAGTGTTCCTCTGTTTAGCTCTCTCTCCCCCCTGGGTAACTTTAAGGGTTTCCTCTTGCGATGGGTATTTTCCGGGGAAATGGAACTATTTTTTTTGATGGAACCTGCCAGGACTCAATAGCTGGGATTCCTCCCTGGCCGAAATTGAGCGGCTTAATCACAACTATCTTTCCTTTTCTCGCTGTGAGCAGATATTTCCCCTACCGCTTGCCCGCGATGGAGATGATCCCTTGCGATGTTCCTCGTCTCTCCCCTTCCTCGAAATTCGGCTTCATAGTTTCGTGAAGATGTCCCCTCGACCAATTGATTGCGATTTACTCTTTTGGCGTGGTGTGTTGTCCCGGAGTGACTTTACCCCCCTATTCCTTCCTTCTCCCTTTTAACTCTGCCCTCCCTTGCCTTGTCTAGAAAGATAGTTAACGCCGTCTTTCCTGAGGCATGAGGTTCCTTATCCCCTGGCCCAGACAGTTGTGACGCCGATTCTTTGTGCCCGTCTCCCTCAACTTAGCGACCTCCCTACATAGTTTTTGCCATTCCTATCTCTCTATCCGGCCCCCTTCCCCTCACGATCCGACCAAAATTTTCGTCCTTCTCGGTTTGCGTCTTTTTGCTCTTTTGAGCCCACGGCCCCCTTTTTTGAGACTCCCTTAAACCCGAATTGTTCCCCGTCACTTTCAAGCGACTCGTCTACGCTTCGTTGACACTGCTCGGTTCTCACGGTCCCCCTTTCGAAACCAATGCGTCACCCAAAGAATTTTTCCTCCCCCCTTTTAAAGCATCATTTCCGGGACACCATCTATTTTTCCTACAGGTGTACTGCTTCTCTTCCCTTCTCGATTCGAGGTGACCGTCTTGTTCCTTTCCCTTCTCTTGTTCCCCCTGTATTTCATGAATTAACCTCACGCGGAGAATTCGGTCTCATCATCGGTGGCTTTTTGTGATCTCGATTATCCTCCTACCTAATTGATCCCTTACAGTTATGTTGCTCCTGATGGTCGTTTCGTCGCAGGTGGGTCAGTACCCCGCAGTTTCTCGATTTTTCCAGAATCTTCTTTCCTCTCTCTTTTTTTTGATTGTAGGCACAAGCGCTCTCACCTGAAGTCCCGACCCAACGCATTTTTTCTTCCCCCCCCCTTTCCGCTTTCGGTGAAATGTCTTTAGGATGCCCCGTCGATAGTACTGAAACCTCCACCGCTCTCGCTCCGAGAGCGCCTCTTTTTTTTTGTTTTTTTTCACAGTTACCGAAGATTCCCCCGAGTGAAGAAACTTCACGATCGGGCTTCCTCTTTTTCCCCATCGAGCTTACACCTCTGATCTTTTGTCTTCCTTTTCTAATCCAGGAGCGGGACTCACGCATCGGGAATGACCCTTTTTTGTCCCAGTGTGAGAGTGTTGCGGTTTTGTGTTTACATACGTTGCTTTCATTGCAGGCGCGTTCTGTTCCAGGTTTCCGCCCCTTTGTGATCCGGTCACCTCCCAAGCGCAAGACGCTCCGCAGATAGGAAAGAGTGTCGTGCCCTGTCTGGTCAGGGCGGATCTGCACTCGATAAGCATCTGAACTGATGAATCGCCGGCCGATTTCCGTTTACCTTTGCGAGCGTACCCCCGATCGCTCTCCATCTTCATCGCCGGAGATCGCCTCCTTTATTTTGAATAGAGAGTCTGGGAATCCTGTACCCGCGTTCGGCTCCCCCCCGTAGATGCGGTTGACCGAGAGCTCCCAGATTTCTTCACCCCCTTTTTCACTGGAAACCCCACAGTTTTCAATCGCGTTTTAACGTTTAGCCATTTGGTCGCTACTGTCCACGAATATTTTCCTCAAGGAGAGTTGACACCTCAGACCTCTGAAGGTGCTCTCTGCCTCCGGAAGTGGTGTCCTCCATCGTCCGTTTCCTCGGTGCCGGCTCGGCCCCTCGCTTTCTCCAGTATTACAGACTCCTCTGGGTGATGCTCTGCGTACCTGGCATCAGTAGCTGTCCAGCTATTCTTCTTGTATGCCCCGATACCTTTCCTCGGACGGACTGGGAAACCCACTCTGCCCCGTGATGGTGACGCTTTGCATTTCAGACCCCCTGAAGCTCTCCCGCGGCCCCTATGCAGAGAAACGCCCCGCGTGCTGTCCGCCTTTCCTCTACGCAATATGACTTTCCCGATACGTATTCCCCAACTAGTGATTCTCTGATATTTTTTGAATTTCTCCCGAAGTGCGACCCTTTTTTCCCTTGCCGTTTGCCCCAACATCCAATTTGGGGTTAGACGTGTTTCCATGATCCCTGCCAAACCCAAATACGGACCAGGTCTCTTTAATGTTATTCTCTGAACCCTGAATCCCCCCCAAGTGAGGCGCCCGTAATTTTCCCGGTCTCCAGTAGTCCCCCTCGATGGTACCTTTGTTTCTCCGGGGTACCTTTTCGTCCTGTGCGTGATTTCTCTACTTTCTGCTCAGTTTGGACATTGATAAGGGTTTTGCGGCCTCTCCCCTTTTTATTGGCCGTTCTACCCTCCTTTTAACCCCCAAGTTGCCGATTGCCTGAGATTTTGCGTCCCCCCCGATGCATGGGGTTGCGTCGGCCTGGTCCGGATACTGGTCCCTAGAGGATTAACCCTTTTTAACAACTCGTTCTTCGTTGTACGTCGTGCGGACCTACGGAGGACGTTGGCCTTTCCTGCGTGGGCACACTAGAAAGAATCCCGGCTCGTCTGTTCAGTCGTTTCTTCAGCCCCTTGACCAAATCCGGAGTTGCCTTTGGAAACGATCCTCCTCTCGGAGGCTTTCGGTTTACCCGCTCAAGATGTGACGATGTGTTTCGTGAAGGAATCCTTCTCATGGGTCGATAGAAAGGCGCATTTTCAAGGACGCCTGAGCCTTGACCGGGGGGTAGAAGGTTTGAAAGCCCTACCCCCTTCGGAGCATTCCTTTCTTCCCGGTATATCTCCTTTAATCAACCGTTGTGTTTTATGATATTCTGTCGGACATTTTACCTTGACGAGATTTCAGATTCAAACCGTTCAACGGGAGCCGTCTTGAAAATGCTCCTTTTCTTTGAGCATTTCGCGGACTTCACCTGGAATCCCATCTTCCTATGTCCTGTGCTCTCGGAACCGCTCTTATTGCCGCATGCCGCACTCTTTGATGTCCGGTAAGAGTGTCGTGCCCAGTGTATGCCGTCGCCACCGTGGCACTTCCCATCTTCGCGTAGTTGCCCCCTTTGTAACGGGTCACGTCCCCCCACAGAAGCGCTTAGTGCTAGCCGGTTTCCCTCTCCTAGGCTAGGGACCCCTTTCTTTTGGTTACCTTCTTTGGGCTGCTGCCCTTACCATGCCGCGTCAACCCAATGCCTGTTGCGGTTTCAACATTTCCTCATCTGAACCCTCCTTCCTCCAACTAGCTTCCCCCTTCCACTTGTTCGGCAAGGCCCTTCCCCCCTTAATCTCGGGCCCGGCGAAGGTCCCACCAAAGAGATACGACACCCCCCTCTCCTCCTCACTGCTTCCCAGAAAAGACCTCTTTTCCCGGGCATTTTCCCTAGTCTTTCCTGTTTAGCCGCTGCCTTGTTGCTGAACGTATGCGCTTTAGCGCCGACCCCCTGTGGTCCAATCAGAGCTTTTACCGGAGTTGTTTGTTCCCTTTGTAATGGAACCGCCCAGTTTTTCTCATCCACCCCCCTTGATAGTTGGGAATTCACATTTGTTTCCGGCGCTTTGAAAAGAAATTCCAACTCTTCGCTACGATACATGAGGTGGCTGACTGCGTCAACTGTTCCCTCCCTTCGCTTGGTGCGTTTCTCCCGCGTCGTTTTTGAGTTTAGCCAGAGCCCCCTTTTTAGTGCCTGGTCCCCGCTTTTCGTCGTATCGCGTCAAACGGTTGCTTTGATGGGTTGTTTGAACCATAGACGCCTCCATTGCCTCCTCTGGTTCTAAAAGTGGACTCCTTTTCCGAACCGCTTCCCTCTAGCCCCCCCCTTGCGTCTTACTGTTTCTAGGATTTTGGGAATACCGGCACTACTCCTGCCCCGCGACTGTCTTTAAGACAGTCTTTTTTTTTTTTTCCCCGCTCTCACCTTTGTTCATTTCTTCCGCCGCTTTTCATCTCTCTTGCAGTAGTCTTTTTGGTCCCCCTGACCCAAATGGCTGTTCTAATCCTTCAAAGAGAAGCTTTTCTGGTTGGTGGTTTTGGTTCCCTGGCAGTGAAAGTTGTTCATATTCCGTTTCCCCGCCCGGCATCTGCCGTGCCCTGTACCTGAAGGTCACCCCCTCGGGACGTAGGCTATTTTTATCCTGTGCACTCATGTAGGTCGTATGAGTGCGTCTCTTCCAACAGTCGCGAAATCCGCCGTCTGATTCATAGGTTGCTTGCCCGTACGAGGCCTATCCGTACCCTATCCCGTCTCCGACAGAACTCCCTATATTTTGCGGCTTGTCTTGGTTTTTTCTACCTTGAACTTGTGAGAACCCTACTTCCAACCCTACTTGAAGCCGGTCCAAGCAATTGCCTGCGTACCTCTTCTCTTCATGATTTTCCAGAATTTCGAACACCGCCCTCCTTTTTTTTTTTTCCAACCCCCAAGTCAATAGATTTCTGCAAGAGCGTGAGTTCCTGCCTTTGAAGTTCGAGTTTCCTACTACCCTCCTTTGCGTCATGACGTGTAAAGCTAAATCTTTGCTCGATTTCCAGTTCTTGCTTGTTTCTCGTCTCTTGAAAAGGTGTGTTACCCTCCAAGTCCTCTCGCCCTCGGGAGGCTATTCGGGTTTGAAGGAATCTCTTCTCACCCCCCCCATTTCACCGACATCGGGTCCCCCCCCGTTTTTGATAACCTGCGTTTTGCTCTGCGCAGGTTTTTCCTTTACAAGCAGCTCTGTGGAATCTCTCTCTTTTTGTTGGAGCGAGTTTCGCTCGGCCCCGGCTCGCTCGTACGACCCAATGCGATTTACCGCTCTGAGAACCCCAATACTGCCCCCCGATTCGGTGAAATGAGTTTTTATGAAGTAATGCTCCCATCCACCGATGATCCTCCCAGAGTATTCGGTTTTTTCTGTTTAACCGTTAACGACTCCCTCTGAAGTTGAAGACGGTCACGATCTTTTTCCCCGTTCATCGCTTGCAATCGCAATTACCACGCTTCTGCAACCCCTCCCTTCTAGCCTATGGTATTTATTCCCTCGTCAATGCATTTTTTTTTTTGCTCCCTCGTTCCTGTCACGCTTGTGGATTGTGCTTTTCTCTTAGTGAACTCCTTTTTCTCCGTCAGGTCAGAGTCCGTCCTTACTGCCCGCGTAATTCTTCGGGCGGGTTGCTTAGGTCCCAAGTTTCCTTTCTCCCCAGAAATCCCCCCCGTCCAAGATTGACAGACGGTTCGTTCGCGCGCGGATTGTCCGGATGATGACTGAGCAACTTGCCTCGTTTTTTTGTGGCCATTTCGCGACTTTGTCTTTCCCTACTATTAGCCACTTCTATGAGTCCTAAGCGGGCTAGCTCTAGTCTATGAGGATTTCTCCCCCCTTTCCTGACGTAGCGGGACCGAATCGCATCTCTTCCACATGGTCCCTTTCCCCTGTACCCCCAACACCCTCCACAGAGTAAAATCGCTTAAGGCCCCTACCAGTTGTCGACATGTCCCCTCCCGATCATTGCAGCTTTGGTGGGTCAATTTCCCCATGAGACATGGATGAGCATCTGCTGAAATCTCCGGAGGTTTTCTAAGCGAAACGCGGGCAGCGGTCTCCAACAAAGTTGCGAAGGCGAGAAAATGACGCGTCTTGTGGCTCGCTTCATCATGCCCGCTTAGGTCGTCTCTTCCAATAAAAACCATACAGGCCCCATTAGAGGAGAGAGGAATTCAGAACCTCGAAATCCAACCCCTCCCCCCTGCTATACGATCGGGCCATCTCTGGCGAGAGATCCCTTTGCTGAAGCATGTAGAACCTGCGTTTTCCCCCCCTCCCACCCCTTCCCCCTAGAGGAGAACTGATAATTCCCCGATCCGTCATGCCTACCCCCCCCCTTTTTCTCTCTTTTAGCTCCGTTTTCATCTTGTTCCTTTCTCCGTTGCCCCCATACCATTTGAGTGTCGTTTCATGGGTCCCTGACGACGCCAACAAACGGGAAGCGCTTCTGCTTGGGTTCTCGACCTCCTCCCCTTGATGCCCCCTTACTTACCTAGGCCCAGTCCCCTCTCCAAGCGAGCCGGGGTCCATCCCCGTTTCGAAGCTCCGTGCGTGAGGCTCGGTTGAGATATAGTTGTTGCCCCCTGCCCCCTCTGGGGCCGCGGTACCTTCTTGCATTTGAACCAAATGGTCCTTTTCATAGTGTCTCCCTGATTTGGACGACTTAGGGCATTTTTCCGGCATGGTACTCTGCCATGAATGATCCCCTCTTTTCAGTTTGGTCCCAATTCTTTCTTCCTTTCCGGCTTCTTTTTCCGGTTCCCACGCGCTTGTAGTACCATGTTTCCCTGCTCTAATGCGGCGCCAGGGTCTCTTTGCTCGCCACCTTTAACACCGGAAGGTTTGTTTTGGTTTCCCCCCGGGGTTTTTTTTTCTTTACTACGAGAACTTCCTCCGGCGCCCCCTTGCACGGCGCTTATTTTACCTCTAGAAGAGGACCGGATGGAACCGCGTACCCCCCCGTTGACTGAAGTCCGGCCGGTAAGTTCCTCTCGCTGCGCTCCCCCGTGAACGCCGCATATTGACCCCCTTTACCAATTTGACAAGACTTCTGGTAAAAGGGAAGATGTCTCTCTCTCTTTTTTTTTCATCCCTCTCCTTGCGAAGCTACTCGGCCCGGACCGTCTTGTCCCCCTTGATTTTTCTGACCCAGGTCACGTTTTTAGCGGAGGGACAGCCCTGCTCGTCCCTGCGCGGTTACGAAAGACCATCCGTTCTTTTTTTTCGCACCTATCATGCTATGTAACGCGCTTGCCTATTGCCGCTCCCGCCGTTGTCTCCGCGTGGCCTTACTTCAACACGCGTTTTGGTCTCCCCCCGGTTTCTAAAAAAGGGACACTTTCCGCCCCTTCCTTCCGTCGGGTCGCGTGGCTCCTGTGTCCAATCCTTGTCACTTCAAAATTCCTCGCGTTGCGGTCTAGTCCCCTTCACCTATCTCGGGGCCCCACCTGATGTTGGGCCCATGCTCCTTTGGACCATGCCGCAACAAACCCGAACTCTTTTTTTCCTTTACCGAGCCCCTCCTTGCCTCCTTTCTCCCACCAACCTATTTGATTTTGAGGGACTCCCTTCCGGTCCCCGTGTAGGCACGCGATTCTTCCCCCCCCTTTTGATCGAACGTACCAGGCGTCCGATCAAGAAGCCCATGACACCCCCCGGGACGATGGACCCCTTCGCGTCCCTTCGGGCTCCCCTGCTGCCCCCCTTTTGCTCTGTGCGTGAAGAAAGGGGCCGACGGCTTTACGGATTTTGTTTGGCTTCCATGGAAACCAGTGGCTTTTAAATCCCTTCGGGGCTCTTTTTGGGTGTTTTCAAGCGCAAAATCCTTCCCCCCCCCCCCCCCCCCCTCTTGGGAGCCTTCCCCCTTCTGCGAAGATTGAGTTTTCTTGGGCTTCAAAGCTTTGGAGTCCTCTAGATGAGGCTTGAGGTTCGACACGCCGTTTTCTTTTATAGAAATCTTTTCTCTCCCCCAGATGCGTTTTCCCCCCCCCCCTTTTCTATGAGAGGCGCGGCTGCCCCCCCAAGTTGCAGTTGAGAGGTCCGCAATTACTCCAGCCGCTCCTCTCTCTGGTGTTATTGTTCATCCCTTTCCAGACATTAGTGATGGACTTTGCCGCGTCGCTCGCATTCACCTCATGTGGTCTGGGTCCTTGAGTCCGGCAATCGCTTTTCCCTCTTGGCGATGCTGACTGGCGCTTTCTCTATCACCCCTAGCTGATTTTTTTCTTTCCCCCTCCCGGGGACTCCAGTCGGTGGTCGTGCTTCCAAGCGCCCTCTTGGCTGTGGGGGTTTTTTCCAGTTGGCCTTTCCACCCGTGATCAATCTGTCCTCCCTTTTCCGCGGCCGTTGCCCCCGAGGCCGTCCACCACTTCAGAGCTATTAGCGGCCTTCCCCTTTTCCAGACTCTAGTTTTCGATCGATTCTGGTGCCGTCTCCGAAAAGTCGCAGAAATCTGCTTAGTGTCGATTCTCATTACGAGGACTATACTTCTCCCGACTCGCGAATTCCCTGTCTGTTATATGGTTCTTATCGATTGGAGCGACGGAACCTTTTGAACGACCTCCTTCCTCCCGAAACCTCAATTACAGCAAGCGCCTCGAGTCCTGCGCATGCACTTGCACCAACACTCGTCCGGCACCCGCAACCCGCTCACACTTTCTCCCACCAGGAATCATGTTGCCCCCTCTGCAGTGAGTCACCGCATTGCAGTTCGCGCTGACGAATTCGCGTTTTACCACGCTTAGCAGTCTCGACTTCTATGTGACCGTTGTCCCCCCTTTTTTGCGCTGGGATTCGGTCTTTTACCCTCCCGCTGGATCTTGTTCTCTAGTTTGATTTTCTTCTTGCATGACTATCGATCGTATTAATCCCCCTTCCCACCGACATCGGCAGTTTCTGTTCCTCCCTTTATTCGAGGTGCGAGCGCTTGTCTTACGATGGTATGCAGAAT
>Ga0179593_1422167_pt1 | contig 15102 bp, 18 predicted proteins | sample CZODoug2_1_08_16_FD_185931 | JGI IMG/M metagenome (GOLD analysis project Ga0179593, IMG submission 185931) | Vadose zone soil fungal communities from Angelo Coast Range Reserve, California, USA - CZODoug2_1_08_16fungal (PacBio error correction) | ecosystem: Environmental > Terrestrial > Soil >... | reverse complement strand
TCTCCCTCTTATTGCTTACCCTGGCCCAGGGCGGTCTTCTTTCCTCTTTCTTTGTTCCGTGTCCTTCGTTTTTGAAATTGTTCACTTTGATTTTTTTTCACCTTTCCCCGGGACATCGTCGTTTTGCCTTTTTTTTTTTTTTGGTTTTTTTGTTTTTTTTCCCTTGGGCACAAACGCCTCGTTCGGTCATTTTTTCATTTTTTGCCCCCCAAAACCGCTTGGTTTTAAACACCCCCCTGGTGACCTTTTTTTTTGGTTTTTCGCCTGTGGGCCGCCACTTGCTTGAGGTTGTTGCTATCTTTTTTTCCCCCCTTGGAAACGGTTCGTCTTTTCTCTTTCCAACTCCATTTTTCCCCCCCAGTATGAGTTTCTGGCCTGTTCTCAGAGACCGCAATTTGGTTTTCTTTCCCGGCCTTCAGCTCCTCGGGGGTTCATGTGCCCCGACACCCAGGTTTTGGCTGGTGTTTGTCCCTCCCACACCTTTGGCATTTTAGATCCTCTTGACAAACTTCCTCCCCAAAAAAACCCCCCCGTGCCTTTGTGGGTTTGGTTTTTTTGCCCATTGCGGGAAACCTTTCCAAGCATTTAAAAAAAACCTTTTTGGAGCTGTCAGGTCTCTTTTTCCTCCTCGTCGGCCCCAGGGCCTCAGGGGGACACCCGCCCTGCAAAAACTGTTGACGGGGGACCCCCTGTCCCCTTTTCCCCCCCTGGGGTTTGGCCGGGGGGAGGGTTTAGTTTGCGCGTGCTTCAAGTATTTCCCGTACCTCTCCTCTCTTTTCCCTCCTCCCCCTTCCGTTGGATGTGTTTTGTCATTCTTCTTTCGTTTGTTTCCCGTTTTTACCTTTGCTCTCCGCCGCGTTCGTAATCACACTCCCTTCTTTTCTTTTCGTCCGCGGTTCTTCTTTTGTTTGCGTTGGATGCGCTTGATTGCCCTCAGCGGCTTGGTTTTGCCTCTTTCTTGGGACCTTTTTTTTTTTACCATTGCTTGAACAACCAACCTTTGTTCGCGTGAGGGTCCTTTGGAACCGCATCTGGTGTTTCTGGTTGAATTTCTGCTTTTCTCTATGCAACTTTTGCCAAAAAACCCAATGGTTTTTTTTTTTCTTTGGGGCACTGACCGGGTACGCCCTTCCGAATTCCCGCCTGAAAAAAACGCCCCCTTTTTCTGTTATGATTTGTTACGCCTTTTGGGTTTGCGCTTGCCGTTTTTGTCTACGGGGGCGTTTGTTTTCAAAAAGGACCCGTTGCCCGATAAGGGCTTCCTGTGGTCCATGGCGCCCCGCGCCTTTTTTTTTTTTACCCCCTCCCCACGTGCGGTTTGGTTTTTATGAATTGAAAGCTTGGAAGCGTTCTCTTCCTCGTCACAAAACGCAAATCTGCGTTTTTCAAGGGGTTTTGGTGTGCCATTTCCCCTTTGGGGTTTTTTGACGCGTCCGGCGACTTTTTTTTCTCCCTAGGTTTTTGGCCGGTTTGCCCCCTTTCCCCCGAGATCGCGGATGGGGTCCGTTTTTTTTTTTTCACCATGTCTGTACCTTTGACATGTTTTTTTTTTCGGCCTGGTCTCTCCCTCCTCTCTGCGGGTTTTTGTGGTCACTCTTTCCCATTTTCCCCCCTTTTTTTACCATTTTCCCCCTGTTTCTTTTCAAGGCTTTTCCCTCGCTGGGGCGTCCTTTCTTTCTCTCAAAAGTTTTTTTCCAATTTTTCCCCTTTTTTTTGCAGAAAAACAACCTTTGGTTCACGGAAAGGGCGTTCCAATATTCCACCCACCCATTCACACATTCTGGGTAAGTGCCCCCCAATTTCAGCCCGTTTTTTTTCTTCGCATTGGCCGCGGGTTTTTTTCTTTCCATGGCGCGTTCAAACAAAAATCTCCGTCCCCACCTTCTTTACTTTCCCCCCCTGTTTTGACGGTCCAGACCTGCATTACATGTCCCCTTCTCTCATTTCCCGCACGTTTTTCCTCCTCCCGGCGGAATCGTGCCTTTTTCTTTTTGTTGACTACCGTGTTTGCTCACTAAAGACGATCCCGCTTTTTTTTTTCCTCCTCTCGGCCTCTTTTCTTCTGTAAACGGCGGGGGACTATCTTGCGCCCTTTGTCGTTGGGGTTTTTTTTTTGGTCCGTTTGATGGGTTCTCCCAACTATATCCCGAATGTTCTCTTCTATACGATTTGTGCGTATCTATTATCGCCCAAGATAGGGTCTCTCAACAATTTTTTTTTATGTGCTTTCTTTTATGTTTTTGCCCGCGTCCATTGTACCCCAACTGAGTGACTTACTAACCCCCTTCTCCCACCCTTAGCATTGTTTTCGCCCGATGTTTGCGGTCTCTGGTTGTTTTTTCCCCTTTTTACTGATCGTTTTCGAGAGGTACCCGATGTTTCTTTGTTCCTTTTTTGCGAGGTTGCTGTGTACCTTGGCTCCCTAAAACCAAAACGCCCTTCCGCGGATTAGGTGTTGGTTGACCGGGTCACATAGGTCCCGTCCAGCCATCAAAAATTCCCTCCCCCCCCCCCCCAAACCCACCCTTTCTATTATGTTAAATGTGGGAGAGTGCCCGCACCCCCACCGCCCTATTTTGGGACTTCGTAATGGTGGGTTTTGACGGCAAGACGTCCTGGGTTTCTTATTACGCCCCAGGGCCCGTTCCATAGCGTTTGTACCCCCGGCCCCCCAGGTTTTGGTTTTCGTAGTTGTTTTTGCAGTGATGGCTCTAAACGACCCGGTGTATCTCCGGGGGTGGGCCGGGTGAACCCTCAATTCGATCCGTTTTTTCGCTTTTTAGTTTACGGCTCCAGGTTTGCATGGAAGGGTTCCCTCCATTTCCCTTTTCTCCGTTTTGAGACCCTGTTGCCGAGTGGGGAAAGTCCCTCTTTCTTTTTTTTCGCGCCACCCCCCCTTTTTTTTTTCCCAGGACTCCTTATGGGAGGTACTTTACCATCCTTCTGTTTGATGGTGGGCTTCCCTTTTGTTTGCTGCGGTCGTGATCTTTTCTTCCCCTCGTCTTGGACTCCGATAAACTGGGGGTTTGTGCCCTTTCTCTTGCCTTTTTTAAATCTGATAGTGACACAAGCGCCCTGTAACCTTTGGCGCCGCTTCTCCCGGACAGCCCTTTTCCGTATTTTTTTCCCCTTTCCCCTTCATCTCTTGAACACAATTGAGTTGGCCGCAATTTCGTGATTGTGTCGGCCGGCCTCCGAGTTTTTTTTTGTTCTTTAACGGACCCAGCCTCTCCCGCAAACCTAACGGTCTTCCTGTGGTTCCGCTTTTTTTTGGTTTTTTTCCGTCCTATGAACCCACCATACCAGTTTTTTTCCCCCCAATTTTTTTTTTGTCCTTTCCCCCTCGATGGGGTTATGTCGGTTCAGCGGTTGACCTCCAATCCCTTTTCCCCACCATCTTCCTTATGACCGACCGTCCCTTTTGACCCCACCGACCAGAGCGGGGGGTCCAAAGGCCACAAACACACAACAAACCCACACCCCCACAAAAAAAAAACCCACCGGTTTTGCCCCCCCCGTCAGTTTTTGTTCTTTTTCGAAAAATGGGCACCCCCCCACTCTCCGGGTGATTGACCCACCTTGAAAGGAGCTTCTTTTTTTTTTTTGTGGCCCCACTTTCACGTCCCCCCCACTGCTTTCGATCGGGTTTTTTCAAAATCGGTTGTCCCCCACACAACACCCACACCCAATATGCCCCCCCCTTGCCTTATTGACTGGTTTTTTTTTATCTTTTGTTTATGGGATCCTTACTTTGCCCCCCCCCCCACCCTGGCAATTCGTTCCCCCAAATGATTTCTTAGTGGGGTCTCACCCTGTCCGCCCCCCGTTACAACCCAAATTCCACCCTTTGTCCTCCCCTCGGGGTTTTGCCAAAAGTTGGGTATTTTCTTCTCTTTATTTTCCTTTTTGTTTCGTTGGCTTTTTTTTTTTGACCCTTTTTTTTTGCCAATTTCAACGTCCCCCACTTTTTTTTTTTTTTTGTTTCCGTTCTGGCTCCTTTCTGGGGGGGGACTTTTTTCCTGTGACTCCCATGTCCAATATGTAGCTAAAACCACCCGTTTCTTTCACCCCTTTTTTTTTGTTCCAAAAAATCGGCTTGCCGCGATGTTACCTCCCCTATTTTTTTTCCCATCTTCAAAGTTCAATTTGGAAATGCCCTCCACGAGGGTGCCCCCCCCCACTTTTCTTGAATGAATTGAATAATTTTTTGCACTTGAGGGAGCCCCCTCTCTCTGGGTTATCCATCGGCAAAATTGTCGTTTTCTTCACCTCTTCCTTCTTCCCTTTGTGGGTGTTTTTTTTTTTTTTCTCAGTTCAGAACAACTTCTTTTTTCCTTTTGAACTCTCCCCCGGAGAACTTGTGTTTTGCCCTCTTTTCCCCCCCCTGGTGTTTTTTCAGTCCCTTTTTGGGCCCCCCTTTTCTCGTTCTTCCCTCCCCCCCCCAAAAATCCAAAAACTGGGGACGTTGGCTCATCGTTCGTTTTTCAAGCTGTCTTGTTTGTGTCTTTTGGACGGTTGGCCCCACCTGTTTTCTCTTCGCTGACCCCCCGTTTCAGAGCCCACCACCCTAGTCTTGGGCGGACACTTTGCTACAACGTAACATGGCCAGGGGGTCCGTTTTGATTTTCAAAAAAATGTTCCTTTTACACAACCGATGTTTCCCCCCCCCGGTCTACCCCGCATTTAAACGGTTTGCCCGGCATTGCCAACCGAGTGAGTTAGTGTTTTTTTTTTTTTTGCCGGTTATGTTGGGCTTTTTTCAGATGTGGAGTCTTCCCTTGCCAGATGTCATGGGCCCCTCTTCTTTGGCCCGTTTAGTTTTTGCACCGTTTGACTCCCGTCACGCCCTTTTTTTTTTTTAGCATTTCAATATTTCAAAGTGCCTTGGTTTTTTTGCCCCGATTTCCCGCTCCGAACACCAGTCCTTGTTATTGTGATTTTTGAGGCCCGGTGACCCCCCCCCCCCACAAACAACCAGCTCTCCATGTTGGGGTGTTTTTTTTCCTTTTAAAAACCTTTAGTGGTCTTTTTCGCCGTAACCACTCCACCTTTGTTGGGGCCAAACGCCCGTGTTTATCATTTTTTTGACGGGCTGTTCTGTTTCGGTTTTCAAGAACCCTCTTATCTTGAATTCTAGTCCGACCTCCTTTTTTTCCCCGGGACTTGCAAAGCCCACCTTGGCCGGGACCAAAACGATTTCCCGGTTTTATGTTCATTGTGGGGGACCGGAGCCAAGGCAATCAGGCGTCCGTTTTTTTTCCCGGTTTAAGCTTTCATTCCCCGTCTTTTTGGTATAAAGCTGTTTTTTTTCCTCCATAACCTGTTCGGAGGTTTTTTGGGTCCTCCCAAAATTTTTTGTTTTTTTTCCCAATATTTTGGGTTTTTCCCGTTTCAATAAGCTTTAGGATGGGTTCCATTTCCCCCGTTGTCCTTTTTAACAGGCTTGGGGACCTTTCTTTTTCTTCCCACCCAGTCGCTTGAGCCGATTTGGAACAAACCCCTCCCCTGCACCACCTTTCCCACCCCCAGTTAATCGGACGAGGTTTTTGTCCCCTCACATCGTTTTTCCGTTCCCTCCGGGGGGACCCCAAACCAAAAATTATTTGTCTCCACCCCCCCTTTCCCCATGATTTGGAAAACCCCACTCCGCCCCTAATTTTTTTTTTTTCAATGTTTGCCATTGTCGCGAAAACTTTGGACTCCTTCCAGGGGGCGTTTACCCCCCCCCCCCCCCACTTCCGTTGCCTTTGGTTCATTTCTGCACCCAACCCAAACCCCTGGCTCTTCCGTCCTCTCGTTTGAACGGTTTTATTCCAGTCCTTTTTGGGCTTTCTCTAACCCGTTTTTTTAGAATTTTTACCCTTTCCTCCCTCTCTTCCTCCAACCAAAGTTTTGTCCCTTGGTTCCCTCGGAGACTGGTTTTCTTTTTTTTTTTTGAGTTGGCTGTCCTGCTGCTTCCCGGCACCCCCAATTTTGACGCACCTTTTTTCCCCCTCGTCTTGGTTGGGTTTTGTGATTTCTCATCTCTGTTTTCCACTTCTTTGTTCTGGAATTTGGGGCGGTGGTTTTTTGCCACCTGGGGTTCTGGCCTTCGTCCCAGACCCCCCCTTGCCCAAATTCCTTATTCCTTTTTTTCAGTTTTTTCCCAAGGCAGGTTGAACCTTTTTTTCCAATTCAACCTTCCGGCTCCTCCGTCCCCCGCGTTTTTCCCTTTATCCCCGCTGTTCGTCCGATGGTTCCACCAAAACCTCATCTTTCCCCCTCCCCCCCAATTCCTCTTCCCCACACCCCTTTTTTTTTCGAGATGCTGGCGGGGCTTGTGTCTTTGGTATGTGGGAATTCACTTGACCGGACCTCGTCAACAGATTTTTTAATCCAGATAGGTTGCTATTCATTCTTTCCCCCGTTTGCCAAGTTATAAGTGCCCGCGCCCCACATTCGGACCCGGGGGAGATGCCAATACTCCCAGTCCCCGGTAACCTTGTCCCGTGCGCTCACTAGGGTCCCCTTTCACCAAGGTTTTTTTGGCGATTTTTTTTTTTTTATCTTCGAAATCCCCCTGTCCCTCGAGTTAGTTTGTGGCACTCCTTACGCCAGCCCCCTGGTGAGTTTTTCGTTTTGATTCCTTTTTTTTTCCACTCGGTTTCCATTCGAACAAGGCCTTTTTATTCCACGTTCCCCTTTTTCCTTTGCCAATAGTTGAAGGGTTTTTCCTGTCCTTTTTTTTTCCTGGTGCCCTTTCCCTTTTTCCACCTCCGCCGCTTCTTCAACGAGCCATCCAGGGGGACGAGGTCTGTTTGGTGCACACCATTCGGGCATTGTTGCCATTTTGTTGTTTTTCTCTTGTTGGTTCAACCCGCCCTTTTTTCCTTTTTGTTTTTTTTTGCTTTTTTTTTTTTGGTTACGATGGCTGTCGAGGAACAACACAGTGACCCGTTTTTTTTTTTTTTCTCGGGGGGGGGGACGGAATTCTTAATCCATGCTCTTTGGACTCAACTCAACCACGGGCCCCTTCTCCCCTCCCTGATCCCGTCCTCTTTGAGTTCTGCGGATGGCTTTGTGAAGAACCACCCCCTGGGTCATTGTTTCCCGGTTGGCCCCTCTCTGAATTAGTTACCCAGTTCCTTCCCCCCTTCGGTCTATGTTTGGTCCTTTCGGGACGTTGGGGTTGACTAGGTTCCTCGACTCCTTTTTCCCTGACCCCGCTTTTTTTTTTTTACAAAAAAAAACTCCTTCCTTTCGTTTCGTCTCTTTTACTGGCAGTTGGGTAACCTGCTCGAGCGTATTCATTGACCACCCCCCCCCCTCCCCTTGGCGTGGCCCCTGTTCTCGGGGGGTGACTTAAATTTCTGCCTTGAAGTGTTTCATTCGGCCGCCGCTTGATCTGTGGAAACATGGTCCCCTTTTTTTTTGCTTTCACGCAAATTTTGGGCCAACCCTTTAGATTTTTTTTTCAAGAACCTCCCCCACGTAGTTTCCACCTGGATGTCGACAAGTTCATTTTCTTTTTGCCTTTTTTTTGGTGACCAAACTTGATTTTTTGCCAAATTTAGACTTCCCCGCAGGAAATTTCGTTTTTTCAACCCCCGGCGTTGGCGGTTTTTCCCCCCTTTTACGTTGCCCGCTGAACCCCCATAGGTCCTGCTCTAAACCCACCTCCCTTCTTCCTGTCTCTTTTTTTTTTTTTTTTAGCCGGGTGGCAACTTCTTGTCCCTTTTCTGGACCCACCCCGACCAGAACGACGACTCTTCACACTCCGCCCCCCAGTGGGCTTCGTTCACGCAGGAGTTGCTCTATTTTTACCCTAAAACTTTTTTTCAAGCACTCTTTTTTTTTCCCTTCCTTTTGTTGTTGCTAACCAAGATGTGCGGGTCAAAAAATTTACTTGATATTTTTTCACGCTGCTCACGGGACAGTTTCCCTTGGTTCTAGTACGAGGTAGGTTGTTTTTTTCTGTGTTTTCCCTTCTTGCACTTCCTTTTTGACGGCCCCCTGATTCTTTCCTTTTTGGTTTTTGACGGGGTGCTCTTTGGTTCTTACTTGCTTTTGCCCCCCCCCTTATGGTTTTTTGTCGGGAATGGGTTGCACCCCTGGTGCCGCCGTTGTTTTATACTTGCTGCGGGTTCTTATTGTCCCCCCAAAAGGTTCGGTCACCAACCCCACCCAACCCCTGGTTGTCAGTGGTCATTTGTCCCTTCCGTTGTTTTTTTCTCTTATTTTCAAGTGTTTAAACTTGCTTGGGAGGTCTGATTGGCTTCTCCCATCTTTGGCAAAAAACTGCTTTGTTTTCCCTCTCTTTTTTTCCATCCGTTTTGTTTTTTTTTTTTTAAAGTTGGGTCACTTTCTTTTCTGGATTTCCTGTTTTCGGACCATTTTGACCGTTTCTTGGTTCCACTTCGGCGGGTTTTGTTTTGGTTCAGTTTTTTGAAATGACGCTTTTCGGTATGACGCCTTTCTCCTATCAAACCACCCCCAGGGAAAATATTTTCGGTTCCTCTTTTCCCCCTTGCCAAATCTCCTTGACTCGTTCCGGCTGGCCCTGTTTCCCTTGAACCCCTCTGGCCTTTTCATATTGGCCGGGTTTGGCGAACCTATACTTTCGGATGGTTACTTGAAACAAACCCCCCCCTTCTGTTTCCGTTGTGACCATTTTTAACAAGACATCTCCTTCTTAGTTTTGAGGCCCGGCTGCGGGGAGATTGCAGTTGTTCCCTGTCCTTTTTTTTTCCTTCCTCCCCCTTTCTGGACTGGCCTTTTGTTCGACTTGGTTTCTTTTTTCCCCCCCACAACCCCCCTTTTTGTTTTGCCATTTTCGGGGGTTCCTCATCCCCAAAAAGCCAAAAACAAGTGCCTTCATTTGTTTGGAGTTTTTTTTTCCATTCCTCCACCCCCTTGGCCCCCCAATTTGATATGTTTTCCCCCCTGAATTTTCCTGCCCTGGCTGCCGCCTTGCTTAAAATTTTGCCGTTTTTTTTGAGGTCGGTTTCCCCTCTAACCCCAAGTACTACAAGCCACCCTTTTTTCTTTTGAAAAACCCCACTTTTGTGCCGGGTTATAGACGATTTGCTTTATTAGTTCCCGGAGTGCAACCCGTGGGTATCCGAAATCTGGGGGACCTCCGAAGTTTTGTTTGCGGGGTCGCTCGTTTGGCTCAAAACCGGAAAGGTTTTTTTTCACTCTGTATCGTCGTTCTTTCTTTAGGACCTCCTTAGGCCCATCGGCTTTCCCCTTCGTTTGTTCTATTTTTTTTAGGGGCAACGCGGCGGGGTGACGTGAATATGTTTTGGGGCGTCTCCCCTGAATCCCGAATGTTGCCGGCTTTCTCTTCCCGATTTTTGGCCCTTATAGCCCTTCCTCCCCTCCTTGCTCCACCTTTTTTCCTCGTCGGGTTTCTCGTCCAATTTCCCCCCACCCGTTTGTGGGCCGTCCGGGCCGCAGCTTAACCGTTTTTCGTTCTTTTCCCGCGATTGGTTTGGATGTCCTCGGTAGTGTGGTTTTTGCCTTTTTGACGTGCGTCGCTTTTGTTTCGTCGGGGTACTTGTTCGTTTTTCCCCGTTTCCGGTTCGGGGGTTGATTCTCCCCTGTTTTTTTTTCATGTACAAAAACAACATCCCCCTTCCCTCCTCTTTTGTTGCTTTTGCTGTGTGCCCTCGCTTTCCCTTGCTTCCCAGATCCAAAGTTTAGCCAAAACCCCAACCCCCATGTCTTCTGTAACCGGTATACTTTCTCACACGTCCGCACCCCCCCCTTGTCTATTGGCACTTCTTTGTTAATTGCTGGGTGCCCTTAGTGCCGCAGGCTGCGTACTCGTCTTCCTGGGGTGTTCCCCCCTTTGGACCCCTTGGACCCCCTTTTTTGATTAATTCTGTTTTTTTTGGCCTGTCTTAAAAGGGCCGGTGCAGTATGGCCGGCACCTCACCATTCGACTCTACGTTTCTTCGTGCGCTTTCCCCCCAGTTTTTTCCTGGACTTTCCCCTTCCTTGACCTCCAGTGGGCTTCCCTTTTTCCCTGTTGTTTTTTTTTCCGTAATTGGAATTTCCTCTTGCTTTTTTTTTTTTTTGGGCCCCAATGTTTGGCCCTACTTTCCTTCTGTTTTTTAGTTCCCCTGTTTGTTGCATTCTTTGGGATGGTGTTTCTCCGGGGGTTTTTTTCCCTGTGCGTGTTCCTTTGACGATTTGGGGGCCAGCTGTGATCGTTTTTTTCTTTCCCTGGTACAATGGGGGGGTTTTTTGACGTTTTTCTTCTTCCTTTTCCCCTTCTTCCCCCTCCAGGCTCTTGGTCCTTGTGTCCCTTTTTTTTTTAAGTCATGTACGGTTATACCACACCCACCTGTATTTTTCTTGCCTGGAGTGTTTGCTTATCACGACCGCTGCCGCCCCCACCCCCCTGCTCTTTCCAGGTGGCCCCAGCTCTCCATCACGGATTTGAAATTTTTTTTTTTTTTTTTCCTTCGCGATTTTCTGTTTTGCTTCCGTTTCGCTTCAAACACCCCCCCCACGGGCAAATTAGTTTTGTCCTTCCGCTATGTTGTTTGATTTCTTTCTGGAAGCGTTTTGCGAGATGTACATAAATCCGCTTCTGTGGTTTTCCCCTGCAAGCCGTTCCCATTTCTTACGGGAGATCCCTATAAAGGGGCTTTCTTCCCCCCCCTGTTGGTCTTGTTAGTTCACCCAGGGGGGGGGGGGTGGTGTTGACCTTTTTACCGGTTATTGGTTTCCACGCGTTTTTTGGCACCGGAGATTTTGTTTTTTTTGGAAGGTGGGTCCCCTACATTACACACCCCCCCCTCCCTTTAGTTTTTCGATGCTTGCAACACTCTTTTTCCCCACACCCCCCCCACCACTTAAGACCCCATTTGTCCCCCCCTTTATTGAACTTCGTTCGCGGACTTATTCGTTACTTGTGAGGTGCCCTCCCCCCCCCCCTTGTTACCACTTTCCTTGTTTTCCTTTTTCAATTGTCTGGCCCAGTTGTTTTTTTCCCTCGCCCCGAGGACACCGGCCACCCAACTCAAAACTTTTTTTTTTCTCCCTTTCAATTGGTTTTGACCTTCTGGGCGTTTACTTCCTCCTTGGGTCCCCCGTGTCCTTGTTTGCCGGCGGTTTCCTTGCACCCTTTCCCCACGGCATAACCACACAACATGTACCGTTCCCCCCGTTCCATTTCCGTTTCGGACCCGTCCTCCTTTTTGCCTGACCTGTTTGGACTTCTGTTCTACACAAAAACCTTTCTCCGCCCTGTTGTTCAACCCATGCGTAAGGCGAGATTCTAACCTCTTTCAGTGCAAAATTCCCTTTTCCCTTTTTTTTTTAATGTGCCGGAAAAGCCGGTTTTGGTGGGTTTGGACCTCTATTTTTGAGTTCATTTGTGTGAAGGGTGGACTATTTTGAGGATTTTACTGTCCCTCTTTTTTTTTTATGGTTTCCTCCTCTCCACCCCTGTCTTCTCCCCACCCTTAGTTCTTTTACCGAACTCTTTTTGACAACTTTATTGTTGTTTTTCCCTAGTTGGTAGATCTGTACACTAACACCCCCTCCATTTTCCCCTATTGGCAGGGTGATATTCCTCCCACAGTTGAGGTTTAACCTTTGTGATTCTTAAACTCTGGGGACCCACACCCATTCTTTCCTTTTTTTCATTTGCTTTCCCCCGGTTTTTCTGCGTTGTTTCCCATTTTCAAAACCCCCATTGAAAACTTGGCGTTTGATTTGGGTTCTTTTTCCTTTTCTGTCCTGCTCCTCATGCTTGAGGACTGTTTTTACCCCGTTTTCCACGTTTACGCCTCAAAAAAAACCCCAATTTTTTTTTTATTTTGAGGAACCCAAATAGTTCCGTTGGCGGCCCCATTAGACTGTCCCCAACTTCTTTTCCCCAGGGCTTGTTCTTGTTGTTTTTTTTTTTTTTGGAAAAACTTTTCCTTTCCACCCCGTCTGCTTCCACCAACCAGGAACCTGCTCTGCCCTTTTCCCCATTTGCAAAAACCCCGAGTTTTTTGGAAAAGGTTGTTTTCCTGTGTTATTTTGGGCGTTTTTTCTATTCTCTAAACCTTGCCCCTTCCCTCCCTTTGAAGCTGTTGATCCCCCGTGGTTTTTCCCGACTGCGATCCCGATGGTCCCTCCCTTCCCCTTTAACCTTTTTGGCTAGTGGGTTTTTTTTGGTTTTTCTTCCCCGATCTAAAACAAACACTTTTTTTATTCTGTTTTGGAATGGGCCTGCCCAAGTGTTTCCCCCCCCCCCCCCGCATTTTTTTTCCCCCCCTTGTGTGTCTAACACCCCTTACTTTGTTCCTTTTTTTCCGTACCAGACAAAAAAACTCTGTGTGGCCTTTATGCTCGTCCTTTATCCTTTTTCGACCGGCTTTGGTGTAGGTTCAACACTTTTCGCCTGGGCTTTTTTTTTTTTTCCCACCCCGCTTCCCCTTCAAGAACAGCCACCAACCCTGCTGGGTCCCCGGTCCCCCCAAACCCGATTGAGGGGCCTGTTCACGTTTTGGTGTTCACAAACGACCGTGGCCCAGGGTGGCACTTTTTCCGTTCCCTGCAGTTCTGTCTTTTTTTTTCAGTCGTTTCTTTCTTAGTCCTTTTGGTGGTTCCCCATCTCCATTCGGAGTCTTTTTTGCCCTGGGACTTTTTGCGTATAAAAAGTTGCGTGTCCCCAAATTTTCCCCCCCTCTCTGTGTTTTTTTGTGTGGGTTTTTTCCCCCGTTTTGTGCAGAGTTTCCCTGGCCCCCGGTTTTTTTTTCAATTCCAGGTCGCTGTGCCTTCTTTGTTGAAAAAAACCACCTTCGTCGTCCCCCCCCTTTTCCCCCCCCCCCTTTTCTTTTTAAGTCCTTATTTTCTTTTTCGCACTTTTCATGGGCAAACCCCCGGAGCTGGCCCCCCAATTCCATTGGATTTTTGCCATGAACGCCCCACCTTTTTTCCCTTTCGGTCTTTTGTTTGCCCCCCCCCCCTTTGGTCGCTAAAAAAAAACCCTCTCTTGACCAAGTGTCAGGGGGGCGGCTTTCAATGCGGCAAGAGTTTCCCTTTCATTGACCAACTGTTCTTTAAGGAAACGTCCCTCCCTGTTCACCCAAACACAAAAAAGTTCTTTCTAATTTGATTTTCGGGTCACCGGCTTTTCTCATTCCACCACGCCTGGACTACTATTTCCCCTCACCCCCCCCCCCCCTTGTTTATGTTTTCCCTTCTAGTTGGGGAAGGTAGTCTTTTCAGCCACTTTTCTGCCTCCGGCCCACCCCACCTTGAAATAGGGCGGGATGTTTTGCTGATCGACCCCTTACTTTGGCTTTTCCCTTTTTCTTTTAATTGTATTGTGGTCTTTATTTCTGGTTGGCCACAAGAGGTGATTTTTTTCGGTCCCCCCAAGTGCCCCAAGGCAGGTCCCCTTTTGCGTTCTGTACGCCGTTTTGTAGTCACCTTCCCCTAAGGGCAATTTTTCCTTTCCCGTAGTCCCTCTGGGTGAACGTTTCTCTTTCAAACCACACCGTCGAGTTAAGAAACCCCCAACTCGCTACAACCCAAGATTTGTAATTTTTTCACGGCTTGCGGCCGGGGGGCCATTTGGATGGTTGGTACTTGACCCTCGACAACGCTCCCTCCGCGGCCCATCTTTTTTTTCCCTCCCCCCCTCTTGGGGTTCGAAATGTCCCGGTTTTACGTTTAATCGTTATAAAGCCTTCGGTTACATTGGGTTTTCCATTTGGAAGACTGCCCCTATAAACGTATCCTTTTTTTGTTTCCCGTTCCTCCCATTGCCCGCGTACGCCAGCGTTTTTTATATTCGAAGCCCACCCGCCGATGTTCTCGTTCTTGGTTTTTTTTGAGCCAAGGAGTCGCCACCAATGAAAATTCCTCTTTTTTTGCTCTTTTTTTTCCCCCGTGTCAAAAGTTTGTTTGATAATCGTTTTTTTGACTTTATGTAATTTGATCCTCGGGCATTCCCTTACAATTTTTTAAGTGAATCTCCTGTTTTGGCTTTATTGGACTTTTTCCCCATTGACTTTCATTCCAACCCCCCCCCCGCCCCCGTGCGTAACAAGTTTCCAGCCTCAAACCACGGGGCCGTCTGGCTTTTTATTTCCAATATTTATTTTTTCCACCCCTTTTGTGTCCATGAACCGCACCCTTGTGTTTTTTTTCTGTTTTCAGGAACGATGGGCCCTTTCGATTTTTTTAAAAGACCGGGGGACGTCCCGCGGGCACGTTTTGCAGCTTCCATCCTGCTTTAAGTGTGACATATTTTTTTCACGCTTCTTTCCCTCTCTGGTGATAGGGGTTGGTTCCCTCTTTTGTAACCCAACCCGGTCGTTTTTTATACATTTGCATTTTGCCGGCCCCCACGTCCGAATTTTCCTTTTCGTCCAGTTTTTTCTTCCCCCCCCAGTTGCGTTATATTTTCTCTTCCTCCCGTTTTCCGTCCGTTTTCTGATTTTCCGGTTGGGAAATTGTCCCCTTGACGCTACCTTTTCCCAGATTTCGATTTATGGTTTTCCACGGCGAAGTGACGCTCCCGCTTCGTTTCATGTTTTTAATGCCCACACCCCCCCCCCCCTGACCCCGGGGTTTTTTTCACCCACAGTTTGTCAATGCGGGAGTCTGGGCTTTTTTTGATGGCGCGAATCTTGAAAACACACGGTTTTTTTCAAAAAAAAAACTTCGGGATCTTTTTCAAAGCCCCTTTTGCCACCCTAGTCCCTGCTTATGGGTGGCTCCCCTTCATTTCCCCCCCCCCCCCTTTCCCCCCCTTTTTTTCTCTCCATGAACCCTTTTTTTTTTGCAGGATCGAGGGTTTTGGGGGTCAACCTTGTTTTGTTGTTTGCACGGAACCCCCCCCTTTTTTCTTGCTTAGAGGTTGGTTTTCCCTCCTCCCCTTTTCCTGAAAAACCAAAGTTTGGTGGTTCGTTTTTTTTTCATTCGGGCCGAGACACCCCTTTAAGCCTGCAGAACCCCGACAGTTCCGTTGCGCTACTGCGGAAGGCACTCTCCTTTCCCCCTCGGGCGTCCCTTCACCCCTGCCTCCAAACTGACCAGACCTGTTTTACTTCCAATTTCGGGGAGGTCGGTTAGCGCTTGCTCATATCTCACCTCCCCTTGCCCCCC
>Ga0179593_1280933_pt1 | contig 15102 bp, 15 predicted proteins | sample CZODoug2_1_08_16_FD_185931 | JGI IMG/M metagenome (GOLD analysis project Ga0179593, IMG submission 185931) | Vadose zone soil fungal communities from Angelo Coast Range Reserve, California, USA - CZODoug2_1_08_16fungal (PacBio error correction) | ecosystem: Environmental > Terrestrial > Soil >... | reverse complement strand
TTTTCGGCCGTTCGTATCTCAGACGGCCGTTAGGCTTGTTCGCTCCCCCTTGTCTTTTCCCCCTCCCTTTTTCTATTTTTTTATCTGTGGGGATGGCCTTTTTTGCACACCACCCCAAGCGGGAAACACCGAGAATTGTCCACCCTTCCCCAGTCCCCCCTAACTCTAGCGAGAAGATTTGACCCTCTTCGCCCCTTGGCGCCCTTCACTCCTGAGATGAGTTTTCCCCCCTAAACGGATTTCGATGAGCTTTTTCCCCCTTTTCCTTCTCCACTGCCCGAGCCGATATACTCAGTCCTTTAATTTGTTCACATTCATTTTCCTGGGACCCCTACCGAACTTCTATTTATTTTCGCCGCATTATGTCCCCTTAGGAACCACCCACTTTCCCGAAATACTTTCCTCCGTTCTCGCTTTCCCCTTCCACATATTCTTTCTCCCCCTTCCATTTTCTTCCACCTCCTCTTTTTTTTGCGTAATGTTCCTTCAGGACATATCGTCTTTTTTACAATGAAGCCGCATGCGCACCAGCGTAATCCTAAGTAACCATGGCAGAATTCTTCCCTTCGCTCCCTCCTGCCACCGTCCTCAACGAAAAGACTCCTTGCCGACTTTATTAAGCCCCGACCTTTTCAATTTTCCCCCCCCCTAAGAAACCCTAAGGAATGCTTTTTTTTTGTAGGGCAAGGTATGCCCTGATCTCGCTCCTCCCACCTTCTTTCTTTCCTTATCTTTTTGGTGCGGTCGCATATTCAGGCAACGGTCAGGTGCTCTGAGCTCAAAGTACCCATTGAGAAGATGGCTTCCCCTCTTTTGAGTATCCTTCTTCGGATTTTACTGCTGCCCTTCCCCCTTTACCCCCCTCGTGCTTATTGGCTACTTTTTAGTCTTCCCTAACCAAAGTATTCTTCGCAACACTATTTTTACCTTTCCAAGGAGGTATTAAGTCCCTTTCCTTCCCTTTCACAGGTTTTCCGTTTTGCTTTCCCTCTTTCCATCCCCCCTTTTTCTTTTCCCATGAGGACTCGTGTTTTCGCGCTCCTTTCTTGTTTTGCTTCTAAAAGCCCACTCCCTCCCCTTTGACATCGGGTTGGCTTATCTCCAATCCCTTACGGGCTCCAAGCGTTCCTATTTTCCCCTCCCCCCCCCTTCCGGTCCTTGTGTGAATTATCCGCGCCGATTCTCACATTTTTGCTATTTCGATTCCAGCCTTCATAGAAACGCCTGTCCCCCCCCCCTTTCAAAGTCTTTGGCTGTCTCCACCAAGTATCGGGGTTTTTTTCTCCCCCTCCTAGATTCCCCCTACTGAACAATCCGTACGGCTCTTGTCCTCGCGCCTCAATATAGACAGCGTAACGTTTTTGTTCCTCTCCCCCTTCAGATCATGAGGTTAGGATCCAAGCTAGACCAACTCCTCGTCCTCAGGATCTTCCTCCATCCCTACCCTAATTCCCCTGGGAAAGATCGAAAGATCTCTCCCTCGTCCACATACCCCCCAAGGTACCGAGATCTGTCCTTTCCTGTTTCCCCCGGTGATATGTGGTTGTAACGGTAACCCCAGTCCCTGTCCCCCAGTCCTCCTTATCTTCCTTTTATGCGCGTTTACGCTACCTATGGTTTCCCAATCCCGAAAAATCCCCCTGTTTTTAGAAAAGTCCCAGATACGCTACCATCTCTTTTTGACTAATGGTTTTTGAGTGTTCTCTTAAGTTCGGCTGCCCCCTTTCTCGCTGTTTCTCCCACCCTTGTATGCCAATCAAGGTGCGTTTCTCTTCATTGGTGTTCTTGTACTCATCTCCCTCCGTTACACCCCTTCACTCTTCCCCAGATAGCTATCCGGAAAGAGGAATTCAGTCTTCCCCGGTTTTCGACACCTCCTCGCACCCCTTCCCTTCCACTTTACCTCACTATGGTAAGACAAGATCACTGGTACCCTTCTCCATCTTCGCGTGTTTTCAGGTACTTCCTATCTTGTAGAAGGAGACAAACGTCCCCCTTCCTTGACTCATTACCCTGCCCTAGCTTCTGTTCCGCTGGCTTTTTTCCGTTTTCCCCTTCCCCTTCTTTAGTTGCTTGGCGCGGCGCGCTTTTCTGGTTTTCTTATTTTCGTATTCCTGCAGGATTTTTCTCCGCTCTTGAATTAGTGTCGCCCCCTTTGACGGTTGATCTTGGATGTTCTCCCTTTTATGTTTTCTCCCTTTTGTGTTCTTCTCTCTCCCCCTTCCACAGAATTGCTGTTAGCACCCTTTTCCGGCGCGCCGATGCACCTCAGGTCCTGTCTCTTCCTCCTCTCAAATAAGCCCTCGCCCCGCAGAGCTCCCCCTGACCCTAAACCTTTGTTTCCTTTTCAATACTCTACCCTCCCTCTCCCCCTGCATGCATGGCGAGACGGTTCTCGGACTTGGCTGGGGCCGAGAAAGACGTCTTTCAGCCTGACGTTCTTTTAACGTCACACGGCGACTTTTACCCCCTTCTTCTTCCAAAGAGCAGTTCCTTTAAGTGCTCTCGGTGTCGACAATTGAAAACAATAGGGGCTTCCGCCTTTCCTTAGTATATGGAATAAGTTCCTCCTCTCCTCCCTCTATTTGCTAGATGTACATTCCGGTCATGGTCTTCTTTTCCCTCACTCCAGTCACCACCTTCCTTGCCCACAGTGGATTGGCATCATGTTTATAACCCCTCGATCGGTTTGCGAACTCGCCCCCTACACCATGACTCTTCCATTATGGTTCTGACTTCTCCTTCAGTCGGCTTCCCCCGCCTGCTTTCTTTCGGCTTTTTTTCCCTTCTTTTTCTTTCTTTTCCCATGAACCTGCCGAAAGGTGTAAGACTGCAGTTCTTTTTTTCCAGGTCCTTGTGCTCCGCAAAATACGGTTCCAGGACCACTTTCCCCCTCTTTCCTAGGGAAATGGTCTTTTTTTTCCCTTCCCCCCCTCCTTGAGGGTCGTGAATTCTGATTAGATCGTCTTCCTTCGTCCCTCCCCCCTCGCTGTCGGCTTATTTTTTTCTTAGTTCTTCTCTGGGTTGACGAAACGTGCCGATGGATTCATTGCGCCGACCCCATTTTGAAGTTCGAGATTTCTTCTCGCTTTCTTTTTTCCGGATACCTCTTTTCCCCCCTTCTTTTTCTTTCAGTCCTCTTTTCCCTAATTTCCCCCCCCTCTCTCTGTCCGGGAATAGAAGCCGGGAGGGAATCGGTTCGGAATCTTTCAATACCTCAAGTCCCTTTCATAGGAGAGGATGTAGGATCCCTTTTTCGATCCCCGGATTTGCTCCCGTAACTTTTTTTCTTCCCTTTCATCGCCCGGGCGGTCCTTCCCCTCTTCCGTCAGATGTTATAATTCCCGCGTGTTCCACGAGTCCCACCCCCCCCGACCGAAAAGCTCCTGTGCCCTTCCATGGGTCATCCCTCAACCTGTACCCCTTTCCCCCCTTTCTCGACCGATTTCTACCAGCCCCTACTTTTAGGTGTTAGGAACGTGTTGCTCATTTTTCGTGCAGAGCGACCAGCAAATTTGGTCTGAAGTTCCTCCTTTTCTTTTTATCGTAGCTCCCCTCTTTGCCTGGCTGGGTCTAATCAAGGCGCTACACGTTCCTCCAGTACTTGATTGATCTATTCCCTGACGCCCCTCCCCCCTTTTTGACAATTCATTATTTCTCGTTTCCCGACTGCAGAGTATTTTCGCTGTTAATTCTCCCTTTCTTTCTTTTTTGATCCTCGCCCCCTTTGATGACCTCCCCCACCCACATCGGATTCGGCTTGGGAATTGCCAAGGGCGTTTTTTTCCATCAGTATGATGACCCCTTCTTTTTTTTTTCCCCCTCGTGTTGTTCCTCCCCCCCTTTGTCTTCGGTCCCTTTAGGATTTTTTTTCATCCGCTTTTTGGTCCCGTGGCACAGAGATGTGTCCTCTTCCAATCTGACACTTCTGAAACGATTTGCCCTTTTTTCCCCAGAGTCTTTTCAAAGACCTGTGTTTCCCCTTTCCCCTACTCGTCCAAGGCATCTTTCCCAGTCTTTGCTTAGTCACGCGCAAGAATCAGCGTCGCTTTTGTCAGTCCTCGTGTTTTTTCCTCCTCTCTTTTCTTTCTTTTTTTTCTACACATAGTTTCGTCTTCGTCATGAATTCCCCCCCTTAATTCTCCAGTGTCGCACTCCGTTGAAGCTTTTCTTCCCACCGGACGTACGGGGATCTGTGGCTAGATAGACAAGTTTTTTTTTTTCAGATGACGTAGGGGTGGTCTGTTTTACAGGCCCCCCCCCTTTTTTCCCTCCTTTTTTTTTTTGGTCTTTTAGTGGCGAGCCCGCATCCATGCTTTTGCCGGCGAAAGCCTATGGCGTTCCTCCCCCTTTTTTAGAGGATCCCTAGGCGCTTGCCTTCTAGAAGACCCCCCCTCTTTCTCTGTTGTTGTTTTTTCTATCTTCCTATTCCTTTTCTCTATGTCCAGGTTAGATTTCAAGCGCGTCTCGTTTTCGTCAACGTTTCTAGAAACAGCCAGCTAGCTTTTTTTCTCTTCGCGGTTTTGATGGTTATCCGACGCCCACACCTCCCCCCCCTGTCCCCCGCGGTTACCCCTTCACAAGCACACGATTCTCAGTATTTACAAGAAACAGTGTGTGCAGTCTCCTTCACAGCTGACCTGTGTTGCGCGGCGCTTTTCCCCCAATTTCTCCTGGCCTCGCTTCCGGTGAATTTCATCCGATCTTCCCGGATACTGCCTAGGTGGCTGCTGCAACTTATTAGACCGATCGACCAACCCCTGACCTTAGTTAGATCGATTGATGTCGTTCGCCTTGTCCCCTCCTCCCTCTTTCGGTGCTTCAGCTTTCGATTCCCCTTCTTGAGGACCCCTCAAGTACACATTTCCTTCTTCAGTGAGAAGTAGTTCGCATTTCTCTCAAATAGATTTTCCCAGTGCTGGCGCCTCTCTTCCCCCCCTGATGTTTCACCTCCTTCCATTCACAGGAAGAGCGACAAGGATTTCCAGTCCCTCCGAACACGCCGAAGAAAAGAATCAGTTTCCCCGTAGATTAAGACGAGGGAGGAGACCTTTTTCCCTCCCCCCACGCCGCACCCCCTTCCTTCGTTGTTATTGGGAGTCTTTCAACCTTTCTTGATTCTTCTTTTCCCCCCCCTCACTTCCTTTCCAGCTTGTCCGATTTTTCCTTCTGGTTCCCGGCTTAGCTTTCAGTCTTACTGAAGCCCTCCCCCTTCCCCTCTCCAGGAATTGCTTAGAATTGTTTGCGTCTCCAGCCTGTCATCCTTTTTGTTTTCTGATTCCCCGGTAACCTCGAAATTCACTAAGTTCTGCGTTCGTTGGTTCCCTCTGCCCTTCCCCCCTTTCTAGAAAACTCTTGTACTTCCCACTCCCCCAGGAGTAGCAGACCTCTTTCCCCCTCATTTTTCGGTGTTCTCTTTTCGGCTTTAATTTGTCGTCCATGTCTCATAGTTTGATTTTTTCTGGTCGGCTGGGCTTGGGTTCCCCTCCCCATCTCCCCTTACGAACACGAAGTCGCCTTTTCTCGTATTCATCCTTATTAACGGGCCAAGCCCTGGACCAGGCGACTCTATAAGTCGAGTCCGATCTCAGTCTATTTCCCCCTTCTACAGTCCCCCCTCTTCCTCCACTATTTCCCAAGGAGGTATATCGTGCACGGGCCCATAGAGATGAGTTCTGTGAAGGTGTTTGGTCTGTCTTTTCCGCGTCTGCCCCCCTTAAAGGACATCCCCTGCACCCCCTCCCTCCGTTGAATATTTCTCCCCTCCTCAATCTCTTCAATGTAACCCGGGTCGTCCGTCCTTGAACCTTTGATTTAGTCATCAAGTCCGACCCCTAATTCGCCCTCTCTTTCTTTTCCTCCGCTTCCTGCCTAAGGTAACCTTATTTAATGACTTTTCCTCCCCTTTCCCTCCTACCCCCAGGTTCCCGCAGCTGTGCAGTCCTCTGGGTGTCCTTCTCCCTATCGGTTGGACAATTTGAGTTCAACCGGACAACAGACTGAAGGAGCGTAAAATATTCTCTCTTTCCCGCCGCGCAAGGAACAGCCTCCTCCCCCTTTTGAACGCAGTCTTTTAGTCTCTTGCTCTCCAATGAGCATGCTTGCAAGATTTACATAAGTCCGAGTTTCTTGCCTCCTTAGGCGTCCACCAAACTGGATTCCCCTTCCCCTGTGAGTCCTCCCTTCCTTTTGTGTGCTTGGACTTCCTATCCCAGCGCTGTGGGTTTGCCTCTATACAATATCTAGTTGGCGATCGTTTCCCTGGAAGCCCTAGTGACTGCAAATCTCATATGGACTCCTGTACACTCCCTTTTCCTTCCCCCCCCCCTGGTCTAGAGAATCGCCCGTTTCTTTTTTGCTGATAGGTTCTGTTTTTATCCCCTGCTCCTTTCGTCGGAGAACCCATCCCCTCACTTTTCTATAGAAAGTTTAGAATTTTTGTTCGAGGCGGTTTTCTTCTTATTTCCGGAATCTTTTTCTTGCGAATGGGTTAGTTTAGCTCGGTCTTTTTCTTTCCCGTTGGCTTATTTTTATTATCCTTTCCGAGATTGCGTCTTTCCTTTTTTTTTCCAGGCTCCCACCCTTTGGCTTTGAAGGTTTTATCCTCTATTTCATAATAATTGTTGTTGTTTGAGATATTAAAAAGAACCGGCGCTTCCTCCTCCGTTGATCTCAAGATATATTTCTCAAGCATCGATTCGCCTATCAACCATCCTCGTCTTCCCCTCCCTCCCCCTCTCACCCTCCAGCGCCAGGGCACCCCATTGGCCGTTCAACTTGAGGCCCCCGGATAAAAGGCTTCCGCTCCCTTTTCTGACGGAGGAAGAAGTGTCAGTTTCGATCCCTGATTAGTTTTCTCTCCTCATGACCCCGCTCCATCCTGCTTTCTATGCGATTTTCCAGTGATCTATTTTGCCCTCTTGAGGCAGTTTGTCGATGAGGTTTTTCCCGGTTTCCACCCAATATTTTCTTCCGCATCTTCTTTCTCCCCCCCATTTCTTCGAGTCCCGTATGATATTTTAGTCCCACCCCTCGGCTGTTCGTGAAGCTCAAAGACCCCCTTCTTTCTCTTTCTACATGGTTTTAAGGTTGGGTCCATCGTCGGCCAGTCCTTCCCTCTTCGTCATCCCCCTTCGCCTTTTTGAGTGTCGAGGTTTATTTTTAGATCAGGTCTTTTTGTTTCCTCCTGACTGAGGTTTCCTTTCCCCTCTCGTGCGGCGGCATTGAAATGGCTTTAACTTTTTCTTCCTTCTTTTTCATTTTACTGTGGCCTGTTCCATTTCCCCCCGCTTTTTTGGTGAAAGGGAAATCCCTTCTTGAATTACTTGTCTTTGTGTCGCTCCTTTTCCTTTTTTTCTTTCCGATTTTCATGATCGGCGCCTGACCGCCTTTGTCGTATTTCTTGGAAGAACAAACCCCTTCTGCATGACCAAGACCCCCGCGTTTGCCTTTCTTCCCTTTCTTTCTCCGGATTCCTTTCGTGCGTGGCGTTCTTGCATACAGGTGCATCCTATTCGAGACCGACTTAGGTTCTTCCTCCGGCGTCCTTGGACCCTCTATATTCTTCTCTAGAGTGCTCGATATATTAGTTGATCTGTCTTCCTTTCGGGGTCCTTTTCCCCTTCCTCTTTCTCAAAGGGGAGGAGTATGTTTACCCTGCTTCCTTCTGAGCGGTAGAGTGGGCCCCAAGCCCCAGGTGAAAGCACACCCTGCATGAGGCTCCGCCTCAGGGCTGCCTACCATCCCAATTTTTTCCTAAGCCGCCCCCTCTCCCCCTTCCCCTTTCCTCTCCCTCTTGCGTGACTACTGCCGTCCTACCTCCGGGTGATTCTTTGCTCAGTTTTAGGAAGTAGTACCACCCCCCCCCCGCATTACTGGCTTCCCCTTGGTACCGGGTTTTTCGACGCCCCTCCCCCTTGTCGTCCAGGATGGGTTACTCCACAGTGCGAATTTCACCTTCCTTGTGTATTTAGATAGTGTCCCCCGCCCAGGACGAGACTTGAAAGTTGCATGCTTCAGCGCGGTTTCCCTCCCCCCGCTTTCCCTCTTGGAATGCGCTGACATTTTGCCTTTGTCTCCCCTGACGACTCCTCCCCTCTCGAGTTTACCCTTTGCGCTTTTTTCCCCCCTTTTTGTATTCCTCCCCTTCTTTCTTCTCCTTCCGGTGTCGCGGGTGCCTTGGCTTTTTTTTTCCTTGACTGCGTTTGTGCGCTCTTCCGCCTTTCCAAAAAATATTTTTTTTGTTTCTCCTCCCTCTCGAGCCTTCCTGGACATGTTTGCTCCCCTTATGTTTTTCCCCCCCCCTCCTTTTTTTTTCGAAGAGAAGCAGTAATAGTTCAGTATTGGGCGTGCCCTGATTCCCCCAGCTCGAGGACACGTTCCCCCCCCGTTTTTTTTCAGTAGTACTTTTTGGCTCCCTCTTTCCTTTTGATAGTCTCTCCTAAAAACCTTTCTCTCTTCAGTTTTTAATTTTGAACGATCCTTCTGCACTTATCCCCGTAGGGTTGCAGGTCGCATCTATCATTTCCCCCCCCCCTTTTTCTACTGCTTCCCTGTAGGTTTGATTTGGTTTCCCTCGGTGTTACGTTTGCTGGTTTTTGGGGGAGATGATCACAAGTCATTCGAGCCATGAGCTGTTTCTAGTTTCCGAGACGCCCCCCCGTTCCCTTTCCCCCCTTCTCCCCGAAAATCTCCCCTATATTTCCCCCTCCTTTTTTTTTTTGCGAGGATGATTTTGGTTCGGGAGAGGTCACTCCCTTCTTCTTTTCCCTTCTCCTCCACAGTATACCTGTTTTTTCTCGCAATCTTTTTTCCGGCCCATCCCTCCACGTTGACCCCCCGCCACCCCGCTTAACCCGCTTTGACTTGTCCAAAAAGACACAGCCCTACTCGCCATCGTATGATTTGCCTCTATCCGGCCTTGCTGCCCGTAACAGCGTTTCCGTCCGTTGCGAGTCTTTCCACTTTCCCCTGCCTTCTGAGGGAGGTTTCATTTCCGCTGGTCCGCTGGGCCAAGCTCCGGTGTTGCTCCGACACAGACGATCCGATTTTTCCCCAACTCCCGACCCCTTCTGTATCCGGCGACCTCGGAAGACCCTCAAAGACTGCCCATTGACTTTTCCTTTCGCAACAGGTCTGCGCCTTCTTTACAACAGTCAGTTTACTTATTGCACATTTCTATTCCCCACCCTCCTCCTTTTTCCCCGGGATTCTTCCATGACCACCTGTCCTTTTCCTAATCCCAAGCCAGAAGATAGTGTAAAGAACCGAAGAACCGGTCCCCTACTAACAGAAGTAACCCAACCTTTCGCCGCGCCCCCACCTCCGCCCCCCTCAGAATTGCGTGGGCTGGGGTATCAAAACAGTCTCGTATTCTATTCATTTTCTGCTGATTCTTTTCCCCCTCTAGGTTAGAGAATGCTTTCGAATGTATTATGGCGACATCGACCCTCCCCCCTTTTGGTTTCCCCCCTGTCCCACCCCAACACCACCCGGAGGTGTTGGTTTTTTTTTTTTTTTGGTTTGTGTTGACCCTGTATGAGGAGAGTTTTCTCCCCTTCCTCCGAGTTGTGCGGCTCCCCTTTCCCCTTTCCCCCCCATCGGTGTCCTTCCACCAGTAAGTGCGTACGTTTTTCGGTCCTCAACTTCTCTTTCCCCCCCCAAACCCACCCTTCGGTATGATGAAGGGTTCCCTTTTCGAAAGGTTTGAGTAGTCTTTTCATTTTTTCTTTCTTTTTTCTAGCCCTTTTTCTGCGTTTTTTTACGCGGCTCGTTGGGTTTTTTCTGTTTTTGTTTTCACGTCCAAGATACCCGCCTATCCTCTCTTGTATCTAATAACCCTTTTTCCGGTTCTCCAGTCCGCCGGTTCCTGCCCCCTTTTTCATAAGTCAGACTACTCCAATTGCACCATATACCCTTTAATCTTTACCTTCTCGTAGAAGATTTTTTTCCTTCCCCTCGCCGATGAGCCCACTTTCCTTTCACGATGGGGTTGGCTCGACGTTCTTTCCCCCCCCGCATCCCCCCTCCCCCGGGAAATCGGAGTCTCTAAGAAATAGAACCATCGTTTTTTCCTTTGCAGGACTTTGCCGTCCTTTTCTCCCCAAGAAACGTCTCATCTCCTTTTCTTGACTGCTTTTTCCCTCGCTACTCTACCTTTGAAAAGATGACGACCCCGTCAGCTCACCCTCGCCCACTACCACGCTTCTTTGCCTTTCATGTAAAAATTGTGAACTTCCTTCTTTTTGGCACCCAAGGTCGCCCTTATATACCCGTTCGTTTTTTCTTTCGTCTTCCCCCCTTGTTTCCAACCCTCTTCCGAAACGGCGACCCTTCTCCTTATCTACAGTCCGTCAGGCACCATAATGACGAACCTGATTTTTTTCCCTCCTATTTAGGCGGACGTATCTTTTGTTCCCAACCTGGAGCCCCCTCCAGGTGAGTCCGGCAGGCCTTGGTTTTTTTTTGTGGATCCTTCCCTTCTCGGATCCTCTCTCCCCACAGTAGGTCTCTAGTCCTGTCCTTCCTAGACGATGTTAAGTTTTTCTAGTGGCGGGAGAAAAATAGTCTGAATCCTTCCCCTTCCTGCAACCGAAGCATTCACTGGAAAACGCTCTTCGCTTTCCTCATGTTTCCTGCTGCTTCCTGTGTTGCCTCACACCGCGATGCGTTTTTTTATCGTTCAATTTCCTTGAGAATGTTCCTTTTTCTTTTCTTGTCCCCCCGCAATTATGTGGCCAGGATTTCGATGGGCGGTGTTTTGCTTTTGCCTTTTATCGATCTTTTTTCCTGAGATCGCCCCGAACCTCTTTTCCTCAGGGGAGCTCATGCTCGTTGCTCAGTCCCAACGGTGGCGTGTGATTTTATCTCTCTTCCCAGAATCAGTTTGTTTGGTTTGAGATCCCTCCGTTTAGATTTTCACGGCGCGGCTTTTTTCACTCTTTTTTTTTTTTCTTTCCGTCTATCTCGCCTCTAAAAATAAGCCCCTCGTCAAGACCAGCCCCAGACGTTTTTCTTTGCGAGACTAAATAATCCTTCCCCCAAGCGTGTCCACCGCCGCTTCCCCCTTCAGTGAGACGGTCTATTCCTGCCTCTTTCCGTCTTCTCCTTCTTTTAAGCTCCCCGAAGGTAGCCCTGCGTTTTGGCGATTCTATCTGAGAGGGTCCGCGTTTCCCCCCTTTGATGATCTTCGTCTGATTCCCCCAGGCATTACCGGGCTCTTTCTTTTTTTCTTTTCTTTCTCTTTTGCATAGATGAATTGTAGTGCCCCCTTCGTCGGCATGGAGATGCAACTCATTTTCACCCATGCTTTTCCCCAAACTGGATTTTATTTCTAAAAAGATAAGCTACCTCGAGACCCCCCTTTCAGGCTGTTAGGCTATCTTGCTAGATACGGGCCTGTTTTCACCTTTCTCTTTTTTTTTAGTAGGACGTTGAGAATGAATCCCTGGACCCGCACATTCCTATGTTCCCCCTTTTGTATTTTTCCCTTTAAACCCCTTCGGTCTAGATTTCAACCGTTTTCAAGAAATTGACAATCTATTGTACATTTTGTATTACTTGACGACGTTTTTTTTTTTTTTCCCGATCTTCTCCTTCTTAGTATGTGTAGGAGTCCCCTCTCCCCCTCTAGTTGGTCGCCCGTTTTCTTCGAAAACGGTGCCCCTGATCGTTCACTTGAAGGACCCCAACTCTTTCCATTGCATCTCGTTTCTTCCCCCTTTTTAAAGGTAGTTGGTTTTTTCTTTTCCTTAGTTTGAATTACTCTCGACCCCTCCTAGGATTTTTTTCTAACTCTCTTTTCTCTCGGCCCCTCTTCTTTCTCCGTCCCCTCCGTACGAGGAAGGTTCGTCAGTATTGTTTTTTTGTTTTCGGCGCTGATATGATAGACATTTCTTGCTTACTCGGTTCTCCCCTTTTCCTCTTTTTAGTTTTCCTTCTCTTCTTCCCTTCCGATTTTGGTCGATTTTGTCTTATGATATCCCCCAAGCCCCCGAGTTTCCGAAGACGCTCCCACCACCCCCCAAAGCGGTTTGCATGGTTCCCAACCTCCATGGGGTCCCTGACAAAGACACAACTCTCACATCACTGGATTTTTTACCGTCTGTCGTTACGGCTACCTCCTTTTTTCTCCAATTCACCGTTTCTTGAGCCTTCCCCCCTTTTCCCCAACCCCCTCTTCTTCTCAGTTCCTTTTGTAGGGGACCCGTCGGCGCGCCGCCGGGCTTCTTCGGGATTTTCCGCCCCCTTCTCCTCCTTCTAAATCTACCTTTTTTCGATCGGTCTTCCTTTGACTTCCTAAGTTGCCTAATTTCTGTTCTGCGCATCATCCGAAATCTTTTTTCCCCTCTTTCTACCTTCCGTCTTCTATCAAGCCCATCGCTGTTTCGACCGCTTTTTTCTTTGGGGGGGCCTTACAAGGGCGATTCTCCGATTCATCCCTTGTGTTTCGCCTCCGCTCTGGCGTCTTGCCTTGGGCCCTTTTTTCCGTCCGTTTTTGCTTTCTCTGCAGCTCCGTGGCACCAAGCATTTTTTCCTCTCACTCTTGTAATAATCGCACTGAACTAGTTTTTTCCTGTGGAACCTCAATGAGTGGTCTCAAAGACCGGGTTTCACTTCCAAGAGCATGGTAACTTTGGGTGCCGTCTTCTTTCTTCCTTTTTATGGTATCCGGTCGTTTCCCCGCCTCCGTAGGAATTATGGTTCGTACTCTGTCTGAGTCAAACTCACCCTTCCCCCTTTCCTCTCCCTCCGTGAGGAAACCTGCGATCCATTCTGTGTCTGCAGGTTCCCCTCCTTTTTCTTAATTGGATTCTACGATGAGGCGGGTTTTCCTTTTTTTTTTACCGCAATGGGTTTCCTGTGTTGGCTTTTTTGGAGTGGAGATGAAGACTCCCCTCTCCCTCTGCCTAAAGCGTTTCCCCCGTTTCCTGGATCTTGAGGCCGCTTTCCCTCTTTCTCCTCATACGTAACACTTCCTCTCTTTTTCAATACGTTGTTGAGATCTCTTGTTTTAGCTTTTTCCTCGAGAAGCTTCTTTCTCTTCTTCCCTCTAAACGGAGGCCGCAAGTTCCCCGGCCCCCCCCCTCTTTGTGGTCCATCGCAACGCGAAGCCCCAAAGAACAAAAACCTATTACCCCTAGGTTTTCGGTCCCCCCACTCCCCGCCACCCGAAACTCCTAGTAGGAATCCACATTTGTTTTTTAACCCCCCTTCGAAGAAGGCCTAGCTAACATCCCCTTTTTTCTGTTGCGATTTTCTTACCCGGATTGCTCCTTTTTGTATGACCCTTTTGACTTTTCCTTCATACGATTGCCGGATACTAGGTTTGAACAATAATGGAACGTATATCCCCCTCCTACCCCCATCGAGAACTTAAGCCTGACCGTGATGTTTTTTTTTTTTTCTTTTTTTCTTTCTCTTTTCTGCACCTCAGCTCTTTCCCTTGCTCGCTTTAAACTCTTCTGCGTCCCTCCGGTAGTTGAAACATGTACTCTTTATTTTAGAAAGTTACACCTGCTTTGTGACCAGGGAGTTCGCTTAGTCTCTCCCCAGCAGTACCTAGGACATCGTTCCCTAGCCTCCCCTGCTGGTCAGCACGAGACCTTGCTTCCCCAGAAGACTGTCCCCCGAGGAGTCGGTTCTTTACAGACGCCATCTCCTGCTTTTGGCGGGCGTTCTTTCATCAACTTTTTTCCCTGATATCTCGCCCCCCCCCAGTGTCTTTAGCACTTTGTTGTATAATCTTCTTTCCCTCAACGTTGTTAGTTCTCCCTGCGACATCCTTGTCTACTTCCCAAGAGACCCCTTATTCCCGTTCTTCGCCTTGTTGGGTCCCCGCCTTCCTCCTGCGATGCTCGACCCGGTACCCATAGGGTAAATTTCCGCCTTTGTTTTTCCTTGGTGTAGGTGCACTTAGCCCAAAACACCTGCCCCCACTTTCCCCCTTTCTGTTCTGCTTGCATTTTCCCTAAACGACTAGTGGCAACAGGGGACGTTCGAGTTTTTTGCTTTAAGATGTTATTTCCCATGCGCCTATTGGATGAGGTGGCCCTCCTTCTTTTTGTCGTCACTCTTCTTGTGGGTTTGACTCCGCAGCCAACTCTCTTCACCCTCCCCTTTATATCATCCCTCTTTCCCTGTTTCGCCTGCTCCGCCCATTTCCGATGCCAGCAGATAAGAGATTCTACTCCATACCCAGATCTCAACGTATTTCCTCTTTTTTTTCCCTTCCTTCTCTTTGCCGGCCCTCGAAGTTTGATTTCTTGAAATTTGCACGATCGGGGTTGGCCGACGATATTCCCCCTTTTAAAAGAACGAAACATTCAGTTCCCGGTCTTCTTCCCCTCTTCGAAGTCCCTGTCCCCGCTTTTTTTCGTACGGAAGAACGATACTGTTCACTTTCGTAGCAGAATCAGACCAACTTTTCCCTCGATGGGATGAGTTAAGAGCTCATCTTTATCAGGCCCTCTCAGGAAGACTGACCTTCTTGTCCACCCCCTCCTCTTCCCCCTTCTTCACTTTTTAAATCCTCCCTATGGCAAGCGTAAGTTCCTTTCACACCATTTTCCTTTGATCCCCCGGTCGACTAGTGAAGAGAACCCGCTTAAACTCTTTCGGTCCTACCAGTTTGCTTTCTCTAACCGATCTCCGTCCGCAAGATTATTCTGCCTGTGCCATTGTGATGAGTTTTTTTTGGCCCTATGGGTCCTTTCCACCACCCTCCATTGCGGTCGCAGGACATGGCTGTGACTTAATCTTCCCAGGCGAGTTTCCTTTTCCAGAGTAAGTCTAGTCACTGGGCTGAGACTCTGATTCCCTCTTGGGGGCTTTCCCTAAACCATTCAATCCAAATTCATGGTCGAGAGATTCCTGAAATCTCCCGAGGCCGTTGGCTTTCCCTTTTTCTGATTATCTTCAGGGTGCAACTTTCCCTTTCATTTCTCTTGCCCCCATGCCTTTTAGATGCGCTTCGGTTGTTTTCCTATTGGAATTTTTCCGGTTGGATGTTTGTGGGGTCTGCTTCTTGATACCTTGAAGTCTCTCTGCAGCTCCGGTGGCGCCCTCTCGGTTTCCCCCTCCCCCCCCTTTTGCTTGTGATGT
>Ga0179593_1275591_pt1 | contig 15102 bp, 21 predicted proteins | sample CZODoug2_1_08_16_FD_185931 | JGI IMG/M metagenome (GOLD analysis project Ga0179593, IMG submission 185931) | Vadose zone soil fungal communities from Angelo Coast Range Reserve, California, USA - CZODoug2_1_08_16fungal (PacBio error correction) | ecosystem: Environmental > Terrestrial > Soil >... | reverse complement strand
TTTGACCCCCCCCCCATAACTCGGGAAGTTTTCCAGTGTTTAATTTTTTCCTACCGGTTGACTTGCTCACCTTTGGTTTTTTTTTTACCGTTGCGTTCAGCTGGCATCCCCGCTTTTTTTGCCTGCTGGTGCTAGTGGTTTTTTTTTTTTTTTCCCTGTCTTAGGCAAAACCTTACACCCACACCCCATTTTGTGTTCTACTAGTGTCTTCCTTCTGTCGTTTGCCCCCATTTTTTCTGAGGTGACGCATAGCCTGGTCAATGTGCCAATTTTGTTGGCTAAACCTTGGCTTGGGAATCCGCCTGAAGCTTGGTAGGCTTGCCCGGTAATGCCTTGTGTAGCGCTTTGATGAACAACCGAACCCCCCAAGCCGGGTAACCATTTTGGTTTTGATTCTTACCATTCTATCCGTGTGACCACTTGAACCTAGAGGCCCCCCGTAATAACAGTTTTTTATTCTTCCCGGCCACACCGAAGAGGGGGTTTCCGATGCCCCCCCATCCCCCCACAGCTTAGGTTCGTTCTCGCTTGGATTGCACCAAGTGACCCCCTTCGTTTTGTGTACCCCATTTCCTTGCTTTTTTCTCTTTCCAACCAAAGTTGTTTAAACCAGTTTACTGAAGTATTTACTAGATTTCTATCTTACCATGGAAAAGTCGCACTAACCTGTTACCAGTATGGTTGTGACTCCAGAGACTTTTTTCGCCATGCGCGTACTTTTTAAACCCAGTCGGGTACCTTCTTTTGTTTTTTTTTTTTCAAAAATAGTTACAGTTCTCCCGTCTTAGTGCGTCCCGCCTCTGTAAATTTGACTTCTCCTTCCGTGATCTTTGCCTTTTTGTTCTTTCACGTTCCGATGGGTCCCCTTGAATTTTCCCTGCTCTTTTGCTTTGCACACTACAACTCACTTACAATGCGCCGGTCTTGTTCTGTTGGTTTCTTTGTGGTTAAGTACCCCGTTTTTCTCACACCCTCTTTCCTGTTCTGCCCCTTCTTTTGCACCAAAACCCATCTTTTTAGTCCATAGGATTATCCCACCCCCTTTTGACCCAGATTCAATTTCAAAAACTTTTAATACTATGTCGCCTGAGGCGAGACGGACACTAGTAGTTTTTTGGCGTTTAAATGTTCTGTTTGCCTCCTTGACTTTCCCTCTTCTTCCCGGGAGCAAATCCTTTCGCGCTCCGTGCCAAAAACTTCACCCCGCTCCCAATCCCCCCCCCTTTTTCATCGAGCTTTTTCCAGGGGAGTTGTTTGTTGTAACCCTTGTTGACCCCCAACAGGTCCCCCTACTTACCCTCCATCCCCCAATTTTCCCCAGATTCCCAAGATGTTTCCCTGTTTGGGTTCCGCCCCCCCAATTTTCCACCCCCTCCTTTCCCCGCATGTGGCAATCTTATTTTCTCTACCCCTTGTGTACCCCAGTCTTTTCCTTTTTCATTGCTTGACTTCCTCCTACATGGCATCTCCAATACAGCATACAAGCTTTCCACGTTTCCCATAATCTGCTAAGAACGCCTTTTTTCCCCCCCCCCCCCCCCCTTGCCTGATTGGCCGCTTAGTGTTCGGACTCCTCGTCCCCCCTTTCCCCTCCTCACCATGACCACAACTAATTACTTCTCTTCTCCCCAGACCTTTCTTTTTTTTTTCTGTTTCTTTTTAAATTTATTGGCACTCCTTCTTTTGGCACTCCAGAAATTTTTTATCTCTTCATTATTACTCTTTTATCCTTAACCTCAGCACGATTCACCCCCCCACACCGGCCCCCCCCATTACGAAAATCCGACAACATCAACATACATAGCCTCCACCAACCTCGTCCCCCGAGCCTCCCCTTTGAACGGATTCTAGTCCCCCCAATCTTAGGCCCCCTTTCCCTCCGATTGTAGCCGGAGACGTTTTAACGCGTGATTGTTTGGACCAGTCCTGTTTCCCTTTCCTTTTTGTCCCCCTTGTTCTGTATTGTGCTGTGTTTGTTTCTCTCATCACTTGTCCCCCCCCTTGGGGTGTCTTGTTTGTTTTTTTTCTCTGGCCATTTCAAAACTCTCTTTTTCCCCCCAGCTTTTCTACCCCTTGCATTTTTTGTCCATGGCGTACGGAGTTTTTTTGTCCCTTCTCCTTAGCACAAAACCACCCTTTTCGTTGCCAGGTACTGTTCATTGGCTCCTTTTTCGTTTGTAAGTTATTTCTGCCCCCGATCCCTAATTGGTTTTTTTCTTTGCTGCGGTTTTGTGGTTTTGTTTTTGACTTTCGTCCCCCACCTTCTTTTAGGCTGCTTTTGTTCTTTTTTTACTGTCCCTCTATAGTATTCCATTTTTTTTTTTGGTCCCCCCCCAGTTTTGACCCCGCAGGAGTTTTGGATTTTTGCTGTAGTTGTTGTTTTTAAGTCTCTGTTTCTTTTTTTTTTTCTAGTTCCAATTTTCAACTCGCAAGACTGGTACTCCCCTTTTGAAGACACTCTTATGTTGTAAAAACCAAACCCCACACCCCACACAAGACCCGCAATGCCCCCACTGCCATGCTCCCCCTGTTTCTTACTAAAGATTGACAACTGAAACACGTCCTTTTTTCCCGTGGTGAATGGAGCTTTTTAACCCCTTTTCCCACAAGCCCCCCCCGGTGTGTGCGGTCGAGTTTTAGATTTCCTGAGAAATGTCTTTTTTTTTTTCCCAGTTGAGCAGCCAGTGTCCCCTTGGCCGCCTTGGACCGTTTGTGGTGCATACCCCCAGTGTCCCCCTTTCCCCCCAGGTGCATTTTTTCCTCTTGCCCCCCGCACTTAAATTTGTGTTATCCCCACTTCTCCTTTGTTGTCCCGCCTTGAAGTACTGTGCCCCACCACCAACCTTTTGCCGATTGCCTTGGCCAGTCCCCCTTTTTTGCTGGAACGACAAGCTGGTCCCCCGTCGTTGGATTTGAGCACCATTGGGCCCCCGGGGAGGGCAAGGTGCGTTCAGTTTCCCCCAGTATCTGGTTTCTTTGGTCGGCCCCCCCTGCTGTACCACGGTGCCCTTTTCCGCACTCACTTCTACGGTTTCGATTGATAGGAACAGGCTATTTTTGTGCTGTTTTTTTTTGTCACGGGACTCTGTTACCACGCCTGCAGTGGCTCTGTGGGTGGAGTGGAGGTCACCCCCATTTCTGTCTTCCAAACCACCCCCCTCTCCCTAAACGCAATTTTCTTCTTTCAATCCCTGTTTTGACTCCCCCCTTGGCTCCCTTTTCCTTACTGCATACCAACTTTGCAAACCCTCGGTCATCCCTTTCTTCCCACCCCCAGAAACCAAAACGGTTTTCCGCTCTCTGCTAGGCGGTTTGGTGAATTTGTTTCAACCCAATTTTCCGAAGTTTTGAGGTGCACCTCCCCCTTCCTTGCTTTTTTCCCCGTTTTTCGTGGTGTAACACAATCCCTTTACTTAAGGTTTTACTTGTTTTCTGTCTGACGGTGTCCCCCTTAGTTCGAGGGCTGGATCCCACAGGCCACTACTGTTGGTCCGTTCGACCCCCAAGGTTTTCTTTAGGGGAGTTAGTGGCTGCGTGCTGTGTAGTGTCTTTTTATTGTGTGTGATGTAGGTTTCTAGTATGGACCCCGTGGCATTTGGCCCACCATTGTTTCTCGGGCAATCCCAAGACCTCCCTACCCCCCCCGAATTACACCCTACACATCCCCCCCCTTTTCCACGGTACTTGATCTCCCTGGCCCACCATGCAGTTCCACCCCGGGTGTCGTTTTCTTTTGTCATTGGGGTGACGTGACCGCAGCTGCTCGTTTCCTCCCAAGAATCGGTTTTTCCCCAGATTCCATGTGAAACACCAAAAGCAGACAGAGGTTCGTAGTCCCGCTTAAACCCGCTGGAGTTTGTGCTATATTCCAGCTTCACCCAACGTAGGTGTTACCTTTTCCTTTCTTTATTGGTAGTGGTTCTTAAGGGTGTGGTTCCATTCCTTGCCCTTCACTTCCGTGTCTTCTCTCGACGGATGCTTGGAGGATGGTTTGGTTTGATTTTTTCCCTCTTCTGCGTGGTGCATGCACCCCCCAATTTTCTTCTCCACCCCCCGACCCCTTTGTTATTTTCCCACTGACCAGCGTCGTTGTTCCCCCCTCACTACATGGTTTATTTTTTCCCTAAGGCCTTGAATCAAATCAGTTTTCGTTGGTGAGTTTTTTGTGTTCTTTGTGTTCGAGGTGAGTGATCTGCAAGACTTTGGAACGCCCATTCCCCCAGTTTCACCCACCATTTTCAATATCGTCCCAACCCGTGTAGCTTTGTCAATCTCGGGCCCTTGGACCGACCTATATATTTGTGCCTCCCCACCTGACCCCTCTTTCATTTCCATTTTCGTTTTTGTGACCTGCCTTTTCCTTTTTTTCTCTCTCTACCGTGAGGTCTGCCATTGCAATTTTTCCCTTTCCCCCCTCGTTTTGTTGTTGTGTTTTTTTAGGACATATCTTTACCTTGCGCCAAATACCTTTGTTCAGTCCCCCCCCCGTTCTTTTCCCGTTTCTTCTTGTCCCCCACCACACGATGTTTTTCAACTTTGATTGACTCTGTTTTCTTTTTGTTTTTTTTAGAAAAATCTTACATGCTCTTTCCCTCATTTGCCGCCACTCTTTTCCAAAGTTAACGTTGTAAGGATGCCATGAACCCTGGTGTGACCCTCTGGTCCCCCCCCCCCCCCCTTCGTTTTTTTTCCTTTTTCTTTTCTTAACTTCCCTCCCCTGCTGGACGGTTTTTTGGCTTTCGGACAATCCTTTTTATCCTTTTTACCTTTTTTTTTGGTGGTTCTCCTTCTATTTTTGAATGTTTTTGTCGAAAGGTTGACGGCACAATGTTCCCGTATTCTTCTTTCCCAACGTCATCGCTTGTTTAGACCCTCCACGTATATAGTTCCCCCACCACAAAACTGAAACATTCACACGTACCCATGTTCTTGTCCCCCACAACGGGGATTTTTCTTTCCCTAAAGCCACCCCCCCCCTCTGTGTTCCTCCCCTATGTCTGCATGTCGCTCTTTCCAGGTTAGCCTTATTTTTTTTCTTCTATACTCGGTGGTCCAATTTTTCCCCCGCTTCCCCCAATGCACACTATGATCCCTCCCTCGTGTTTTTTCTGCATTGTTTGCCCCCCCATCCCCCTGTTGATGACGTCCGGCAAACACGATGCAGTCTTTGTGTTTTTTGGCTCTTTTTGTCCTCGTATGGCCTCCTTTCCCCCTCATGGTTTTTGTTGGGAGAAACTGACTTCAATCTCCCACCTACACGCCCCCTTTTTTCCACTCGGGATCCGTTTTTTGGTTCTTCAGAAACTTCTTCTCCTTAGGACCCCCCTCATTTTCCTGTCCACGATCCATTTGTTTTGTACTTCCTTTTCCGCAATCTTCCTTGTTCTCCTTTTTTTTCCCCCCATACGCATCTCTTGCATGGCGAGGTGTTAGTGTGTTCCCTTGCATATTTGATGACCTGCTGCTTTTTGTTGAGTCCCCATATAGGAACTATTCCTTTTTCCCTTTCCATTTAACTTCCCCAAGCGGAGACATGTTCTTTCCCCTTCGTTTACCCAGGGTTAGGTTATACGTTGGATGGTCAATTCTCTGGGGCCGACCTTGGAACTTTTTGTTTAAATTTTGAGACATGCGCGATTTCCCCTCCGTACTCCTTCGTTCTTCGTCCCCGCCCCACCTACGAGGTTAGTTTCATAAGGTAGTGTACTTTTTTCTCAGTCCTTAACCATTGTAGGGCTCGATCCCCCCCCCCCTGAATTCCTCCGCCCTTTTTTTTTGAATGACAGCAATATCGGTTAATCCGTTTTTTTTGCGTTCGTTTTCATTCCCCCACCCTGTCAGATTTTCCTTTTGCTTGTTTTAAGCGTTTTTCCGTCGGCTAGTCCGGTTTTTCTCCCTTCTCTAGGTTTGTCATTACATTAACCGCTCTTACCCCCCCCCCCCCTGCCAACACCTTTCGGCTTGAACTAATGGGTGTTATCACCCCCCCCTTCCCTCGGGAGGCTTTATTCGAGAGTGTAATTTTCTTTTTTTTTTTTTATGAGAATACGCTTTTTTCCCTCTTTATGGATTTTTCAGTAATAATACCCTACCAGGGCACCCCCCTTCTAGGTTTTTTTTGGAACTGAGCCTTGGCGGGTTGAATTTGAGGTGCTCAGGTTATTTTTGCTGATTCGCCTCGTCCCTATGGTTTTCTTTTTTAAGTCTACACCTTAGAGTGTTGAAGTCACACTAGCCTTTAGACCCTTTTGTGACCAAATACCTACACCATTTTTCTCCATAGTTTTTCTTTGTTCATTTATCCTTTTCAGTTCGACAAAACAGCCTTCCCCCTGTCTTTTAACTTTATCAGGACCCCCCTCCCCCCGGTGAATTTTTCGTCTGGGGCACGTACGAAATCCCAAGTTTCCCCAAGTCCAACATGTTATGCGGAAGTCCCAGTGACATGCTCCAATGAAATTCACCAAGGTTGTTATAATGACCTTCATGCCTTTTCCGGATTTTCCCCCCACCCGGGCTGTGCCTCCGATCGCGCTCTTCCCTAGTTGAAGCTAACCTCACTTTGTTCCTTATTGTTTTTTTTTTTCAGAGTCGTTCTCGTTTTCTGGATTCATACAACCCACCCCCCAAGTGTTGTGGCCCGGGGCGTATTCCATCCCCAGCAAGTGACACCCTTCTTGGCACCCCCCGTCTTGATTTTTTCCCCCCAGATGTCCCAGGATCCCAGTTTGCACTTTTCGAATACGTTTGGTCCATCCTCAGATTGTGCGTTTGCCGGGAACCGCTTTGCGTCTGTCTTTTTTCCCCACCTTTTGAGGGGGCGTCTGGTATTTTTCGTTTTTGATAATCCTAGTCCTTGGGCTTCCAAAGCACTGCATCCAGATTCACATCATTCGGATATTTCGGCCCTTTTTTTTTCGCCGTTTTGCCAGCCTGTCTTCTGTCTTGTTTTTTTCACTTCCTTGGTGTTTCCCATGGATTTTTTTTAACCCCAACCATGGCCATTTCACCCATTTTGCTTTTTTGTTTTTTTTCAGGTGACCTATGTCAGGATTTTAACATGCGCCCAGGTCCACGTCGGTGTGGGTTTTCATTTCCTCTTTCGCTTCTTGAATTGTGTCTTTTTTCTAGTTAGTCCTTCAGCTTTTGTAAAGACAAGTCAAGGCTAAGTGCTTCCCCCTGAATTTGGGTTTCATTTGACTTTTGCCTTTTATGAATGGAAGGCCGTTGCGTGTGGTGGTTCTGTTTTTTGTCCAAGGTCTAGGGAGTTTGATTAGTCACCAGGACTTTCTGTTTTTTTGTTTTTTTACCACTTTTGGTGGGCCTTTTTGTGCGTTCCCTGATGTGGTCAGGAGAGACTTTTTTTCCAAGAAAACTCTATACCCCCCCCTGTGCGGAATATTGCTCTTAGAAGAAACAATTTGCGGTACACCCACTTTTTTTGCAGCTTTTTTCTCGGAATTTTCTCGTTTGCTTTCTTCACCTGGTGGGATTGAGTTCTTTTTATCCTTTCTGCCACGTGCCGAGATATTTACTACCACCACCAACACACGCTTTTCCCTGTCTCATTTTTCCCCATATTTACTCGTCGACGTTTTTTTAACGTCCGTTTTTTTTTGTGTTGTTGTCGTGATTTTTTGTGCAACGGGAGGTCCAGCCCCAACATTGCCTGGTAATTTTCTCCTATATAGTCCGGCGGGCCGCCCCCCGTAACAAAAGGCCGGTTTGGTAATTGCAACCCCCCCCAACCAACAAACATATGGCCGGTTCGACCCCTTGTTCCTACAATCTTCTTTTTTATTTTCCTGGGCGTCCATGGGATCAATCTTTCCAGTTTCGTTTGACCGTGGGAATTGGTTGGGTTTGTGCAAGTTGAGAATGGCGCACCCTTATATGTTTGAGATTTTTTTCTTTTTTTTTCCCCCACCCCTTACCCTTACGTTCCGCCTAGTTTCTGGTTCTTGGGGGGAGCTTGTTTTTGTGTGGCTTTGCCAAGGTTTTTAATGATCAGCATACCTTAGTACAGCGAACTTCTGTCCGTTGCACCTTGCCTCCCCAAGTTCGCCATTACTTCTTGTAATTAACTCCCCCCCTACGCGGATCGCCGTTATACACAGTATTCCAGGTTTCTGTTCCCAGATTCTTCTGCTTTTTTTATTCGTAGTCACTTTTTTTCCGTTCTTTTTTTTTTGAGTCTTTTCCGCCCCATTCTGGACCATGTTCGTTTGGCCACCAGTGCCCATGTTAACCCCATGATTTTACAGCGCTTGTACCCAAGCCACACTGTGCCCTTTTTACCCCCCCACCTTTGTCGGGCCCCACCCCCCCCTAATCTGCCCTGAGGTTCCCCTTCTCTCATTCACCGGGCTCATTTTGGTGATTGTTTTTGGCTAAACCACCGCTTCGACTCCTTCTACTGTGACGGGCCACGTTTTATTAGTTTTTTGAGTTGCAAGTTGGCAACAAAATCGTATTTCTTTTTCATCCCCCGGTCCTCGTTTTTTTTGCCTCCGACCTTTCCTATTTGCTTTTTACTTTGAGCAGCCTCGTGTCGGATTGGCCTCCAGACCCCGCACCAATTTAAGGTGCTTTTGATGTTTTTTTGGTAAGTTCGCCAATTTCTATGACGCCCCCTCGTTCCCCACTCCCCCAGATTACGGTTTTTTCCCCTTTTGCCTTTTATTCTCAATTTCGCTGTGCACCACCCATTCGTGTTTTTTTCAGCGTCTAGACCACCTGTATTTCGTAACAATTGTCCCCCCCCCCCCTGGTCCATTATTTCACCAAGGACCCATGCCGCGAGTTCTTTGTTCTTAAATATACTTCTTTTCACTCCTCCGGTTTTTTTGTTGTTGTATTTTCATTTGATTTTTACAACACGAACCCGTCCTTTTTTTTGAGCCTTGCACAATTACTTGGTGATGTTCCCAGTGCTTTTTTAACTTTGTTGTACAGCTGACCCCCCCCTTTGAGAGAGCTTTTTTTCGGTAACTTCCCCCCCCCACAGGTCAACCTAACTCAGTTGACGAGACAGGTCTCCTTTTTTCTCCCTTTTATTTTTTTTCTTTCCCCCTCCCCCGACCCACCCCAATAAATGCTAAGTTTTGTGACTTTCCCCTTCAAGCTTTCGTTGTCCGTCCAGTGACGCTTCACACGCGGTCACCCTCCCCTCCCCCCCCCCGTTACAGAAGTTTTTTTTTCACTAATTTTCTTTTTTTTACAAAGTGCAATCGCCCCCCTGGCCGCCTGAGTTTAATTACCAGACTTTTTTTTTTATCCACCACCCCCAGAGCTTTGACTTTGCCCCATTTTCCGTTGAAGTAATTAGTTTGTTTTTAAAGATGCTTCAGATTTTAGCTGGTTTAACGGACTTTACCCCATCCCTTGCTCATTTACCCCAATGGCACACTGTGGTCCTCATTTTTTTCAACTCTTGTGTTGATATGCGGCTAGACGTTTAAGTTTTCGACTACGATCACTCGGCACCTTCTACAGTCCCGGTTGTCTTCCCTTTAATTTGCTCAAGGACTCCTTTGTTCGCGTGCCTGTTGACCCTCTCTTCACTTCTTTGCTTGCCTTTAAGGCTCCTATTTGCAACTTTAACCTCCCTCCCTGAAGGCTCCTTGCAGTTGATAGTGGTTTGATAACCCTCTCCCACCTTCCGCCCCATTTGTTACGCACTTAATTTTCCCCCCCCACCCCATAAGTTTCCTCTTGGATGCAGCTTCCCCACTTGCCATTCACAAACCGACATATGACGGTCTTTTTTCTGGCTTCAGAGTTTTTCTTGGTTCCCATTCCTGTGGTGACTTTGTACCGCTTCCGTTTCCCGAAGCTTTGTTCATTTGGATCGTTGACTTATTAAACACCCTTCCCCCAAGGCCACCCCCTTTTTTCTTTTTATTTCGCTCTTTACCTCAATGCGGTGTTTGGCTCCTCCTTGTTTGCTGCACACACACTACCCAGCCCCAAACTTTTCCCCCCTTCCTTTTCCGCAGGCGTAGTAATTCCCCCTAACTCTGCCCACTGTGGTACGCACTCTTTTTCTTTCCTGCCCCCCCCTGTTCAACCTCCCCAAAAATTTTTCCCCCCCCTGCAGGAATTTCACGCTTGGGTACCCCCCCTACATTTTCTTCATACGCTCCCCTCACGTCCATCCGCTTGTTCTCCCCAAGCAACCTGTCGGGGCGTTGACCTTCCCCCCTCCTACAAGAAACGAGCCTCCCTGCACCCCAACCCCAATGCTCGAGAGGCAACCCTCCCTCAGGTTTTGTGCCAGGGCCTGCTGGCCCCCCATCTTGCTTTCACAATCGCTCTTTACGCTTCTCCATCTTCTACCCCCTCGTTTTTTTCCCACCTTTCCCTCTCCCTGCCCGACGGAGTCCCAAACTGCCCCCCCCCAAGCCCCCCCTTAGTCCCCCCTTCCCCCGTGTTCCGGTCTGTCCCCCCGCTTCTTCCTCAACTCTTATGGCCCTTTTCTTTCATTATGTTTTTTCAGTCCTTTCGACAGTTCTTCCCGTTGGCCCCGAAGTTTCGGGGCATTGACCCGGTGTGGTTATTTCTTGGTGAGTGATTAGCGTCTCCCCTCCATACCGCAATTTTTCACCCCTTGGGTTTTTCTTTGCGCCTTCAGGACCTTAGTGCTCCAGGAGTCACCCACTTGACTTTCGTGTCCCCTTAGTGCTGCTAGAATTCTTCGTGAAAAAAATTGTCGGAAGTCTTTTTTTTTTTAATGTGTTTACTCTTGGGTGTTCATTTTGGCAAGAACCCCTTCGATTGTCTCCATTGGTACTTATTTTTTCCTCTCTTTGTTTTTTGCCCCCTACCCCCCAGCAGGTTTGCTTTCTTGTCCCCCTGAATAAGGTGAGCAATCCCCTGCCCAGTCGGTGAGGCGCTGTTTTTTTTTTTCCTTTTTTTTTTGTTTGACTCCCCGGTGCACCGGTTCCGGTCCCCTGTTTGAAGTATACCGAGTATTTTTTTTGTTTTTTTGTTTAGTGTGATGGTCAGGTGTTTTAGGCCCTTCCCCGTCAAAAGCTCCTTCTGCGCCTTCCACCCATAAACCCCACCCCCCGCAGCCCTAAAAAGTCCCCCCCTGACCCGCCCGCTCACTGTTAATCTGACCCTCCCCTGCCAAACCACCAACTCTGGTCCCCTTGTAATATTGAGTTGGCCAAAGGTCCCTCCAAGGCTGAGGTGGTTAGTTTTGATTTTGTTGCCAGATCTGCGATTTTTCGACGACCCCTCCTTCCCCCCATGTCTCGCGGTTTGTGGCATCACCCATGTGTTTGCACCCTTATTTTTTATATTTGTGACTGCACTCCCTAACATGTTATCCGGTTAATCAGAAGACTCTTCCAACCCCACCACCGCGTGCAGATGCTTTGTTTCGTCCCACCCCCTACCCCCGTTTTCCTAAGCTGACTTCCACAAACCACGATTGATGTGTAGCAAGTTTCGACCCCCCCAAGGATTCCTATGGCCCCTGTCGTTAACGTGGGCGATAAACCTTTTTAAGTGATTGGGCGGACACAATTTTATTACGGTTAGCGTAGTACCCATCTATTCTTAGGGCTCCTATGTTTATCCTCTTCCCTGTACTCGGCCAATGGGATCTTGTGGCGACCAAGATGAATCCCCTCCCCCAATAGCACGTCCTTTCTCTTCCAGCCAGTTGTCTGCGCCCTTGACCTAATTGTGGCAATTAGCCTAGTTTTTATTCTGTGAGGTTCCCACCCCCCCCCCGTGACAACCCCTGACAGGTCCTCCATTTTTTTTTTGCAGTCAAAAGCGTCCCTCCCTCGGTTTTAAGCGTCCCCTCGTTGCTTTCCTCGTTTTGCGTAGTTTACACCAAAGTTGTTTTAGTTTCTGACTGGCGTTTCCTTGTGATTGTGGCTCGGTCTCTCAACCCCAACCTAAGGGCAAAATTCTTTTTGTAGTTGGGATGTGGCAGGTTTTTCCTTATGGGAAGTCATTTTAGCAACCCCCCCCTCCCCCTTCCTGGAGTAAATCTGGACTCCTCCCACGCCCACCCCAATGTTCAACCCCCAAAGTTCCGCGCCTTCTTTTCCCCTTGAAAACATTGCCGTCGACCCCCAGGTGTTTGATTCCCAGTCGTTGTGGTTTGTGTTGTGTGTTTTTTTTTTCTTTTGTGTGGTTTTTTGGGTGTGTGGTGGGTCCCTTGCCTGGTGAATTTTAACACGCAGTTTTCCATGTGCCTCCCCAAAACGCACTTTTCTTCCAAGACCCATAGGGACTCTGCCTGGCTTCTCACCTTTCCCCGTTCCCACCATTCGTCCCCTCCTGTTTGCATTCTTAGCTTTTTCCCCTGTTTTGGGCTTATGCGACTTTTTTCCCCCCCCTTGTGTTTGAAGTCTCTTTTTTTTTTTGTTGAGTAACGGCGGTTGTTGTGGTCTGCGACTTGACTGTGTTGAGAATCCTTGATTTTGCAATGTATGTAAGTGTGTCGCCCACCCCCAGGCAGTTTATCCACTCTGTTTTTTTTTTTTTTTTTCCCTCCGGGCCCCCCTTCGTGTAAGCAGGCCTTTTTCGCAAGCGTCCCCCTTTTTTGGATTATACCGCGATGTGCCACTCCATGCAAGTAGGGGTTTCCCCCCCCCCCACCTTTCCAATTTTTCGCGTTCCCAGCCTTTCTCTCCTTTTGTGAATATGTAGCGTTGACAACCAACTCCCTCTATGGAGTTACTCTCTCCTCCATGTTTTTTTTCCCCCTTTAACGTGTGTGGACCGACGATTCCCTGTTGCCTTCCCCCCCGCGTTTTTTTGATCCAAATTGACCTCTCTATATTTTACCTAACCTTGTTTGGTTTTTTGGTGTGTTTTTTTTTTTTTTTTTTTTTTTTTTACGAGAATTCCCCAATTTTGGACCCTCTGAGCGCTAACTGACATCTTTTCCCACCCCTTTTTGAACTCGAATTCTCATTGTCATCTCCCCAACTCTATGTCCTTTTTGCCCTTCCCCCCTGCTTACGTTTGGACGCAATTTCCTGGTTTTGGGTCGTGCCATTTCTTATCAATTCCCCCCCTTTCCCTTTTTGTTTTTTGCTTCTATGATATCTCTTTTCCCGACCGACTCTTTTTTTTCCAAGTTTCTTGAGTGCTTCCCCCAGGGGAGCCCACAGCAGGTCCCCTGTCCGTTTCAATCTCCTCTTGCCCCTCCCCTCCCCCGTCGCCAACTTTCACCCTTTTTTCCCTGTTTCACATCCATATTTTTTCCTACCAGGGGATCTTTAACACAAGAAAACTCGGTTAAGCCCTCTTTCTTTTTTCATGTTCCTTCGATAAACCGATTTGTTCTCCCCTGCGTTTTTTTTTTTCCCCCACTTCACCCAGCTGGCCCAACTTGCCACGATGATCAACCCCCGGTGGTTGTCCGCTTGTTTCGCTTGGAGCCTTTCCGACCCCTGTTACACTGGGGGCGTTTTTTTTCCCTTATATGGCCCAGTTACTGGTGTTGTGCGTACCCCGGACTGACTTGTTCCCACACCCCCTCCCCACCGCAAATTTTAAACCCCACGGGCCCGTTTCTTTTTGTTGGGCTTAATTCTCCCATTTGAATCCCTGTGTTTTGTTTTTTTTTTAACCCTCTCATTTCCTTTTTTTTTTTAAAGTCTTTTTCGGCAAGAAATTTTCCGACGATCACCCTTGAAGGAGCGTGCTTTTTCGCTTATCTTACTGACACTCTGCTGTTTTTCGGTTTTTGGCTCCTCGAAACTAGGTCAATTTGTCCACATCCTCTTTCCGGTGGCGCAGGTGCGTTCTATGTTTTTGTGTTCTTTTTTTTTTTTGCTGGTCCCTTACTTGAGGGGGTACACCACCGTCTGGTGCCTTTTTGCCCCGTGGTCCGACCCCTTTTCCCCTTACCTGGCCGCCCCAATTTCCCTTGGGAGTGATCCCGTAGATTGTCCTCCACACACCCCTTTGTTATGAGTTCTGGGTCACCCCCTTTTGAATACAGTTAAGTTGTCCAGTTTCCCCCTAGGCCCCTGTTTCAGGTTTCGTGTGCGTTTTTTCGTGAAGACCAAGCCATCGTTTCCCCCGTTGTGGTGAAGAGGTCCTCGGCGGTCCCCCCCTCTGATTGTTTTTACATCCACTCTATTGCACCTTCAAAGAAGAATGTGGAGCACTTCCACCAACCTCCTTCCTGATGTTGTATTTTATTAGTTAGTCTGACATTATGAAGCACCTTCCTACAAGCCTTTTTTCTTTTCTTGGTTTGTTCCCCATTGCCCTTCCTTTTTTGACCATTTTTCCCCCTCTTTGTGTGGAGTGGAGTGTCCTTTATGGATTTTTTCTGCTTGTTGCTAGTTTTTCCCTTTTCTACTGAGTGTGTCCTCCCCCCCAAAGTCGGCCCTTTTTTTTCCCCGTTTGGCCCCACCTTACTGCCCCTTTCTTTCTACATGGTTGGTCAGGGCATGGGTTATTAGGTAAACTCCCGCCGCTTTCAAGACAGGTCGCCCCCCTTCCTCCGTGGTTTTTGCAATAGCGCCCCCCCTCATTGATGGGCTTTTAAGCCTGCCCTCACAGTTGTTTTTTGTACGATTCTAGCTCCGTCCTTTGTTTTCCTTTTTTTCGAAATCCCCCGTTTGACTTATGTCCCCGGGGGATTGTCCTGGTCTCCCCCTTCAACCACAACTAGTAACGTGTTTTCGGTTGTTTCGCGCATCGCACCCCCCACCTTTGCACCCGCGTTTTCCCCCGTGGTTCCCCGCTTCTCCATCGCCGGAGACTTGCGCTAGCCTAGATTATCTTTTTTGTTGGCCCTGCGGGTTTTTTTCTTTCCTCCCGTGGTGAGGCTCTTGGTTTTTTCTTTGGTTTTGGAGAACCTTTTCGTCTTAGTTTAATTCCCAAAGTGGTCCTCCTTCCTTTCTGCTTAGGCCTTTAGAAGTTGCCCTCCCCCCATTTTTCCCCCCTCCTCAACGTGCGGGTTTTACGTCACTTCCCGATCTGTTTTTTTCCCCGGTTTGGTCTCGTTGGAGCCCGGTCTTTCAGGGGATGGGTTCGTGTTCTGGGAAGAAGGGGTTTTTTTTTGTTTGTAGGGGTGATACTTCCCAAAGTTCACTATGGCTTATGTGTGCTTTGATG
>Ga0179593_1455127_pt1 | contig 15103 bp, 21 predicted proteins | sample CZODoug2_1_08_16_FD_185931 | JGI IMG/M metagenome (GOLD analysis project Ga0179593, IMG submission 185931) | Vadose zone soil fungal communities from Angelo Coast Range Reserve, California, USA - CZODoug2_1_08_16fungal (PacBio error correction) | ecosystem: Environmental > Terrestrial > Soil >... | reverse complement strand
CCCCACCGACCGCCCATTGTCGACTCGCTCGGCTTTTTCTCTAAGTTTGGATGCCTGGCCTGAATCTTTGACTTTTGTTTTTTGGTTTGCATCTCTCGCCTGGTTTTCTTCGTTGGCACCGTGCCCGCCGGTTTGTATGGTCCCGCCCCCCGCCCCCCGTTGTGATCTGCCGCTTTGGGCATGCCCCACCTGGTATTCTTTTTCCTTGTTTAGGTGCCGCCCTGTTTGGGCCGATGTCTGGCCCGCACCACCCCCTTTTCCTGCCTTGGGCGCGCTTTCGGGCCACCCCTTCCCCCTCTTGCCGTTGCCTTTTTTGGTTTTCGCTCCGTACCTTGTGGCTGATTGTTTTTCAGAGGATCTCTGCGTAGCCTGTCATTCCGATTCCATTTTTTCTACCCCCCTCTCTCAGGTTTTCGCCCAGGTTTTTTTTCCTAGCAACCCCGTCGTTTTTGCCACCCTTTTTCTCACCCTTTGAAACGGATTCCAGGATGCCATGGGCGCGTGGTGTCTTGGTGAGTCCCCTATTCATGAGGGGCCCTTTTGCCTGGTGTGCTCAACCCCGAGCCGACGGGCTTCCCAGGCTCTCCGTCGATTTCTCGAATTCGGCCGTTTGACCCCCCGTTAGCCCCGGGCATTGTTCTTATGACGTTTTTTCCCTTTTTTCCGGAAATTTCTCTGTTATGCTGGGTCGGTTCGTCGGGATTCGTTCTATTGCTCATGTTGGCCCGTGCCCCGCCTTCCATGGCCGGTTCCGGCGATTTTCTTTATTTTTTCCAAAGCGACCTTTGCCGGCCGGTCTGGCGAGCCAGTTCCCCTCCTGACCGGCGGAGAATATCGGAGACGTTTTGCACTGGCTTTGCTTGGACGGCCAACCCGAACGGGCGGCCCTCTCTTTCTTTGGGACCCTGCCTTCTTCTTGCCCCCATTTTTTTTTTGTCTTCGCGGATACATCCTCTCCGTTTTGTTTTTGTTTGCCGCGCCTTATTTTATGGTCGGGTTCCGCCGTCGTTATCGTTAATCGACCGGTTTTTTTTTCAACCTCTCTGACCTAATCCTTTAGACACCCCCCCATTAAATTCTGTCTCTGAGATCCCTGGACGCCCATTGACGGGGGGATCTTGGGATTGAAGGGATATTTTGGCGATGTAGCTCTGTTTTATGTTTTGTCGTTTGTTCAACCCTGAGGATTTGTTGCACACTAGCCTGTCACCACCGGCATGCGGCCATTCCCAACGGAAGTCAGTGGAGGCCCCCTTATTCGACCCCAAGTCGCACGATTTTTTGTTGCGCGTTTTTCCCGCTGGCTTGGCCCCCCCTCCCGTTTTTTTCTTGTGCGGGTGCGGTCTGTGTCCTATCCCCCCCGACCTGGGAAACATCTGTCGCCCTCGGCTGTCCCCCCTTTTCTTGCTCTGCCCATGGCCGTTTTTTTTTTGGGGGGGGGGCTTAAAGCTTCGTTCTTTCCCTTGCATCTTTATGCGGGTTATTTTTACTTCCCGTGGCCCACCCCTTATTGCGCTTGCTTTTCTTTTTTTTTTTATCGTCACCGTGGGCCTGCCCCGTAGACCTTTATCACGCCCAGCACTGCCGGTCCCTCTTTTACAAGGTTTCTTATCCCACCGCCGCAACTTTCCTTTGCCCAGTCACTCTTCGTTTTCCCATCAAGGTCTATTTGCTTGGCACGCGAGCGTCTATTGTACTTTCGCTCCACTGTTTGTGGCCCCCACTCAATCCACCTGACACCTTGACTTGTGTAAGTTCTTCTCAGCCCGCTCCTTCACTAGCGTTTTCGGCTTGGCGGTTTGTTTCCCGCCGCTCACCCGAGGGGTCAAACCCTTCGATCCATGTCGGCCTTCAACATGTTCTGGCTTTCTTTTTTTAAATTTTAAAGCCTAATGTTAATATTTTTTTTCTCTGCCTGCTAATTCCCGGGCAACGCTCCCCCACCTTTTCTTTCTACTGTTTTTTTCTCATGTTTGTTCAGTAATTGCCCAACTCCCCCCGGCTCCGTCGGCTGACGATTAGGGGCCCGTTTTTCCTGTGTTGTCCTTCCGTTCAAATGCGAATTTTCGCAAAGGATGATTTTTGTCTTTTTTACTTGGTCTTGACACGATCCTTTTTTCAATCAACTTTTTTGAACCTTCCAACCCAATTCCAAGGATTTCAACGTTGAGAATTGTGCCGCTTTCAGATCGTTTTTCTTTTTTTTTTTTTTCCCGTGCCTGACCACAAACCCCGCTTCCCATCAAAGAAGCCCCGCCAACCTTGGTGGTGAGACTTTGACGTATTGGAAGACCTGCTTTTTTTTTCCTAAGTCTATCCCCCAGGGTTTTCGGCTGAGCCTGTTCTTTTTTTTCTGGGGCGCCCGCTTCCCCCCCCATTTTCTGACCCTTCCGCTTTTTTTCTTCGCAGTTGCACGGTACCACGTTGAATTCTTATTTCCCCCGTTCCCGCGTCCCTGTTTTGCATTTTTGACTTTTTTTTTTCTTCCCAGCCTTCTTTCGTGATGCCATTTTTGCGATTTTTCCAGCACTGCGCGCAGGTTCCCTTGGTTCACGTCCCCTTAACCCCATGACAGTTTTCCCTCCCATGATTAGTGCTTTGGGGGTTTTTACCCCCCTCCATTTTTCCGTTTCCCAGTTTATTCGACTGCGAATGGCGATGCGCAGGTATATACTGTCGGTGTCCTCCGAGTTGTAGGAGTACCGGCCCCAGATAAATTCGCGGTGCTAGTTTTTTGGCCCCCCAATCTCCCCAGGTTTCCAAAGGGTTTGTCGCCTGGTTTTTTGTTAGCTCTTTTTTCACGGTATTTTTTTTTTTCCCCCCCGTTGGTTTTTTTGTTTTTTCCCCCAGAAACCGCTCCACAGTAGAGTTTTGGAGTCATTTCCTTTTTTTTAGATTTCCTAGGGTGACAATTGGGCCGGAGCTCAGTTCCTGCTTTGGTATTTTTTTATTTTCGTAACCCTTCAACTCGGCGGAGTTTTTTTTTTTGTAGTGAAACCATATGGAGGTCCTGGACCATGATAGACGTCCTTTGAAACGCTACATTCCCCCCCCCCAGGTTTGAGACTCTCTGCAGTGTGTGCGCAATATGTGCGCTTTAAGGAAGTCAGCTTTTTTTGGTGTTCCGGGCTGCTTTTTGAACCCCCTGTTTTCAGGTTCTTAAGTTTCCCGATTGCTGTTTTTCCCTTCCTGATTCATTCCCCACCTTTTTTTTTGTGCGGTCGGACTGTGTCTTTCCTAATTTTTATGCGCCATCTTGGTCCTTTCACCGGCCAGCATTTTTTTTTTTTTTTTTTTTGTCCCCCACTGTTTTTTGCAGGTGTTTGATGGCATCAATCTTTTTTCTGATCGTGCCGGGCGTTGCGTTTTGACGCCGCTGCTCCGGGATCACCCCCCCCGACATTTTCTGGTCCGGCTTTACATGTGTTCGAGTTTTGGCTTTCCCCCCCTCGACCCGCCGTTCTTTTTTTTCCGCCCCATCCTTGCGTTGCCGGGCGGCCGAGTCTTTTATTCACGAAGATTTATGTTTTTAGCACTCTCGCGCAGCCAGAGTGTCTTGGGTGTTGACGATCACTGGAGATTCAGGGTTGAGGGATCGTACTATGCGGGAAGTAGTTGCCCCCTACCTTTTTTTGCCGTGGCAGGTTCCCCTTGGACCGCCCAAGAAGTTGGCGCGTCGGCTTGGAAGGATCGTTGTACCATCTATTTTACCCTCCCTTCACATTCCTTGTCCTTTTGACTGGTGTCAGACGTCCCCAAAATCTTTGAAACTATGTCCCAGTCCAAACCTGATTCTGCTTCACCAATCTCCCCCTTTCTTTTTTCTTATTACGTTCCGGCGGACTAAGTAACTCTTAGCCTCATGCCCCATTGTGACCCCCGTTGTTTTTGTCGTTTAGAGTACCCCCAATTTGTTTGATGCTGCTTCTCTCTATGGCCCTCGACCTGCTTTGCCTTTTAGTGGTCATTTTTTCGCCCCTCGTTGACAAGGAGGGTGCTTCTCTCACGCAAAACCCCTCCGCAAACAAAATGTCCTTTCCCTGACCGCATGCTTTAGTTGACTGCCCCTTTTTCTCGGCGTTCTTTTTTGAGCACCACGTGTTTTTGCCCCGACTTCAAATTTTTACCTACTTGACCTTTTTTTCTCAATTTGCGGACTTTGTCATGGATTGGCCGCCCGACTGCCCAGTTGAACTTCAAAAGAGGTCGACTTGGATGTGTTGTTTTCTTGGATTTTTCCGCAATGGTTTTTGCCAACCCGCTCCGGCTGGCTCGATAATGCCTAGTGCACACAGTTTGTTTTGTGGTTTTTTGTAGGTCTCACGTGCACCCTTTTTCCTATTGCCCCTTCCCCTCTTCTTCCGCTGAACATTCAATCTTCCTTTGACCCTTGTGTTTTTTCCTCCTTTTCCGAGGCTTCAACCCCTGGTCCTCATACAGACCACCTGCTTAACCCCCCCCCCTAGCACCTAAAGCGCACCACCCATACAGTCCCAAACCATGTTTTCCCACACCCACCAAAATGACCCGGCTCTCGGCCCTCTCTCTACCCTGTCCAAACACGTTCCCCCCTTTTACCGTTCTGGCCCATCCGGGATTTCCAAGCAAGATTCCCCCGGTGAACATTCTTTCCATCACTGACTGATGGCCGGAGCTCCCTATTACACGGGTTTCCCCCAACCCACTGATCGTTTAGTATTTTAATCCTTTTTTTTAACGTTCCCTCCTCCGATTTTTCTTTTTTCATTCTTGGTTCGGTCTGTGCTATCAATGACCCCCCCGTCTATCCGCTCGTTTTTTTACCAAAGGGTCTATCTTGAAATTTTTTCTTTTCTGTTGTTATGGCCTGGGGTCCCCGACGACCGTCCGGTTTCCGAAGGATCGATCTTTGGCCTCCCCGGCTCAGTATTGACCGCGTTCATCCGGTTTTTGCTGCCGGTCGCTTTTTCTTGATCTTGCTTGGTTTGGCCCTGCTGGGTATCAATCACGTTTTTTGCGTGCGGTCGGCGGTGGTGTCACATGCTGATTCTTTGGCGGTCATTGACGTTCCCGCCCTTTTTTCATTTTTACGGATGTTCTTATTTCTTGTCCGCGCCATCGGTTGCCCTTTCCCGCCCCAACGCTGTTTTCGCTTCAAACGTCTTCCTCCCCCGTCCCGTTTCTGCGTCTGAACCAGTTGAAAATCGTCCCCCCCCCATTGCCGCTGCTTACTTGCAGTAGTCGTTGAATTCCGCACATTTTTTTTCTTTGATTATTGTGACGCCACGGCCGGGCCACCTCGCCGTTTTTTGCTTTTTCCTTTTGCTTGTTCAAACTGTTTATCTGGGCCCGATCTTTTGTTTCTTGAGCCCCGCTTATGGAATTAGTTGTTTTCGTAAAGTTTGATACGGCCCCATGTTTTTTTTTTGGGGTTTTTCTACCGCCCTCGTGAGGCAGTCCCCTAATTTGAATTCCCTTCTGTGTGGCCCCCAAGTGTCTCGCCCCTCCCCACATCTATTTTCAAATTAATTTAGTTCTTGGTCGTTGCCCCTTTGTTTTTACCCGTGATTGGATCCCTTTCACCCCGCATTTCTGATCTTTTTTTTTTCCCCCAATAACCGCAGCATTTTGATTGTCGAGCCGCATGTGACCCCCCGTGAAGGCCCTTGGCCCTAGACTGGCCAATTGATAGGGTCGTTTTTCCCGACCAGAACGGCCTGGGTACATCTGTTTGCACACCCTGCTTCCCGGCCGTGTTTGGCCTCTATTGCCTTGTGTGGCTGTTTACCCCAGCACAAGCTGCAAAAGGGGATAGCCCGAATCTGACTGATGCCCGCTCCCCTCCCGTGTTGCCCAATTTGTTTCTTGCGTTAAAAGGTTTCTACCAGCGGGTGGGCGCATATTTTTGCGTGCCAGAATACGTCCACCCCCCTGTTTGATCTCCCTTTCCCATTCAATGCCGGTGACAGGAGGCCCCTGGTGCTGGGTTGGGTGTTTTTCTCTTTTTTCCCTCTGCAGCACATCCCCTTTTGACAAGGCTCTGCAATCACCTTTGCAGGATGGTTTGTCCCCCCTACCCCCTCATTTTTCTGCTTACAATCAAAGTCCTCCACTTACGCCGAGGGGCCGCTGGCTTCTCAGGGAGAGAAAATTTCTTTTTTTAAGTATGTGAACGGTCCAGAAGCTTCCCATCCCTATACTCTGCATGGGCTGCTTTTTGGCTCGATTCTTGTCCAAGTCCCCTGTCTCGGCACGCTTGACCCCACACCTTTTTTTTCCGCGTCTACCTCCCAATCTCTTTCTTCTTTAGGTTGGACCCGCTTTTCCAGGGTGTGGGTAAACCCCCCCTTCGTTGGGGCCCTGCTCCCTTCATGTTGGTGGTGCGTCACCCGGCCGTTTCTCCCCTTTGGCATCCCTTCCACTGTCCTGATTTTGCCCGGCTTTTTCAGCTTGATTTTTCCCCTGCGCTCCCGACACGTCTTTCCGAAGGCGCCGTTTGAAATCCTTTTTTGTACCGACCTGTGCTCAGTCCTCACCTATCTCTTCATGACCGGACCCTCAATGTTTTGCTGTAACTTCCAAGTCTCTTCCCCCAACGGGAGTTTTTCTTTTGTTTGATGCCTCTGGGTCAAGAACGTCGCTGATCATAGAAGGCTGTGCTTCCCGGCCCGAGGGAGATATACCTCGCCACAATTTTTTCTTTCCCAATTTCACTCCTATTAATGGGTTTCATATGTTCTCTGGTCACGGTTAGCTTTCCGATCCAAAATGCGCAACCCATGAGGTTTGCCCTGTCACGTGTTCTTCCCCCCGACGATTTACCATGGCCGGTTACGGGTTGGCCCCCCGACCAAGTCCCCGCTTTCCATTTAGACTCGGTTTCTTCGCCCAAGTTGATTTTTTTTTCCGTGACCTCGTGACACGGGCCCTGGCTTGAGTTCTCCCTGGACATATCTTGCTTTATTGGACGTGATCCGGCCATTGAGGCTTAGCTTTCCTTTTCACCTGGACCCTATACAATATCCTGGAAGTTCTCAGTACATTTACTTGTTTGACGTCGTAACTCCCTTCAAAGCCAACTTTTTTTATGCACGCGCCCCCAACGATCTTTTCCCGACCAGCCTCTTTCTTACGATCATCCAACCAGCGCGGAGAAGATGATGAGGCACTTTGCCTAGTCGGGTTTGCCTTTTTTTTGCCCCCCCCCACCCCCGCTTCGTACCACCCCCCCCTTCCCCTTCCCCTATTCAGGTGCTCCATCCCCTTTGTCTCGCACCGCCCCCTCGTGTTTGCTGGTTACTCTTTCATCCTGGTTGCTTAGGCGGTTTCTCGCCCCGGTTGCTAGCGTTTTCCTGGGAGAAACTTTTCTGCTGCCAGAAACTCTTTCGGCCATTCTCTTTCACAGGAGTCCGGTGACCCTTTCGTTTTTGGACGTTCACAAAATCGGCCCTAACTATTCCAGGTTCACCCGCGTCACTTTTCAAGCCAACCCCCACCGTTGACAAGGCTTGGCTGGTGTCAGCCCCGCCCCCCCCTGTTCCCCAGGTTCAACTCCCCCCCGGTGCTTTTTTGATTGATGGGTTGCGGCGCCCCGTTTGCTTTCTCCAGCGGGTGTAACACGCCTCAAAGACGTTGTTTCCATGTGAGGTTTCTTTTAGTCCGCCGTCCCTTCGATTAGGCCCCGATTGATTCCCCATTTTCACTCTTCCTTTTTGTTTTTTTCTGCCCATCCTTACAAAGTCCCCCCCCCCTCATTGACTCCGAACTCTTTCAGCCCCACCGTGATGATCCCCTTGCCAACTCAGATTCAGTTTCTCTCTGCTTCGAGGCGGCCACTCCGGGATGGTCATTCGACCCTTTTTGGTCGTTACCCATTCTTACCCCACACCCTGTTTTTTTTATCCTTGCCCTCTGTTTTTGTTTTCTTTTTCCCTGATGTTTTTTCCCTCCATCTTAGTCATGTTTATGACTGCAAACAGCTCGTCGTCTTCCTTGTTTTTCTGGTTCTCCCCCTGATGGGTCCTCTTCCGCCCAGCATTTATAGCCGCGGCCTTTCGTCTCCCCTCTGACGTTTTCAGTGCAATTTTTTCCCCTGTCAACTCGGCTTTCGGCATTAAGGCGCCGGTTCCCCCCCCAGTCTTTTTTGTCTCTTTGGCCCACCACGTTTCTGTTCTCTTACCGAGGATCCTCTTTTTGAGACCGATTTCCCTGCCTTTCAACGCCCCTTGTGGCCCGTTAGCCGTTTTTTACTGCGGGGCCACAAAGCCATTTGTGCCGCTGCGTTCTGTGACGAAGTTTTTAGCTCTATATGATTCGCTTGTGCTTGGACGCGCCCCCCCCACTTCCAGTGGCTCCCTTTTCCTCTTCATGCTTTTTGCCCCCAGGAGAGTTCCCCATTGGCTCGCTCCCTGGATTTATTTCCCCCAGGTTGTGGTGCTCACACGGGGGTTCCACCCTAAGACCTGCGCGGGACACGGATTTTTCTCCCCCCCCCGTTTCCTCCCTCCTAACCCAGAAAAATTCCTCCCTTTCCCTTGCTGTTTCATATTCGGATTTGTTTTTTTTCTATTGTCCCTCCCTTTTTCTCTGTCCCTCACCCCTCAGTTTCTTTGTTGTCGTTTTTTGGACCTGTTTGGAGTATAGCTGTTGATTTTATGTCCACTTAGACCCTTGGAGATTCTGTGTTTTTGGGCTTCCCTATCCGGTCTCCTTTCAGAAGGCGAGGAAAATGGTCGGGTGACCCGCCTTGGGGTCCTTTTTATTCTCCCCCTCCCCTGTTTTTTTCTGAGGAAGAGCCTTCCGTGGGGGTTCTCTTCACTTGCGACCTTTCCCCACTGGTGCTGCTCATTCGCTTCTGCCTCCCAGCCACCGTGCTCTGGCCAGACATTGTACATCGATCATTCCCAACTTTTAGTTGAAGCCCCCCCCCCACCTCCCAAGAACTTGCAATGCCCCGTCTCTGAATTCGTTCGAAGCCCCCCCTTGTGTCCCCCAAGACCCCCCTCCCCCCCTTTACTTTCCTCCGGCTTCTCATTTTTGGCCCCTTTTTTTTTGACGGTGGAGAGTTTCTTTGGAGAATTTTTTCTCTTGGTTGGGTCGCTCCCAATCCAAGTGGGACGGGCGGTTTTTCTTTGTCTTCTGTTTATTTAAGCTATTGGTTCTGCATCGTTCTTGTCTTTTCCTCTGTTTTTTTGTTGGCTAGCCTTTCCCCCCTCGTCGGTAAACCACCCACCACCAGAGCAGGACTAAGCTTCCCCTGTTCCGTGTCGTCCTGTAGCGACACGTTCGGATGAGCAAGCCTGAGTAAGCACTCAGTGTCCCACCCCCACTGGGCTTTTTTCAGTCAACAGAATATTCGGGTCGGTGGCGTTTTACTCGGGTTTTTCCACTTAATAATATTTTTTCTGTCATTCACCCAACCTGGGGGAACAATCGTTAGAGGAATTTTTTTTTTTTTTTCGGCCTTGCAATGACTGCCCGTGGTTGTCCGCCTTTTCATGCCTTCTGCCCCCTGACGAGGAGAGAATGCTTGGTCTTTATATTTGGGGTGTTTACCCCCCCCCCCCCCCCCCCCCCCCCCCCCCCCCCCCCCCCCCTTTTTTTAACCCTCTGTTGTGCTCTGGACCCTTCAACCTCGGCTCCCCCCCTATCTGGAAGGAACCCCTTCAATACTTAGTTTGAAGTTTTCCACCAGCCCCTTTTTACCGCCCCCGCTTTTTGCGTGGGGTGACGAAATCCACCATCCCTTTCCTTTTGCGCTGCAGCTCAGAAGACCCGGAGTAAGGTTTTACCCTACCACTCATTTCCCGTTTTTTCATTCGATACTTTGTTTTCTGCTCCTTCTGTCATTGTCAGTCTTATTGTGGATTGAACGCAATGCTGCGAGATTTGGGGTGAGGTTTTTCTTTCTTTGCCTTTTACCTTCCTTTTTATCGTGAGGCGGTCCCTCTCCTGCTTGGGCTGCGCACCCACTCTCCCCCCCCAACCTGATCTTCTTGTTTTTTCCTTGGCAATCTGGGCCCCCCTAGCCTATTGGCCTTGTGTTTGAGAAACTCCCCAGATCTGAGGACGATTTTTGACTCATTTTGATTCGACCCCCTCTCATGTCCCCCTTTGAAGATCATTTTTTGAGACCTTCTGGACGTCCGAGGTCTCGGGCCCCCACGCATAATGTAGAGAACCTTCCCTCTCCCCCTTTTTTGGCTCCTTCCGCCAACTCCTGCGTTTTGGGGGGGTTGTTCGGTTGTCTCGCTTGGTCTCCCCCCGAATGGCTCCTTTTGTTGGGTTTTCTTGGCCACGAGCCCGACCACCGTTTCCAGATTCCCATCGTTTTCGCCGGTCGTTGATATCAAATTTCGTGAACCTGACTTGACTGAGTGCCGGTTCGGTTAGGGGCCCAGTGGCCTTCCCTGTTCACTGGTCATTCGTTGAATAAAGTAAGATTGCTCATTTGTCTTTTTTTCCCCCCTACCCCTTTTGCTATGGAAGGACTCCGGCCTCCCTCCTGTTATTAAGCGACCCCTTAGGGTTGTCTCAGGTGATTGCCTCTGTGCTTAGAAGGTTAAGACCCTCCCTCTTTCCGCAAGGGACATTTCGCCGTGTCGTGATCGTTTTTTTTCCCACCCTTACTTCTTGATTTAGATCGTATTTTTGGTGCGTCTCCCCCCCCTTTTTTCAGGCGGTTCCCGTGGGTCCAGGATTTGAGCTGCTCCACCGCTTTTTGTGTCCCCCTTTTTAGAAGTCAGGGCGTGTCCCCCTCGCTCTGGATGTTTCTGGGGTCCGTCAGATCCCCGACGGGTGGCACCATCTGCATCTTGGTTGCGACTACCCCCCCTGGCACGCTCCTTTTCTGAATGAACCCTTGGCAGCATTGTTTGTTCCTGGACGAGATTTCTGTTTGTTTATTCTATTTCGGTCTTTGCTTCGCATTTTTTAAGGCAAATGTTAATCTACCTTTCCTGTTCTCGGCGTTTTCCGCCAACCGATGCTGGAGGCTTTGCAACACAAGTAGACGGCCCTTATTATGACCATTAATCAGGTATGATCGTTGTTACAACTGTTGCTTTCCCCACGACCTTTCTCTTGTTGAGGTTATAGCTCTTCTTGGGTGTTAGGGCTTTTCTAGGGCAAGCGTCACCAAAACTGCCCTCCCCCCGTCAACCCCCACTTTTTTTTTTCTTTCTCTCCAGGCGGCTTCCCTGCATTGCGAATTTTTGTGGCGACTCCAAGCGTTCTCTTCGTATAGGATGGCTTGGTGTCTGTAGTCGCCCAGTCTTCATATTAAAACTGGAACCACCATTATGCATGGAGTTTTTTGCTCGTTTTTTTTCCCCCACCCGTGGTTTCCGTTTTCTTGTTTTTTTTTCATGTTTCTACCGGATCACCTTCCCCGTCCCATGGTGCCCCCTCGACTGCCTCTTTTTGTCCCTCCCTTCTTATGTCAGGCGGTGCCCCCCCCCTCGACATTTCGTTTCCTGATTGCCCACCCCCAAGCACCCAGTTTCCTTCGCCCTGGCCAATGGCTTTGTATGTTTTTTCTCTTTCCGTTACCGGTTGGGTGTTTCTCAACCACCCTCTGGCGGTCCTTTTTTTTCCATCACTTTTCCCTCACCGACCCCGGGATTTTTTTATGTCTTGTCTCACAAAGTTCCTGGCCCTTTTTTCTGCATACTTTGGGATAACCTCCCTAGATACTCTCTGTTTTACCTCTTCCCGTTACATGTCGGCCCCCCCTTTTCCCATTTTTCACCTGATCCTCGCACTTCCTCTGTGCTATAGGTTGACCTTTTGCAGCCTCTAGGGATGGAAGTCACCCCCCCAAGCCTTTTTCCCCAACCCCTCCCCCACCAGTTCCCTGTCCCCCATCTATGTTAATGTCCGTCAGCGTGTTCTCTCATTTTTTTTTCAGTAAAAAATTATCTTTCCCTTTCCTTGGATTTTGAAGCCAGAGGTCCCAGAGTCTTTTCTAGTGCCTTTCTACCTTGCCCCCGGATCTAATCTCAACAAGCCTTCTGCAGCCCGCTTTCCGAATCACATTATTTCACAAGCAAGCTTCCAAGCAACATTTCCATTTTTTCTTATGGTGAGACTGGAGGACTTCGCGGCCCTGCTTAGGGAGACTTTTTTCACGCTCTCACCACCATGTTTGGGTGAAGTCTTTATTTCCCTTCCCTTCCCTGACTCCCCCGGCGGTACTGAAAGACCTGTTGGTTAATCAGCGTGTTTTCTTCCCTCCCCGGGCGTCCCATTTTTTTGGTTCCACGTACAGCTCCCTTCGCCCCCAGACTCACCCTTACCTTTGCCCGTATGTTCTTTCCAACGGCAATGTCCGCTGTTTCAGCATTTTTTTTTTAAACCTTCCAGTGCACGGCCGCACGCTTTTTGATTTTGCCACAGAACTTTTTTTTCCGCTCAGCCTTTTGCACGACGCAGACCCTGTTTCTGACCGTGCCCCCCCCCATGACACCTCGTTCAACGGTTTTTTTTGTCGTTCCACAGTCACAATTAATCAGGTTTGTTTAAGTCATGTTTTCTCGCCCTTCAGTTCTTCGGGTGTGGCCCCCCCAGCACAGTTTACCCCGGGCTGGTATCCAAACGGATCGAGCGGTCCTTTTTTTTCATTTCGCATTTTTTTTTTTTGGGGTCCTTTAGGGATCTGTCCCATCCCTTCCCCAAGGGCGCGTTCCCCCCCCTAGACGGCAGGCGACGTTTTTTTCTTTTTTTTTTTCCATTGACAGTGGTTTTGCAGGGGGCATTATATAGCTACCTTTCACGGATGATCTGACCTGCCAGGCTGTGGGCCCTTTCAGACCCCTACTTCCACTTACTGTCGGTACGACCCTGCAGGTCTCCGTAGGTTTTGTCCCCAGGTGTGTTTTTTTTTTTTCCTTTTTTCCAGCCCCGTACGTGGCTTTGGATGGTCATGGTCCTTTTTCCGTTAAGGGATGGTCGCGGTCGAACAATTGTGGTCTTTTATGATGTCCCGGTGTTTTTTTTTTTTTATAAGCAGGAAGAGAATGTTCCAGAAAAGTTTTTTCCGTTCCACCCCTCCCGGACCCGGAAGTGTTGCCTTTTTTTTTTTTGACAAAGATGGATCTTTTTTCCCCTCCCGGTTTTTGGCTGCCACTCGCCCCAGTGTCGTCCCCCTTTTTTCTAGATAAGGAATTAGCCTCCGATCAGGTTTCGCTGCAGGGCCAATTTTTAAGGGCGTGTGGCCGGTCAGGTCCGTTCTTTTAAGAACCGTTTTGGCCCTCATAGGATGCTTTCCTCTGTCCCCCCCCTTTTGGTGTCCACTGCAGCGTTTTTCTTTTTACCTCCTTTCGGGATTTGTCTTTGAATCTGTCTGACTGCTCCCCCAAGTCGTCGTTGATAACCCGCCCGATCGTTTCCCCGACCCCGCTGATGGTCTGTCTTGGACCTATTTTGTCGCTGTGTTTGCAGTCAGTACGCCAGCGTTTTTGTCTCCTTCCCCTCCCAATCGCCCCATTTTGCGTCCTTTTTAGAGCGACCTTGTCAAGTTCTTTCCCCACCAGTCCTATTTCTCGCACCCATCCTTCAACACAAGCCTCGTCCCCTCCCAACGAATTGGGTGCACCTCTTCTTGTCGTGGGTTGGGTGGTGTTTTTGGTGGGGTTTTGGGGGTGTCCCTGAACATCCGGGGAGACTCCATGTCCACATCCTCTCTGACGATGCTTTTTCAGTGGCGGTTTTAGTAGGACCCCCCCCGCCCGTGTGCCTGATTGGCCTTTTGAATCCCTTGGTTAAGGGCCCAGTTCCCAGAGTTGTGGGCTTCTGAGGGCAGGATTCTGTGGAGACTCTTTTAATACCTACCTCCCCTTTTGTTGTGTTTTGTTTGCCTTTCAGCTACACCCATACTTTTATTTGCCCCCTAGTCCGCCCCGGAAACGTTTTTGCCTTCCCCCTGTTGTGATCCTCCGTCGGAATTTATAAGCTGTATGTTTCCCTTTTAGGCCGACTAAAGGGACCTCACGAGTCGATAGGCCTTGTCCCCCAACTCCCTTTCTCTCAATGCCTGGCGCTTCGTTAACCCGGGTGTCCCCCCCCCCCTTAGGGCCTGGCTTATTTTTTTCTGGTGTGTATAATTCTCTTGGTTTCTTACTCTTCGGATTTTCCGAGGGATGGGGGTTTTCTTCTGTGGCGGAGACACTCGACACAGGTTTTTGCGTTTCGTTTGACGTGCCCCCCCCCAACCTCTCACACCTTTTCCGTTTTTCGACAAGTCGGCTTCGTTGTTGCTTTTTCCCCGCTGTTGCTTAGTACCGCGACCCCAATGGTCTTCCTACTACCCCGTATCCAGGTTGTGACCTTTACCGACACCCCTGTGAGTTCTTCCCAACCCCGCTGAATTAAAGGTTCCTGCGGTGTCCCTCTGTTCTTCTTTCACTTTCTTTTGACAGGGAATCTTGCCGATTTCCAAAGTTTGCCTAGCCGTTATGTTACTCCCCCCCCCTGACCTTTGCCACCCTGCTTTCTGATTGTGTATACTATTTACATGATCGATCTGGGGTTGTCCCGTGGTCAGTTGGTCAAGGGGCTCTTCATTCTGTCCCCCACTGATTTCCATTCCCCTGTCAGACATGCTTGTTGCCCAGGGAAGGATCTTTCCTTCCCTTGTGAAGCCTTTTTTTTGGCCCTTCCTCTTCATTTGCTGTTTTTCCCCCACACCCGGGTGTCCCCTGAATACCTTTCGCCATTTTTGTCGACTAGTCCTCCGGTTTTAGTGCAACACTGAAGCCAAACTGACACGACCAACTTCCCCCCGTCGCTTTTTTTTTGTTCTCGTCCCGCCCACCTGGTTTTCAAACCGCTTCAGGAAAGATTTTCGGACTCAAGATATTTGTCAAGTAGGTTCTTGGACGACAGCCTACCTTGTTTGTTGATGATGTACGTTGACCCTTATTCTGCTGCCGGCAGTAAGTGTTCTTCGTTCTTCTACGACAGAAGGAGTTTTCGCTTTCTGGCTTCGGGCTGTTTTTGACCCCTCCCCCTTCCACAAGATAATATTTCTCATGATACCTCATTTATCCTAAGATGTCGTCCCCCCGCTCCGGTTTTTCTTTACACCTCTTTGTTTTCAAAGACGCCACCTCCTCGGAGAGACCCC
>Ga0179593_1413091_pt1 | contig 15103 bp, 23 predicted proteins | sample CZODoug2_1_08_16_FD_185931 | JGI IMG/M metagenome (GOLD analysis project Ga0179593, IMG submission 185931) | Vadose zone soil fungal communities from Angelo Coast Range Reserve, California, USA - CZODoug2_1_08_16fungal (PacBio error correction) | ecosystem: Environmental > Terrestrial > Soil >... | reverse complement strand
CCTATCGTGGCGTGGCACGCCCTCCCCCCCAAGAACGTCTTGATTCTCCCTGCCCCCCCTCCCATGGCTGCAGTTTTTTGAAACCTTTTTTGGTTTATATGTAACGCAGTTTCCCCTTTGGCTGTGCATGTAGGAATTTCCCATGGCAATTTGCCTGCGATTTCTTGTTTCTTTTTTTTCTTCCCCAGATACAACGCGCGACCGTCGCCCTTTTTTTCCCCGGCGCAGGACCCTTCCCCTCTTTCTCAACTCCAAACGGCCGTTCTTTGCTTTTTCAAGCCGTTTTTCATCCCTATCCCCCCCCCCTTCCACCCCCACCTCTTTTTTTACTTGGGGGCATATCCCCGAAAATTGGTTTTTTTGAGTTTCTTCCCCCCACGTGTTCCCTGGAAGACCTTGGTTACACGTTGATTTTTTGCCCTTCTTTTTTTTGAGCTCGACCCCTTTCAAACACCTTGGACCATGTGGCAACCGTGCTCTTGTGCCAAGAGCCCTTGGTCCCCCCCAGTCGCCACCCCCTTTGACCGACACTTAAGTTGGGTCCCCTTCCCCAGTTTTTTCTCAGTTCTGCATTGGTTCCCCCTTTGCAAAGGTTCTCCGGTTCTCATGTAGTGTTCAACCCTTTCCCGCTTTTTTTCGACATGTTTGTTTGATGTCTTCCTTCCTTTTACTTGTCCTGCGATAACTTTCAAGTTTTTTGGAAGATCGTCAATTTTGCAGTTTTTGCGGACCCCAGTTTTAGTTTTTCCCTGGCAACCTCTTTTTGGTCCCTAACATGTTTTCCACCCCCAGGCCCCCTTTAAGGCTTTTTTTTTTTCAGGGTCCGGTCCCTTTTCCCTTTTCTCCACCGACTAAGGGTTTTTCTTTCCCCCCACCCCACGGCGCGTTTCCCAAACACGGGGGCAACCTCGCCCCCGCTGGACACAACTCCTTCCGAGGACATTGCACTCTTTCTCCACCCGAAACTTTTTCCGCCATGGCATGGTTGGTTTTTCCCTCTTTGCCCGCTCCAGGGGGCCCGTTTTTTCCTTTGTGCCTGTGTCTTGCCTTGGTTGTCCGATACACCTCCCCCCTTTTTTTCCTGGATATCGTGGCTGATAACTGGGTGTTTTTTGGGATGTGTCTCTACGCTTCACATATATGAGGCAACTTTCCTTCCCCTCCTTTCATGGGAATTTCCTTTTTCCCTTTCGACCTTCACTCTCCGGTAGGCGGGGTTTTTCAATCCGGCAGTTTTCCCCCCTCGAGGGTCATGCTTCATTGTGTGTTTCCCTTCTCTTTCCGGTTGCGTTTCCTTTTTCTGCTGAACGTTTTTGCTGCGTTTAAGGATAAATAACCCCTTTTTTTTTTTTTTTTTCGGTCTTGTTATCCCCAACCCCCTCCCCTTTCCCTCCCGTGTTCACACCAGCGAAAACCCCCTTGCCCTTTTTTCCAAGCGCCCCCTTGGCCCCTTTTTCCCAACAGAGCCCTTGTATTTGCCGCTTTCCCCTCAGCCCCTGCGTCCCCTTGCTTTTTTTGCCAGTTAGTCTTTTCCCCCCCATGCGACCGCCCCTTACAGGCCCCTTCCTCCCCGCTCGCTGTCCCGGGAGGCGTTGGTCCCCTTGATCCCATCTAACCGGTTTAAGAGGAAGAGTTTTTACGGGGCACTGCTCCTCCCTTTCCGGCGCGGCCGTGGGGTCTCCCTCCGTTGCCACCCCCGTTCCCTGTTTGCGTCAATTGGGCTTGAGTTCCCCCCTCCCCCTTTGTCTCCTTCCCCCAGTTGCGGAGTTTTTTTAGGCCTTTTCGTTGCCCCCAAAAGTGGTCCCGGTCCGGTCTTTTCAAGTGTTTTTTGGACCGGAGGGCCCCTTTTGTTTGCCACCCGTCAGGCCCCCCAGTTTGTTGAGTGATGTTTTTTTGACTTTCCCTGACCCGAGCGCTAGCGCTTAACACCCTCTCCCCAACAAATGTTTGTGGCGAGGACTTTTCTTACTCCCGCCTTTTCTTTTTTTTCCTGCAAGCCGCCTTTTCCCTCTGTCCCTTTTTCGTGTGGGGTTCCTTTCCGTTTTTTTTCCCTGTTCGGATTTTTTTTCTGTTAACCCTTTTGACATAATTAATTGGCATTTTCAATGGATCTTAGAGGTATCCCGGTCTTTGACTGTATAACATTGTCGGTGCCAGCTTTTGGTTTACGGTCTTCAGATTTGATTTCTAGAAAAACACGTGGGATGCAGTTTTGTTTTTTTTTTTTTTACATGCCGGTTCCCTCCCCCTTTTTTTAAATCCCCCTCAGATTCTCCTTTCCTCCCCTATGGTTTAGTCTTTTTCCCCCCCCCTTTTTTGAGTGGGCGGGGTTTCCCTTGTCGACCCCTTCCCTCTAAGCCAACTCCCTTCCCTCCCTGCCTTCGGGTTTGTTTCGTCATCCCAAAATTCCAGTTTTTGTTGAGCTGATTCCTTGCTTCCGCCTCTGGGTGCCTGGGATTTGAGTACACCCCTTACTTACGAAACTCCGCCTCCCCTCTGGTTTGGTCTATTTCCGCCCGACTCCCCCCGATCACGAGTTATCTCGGAGGTTGGTTTTTTAAAGGCGGAATGTCCCCGTCCCCCTTTTTTTGGCTGGAATTGTTGTTTCTTTTGCACTAGGGCCCTGCGAAACTCTTTCTTTTTTTCTTCTGGAGATCTTGAACCAATGCACCTTATTTCCCCTTATTGTTTAAAGCATACTTTGTTCCTTTTTTTTTTTGTATTTTTCGCCGGTGCCATCCCCACGGTTTTAGTGGGATTCTTATGGTCCCCTTTTTTTTTCCGGCATTCCCCCCCCCCCCCGTTTTTTTTCATTTCTAGTTTTTCCTCTGTTATTTTTCTGCGACCCAAATTCCCAGCTGGGTCTTTTTTTTTTTCACCGGTATTCTGTTGTAGTTTCATACAGAACTTTGGCTGCCGCGCTCTTTTCACCCTCATTTCTTTTTGCTCCCCCCCACTGGCCTTTCCCCCGGATTTTTTAACAATTGAAACGGTGGGTTGAACTTTTTTTTTTTTTAAACCAAACCACCCTCCTACTATCACATCATTTCGGTTTTTTTCTTTTCCCTCCTGCTTTTGGAAACTGGCTTTTCCCATGTTCCCCCCCAGGGTGGAGTTCGTTCTTTTTTCTTCTTCCTACTAAGTGGTGTTTTCATTTCCTCCTATGTCCAACTGAGGGTTGACCCGCACCCTGCAGTTCACCTTAGTGCTGCTGCCTCCCCCCCCCTGTTTCGAAATCGTTGTCATCCTATCTCTCCTTTCAATGGTTCAACCTCCGTTTCCTTGGGACATTGGGGTTGATGGCAGGTCCCCCTTTTTCTGTGACTGTCCCCCTTTTCAGCCCTCCCTTTGACCCTTACCAACCCACAGCGCCCCTTTCTCCCCCACCACCCAATTGCCGAAACACCCACTGTCACCCTTTCTTTTTGCTACAAACTGCCCCCTTTTTCCACCAAACTCCTACCCCTTTCGGGGTCCTTTGCATCTGCCCCACTGGCGCTTTTGTTTTCTTTGCGAACTTTTTTTGCCACTCCGTCGGATTTGTCCCCCCCCCTTCAAGTGCCTCCTTATTTCCTTATTTTTCCTCTCCCACATTCCGTCTTCATCCTTTCCTATGACTGCCACTTTCCCCAGGGGAGGGAGTCTCTTTAAAAAACCCCAGTTCCCTTCCCCCCCCCCCAAGCAATTTGATAGTTCCCCCCTTTTTCCCCCCATAGTCAGCCACCCCCCCCTACAGGCGCTTGAGTTTCCGACTGAGTTTGTATAAGAATTTTCCCCCTGCCCCCCCCCCCTTACTACCTATCCCCCCTCCTGTTATCTCCCGCTTGGTACCTTGATTTTTTGCGTCTCGGGAATTCATTCTTCATGTCTTTTTTTTTTTTTTTTCTTTTTTTTTTTCTTTTTTTGGATGAACACTCCCCCCCCTTTATTCCCCTTTCCTTGGCGGTTTTTTGGGTATTCCTCCCCGTATAGAATTTGTTTGTTACTTTTCCTTTTAGCCCCTCGGTTTTTTCCCCGTTGAACAGGTTGGCCGAACCCGTCGGGCTTCAGCCCGTGCCCGGGTTTTTCTTTTATCCTCATCATGATCATGCTTTCGTGTAGCGCTTCCCCCCCCCGTTACATTAGCGTCGTCGACCCCTTTCTGTCCTTTCCCCCAACTCCACTCATGATCCCATTTGGTCCACCACGCCATTTCACATTCGCTTTTTTTTCAGCGCATCCACACCCCTCACACTCGAAGGGCGTACGTTTTTCTTTGGGCAAAAAGTGCGTTTCGTCCCCCCAACTTTTTGCCTTGCGAGGAGGTCCCCCCTTTTTTTTACACTCCCCCCCTCTTTTGGTTATTTACCACCCCTCCCCCCCCCGCTGGATGGTGACGTTTTTTGGCCAGGCGGAACTCCTTTGTTCCCCTTCGCATTTTCTTTGGAGAAAAATTGTGCAATTTTATAAGGGCTTCCCCCAGTCCCCGGGTGGTGAAATTTTTCCATTGTTGTCCCTTCCCCCCTTTTTGTTTTTTTTTTGCCGTGCAGGATCCCCCCCCCCCCCCCCCCCCCCCACATCATATCCCTTTCCCCCCTGGGCTTCCTTCATTTAGTGGAGGGTTGAGAGTTCGTTTCACAGGGGTCTTTCTATCTGCTTTATTGAAGTTCAATTTTGGCACTTTCCCCCCCTCTACCTCGGCGCATCGGGGTTCCTTTTCCAGTGTTGTTGCTGGGTTTCCTTTCCCCGGTCCCTTGGCCTGTCCGGCCCAGGTTCGGTCCCCTTTAATTTTTCTTTTTTTTATAACACTCCCTCGCTACCGAGCTGTCACTCTTGGGCGCAGCGATTTTCCCGCCCTCGATTTCGTTAAAGTTCGGAAATTTTCCTTTTCCCCCTTTCCCCCAGCCATGTTCCCCCCTTTCTGGGTCCCCTCAGCGGGCCTTTTTGAATGCCAACCCCCGTAAATTAGTTTCCTCCTTCTCTCCATCTCTGAAATTCTACTGACCATGGGGTTATTGTTCCCCCCCCCTCCCCGTCTGTGCCGAGTTCTTTGTTTCCACGTTGCGGGTGTCACCCCGCCTTGAACGACAGGCACTCCTTCTTCTTTTTTTTTGGTGGCGATTCATGACTTCCACCCTTCCATGGAGTTTTCTTTTTCTTTCTTTTTTGATTTTGAAACTTCTTTTTTTTTTTTGTCCGCTTTCTGGTTTTTGAGTCCCAGTTTTTCACCTACCGTTTTGTTTACATTTGCCACGGCGCACCCACGTCTTTTTTTTCATTTTCATGTTTACGGCTGCCATGGCGGCCCCTGGTGTTTACCCCTTTTTCGCTTGGTGAAAAATTTACCTTTCCCCAAGGTTTTCCTTCCTCCACCCTATTAGATGCTCAACTTTCCCCCCCCCCCCAAAAGCCGTATGGCGTTCCCCCTTTTTTGCTTAGTTCGTCATGGAACGTTTGTTTCTTCTAGATTCTCCGGCCCACTTTTTTTCTTCCCCCAGTACTGTTTCCTGGTTTTTTTTACTGTGATGGAGTGACTAACCCCCCAACGTATCATGGACCCTTTGGTTTGTGGGCCTTTACACGGCAATACCCTTTTCTTTTACTTCTTTCTTTTCCCCGGCTATTGGCTCCCCTTCCGCAAACTGTATTGGACGTTTTTTTTTCGTCTTCACACCCCATCATTTCCAAATCTTCCCAAGTTTCCCCTTTTCCCCCCTTTCCTTTGTTAATCCCACGATTCTTCCGTCAAAACCAGTTTTGCCCCCCCCCCCCCCTGGGTTTTTTGGAGTCTTATGAACCTTTTTTAACCGACCTGCGGTTTTAGTTTATGGGACATCCCCCTTTTTTTCCCAGTTTTTTTCACCTCAGTTCCCCGGTCCCCCCATGCACCGCTTTCGCGGCGTCTCTGGTCAACCCCAAACTACTTAATTCTTACTCCCCCCCCTGGTCACCCACAAGTGCTTCACTTCCTTACCCCGCTTTCATTTTTGACCTTTTTTCCCTTTTGGGGGGATTGATGCTTGCCGATGATTGCTGGCTGTCTTTTATAGGTTCACCTTTGTTCTCCTCTTTCCTCCTCCGTTTTCTAAGGATACCCCCCACCAGGTTACCTCGGGCGTACGCGGCCCTCCCCCCCCCCATACTGATCCACCCCCCCCCACGAATGCCTTGTAACTGTTCACACAGTTTACTGGGTGCATTTTGGTTTTTGCCCGTTTTTGGAGGGAATTTGTTTCGCGAATTCTTTTAGGGTTCTTTTTCCCCTTCTCTCCTCCCTTGTTCATCGGTCCAGGGTTTTCGCCCCTGGCAGCCCCCAGTTGACGTCCCTTTTCTCTTTTCCCTCAAACTCCCTTTCCACGGCCTGTTCCTTTTGCAATCCGCGTTAAGCTCTCCCCCCCTCCACCTTTTGGCTTTTGTTCCCGATGGGAAATACCCCAGTCCCCCCAATCGGGTTTTTACCAAAAACTTTTTTTGTCCTTTTTTTACCCCTCTTGCGGTGTCCCCATTTTTTTTTTTGAAGCTTCGCCCCCGCACCCCCTTCCTGCTTTTGAATCGTCATTCACGTGTTTGTGCCTCCTAGAGTTTTTCCCTTTCCAAGTGGGTCTCTCTTTCTTCCCCTTTGTGTGTGCTTTTTCAAGTAAGAACTGGGCCCTTTCCCTTTTGTACTTTCCCCCGCAGTCCCCCCTATTCGAATGTAGTTTTGTTCCCTGCAACCCCCTTTTGCGTGCGAGGCGATTTTCGTGTCCCCATGTGGTTCTAACTTGAACTACCCCTTCCCTCCCTCAAAGCTGTTTTTTTTTGCGATGCCTTTTACATATTACATTTTTCCCAAACGGTCTTGGTCCCCTAAGTTTTCCCCAGGCCCCCCCCCCCTTCTTTTTCCCCTAAGGGCGCCTTGAGGTGCGGCTTTCCCCCCTTGGCATACCCGTCTGGGGATTTGTTCCTTTTCCAAATGTCCACCCACGGACCTTTTTTGTTTCAAAACTTTTTGGATTGGACCTTTGCGCAACCCCCGCGGGCAGCGACCGTTGGAGGTCCTTCCCAAGCTTCCAAGCTTACATCACCCCCCCTACCGACAACACTTTTACTTTTTTTTCACTTCGCTCAACCGGTCTACCCCTCCCCCGGCTTTTTTTTCGGGCGCTGCCCAGCCGCACCGTTCGATCTTCTTCCTCTACGGTCTGGGGGAGCGAAAGCTACTTCCACCCTTCACTTCCTTTTGCCCTATGTCACCCTTATTCGCGGCGTGGATGGATCTCCTTTTCGTCGGGAGGTTTCATATCCCCCCCGCCTTGAGGGGGCAGATTTTTTCCCGGCGTTCTTTCCCCTTACCTTTTATTTCGCGTTTAGGTCCTACGGCCCGTCCCGTTCCTTTTCTCAGCCTAAAAATTTTTGGCGGGGCGCTTGTTTATCCCCCCTCCCCTCCCCAACTGGCTTTTTTCCCAGACGTTTTCCCTACCGGCCGGAAAAAAGGAACGTTTTCCAATTTTTCCATCCCCGCCCCTGTCAACCCTTCCCCCCCCCCTAACATGGTCTTGCCCTCATTCAAGCCCCATTCCTATAGCCATGCAGACTTGTTCCCATGCGAGCCTATTTTCCCTTCCCTCGATTAGAGGCGCCCCGTTGTTCCATCCCCCTAAGGCTTCTGTCTCCTCCCTCCTTCCTACGATTTTAAGGTCTAGGTTTGGTTGTTATCTCTGACGGCTTTCCCCCCCTTTTTTTTTATTTTTCGTTAAAAAGTTTTTCTGTCTGTGTATAGGCGTTGACCCTTCTTTTCGGGAATTTGTGCAACGCGCCAACTGTTCCAAACCTGTCCTGCAAGGGTCTTGGCACCAAACCCTGTTTTTTTTGGCTGGGAATTAATCCCCTGACCCCCCTCGCGTGTAAGGGCGGCTGTTGTGCCTCCTTTTAATAACCCCTGGTTGTGGGCTCTCTACCGCCAGAATTTTCAGCTTTTCGCCTTGTCATGTTATGTGGTTGCTTTTCCTCCCCGCAGTGGTATGTTGTTTTCTGGGACTTGGTCACTCACATAAATATGGAGACGGTTGGGCTATTTTCCCTTTGTTTCCGCGAAGGACCCCCCCTGGTTTACGCGCCCTCTTAAGGAATACAGATGATTCTACCACCATGTTCCTTTACCGGGATGGTGCTGGAACCCTGGATTCCCCGGATAATTTGCTTGCGAAACCAAGTTCCCCCCCCGAAGAAAGAAGGGTCACATCCGGGCACAACTCGAGAACTGCGTTTTTACTTTCCCTCCCGCCGGAATTTTTTGAGGGGTCATTTCTTGGTTCAGGCAGTCACTACACTCGTCATTTTTTCATAATTTCCCTTTCATCCTCGGGTTGGTCCATTTTTCACTAACCCCCCTCGAGTGCAGAGCACCTCCCCTTGATCAGCTATTAGGGTTCCCGGCTTATCACCCCCCCTTTTTGTTACCCGACTCACTTGATCCTCCCCTTTCCCTCATGGCCCTCTTCGTTTGCGGACTCCGGAGCCGTGGTTTTTTTTTCCCCGGCGTCCCATCGGCCCTGAACGGTCCAATTGTGTATGGTATAATCTATTAGTGAAAGTTTTTCTTGCATTTTCTGGTTGTTTCTCGTAGGTTCCCGTGTCCCCCTCCCGTCACCCTTAACCTACTTCCTTTGCCTTGTTTCCCAACAAAAAAGTTCCTGGGCTGCAATCTGTTCCGGATTCCCCCACGAATATGCTGGTATGTCCCCCCCTTGGACTCCTTTTTTTTTATCGTTTGCTGAGGTTAGTTTCGCTGTGGACCCACTTAATTTTTGTTCCTTGGTAGCCTTCCTTTTTTGGTAAGTTAATTTCAAATTGAATCCTGCCGTTTCTTTTGCACATTCACCCTCTTTTTTCCCCTTTTTTTCTCCCCCATCCCAACAATCCCTTCACGAACCAGAAGATGTTTTCAATCAGAGACCTTGGATTCCACCCAACAACTATTGTCTTTTACAGTGCATGGAAGTTTATTCCCCGCATCTTCTTAAAACCTCGACTGCGAATTTTCCTCCGTTGGACGTATCCCCCCCCCATTCCAGTGGTTGTTTTCCTCAGAGATACTCCCGAGTGGGGACATAGACAGCATTTTCCCCCTTTTCCCTGACCCGCCAAGGGATATTCGTTTTTTCCTTCCCCCTTTTTTGTGTTTGTTGTCAATCACCCCTCCCCCCCCCCCCCTAATGGTTCATCTTCTGGTTAGTTCTGGGGGATGGGTGAAATTGCTCTTTTCCTCCTACGGTCAGCCCTTTCAATGTTTGACCTCACCCCCCCCCCTCCTCCCTTTGCTGATTTTAAACCCCCAACGGCCGAAATTTCGCCCGCCGGCTAACTTTTTTAATGCTTGACAAAACCAACTATTAGTTCGTCCCGTGCATCAGCTTCCCCTCTTTCTTGGACGGCTACTGTAAGCTTTCCCCCCGTGCTTTGGACAACCCCTTTTTTGGTTCCCCCTACGGTTGTATTTGGATTTCTCCCTACCTCTGACTTCTTCCTGGCACCTTTCCTCTATATGACCTTTTGCAATTTCGGGTCAGTGTTTTCCTTACGCCCTTTTAAACCACCTCTCCAGAACGGGCGGCGGGATGATTTCCCTGTGATGACCGCCCCCCCTTACCATTTTTTTCGTTCACCTTTCCTTTTTGTAAGATCCCTTTTTTTTCCCCTAAAATCGGCGCCCCTCCTCCTTCTGGGAAAACTTTCTCTTTCTACCAATAGGATTTCCAACGGTTTGCTTTCCTCCACTTTCTTTTTGTCACCGCCCCCCCAGCCCAGGTATTGCATCTGGAACGAATACACACCCCAGTCTCCCCCTACCCTTTTCCGTTCTTTCGGAAAGGAACCCCCCTTTTCCTTTTGTTCTTGCTTTTTTTCAATCACGCCGGCCCGACCGGCCCCGGGGCTGGGATGGGCTGGGTTTCTTTTACCTCCTCTGAGCGGCGGCCGGCCTTCCCCCCCCTTTTTTTTTATCCTTCCGGTTTTTTCCCCTTGCTATTTGCATTTTTCCATCCCCCCAAAATTATTTTGGTCCTCCTTTAACAAAGAGACACCTCAAGACCCAACCCCAAACTTCTGGCCCACAGACCCTACACTCGAGGCTTCTCCTTTTCCCTGGGCTTGCTAACCTTTTGTTGTTCCCCCCTACGAATCCCCACAATGTGTTGGTCTTCGTCTCCTCTAATGCGGTGTTTCCCCCCATGGGGCGGTACTCCCCGCCCCCTTCCTTTCTGTTGGGCTGGGACGTTTTTGGCATTTCTTCCCCCTTGGGGTGGCCCTTGAATTTTCATTGCTTGGTCTTCCATGGGGTCCTCGTCTTACCACTCCCGTTGTTCTCACCGCACTTAGTTTTGGCGTGGTGCACTCCCTGTCCATGACGCATCCCCTGGGTTGGCATCGTCTCCTTCTTGACCCCACACTCTCCTTGACCTCTTGGAGTTCCGGGAGACTCCGATTGCTCTTTGGATTTCAGGGTCCCCACCTTCCTCCCGGGCCTTCGATCTGCTTATCGAAGTTCTGGTCTCGTGCTCTGGTACGGGTCTTGTCTGGTCGGCACATTCCATTTACTTGTCTTTTGAAAGTTTTGTTCCTCCTTACCTTCTTTTTTTCGCCAGTCCTTTTGAAAGACCCCGTTGGGAGTTTTCCTACAATCCCAGCTACAATTTTTTACTTCTGACTGCACGGCAAATTCCCTCGGCGAAAGGGACCTCATGCTGGTCAATTTTGCCCCCTCCCCCGACCACTGGTCCCCGTTCCCTAGTGCGGCCGCCTGAGATATCTTGACCCCTCCCCCCGCTACCGACCCATCCGTGTCCCAGTCTTTAGAGTTGCCGAGAAGTTTTTTTTGCCTCTTCTCCCCCACACCCCCAAGTATCGTTCCGCTTCGTCCCCCCTTTTTGGTTTTTGTTCCCGCTTTCAGCGTCATTGTTCCCACGAGCCCGAGTTCGAGCCCCCCTTTGGTTTTTCGATAAACCTCGTCCTTTTACCCGGGCCATGTTCCCCATTTCGATTTGTGAAAGATGTGTACTTTTTTTTACTGATTTTCCCCGTTCTTCACCTTCGTCTTGCCCGTTTTTTCCTTGGGGACTGGACCCCCCCATTGACAACGCCGTAGTTCGAAATATGGGTGTCCCTGATAATGAGTAACCATTTTCCATTTTGTTTGACCCGCTCCCCCCCCCAGTAACCGGGACAATTCCCTTTTTTTTTTGCGTCTACCCCCCCCTCTAGTTATTGTTTCATCGTTGCCACCATCTCGGTCTTTCTTTGTTTCGTTTCCCCCCCAAGTTCGGCCAGCTTCCCCCATTGACAAGGAAACTTCCCCCCAATTTCGGCCAACCCCCTCTTCCCTTGGTAAATAATTTACCCGCATTCTCTTCTAACTTTACTCCGTACTCCATGGCTTTTCTATTTCTCCCCCCCCGGGCCAGAAATCCTCCCTTTATCGTGCTTGACCGGCTCTTTCCACCAAGTTCAATACGGATCTTCGTCCGGTGGTCGGCTCCCCCCCCTCCATCGGGTATGTAACTGCCTTTTCCCCTGGGAAACTTTTTGTTCCCTTCACAGATTCTTGGCCAATTCTCCCACCCCGACCTTTTTTTTTTTTGATTTGGAAATCTGCTGTCCCTCCTTTTTGCCAACCGCCCATTTTTTTTAGATTTTCGTTTTCCCCCCCCCTTTCCAAAACTGGGGCTATGCCCCCCAGTGACCCAGCCTCCCCCATGAAACCCTCTTCAGTTGCTTTTCTCTTTATGGAACCCCCACCCTCCCACTAAACTTTCTTCATCCCAAATCCTCCACACCCCTCCAAGGCCCCATTCCTTTTTCACGTTCTGTGAAAAACGATTTTTGTTTATTTATTGCTCCCCCCCCCTTTGCTGTTTCGGCGGTGCGAATTTTTTTTTTTTCTTAGGCAGTGGTTTCTCTTTTTGTTCTTTTCCTCCCCTTTTTTTCCTTTTTTGTTTTTTTTTGTTGAACTCGTCAGTACATATCCCCCCACCATCCCTACCCCTCTTTGGAGTCCAAGCCTCCCTCCCGTCAAACCCCCCTTTAATCTTGAGCTCTCCTCATCCCCAAAACACTTTTCCTCTTCAGGCCTGGTTGAACTCCCCTTATGGTTCGTCTGCTTGTGTCATTTTGGCCTTTTTTTTTTTTTTGAGCAGTCATTCTTTGTTCGGGTTTTTTTTCCCAGACTAACCCTTCTTCCCAACAGCGGTTCTTTTGCTTGTTGCCTTTTTTCCAGTTGGACCAGCCCCCCTTTTTTTTTTTTTTATCCTTCCCACCCCCCCCCTTTTTACAGAAAAACGCCTTTTGTTTCACGCGCGTTTTTTAGGAAGCGATCCCACCTGTGGACTGGTTTCTTATTTTTTTTTCCTTTCACGTGTCCCCATCTTGGAGTGTACCCCCCCCCCGGCAGTCGGCGTACCCACCCCCCTGATGATGGTGACTGATTTTTGTGAGGCTCTACCGGCCATTTTGCGTCCTGGGGGAAAAGTGTTTGTTCCTTGGACATGTGTCAAATGCACGATTAAAGTGATGAATATTCTTTTTTTTCTTTTAATCACCCCCCTTTGTTTTTCCGACTGGAAAAGATTATCCCCAGGTCTCCTACGCAAGTCATAATGGTAGTTTCATCTGGATTTGTTCCCATTTTTTTTCTGGTAAGCTTAGGGTTCCTTGTCCCCAATGTATACTTTTTCTGGGTAAAGGATTGCCAGGTTTTTTTCCCTTCGAGCTCTTTTTTAGATTGATCAGAAATTATTTAGGGTCTTTATTGTCCCTTTCTTTTGGGTCCTTTCCCCCTGGTTCCCCCACAAAACCACCCTTGGTTCCTAACTGCGTTTCACATTAAGGTTTTCATTGACCTTTCTCCCGCCGTCCAATGATGTCAACCTACCTTTTTAGGTGCTCCTGATGCATGTCCCTTTCCCCCACGGCACGGGCAGGTGTGGTCCCCCCCCCCTTTTTTCCCCCCCTTTTGCGGTGCCCGGAGTGACGAAGCGTGACATGCCACCCCCCATATTTCCCAAAGAAATGGCGACCTTTAATTTTGCATCTCTTGAATTCCCCCCCAATTTTTCTTTAAACTAGCAGTTGGGGCCCTTTGTCGGTCCGCTTTTTTCAGCCGCGTTCTCTCTTTCGTGTTTTTTCCCCGTCTCCCGGATTTGGGTTCTTTTTTTTTTCGTCCTGCGACCTCTTTCCATTTTAACCCTTTTTTCCTCACCCGATGAATTGAACGGGATTTTTGCGAAAAAGGTTTTCAGGTTTTTGATGTGGTTCAGAGATTAATCGGTAATTGGAGCGGCGTTGGATTCGGTTTCCAGGATTGTTCCCAGGCGATTCCCTTCGGTTTATTAGAGACTTCTTCCCCAATGACGAGTTCCCTTCATAAAAAACTTTTTGCTGTCTCCAGTTCCACAAACCTTTTTTCCAAACCCACTGGCTGCCCGCATTCCTTTTTTTTTTGCGCCCAGGCGTCCCCCCTTGCAGGGGATTAGTTTCCTCTTCCAATGCAACGCCTGTCCCCCCCCTTTCCTTTTCTTTGAGACATGCCTCGCCCTTCGCCCATGTTTTTCAAGAGGGCCACAAGAGACCCCCGCCTCCAGTTAGCATCTCGGCAGTTAGTCCCCTTTAGCGTAGGGCCTTGATCCTCTTTGCCCACCCCCCCTTTTTCCCCCCCCTTGATAACCAGAGGTGAGTACTCCCAATCCCCCCCCCCCCCCCCGGCTTGTTCCCAAGGAGGAGTGGGGGTCTCTTTATGATTTTGCGTATGCCAAACCATTCTTCCTTTTCCTGTCTGTTCAATTTGCCTCTTGTATTTTCACCCGGGCCGGCTGTTTTTCCCCAAGTGCACTTTTCACCATCATTTGTCCCATGTTCCCCTTATTTTCCCCGGCTCCAAAGTTTTCCAGCACCTTCTTGGTGGGTTTTTTCTTTAATCCCCCCCATGGAACCACCTGATTTTCATGTATTTTTTGTTTTCCCCCCTCCTCTCTTCCCCCCAACCACAAATGGGGTCTACGCTTCTACGCACTGTCCTCGCGCCCTCTACTTTCCCCTTCGTCTTTTTAATTTTTTTTTGTGTCCTCGAGCCCCCCCCACTCCGAAATTGTTTTTTTTTGGTTGTTATGAGGCTTTTCCCCATATTATTTTATAGGACCCTTCCTCCTTCTCCGATTTTGTTTTTTTTGTTCCCTTTTTCAGGCATTTTTGGCCGCTCCCTTCCGCGTTCTTTATCTCTTTTAAACCAACCAGCCCTCCTTGTTTTCTCTTGACGTCGGCATCTTGTTTTTTTGAGAAGAGCTCCCCCTTTCCCTACCCCATTGGATTTCTAGAATGGTTATTTCTTTACCGGCCAGGATTTTCCCCTGGGCTGGGTCCGTACCCCTACGGGTAACTCCCCCCCCAATAATTCCGTACCCCCCTCCTTTTTGCTGGTCTGAAGTAAACTTCCCCCCCGCGAGGATGATTTTTGAACCTGCGGGCCGCGCTACTTAGGGTTTTTGCCTGGTTCTCTTCTCCAACTCCGTCTGTTTTGTCGCTGCCTCGGTTTGTTGCGACTTGCCGGCTAATTCAATTGCCCGCTTTTTCCGTCCCTCGTTTTTTCCTGGGACCCGTTAGGGTTTTTTAGGGCGTGGACTTCATGACCTGGAAATTGGCTTCTTATCAGGCCTCTTCCGGAAAATGTTCCTCCTTCTTGAGGTTTTGGCCCCTTCACCGATTCCGTTTGCCAAAAAAAGCATCTCATGGCTTTCACTGATGTTCGCGTTTCGCCATAACAGGGGGATTCGATGCACTTTTTCTTTTTTCAGTTGTCCTCCACGTTGTTATGGATTACTAGTTTTCACAGCTTTTTTGCAGTTTAAGTGTGAGTTGCGCGTTTGACTTTTCGGAGTTTATTTGTTTCTCCGTTCCTTTGAGTAGGGTCCCACGGGATGCAGGCCCGATTTAGTTGAAGTGCATCCCCCCACCAAGGGTGCCATCGAAAGTGGAAGATTGGCCCCCCCTTTGAACGTTTTTTGAGAATTCGGTTATGAACGGGGTGCCTCCTTTTGATTGACCGTAGTCGCAGGCCGTTTTTTGAAAAGAGGTGCGAAGGGCCCCACCGTTTCTTCCT
>Ga0179593_1692286_pt1 | contig 15104 bp, 27 predicted proteins | sample CZODoug2_1_08_16_FD_185931 | JGI IMG/M metagenome (GOLD analysis project Ga0179593, IMG submission 185931) | Vadose zone soil fungal communities from Angelo Coast Range Reserve, California, USA - CZODoug2_1_08_16fungal (PacBio error correction) | ecosystem: Environmental > Terrestrial > Soil >... | reverse complement strand
GTGCCCGAGATCTTTTTTTTCCCCTGTTGATCTTTTTCTGGTCCTTCCCCGATATGGTCCCCCCCCTTTTCCCCGGATTTTTTTTTTCAACAGCGTCAACGTCCTCCCGTTTATCATAAAAGTGGCTTCTTTTTTTGAACTACGGACCCCCCTCTTTTTCCTTATTTAAATGTTCCTCGGTTGCTCTTTCCACCTTTCTTTCCTGGCAGGACGTTTTCCCCCTTCCGCAACTCCCCTCCCCCCCCCCCCCTTTCATGAGGTTTTTTAAAAAGCCCTCGAGCTTTCTTCCAGGCTTTCCCCTTCTGGACCCCCCCCTATATTCCTGACTTTTTTTTTTCCCATTCGGCCCCCCTCCCCTTTGGCCGGGTTGTTTTTGCTTCCGTTTGGCGTTCCCGGTGCGACAGGTCCCTTTTTTTTTCCACAAAGCAGTTTCCTGAGTTTCCTGCACCACGTCTTTTTTCCCCCCCTGGCGTTTTTCTCTTTTTCCAACCCAGTTTCCTTTCCCAGAAAACGGCAGGTTTACGAATACCTCACCTTTTTCGCCCCACTGGTAGCGATTTCCCCTGTGACCTACCTTTTTTTTATTCAACTTCCCCCCTTTTGATCTGCGTGAAGTTTCCCTTCATTCTGCAGCCAACACCTTCACGTTACCTTTTTTACCGTTGCCCCTTTTTTTTCCAAGTTTTTTTTTCTCGCCTCGGCCCTGCTCTTCCTCATTTCAAAACTGCGTCAAGAAGAATGTTATCGAATCTTTGTCCCCCCCTGCCCGTTCGTTCCGGTGGTTTCCCTAAGTTTTTTCTCACTCCCCTGTATCAATCCCTTTCGTCAGGGACCCTTCCCGGTGCTCCTCCTTTGTACCGGGTGATTTATTGTTCCCCCTTTTTGAAATTCTGGCTGCTCCATCATTCCCGCTGGCCCTCCCCCTGCGTGTTTTAAGGCCTTCTTTTCTTTGGGCGTTTTTCCCCTTTGGACGCTCGGTTTTTTACGCTTGCGGTCGGCCTTTTCTCTCCGACGCACCTTTTTCCCCCATAAAACTTCCCTGTAGCGATGCTGCCTTTTCCCCCTGCCCCGGCAGTTTTTTTTTTTCCGTGGTGGCCGGCGTTTTCCCTTTTCTGCTGATATGCTTTTTCTTTTTTTCGTGACGATGTTTCTCTTTGGCGGTTTTTACCTTTTTTTTTTACCGAGGCCGTCAGTTTTTTTCTCAGCTTTTTTTAGCCTTATTGTCGCGCACGCTGGTTGACGATCTTTGGGCGAACTATATATTGCCTCCCCCTTCACGGTTTGAGACCACTCCGCCATCTCTTCCTCCCTCCCCTCTTCCAGCCCTTTCCTTTGTTCTTTTTTTTTCCAACAAAACTAATATATATGGTCCTTCTTTTTCTTTCAGCTCATCGCGTTTTTTTTTCTTTCAGCCTTCTCTTCTTTTTTTGCAACTATTCTTTTTTCTCCCCCTCTGTTCGGCTTTTTGTTCCTCAATAAAACTTCCCGCGCCCCCCCGACGGGACCCACTTCCTTTTTTAAACTGTCCGACCTCCTTTTTTCCCCCCTTTTCCGATTCCCTTCCCCCTTTCCAGGTCCTCCCTCTATTCGTGAGAACCCAATTCTTTCTCACGGGTCAGAGGAAAACATGGCCCACCCCTTCCCCCCCCCCTCAACCTCGTTTGCGTCCTTTTTTCTTCCCACTGATCCTCTTTGGGACAAACAAACCCCTCGACCCTGGACGAACTCTTTCCCATGGGGCGCTTTTTTTTGCATGGCCACGTTTTTCGTGCATGGTTTTCCCGGCGTTTTTTTTTTCTTCCCTCCCAGCCCGAAATTTTTGGTTTTTTTTTTTCCGGCGCCCCCCTTTTTAAACTTTTCTTGGCAGGTCAGTTTGCACCCTTTTTCTGCACCTTCTTTTTCAGACCTTTTTCCTGCCTTCCATCAAGGCCATCGGCGGTCGGCGCAATTCCTTTTCCCAGCAGAAGATTTTTACACCCCCCTCCCTGCTGTTTACCTTTTTCTGGCCTTCCCTACGGCGCCCATCTCCCTTTTTTGCTGACGACGCTGTATTGGGTCTCTTTCTTTCCCCTTCTGCCCTCCCCCTACCCCCGACCCCCTTTAACTCTTTCTCCCCCCTTCCCGGTTTTGACTTTTCCCTCCTCTCAATTCCCCTTTTTGCCTCCCCTAACGGTGAAATTTTTTTTTGGCAGCCGCGCAAATAACCCCTTTTCTCCTTTGCTCCCTGGGGGTGGTTCCTAACAGTCAAAACTTTGTTTTTTTTTCTCCCATTCCTTTGCCCCTCTACTTTTTTTTCACGACAGCAGTTTTACGGGGATAGAGTCAGGACACAAGCCCCCCCTCCCCACGATTTTTCATCTTTGACAAGGGTGCGAGTCGGTAGAGTTTTCTCCTTGTTCAAGTTTTCCCCCCGCCTCTTTTTTTCCCCCGATGGTTCGTCCCTTCCCTTGTCCTGGCTTTTGATGATCTTACATCTAGTGTATTTCCCCCCTACGGGTAGATCAAATCTCCCTGCCTATCGTTTTTTTTTTGGGCACCCTTTTCCCTGCGTCTTTCTTCCCCCCCCTCTTTCCGGGGGCGTTCTTTCATGTGTCCTTTGGTGGCAAACCTCCCCCACAGCATTCTGGTGATCAGCTCTTTTTTAGGTTTTTTTTTTTGTGCCCCTCTCCCCTGTTGATTTAGGGCATTTTCTTTTTTTCGCCCGTGGTTTCGGCGCTTGCCATTGGTTGAGGGCATGCTGCACGATGGTTTTCCGCTTCCCCCCCCCCCGGGGGTTTAATTTTCCCCCGTGATTTTCTTTCCTTTATTTTCCCCTTTTTTTTTGGCCTTGCCACGATAGCTTCTTTTTTGGCCCACATATTCACTTTTTTGGCAGTTTTCCCCCCAATCCCCCTTTACTGCCCCCCCTTTCCCCCCCTCTCCCTTTTGAGGGTTTTCTTTTTTAACCCCCCCCCCAAAATGGAAGGGACAAAGCCCCCCCAAACTGTCTTGCGCTTTTTTTTTTTTTCTTCGAAGCCTGGCTGCGTTTGCTCTCCTCTTGGTTCGGTTCTTGTTTTCAACCTCCCTTTCCCAAAAGCCTGCCAGGGAAGTAGTGCCCTCGAGCTCTTAAGACGTCCATCGATCCCCCCCCCTTCCCCGGGCTTTTTTTTTTTTCCGTCCGCCCCCCCCCCCCCGCTGACGTTTGAATGACTAATCCAGCTTTTCAACTTTTTGGATCGCGAGTGTGGTAATTTTCTTCATAGGCTGTTTTCCCTCCAATTGGATTTTTTTCCCCCCGTAACACTCTTGCCAATTTTACTGGCCCCCCCTTGCTCGAGCCCCCCAATTCCCACTTTGGCGAGTTTTCCCAATCATCACCTTGCATCGCTGGACCTACAGGCCCCCTCCCAACTACGTTTCGCCCCCAGTTCCCAATCCCCCCCCCCGACGAAGACCTGGCCTCCCCCGGAGGACGTAGTCTGATTGCCCACGAAGCCATACGGGACCGTTTTTTTCTCCCTTTTTTTCCCTGCAATCTTTACAAGACGCGGACTCCCTCCTTTTTGTTTTTCTTTTTTTTTTTTTGCCCCCCCGAAGACGTGGAACTTTATCGCTATCTTTTCAGACTCCTCTGTTGTGGTTGTTTTTTTTTTTGTTTCTTTTTTTGTCAACTACGCCCCCCTTTTTCCATCGTCTTTTTTTTCTTGGAAACGCTTTGCTTTAAGAGAGATGCAGTGACCTTTCTTTTCCGTTTTTTCTTGACCCCCCTTCCGCTTGCCCCTTTTTCTGGTCGCCCTTTCCTGGGGCGACGATTTTCATTTTTTGAAGTTTTTTGGACCTTCCCCCTGCCGTCCTTTCTTCCTCACCCTTAACTTTTTCCTTGTCAAAAGCTTTGGGGATCAGTCTTTTCTTGGGAACTTCCCCTTATCTTTTCCTCTTGACCTTGACTCCTGTTAGTGCGGTAAAATCTCTTCACTGTAGACTCCGGATTTCGTCGGCTTTTTTTTCAAGGCGGGTTTCCCCCCAAACCTTCCCCTGAGAGTTTGATGTGGCAGTGGCGCACGGGTTTCTTTGATTTGCGAGACTTCCTTTGAATTTGCTTTCCAGAAATTCCGTTCAATTGGCAATTTACCCCTGGTGTTCGGTCCCCCTAACGACATTTTCTTTCGTCCAATCTCCAAGGGAGTGCCGCGCCCGGTCCAGTTTTTTTTTTTCCCTCCGGGAATTGGTTTCTTTCGAGTGTTGTGTTTTTTCCCCTCTTTTTAACAACCTTTTTTTTTCTGTTTTTTTTTTCTGGTCAGTCTTTTTTGAACTTTTTTTCAATGAACCTTTTTTTTTTTTTTTTTCCGGATTTGGTGTTTCCCCCCCTTCAGCCGTGGAGTCAGTTTTTTGAAAAGCTTATAACTTGTTTGTTTTTTTCCGGGACTTTTCCTCGGAAGAATGTTTTACGAGTTCCCACTTGTCCTACCTTGCTCCCCTCGAACTTTTTTTTCCCCGCTCCCCGCTTCTTTTCCCGCGTGGTTTTCCCCCATTCCGTTCTTCCGCACACCCATCCTTTTCTTTGCTTTCCCCCCCCCCCCCCACCCCCCTTTTCCCTTTTAGTCGACGACGGGGTTATAAGAGCTTCAGTTTTTTTCACTGGACCCTTTTTCCCTGGCCCCGAACCCCCCCTCTTTGGGGACCCTTTTTTCTTGAAACTGAACGATTTCCGCGGGGTCAAGGTACTTATTGTTTTCTTTTCCTTTTTCTATTTTTTTTTCTTTCCTCTTCTCCCCCCGTCCCGTTTTGAGACCGACTAAACAGCTTCTTTTATTAGGCCCTTTTTTATGATCCACTTTCCTCGTCGTTCCCCGTTCTCTGGGCTTCTCCCTGGACAGATCTTTAGCGGGTTTCGTGGATCGCCTTCCCTTTCCTGGACCGATTTTTGAGAATCCGTTTCCCTGTCGGAAGTTCTATTCTTTCCCCCCCCTTGTTGACATTGTAATTCTCCCCCACGACATTTGGTTCTTTTTCTTCCTGGCCCCCCTTCACCCAACTTTGGTTTTTTTTTTCTGGCTGCTTTCCCATGTTCTGCAAAACCCGGTTTTTGTTGATTTTGTCCCTGGACCTCTCCCAAAGGCCTTTTTTGGTTCCCATAGTCGGGGCCCCTCCCTTTTTTTTCTACCATCTTTCTTCAATTTCGGGCTGGAGACGTTCCTGTTTTTTGATTGTCTCCCGTATTTCCCCTGCTTGCGTTTTTTTTCTCCTTTTCCATTCTGCTGAAAACGGCCCCGCTGGATGGGAGCTCTTTTTTCTTTCGATTTTTCCCCCCCCCATCTTCCTATCAACAAGATCCGTCTCCAACCTGCCAGGGTCGATTTGCGCTTTCAGGACCCCTTTGTTGAGCTTCCTCCCACCTGCAGACCCCCCTGGCCGAAAGCTCGTGCTTTTTGGAACCACCTTGGCAGCTTTATGTTTTGGTTCTCTTCTTTTTTTCAGTTCTTCGTCTTTTTGGGGGCTTTTTTTTCAGGGTGATTAAGTTCTTTTTATCCCCTCCCCCTTCCAGCTTAGGCAGCGAATTGCTTTTTATTTAGGAACATTTTTTCCTTGAAGTGATTCTTTGATTTCGTTTTCCTCCTACAGTAGAGTTTCGGCCTTCTTCTTTTCCTTCCTGATGCAGTGAATTTTTTTGGGTTCCTTGGGGTTCACGCTTTGGTTATTTTTTTCTCCTTTTTCCAGTGGTCGGATGCTCTAGTTTTATTTTGGACTCCAGACCCCCCCTTCTTGACCTCCCCTTGAGATTTTTTTTTTTTCGTCCCCTCCATGATTTTTCCCTCCTGAAAAACCCCTTTTTTCTCTCTTTTTAAGGTGCGCCGACCCCAGTTTGCAGGAAGGAACAGATGATTTTGGATTTCCAGTTCTTTTCTTCACACCGCTGCTTTTGACCGAGCTGTCGTTTAGAGGATTTTTCTTCTGGCCTTGGTCTCTCTCCCTTCAGGCATTTTTTGTGTGTTATTTTACTATCTTTAGACCTCCAGCTTGTTCTCTCCCTTTTCCACAGAACTTTGCATTGTTTTTGAGAGGGCATCCCTCTTCGGCGGGTCTTCCCACGAAACCCCCTTCCTGCGATTCCACTCCTTTTCTTAGGGCAACGACGATTGTGGCACCCCTTCAAGCGTTTATCCTACCTCCTCCTTTTTTCCTTCCCATGTCGAGCTTTTTTCTAGATATAATTGCAATGCCAGATGCCAGGTGATTGTTGTGGGACTTCTGGGCCCCTGATTGTCCCCTCCTCCCCCTTCCCTGCCACCCTCTCGTTCCTCCGTTGGATTGTCTGAACCTGCGATGTTAAGCGCTTTTCCCTGATTTCCCTCCCCGGTTGATCTCTCCCCTTTTTCTTTGATGAGTTTTCTTTTCCTATTCCCTCGAAGATAATCCTCCGTCCCCCCCTGTCACGGCTTCCGCGTTTTTTCACGCATTCCTTTTGTTCCATTCGGTGCCAAACGTGATTTTCCCCCGTCCCCGTCCCCTTCCGTCGGCACGCTTCCAGGATTACCGTTTTTTGAGGGCAACCAACGTCTTGCCCAGTGTTTTTCTCCCTTTTGTTCTTTTCGCCCGCCTTCTTTTTATGGTAAAAGCACTTTGCGGATAACTTGAATTTTTTTGGCTTGGCTGTCCTTCCTTCCACGGTTCGTTCCTTTTTTGTTCTTTGCTTTTGACGGGTCTTGATTTTTCCAGGTCGTTGAATGCTTTTGTTTTTTTTTTTTTTTTCTTTCCTCTTTCTTTACTTACTGCCCCCCCTTTTTTGTCCGACCTTTTTTGAATCAGGTTACTTGCACTCCCCTTTGAGATTCCCGCCCCGTTTTTCTTGATTGCAAGGGCCTTCTTTTTTTTGATAGGCCTGTTTGTTTACTGGTTTTTTTCCCTTGAATTCCCCCCCCAGCCCTTCAGCGGCCTGTCCACCCCCCGGTTTCTTTTCCGGGCGAATGAAAATTTTTTTTCCCGAATACGATATTCCCTTGGGTTTTTTTTTTTTCGCTTTTTTTTTCCCTCATCGCCCTTCTCGACCCTTTTTAATAAAAACTTCAGGTCTTTGCGGGGTTGATGCAGGGGCCTTCCTCTGCTTCAGGCCCTTGTACCAGGTTTCCTTCATTCTTTTTTCCCTTGCTGTGGTTTTTTTTTTTTTTTTTTTTTAAGAAGCTCTTTTGAGTATTAGTTCGCCCTATCTCTCTATGACTTTTCTTTTGTGACGTGTTCCCCCTTTTTTCGGGGCCCCCCCCCCTTAGACCTTGTAAAGGTTTCCCCCCACGCTGGATCAAGGCACTTGATGTTCGTTGGTGAAGATATCGTTTTTCCCCCCTTTTTTTTGATCGTCCTCTCCCCCCCACATTTCCGTGTCTCCTCTTTTCCCGGTCTGCCTGCCGTCTCCTTTAATCGTCACGTTCTACGCTTTCGTGTGTCTCTGCCCAACAGCGTCCCCCCCCTCTACCCTCTTCTCCTCACGGGACCCCAGATCTTCTTCCCCTCCTTTTCTTTTTGAAAACATCACTGTCTTTTTTTTTCAGGTCAACGGCATGTCCCTTCCCTTTGGCTGAAGCATCCTCCACCCCTCTTTTTCTTTTTTTCAATCCCCCCTTTTTGCGTTCGCCTTTTTTCTTTCTTTTTTTTTTTTGAAGATTGTCCTGCTGCACTCTTCAATTGTTCCCTGCAACCTTTTTTTTCCCTGCCTCTCCATTTGCGCCCGCCCTTTTCCTTTTTCCGTGTGCCCCCCCCCCTTTCTTTTGTTCTGCAATGTTCTTCCTTTCCCCACAGGGACGCAAACCACGCAGGCTTTTTTTCCCTACGGCGTTTCCGACTTCCCAACGTCTGTCTTTTTGACACCTCCCCCCCCTCGGAAACCACGTTGTAAATTGGTTTTGGCCGTTTACGTTTTCCCCGACCCTTTCCAAATTTTCGTCCCGTCTTCTGGTCACTTCCCTTCCCCCCCCCGTGCTTCTCTTTTTGACGTGGCATATTCGGACGGCCATCACCTGACCACTCTCCCCTTTCTCTTTTACTTTTGAATTTGCGGGTTCCCCCCTTGAACGCTTTCGACCCCCCCACAGTTCCTCAGAGACTTTGCTTTTCGCAAAGCCTTCCCCCTCTTTTGGAACTTGTTTTTTTTGGGAGATCCATAATCCCATTTTGTCTCCCTCCTCGTCCTGGGTTTTTCTCGCTTTCCCCCTTCTGACCGTTTCTTGGATGATACGGTCCCTTGGAAGCTGGAGACTCTTCTCCCACGCTCCTTTTGATTCTCTTCACGTTCTCTCTTTCCCATCCCCGTCATTTTTTGACCTTGCTGCTTTCCCCCTCCGGGCATCCGGGTAAGACGCTACCTTTCCCCCTCGAGAAAATCCCCCCCTTTTCCCCCAAGTTTTTTTTATTCCTTCTCAGTCTTCCGCCCTTTCTTGTTTGGCTTCTCCCTTTTCTTTGTGCTGCTCTTTTCCTGCATCGATTTAGTGGGCCGATGTCTTCGGGCTTCGGGCGGTCCTTTCCCTGTTTTTTAGCCTTTTTCCTCTCTCTTCTTTTTCTTCCGCGCACTTTTTGCTTTTTCACTATCTCTTTCTGCACTTTTCCCCACAGTTGCACGGATATGCTTATGAATTCTTGTTCACGGCAAAGTTCAGCCTTCCCCGGCTCCTTTTTTGATATGTCTTTCCCTCACAAACTCTTCTTCTTTTCCCCTTTTGTCTGCGTGTGTCGGATAAGGGTGAATCGGCCGTGGCTTTCAGGCATTAGGTCGTTTTTCTTTCTCCGGGCTTTTCGTCTTTCCGCCAAACTTCTTCCGTTCCCTCTTTCCCCCCGGATAGAGTGATCTTACCCGGCCAATGAACTCTTGGATAGTTTCCATTCCCCTTTCCCGTTACTCCCCCAATATGGCCTTTCTTTCGCAACCCCCCCTTTCCGGTTCATCTTCTGGACCATAGTAAAAACAAATACGGACATGCAGTCTTTTTTTCATTCTTTATCCCCCCCCCCCCCCTCCCCCCCCCCCCCACGCGCTCCTTTCTTTTTCCCACGAAATCAAAAATGCGCGAGAAGCTTCTTCTCCAGGGTTTCATAGTCCATTTTTTTTTTTTGCCGGTCTGCCTTCTCCATGTTTTCTTCCATTTTTTTTTTTTTCCCGAATTAGACCTTCAGGGGGCCGGAAGGGCCTCTCAAATTCTTTTTGCCCCTCCTCAGTTCCCTTGCCCTCCTTGTTGGGCGTCTTTTTCCAGGAAGGGTTTCAGGGGCCGACCATTTTCTTTCGGCTTCCTCTTTCCTCACGACCCTTTTTTCACTTTCCCCCCTTTTTTCCAATGCTGACGGTGACCCCCCTTGTTTCGGGAAAAAGCTTATCCTTTTTCCCCACTTATTGCTACCACCTCCCTGTTCCTTACTCCTACCCCTCTTCGCGACTCCCTTTTGGCTTTCCCCCTCGGTGACATCAGTCCCGGCTCTCCAATACCAGATGCCTTGGCCTGGGCGCCCCTTTTCCAACCCCTTTTTTTTTTTTTCTTCAACCATTTCCTTTGTTTCTCTCTCCTTTTTTTGCGATTCGACGAAGGGACGGGATTTCTCGGTGAGCCTTGCACCCTCCAACTCCACGCGCTCCCCCCCGGGGTCCTGCTTTGCGTGGAAGCCCCCCCCTTTTGTAAAGTGAGAACTTTGACAAGTGCGAATATTGGTCCTTTCTTCTTCAATCTTGTTTTCTCCCCTCCCTGTCTCGTGTCTCCCCCAAAAACCTGGGTAGATTCCTTTCAATCGTTCATGGAAATGAAGTTCCCTGTGAAGCGTTCAACCCCCCCCTTCCCCTTCCTCCCCGCTCCCCTTTCTCTTTTTTTCCTTTGTGCCTTTTTTTTTTGGCAAAAACCGCCCCAAGATTCTGGTGATCCCCGCCCCCCCGGAAGGTGTTCGGGTTTTTTTTTTGAACGTTAGGCATTCTTTCCTGCGGTTTCCTTTTTTTTCGGCTCTTGCCCCTTTATTACGGGCATGCTCTCTTCGATTTTCCCCGGTTGACCAATGTTCTTTTTGCAGCTCGGATTTTTTGCAAATGTTTTCTCCTCATCGGTGCCCACCCCTTTCTTTTTTCCATGGCCGCCAGCTTCAGCCTAATTCAGGCTTTGAGTACCGTTCCCTTGAGACCCTCCCCCCCACAACCCTCCCCCTCGTAACATTTTTTCCCATCGGGCGGACCCTTTTTTTTGGCCCCCTCCTCCCCTTTTGTTCTCGAGTTTGGCTTGCCCCTTGGCATTTTATTTTTCCGCTCCCCCGGCGTGCGTTTTTCAACCTGCGGCCCTTTCCCCAGCCGTCGCCGCCTTGCTCAACCATCCTTTTCCAAACCACCCACCACAAACCGACAATCATTCCACGGGAAGTCCCCCCCAGAATTTCCCCTTTCCCCTTTTCTTCCCTGTGTCTCTTGAAAGGCTGTGAAGAGATGGACCTTTAGGCCCATGACTATTTCACCCCAACTAGTTCCCCCCCTCGATTTTTCCCCTTTCTCGATTTTTTCCTTAAAGATGTGGGACCCTCCCCCCTTTGGCGAGTGTCCCCTTTCATCCTTCTCGTTTCCCCTTACCCACCCCCTTGCTGGGCAAAAAACAGGATGTGCCCAGAAGCTGTTCCCGACGTTCCCTTTTTTGACTTCCAATTCGTTCTTTTATGACCCCTCCTTCCGGCATGCTCGCTTTTCCTTTCCCAAACGTTCAACTCCGCTGCCCAGAAATTTTCTGCGTGTGTACCGCCCCTTTCCCTAATCCTTTCCCTTTTTTTTGCGGTTTGAGATTTGTTTTTTTTCGGGGGCTGGTAAAAACCCCTTCCAAAATTCGGCCCTCCTTCTTCTTGCCTTCTCCCGTGGTCCTTTTTCCCCGTTGTCTTCCTTGGCCTGACAGAGGCCTAATTAGCCTCTTCTGCTTTTTTGAAATCTGGGAGGCCCCTTGAAGGGCAGGACTTTTTTTGTTGGAGGTCCCCTTTAGATGCCCCCCTTTGATGTTCTCCCTCCTCCAATGTTCTTTTGTAACCCCCTTTTTCTTATAGAGTCGGGCTCCTTCTTGTTTTTTTTTCCCAGGTCTTTTTCCGTCCGACTTTCTTTGTCTTGCTCTTCTTCTTTTCCTTGTTTCACTCCCGTGCATCCTTCCTGCGTGATATTGCCATTTGAAAGTAAGGCTTTTTTTCTTGCGGGCCTTTTTTTTGATGGTTTTGGCCTCCTACTTTTTTTAATGGGCCTGCCCTGAGGTTTCATTGCTAAGGACCTGTTCTTTGTCTTTCCCATGACCCCCCCTCCTCCCCCCCGATTTCCAACGGAGAAAACCGGCCGCGGCTTCTCTCTCCCCCTTTGGGTTTCTTCTTCTTCCATTTGTTTGTTTCCGGCCAAGGAGAAAGGTTCTGCTGTTGTTTCTCTTCTTGGCAAGTCTGTTGGAAGACTTTTTGCGGGGCCCCATGCACCCCCTTTGATGTTTTCCCCTGCTTTTGGGTGCAGGTTTCCCCCCCCCTTGCCGATTTTCCTTGGTTGGTTATTGGTTTTTTTTAGATAGACATCGGCACGCCAATGCGCTCAAGCTTTTCTCCCATTCCCCCCGCTCCCCCCCCGCGCTCCTGTCAAACGCTTTTTTTTCAAGGGGGACCTTTTGGCCCCGCCGCCATCCTTTTCTGTAAAAGTTTTTTTTTTCTTCCATTAACTTCCCTTTTTTGTGCGGTTTGCAACACCCCATGCACATAGATCTTATTTTTTCCCCCTTGGACTATTCTTCATTTCCCGTGACCTACCCAAAAAGATGACGGTTTTTCCATGCCCCCTTCGTAGATTGCCCCATGGAAGATTATTCCCCCAGGAATCGAACTTTCCTGTTGTCCATTATAGTAGTCTATCTCTTCCGAGAAAGACGGTCCCCTTTGATAGGAGGATGGGTCATCTTTTTTTTTTAACTTGCCTAGCTTCCCGTAGACCTTCTCCCCTTGGAAAAGATCTTTTGTTTCGCGGATCCTTCTGTAATTTTCCTTTTCCCTCAGCAGGGTTACGCACAGAGATCTCTTTTTCCCCCTGCCCGGAGTTTTCCTTTTCTTCTCCCTGGTCCCCTGTAAGGCGGACAGCGTTCTTTTTTTCCTTTCCCCTTGTGTCAGCCCTTTCCCCCCCTCCAAAGCAGCTGGGTATTTTTTGGCGGTGCGTGTCTCCTTTTTTTTCTTTTTCCCGGTTTTTCTGGTTTTTCCTTTTCTTTTTGTTTTTTTCTGGGACGTCGTGCCCCTTGCCGTAGGAAAAGCACAGTTTCGGGTGGGGGGGTATCTGGGCCCTTTTTTCAGCCCCCTATGTTCTTTTTTTCCTTTTCGCTGTTGCTTTTTTCCATTTTCGGTTGAGCCGACTCGGTCATTTTTTCCTGGTCGAATTTTTCCGTCAAAGGTCGGTCTGTCCTGATGAACGGTTTTCTGTTCTTTTTGGCATAAGGCTTTGTCTTTTTCCTTATACTTCCCCCCCCTGTTCCATTCCTTCTCCTTGGAACCCCGGGAACGGAACAACCTTCCTTTTTCAGCATCCTTACCCCCACTTAATGTCTGACTTGTTCCCCGGAAAGCCCTCCTGACCAGGGATTTCGCTTCTTGGCTTTTGATAGTTTTTTCTTTCCCCCTTCTTCCCGGAGTTTGTGATTGGGATTGAGGCTCAGTGTTTTTCCGACGCCTGGTGGAAGGAGGTTTTTTTATAAGGCTCTTTGACCCTTCTTCTCCCCTTTTTGCTCCCCCCCCTGGATTCTTCGATCTGAAGGAAGACTTGCCGTGAATCTTTTGTTTCCCTGGTACGGTTTTTTTCCCTCGATTCTTTTCCCGGGCGGATAACTTTCTCCTTTTTGGGCCGACCATCGACCCCTGCGTTGGCGGTCTTCAAACCCTTTTTGTATTCCTTCCACACGACAGACTTTTTCAAGCAAGGAACAAGTCGATCAACCCAAAGCTTTTTTCCCTTTGCCCCATGGACGTTTTTCTCCCCCCATATGCTACCCCCCTGGAAAGGTCGGCGCGCGTGATTACCCCCCGCTCCCTCCGTTCGAATTTTCCTTTTCTTCCCAAGAGATTTCTTTCCTTCGTAGGCACCAGCGTGCGACAGAAAACGAAAAACAACCTTTTTTTTTTTTTCATTTTTTGTCTGCCCCTTCCTTTTTGAGGACGACTCCCCCCTGTAACCTTTCTCTCCGTGTGGCCTCCCCCCCGTCCCTCTGCAACTCCGGACCCCTCGTCTGCAATTGAAGAGGTTGAAAACTGTCGCACTTCCCCGATTTAGTGCCTTTTGTCCCTTAGTCTTTCTTTCCAGGATCCCCTTCACGTGACCTGGTACAACGGCCAGATTGATTTGTTATAGACTGGTGGAGGTCCCCCGTTTTCGGCCCCCCCCCCCCGTGATTTTCCCCTTCAGCGCCTTCCCCCTCGTTCCATCCTCTTGGGTTTATAGCCCCTACTCCGAGCGGCTCCTCTTTTTTTTCGGTCTTGACTTTAGGAAGGCGTGTTTGCTGATGAGGGTCCCCCCCCCAGATTTTCCCCCAGCCACCCTCATCATCACTCCCCCAGCTTTATCCAATCCCCCCGCCGTCCTTTCCTCCCCCGAATAGGTTGATTTTGAAAAAATGTTGTCTGAAACTTCTTTCCCTTTCCAAGTTTTTCTCAGGGCTTCTCTTTTTGATTTTAGAGGGGCCCAGGATGTTTTTTAGTTCGTTGAATTCTTTCCCCCTCTTCATTCCCCCAAATTCCTTCCGCGCCCCCTTGACGTGACTGTCGGTCTGTTGCGGGCTTCCCCACACTTCAGTCCCTCTTCCCACGGTGCCGTAGGTACTTGACTCCCGTTGTCGTTGAAATTTTTTTTTTCAAAGATTTTTTCTTTGTTTCTTCCCCATTTGATATCGACCTCCAGTTTTATGGGATGTTCTACCGGTTTTTTTTCTCCGCTGTCGCATTCCCTCTCTGATGACACGTAGTTTGCGCACGTCCCGTAATTGATGGGGCTTGGTGATCTGGCCCGGGGCTCACCACTTTCCTCCCACCCCTTAGGCGGGGCTCCTTCCCTCCACTGCAAAGTCTTTTCCATTTTTTTTCGAACCTTTTTTCCTTCCGACTAAATTTTTTTTTTCTTACCTTTCGCTTGATATTGTTGCCCAAAGAATACGGCCCTTCTGAGGAGGTTCAGGATCCTGGGTTGATCCTTTTTTGAGGAAATATGCTGCACCGTCTGCGCAATGCGTTAGGGACCTGTTCCCTTTTGCTTGAAAGGAAGATCTTTTTTTCTTGTTCGCTTTCTCTTCTCCTTTTTTTTTTCCTTTGTGCCCGCTCCGCCTTTAGATGGAGGACCCTCTTCGGAAGGGGAAGGAACGGTCTGAAACAAACCACCGCTGATCATTTTTCTGTTAGGGACCCCCCCTTACCTTTTTTTGAGATCTTCCTCCCACGTGACTTCCACGCTTTTTCCCCCCTTTACGACTTGGCTTCCGATTCTTCCGGAGCTTTTTGTTTTTTAACAGCGTCAACGATCTCGCGTCTTTTTAAAAGGAGATCGCGACCCCTGCGAATTCCCAGAACGGTTTTTTTTTTCTTTTGCTTCCCATGTCTTTCCCTTTCTGTTTGGCTGCCTCCTTTTTCAGCCGGGCATCACCCTCTCTTTTTTTTTAGTTTAACGCACTCGACTTGGCCGATTTCTGCAGGGCCCGAGACCCTCCCCCCCTCTTTTTTTTTTTTCCTTTTTTGAATTTCATTTTCCTCCTCCCCGTCTGGGTGCCCGCGGTCTTTTTTGCTTCCGTTGGCGTTAGGTGCGACCGGTTTTCCAGGCCCTCCCCCAGGCAGGTTTTTTTCTTTTCCCCCTTACCTCACTTTCCCCCCCCTTTTCGCTTTTTTCGTTTGGCGAAACCTGATCCCGGTTCGGAACGCAAAACTTTTTCCTCTAACCTCCTCTTTGCCCCAACTTTTTCGGAACGCCTTTCTCCCCCCACTGCCCCGTTCACGCCCGTCCCGGACCCGGGAATTTTTCTTCTGGGCGTGACCCTTTCAGGCCAGGCCCCTCCTTTGCTTTTTAATTTGTCCGTCCCTTTTGACCATTCCCTCCTTTTTTTTTCACGCCTCCCGGCTCGAAATTCCCCCCCCCCCAACGGAGTACA
>Ga0179593_1520499_pt1 | contig 15104 bp, 17 predicted proteins | sample CZODoug2_1_08_16_FD_185931 | JGI IMG/M metagenome (GOLD analysis project Ga0179593, IMG submission 185931) | Vadose zone soil fungal communities from Angelo Coast Range Reserve, California, USA - CZODoug2_1_08_16fungal (PacBio error correction) | ecosystem: Environmental > Terrestrial > Soil >... | reverse complement strand
GGCCCACCTCTTTTTTTTTTTTCTCCTTTCCCACTCGCATAAAGGGTCTCCCTATCTTCCACGGCAGATACTCCAGTCCTTTTAAAACAATTGAAGACGGCGTCTTCCAAACTCGAAGACCAATCCTTTTCTTCTCTTTTCCGTCATGTTAACCCCGAGCGTCCGCTTCCTTTGCCTTTTCGCGCCGCGTCGCGGGGCCCCGTGCTCGTCGACGCACTCCCTGTGGCCTTCTCCTGTCTCTTGAAGCACGTCCCCCGAGTCGCGGTGTCCCAATTGCGTCGAGGATGATGTTTATCGGGCGGCGAGAAATTGTTTTTTTTTTCCCTTCTGCATGCTCGGCTTGCTCAGGCAATCAAGTCCCCCCCTCCTTACTAAAAAGAACATCCTTCCCCCAGACAACGTAGATTCCTCCTTCCTCCCCCCTCTCAGATTCATCGAGGGTTCCGTTTCCAGGCAGAACATCCCATCCTCCTAATCCCCGTATTTATGGTAGCTCCCGCCCCTTTTTCCCCATTTTCGAACTGGCCCTAGACATGCTCTCTTGTGGACCTGTTGCCTGGTCGTCCTCCTTCCACAAAAACCTTTTGACCTGCGGCCGCGCCCCTGCGGATAACAATTGACCACGGCATTTCCTTTTCCCTTTTCCCTTCTTCCTTCCTCCCAGATGAGTTCTTGAACCCCCACAACTGGGTGCTTTCGGGAATAGGTTCAGTTTATGCGTTTCTTTTTTGTGTGCCCCGCGAAGAACAGGCTCCCTTCCCCCTTTTTCGATAGGCAGAACCCCCCTAGTGTGGAGGAAGATCTCATCTTCCTCCCCTCTGACGGAACTTCGGGACGGTTCCTCACACGCGGGTTTTCGGACGTCTTTCTCTCTGATCTTTTTTTCTACTCATGTCGAGCGTCTGGGATTCTTGTTCGAACTCCACCCCCCCGACGGCAAAGTGTCGGGCGGGCGGACGAGAAGTTTCACCCCCGGTACCCTGTTCCCTCCCTTCACGATCACAAAGCAAGGCCACCTTCTGTCATCATCGTTGTGTTTTTTTCTTTGTGAAATGGTTTATTGGTGCGGGATGTTTCTTCCTTTTCTTTTGTGGATGACGCCCTTCCCGCGGCCTGAAAACACCATTTCAGCCTTCCACGCTTTGGGGTATCAGCATCTCCCCTCATTGCGGAACTAAGATATTCTGCTCTACGAGGATACTGTCCCCCCTTCAATGGAACCTTGTAAGCAGTCTCCAGGATAGAAACCGCCCTTTGCGCCTCGCACTTGAAACCTGATTTTTTTGGAAACGTGTCCAGGTCTTCCACAGGGAAAGGTCCGAGTTGTACTTTAGAAATGCTTTTCTAAACTAAACTTGGAGTTGCGGATTGGAGCGATAAGATGATTTTCCTGTATGTTCCGAAATGCTTGTCCTTTTTCTGGCAAGGAAATCGTCCCTGACGCCGGCAGATAGGAGGATGATTTTTTTTTCGGCAGGAGCGTTTATTTTCTTCTCTCCTTTTTCTTAATAAAACAGCCGGAAGCGACTCGCTTTTTTGCAAAAATTTGAGGGCTTCTTTCCCCCCCATGGGTCAATCACGAAGACTCTTCCTTCTTCAGTGGGGATCTGTTCTTCTTTGCATCATCGAATATATAATTTTCCTTCCTCCTTTCCTTTTTTTTTCTTTCCCTGTCAGAGCCTGACCCCAAAACGTTTTCCCCGCGGGTCGTTCAGACCCGCCCTCTCCCCATGTTAAGCCTCCTTCCCTTTGCCGGGGGGTTCACCGCACCTTCGCGTGATGATTCCCCTCCGAATCAAACCGACTTCCTACTTCCCTCCCCCGGAACTAAGCACACCTTCCCTTGAGAAAAGAGAGAAGTCGATGTTTCGGTAAGAATGGGAGTTCAAACAGCCTGCCCAGCTGATACGCTTACGAAGGTCGCCAAAGGCAAAGTTCTATTTCCTCTTTTTTACTGATTCACCATCGAGACCACCCCTTTCCCCTGTTCCAAGTGTCAAATCCCTTGCTATCCCCTTTTCCATTTTCGCGTTTCTCATGGCGATTTCTTCAATTTAAAGTGCTTCACACCGGCGGCCCTGCTTCTTCCTCCCCTTTTATGTCCGCAAGTCTCTTGGGGTGTGCTCGAGACCCTTTTTCACCAAGGAGAATGCGGGCAACTCGATCGTTCATCCCTTTCCCCCCTTAAACATCCCCTTCCAGACCGCTACAACCAGTTTCCCTCCCCCTACCACACAAAAGATGATGACGTTTCTTTAAGGGGTGGATTGCTTTTTATCGGTTCCTTTTTTCCCCTTCCCTGGGTCTCTATTTCGTCCTCACCCCGCCGACACTTGGCGTCGCAGGGCGTTTCTCTCTCGTTTCCCCCCTTCCCTTCCATCCCCCGAAGACACCGCCGTATTAGAAGATATTCCTTCCCTTTGTGCACAGGAATTGATGAGCCCCACCTTTTCTTTGCATGCGGACTGCACGGCACCCCTTCGTAAAACTGAGTGCCTGGCCGCGGGCATGTAGCTGTTCGTCTTTCCCCCACACCCGTTCTTATTGTTCGGCGCAGAAATCAGGTGAAGCAGAAGCTGATCCCTTTGGTTGGGTCCTCCTTTCCTCTTGTGAGTGCCTGTGCCACGTTCTTTTTTTCCCCCCGACGGTCATGTAGTCATGCTCAATTCTTTTTCGCTGTCCGCATCGTCTGCCCTTCTTTGGGGCGACCCCCGGGTACTCTTGAGTTACAGTCCCCCTTTCTTTGCCCGTATTCCGTTCGCCTAACCATCGAGGGTTTTCCTCCCTGGGAGTATCGAGGACTTTTCCCCTCGCGGGAGTTCCTTTTTCCCCCCCTTCCCCACTCGAGGTAAGTTGCCCTAAGTTCGTTTTCCCCCCCGGTGAGTGGTCGATTGTCCTCATTTTTTTTTCTCCCTCGCCGATTCTGCGGTGAGCCATTTCCTCTCTTACAACAAGGAAACATTTTTGATACGGGTGGATCGATCATCATCTCGCCCCCCTTTTTTTCCTTCGAGCTCACCGAGGACCTTCTCCCCCCCTTGAGAACCCGTTGCCAATCCCTTTTCGACGAGCGGGACGCCGTGTCCCCCTGACCCGCTTAGTCATCAACGTGCTAGACGAGGACTCTAAGCAAGAACTTTCCCTTCCTGGTTTTTAGGACGTGGAGCTCTCCTAAGAATTAGGAAGTAGGGCATTCTTCCTGGCGAGGATCTGAGTTGAAGATCTTCTTTATTGCAGAGCTGTTTTACATTATGCGAGACAACACCTCCCCCCTACTCAGTTGTTGTTGTTGATCCTTCCATAAAGTCCCGCACAAGCTAGGAATAACGGGGGTCCTTCTTTCGCTTTCCCGCAGGACAGAAGATTGAAGCGTAACCCTCCCAGGAGGGTTTAAATAAGATCCCTCCGGACCAACGAGTCGTACTCTTTCTTCCCCGTAGGTTCAGAGCAGTATCTTCCCGTAGAGGGATGTCTTTTTTTAGTCGACGCAATAAGGGATTGGTCCATCTCTTCGACGTCGCCCTTTTGTACCGGTGACCAGTGCCTCTCCCCCGGGATGATGATCGAATTCCCCCAACCGGCTCTGTCTTCTCTCTTTTTTTCCCCGGCGGCACTTCTCTAATGGCTCACCGGCATCTTCGAGAATCAGACCCCCCCCTTCGACCAACGAAAGATCTCGTCGACTGTTTTTTTCTACCCTTAACTAGAGGTTTTCTGCGGCGAAAGGCCGCCCCCTTTCGTTGACCGTACTCGATACCTTGTATACGTGAAAAAAATCGAACTTCTTTTCCTTGGGAACTTTCCTCGGTGGTGAAGTTGCTGCCATGTTGATGGCGTACCCTCTCCCCCCATGGCGAAGATGAGGAAAGACGCTCCCCCCCATTGATTGGAAAAATGACCCATGGGTAAGGTGAGGTTTCCCCTGCCCGTGCAATACCAGCCCTTCCCTCTGACGTACACACGGGTTGCTCTTTTTTTCCGTACCCGGGGCCTTTTCTTCGAAGAACATGATCTCCCTTTTGGGACGCGCCGTCCCCGACCTAACCGCTGCCGGCCTCCCCGCACTAAGTGTGGATTCCCCCTTCCACGCCTGTGAAGTGCCTTCCTTTTTTTTTTTTTCCCTCCTTCGACGGTGTTTCGACCATTACTGTGCCCCCCCGGCGAATACGGAGGTGTGTCTCCTTTTTTCTTCTCCTGTTGCGCGAACCCCCTTCTTCCCCCTTTTTTTTTCTCCTGCGAATTCATGCTAGGTACCACCTGTCCAGATCAAAAGCCTCCCCGGCGTCACCGGTAATAATAGTGGGTGGTCTTTTCCTTTCCCTTTTTGGCTGTCTGCCGGGATGTTCCCTCCCCCCTGAGTGGATGAAGAATAGAGGTGCCCTCCCAACAGTAAGAATTTTTTACCCTTCATTCCTCTCAAAAATCCGCGGAAATAAAGCGAGGTTTCCCTGGGGGGAAATGCCCCCCTTTCTCCGGGGAAAGAATAGAAAGCTCGCATTTTCCATAAAGAGTTTCCTCATGCCCACTGAGTGGATGTTTTCCCCTCGGAAGGTAAAGGTGGTAGAGATGGTGCTTTTTCCCTTATTGAAACGCGAAAGTGTCCTTTGGACCTTCTTCCTCCCTCTTCGTGGTCAGTATTTAAGAAAATGATTACCGTTTCTCAGGTGATTCTGCGATGAGTTCCGGGCCCCCCTTTTGTTTTCTTCGGCATTTCGAGGCTTTCCCCGGAAGCCCAGCCTCTAAACCATGTGATTTTTACGACTCACTTGCGGCTGCTGGCTGAAAAATTTTTCTCTTCTACGACCGATGAGGGTAGGAACGACCCTGGATTTTTTCTTTTTTTTCCTCTTCCTTTTTTGTGGACCTGGATAATAGAATCTCTCTTTTCTTTGTGAGAGAGATTTCGATTAGGTCAGAGAAAAACGATCGTCTTCCCCCCCCCCTCTTTTTTTTTCCTACAGAATAGTAGTCTGTCTGAGCAAACATGGGGAAGACCCCCCACCCAGCAAGAAAGACACACCTCCTCCCCGTAGTCACCGCAATGGGGAAGCTCGTCTCCCCCTTGTTTGCTGAGAGCCTTTTTTCCTCAAAAGACCCTCCCTTCTCGTTAGGCCTGACACCGGAAAAACTCCCGTCGAGTGCCGGGTTCCTTCCGCAGGGTCACCAACCAAGAATGACCCTTCCAACCCCCTTTTTCCGTTTCGCCCCGTCCAAGTTAGAGTTCAATCAGTCTTCCTTCCCCTCTTTTCCTTTCCTTTTCCTGGTCGCGATGAGCCCCTCCCCCCCAAGTGTCACCATCAACTCCTCGGCCAACTCGGTCGACCAGCTTTTGTTTCTCTCCTGGCAGATTCTTGTCCTCACCCCTGTCTTTGGCCCCGAGAGGCCCGGTTCCTTTTTTTAGATCTGACCTCGTGTTTTTTTTTTTTGGTGGCGATGCTCTTATCCCCCCCCTTTTTCCTGGTGGCGCGGCACTCGATCGTTCTCCCCGGCGCCGAAACCATCCCGGCAGACCTCTCCCCCCTTTCCACCGGGACCCTCCAAACCACGATGTGGGACCGGTTGAAGCCGGGTCTTTCTTTTTTTTGTGATCGGTTTCCGTTCATTTTCCCCCTTTTTACCCGCTACCAACTTTCAGTCCTCAACCGCCCCGCCCTCCTTCGCCTCGTCGATCCAGACGCGCGACCTGCTTCACCCCTTCCTCCTCTCTCGGCGAAAAAACGCTTGCCCCCCCCTTTCTTTTCCTCAACACCCTCGCGTCGGTCAGCAATGCACGGCCCTTTTCTTTATCTTCAGTCCACATTTTTTTCTGCCGATAGTCCTTTTTCTTGGATGGAGCTGTTCGGCGCTTTCCCCCTGTAGTAGAAGAACCCTGCCCCGAGGTCGCCTTCTTCCCCTCGCACACAGTTTTTTTTTTTTTTGGGTCCTTCCTCGTTGAAAAGTGAACGTCTTCGGTAATGCAGGTAATGTAGTAATTGTCACTTTCTTTCCCTTCCCATTCCGCATTCTCTGGGGTGGGGATCTCCCGGGTACGAAGCAACAGTTTCTTTTCCTTCTCCCCCTCTTTCGGTTCCGTTCCATTTCTTCCACGGACAGTTAGAGGGTTTCTCCGAAGGGGAGGACCTCCCGATTTTCTTGGGAGTTAGGACCTTCGCCTCTTTCTTCTCTCGAGAAGGCGTGTCCCATTCGCCAGATAGGTGCGTTTTCCTTCATGGGTATGGGTAGCCTTTCTTCCCGACATTCTGCCGGGAGAAATTTTTTTTCTCTTCCGAACGGACCGGACAAAAGTGGCTCTCTTTTTGGATGCGATTTCACCCCTCGACCCAACATTGGTTCAACGGCTTTCCTACGTGATAACTCGACTGGACCCCTTTTCTTGCGTGACGCTGCTGACCGACATCCCCTCCCCCCCTCATCACTTCCTCTGAACCATGACGGAGATCTTCCGCTCTTTCCTCGTTTTTTTCGATGAGGGAAAACACAGCTTCTGGCAATTTCCGCTTCCTTCCTTCTTTTTTGAGGATCCGTTTCCTCTCTTCGAGCCCCGTTCTTTCTTTTTCAGCGCTTACACCACCCCCTAGGTTAAAGATATATCTTTTCCTTCCTCCCTCTCCCCCTTGGGTTGTTGTCGCGCTTCACACAGCTCGGCCCTCCCAACGGCAGATAATAGCGGGCATTCTTCCGCTTAAACATTGCAAAGACGGCCTACCTTCTTCTTTTTTCTCCTCCTCTACCTGAAGAACCCAAGAGTAGAAGCCGTCTTAATAGGAGAGAGGCCTTCCCGATCCTCCGTCGGAGGGAGTAGGTCACGTCTTTTCTTTCCCTTTTTTCTCCGCAAATACATTCTTAAAGGGTTTAAAGCTCTTTAGGAGGGAAAGAGAGGGACCCCCAAAATACCCAAAACCCCACCCCAAACCCACAAAAACCACAATACCAAAACAATTGATTTGTAGAGGATGATGCTCTTTATTGAGGAACTCCTCTTTCTGGTTGTGCAACGGCGGCCTTCCCCTTCTTGACATCCCTTTTCGCAGATCGGTCCCCCAGCGACCATCCCCTCTTTTCGCGACTTTTCCCCCCGCCTCCACAAGATTCCCCTCGAGGGTTAAGTTATGCGTCTTCCCTCTTCCCAGCGCACCTACGTTTCTTCTCTCCCTTTTTTCGTAGACAGAAACCTCGACTGTAACACTTTCGAACTGGAACTGAAGTTGCGGAACATCATCGGCCCTTTTTTCCTTTTTTTGTGTCCTCGCCAACCCAAAAGGCGGACGATGCGGCCCCCCCCCTTTTTTCTAACCATTGTCATTGAAGACCTTCCTCCGTGAGGAAAAAAGACGTGCACTTTTCCCTTGAGCACTCTGAGCCCTTTTTTCTCTGGATCATTTCGTTCTTTAGTACATCGGTCGGTAAGGTTTGCTCCTTCCCCCGGTTGTGTCCCTTCCCCTCCCCGCGGCCGGACGCTCTCAGACCGAACACTCAGTGTGTTCCGTGCCGTTTGTTTTTTTTCCTAGCCGGCTTGACGACGTCGACGGTTTTCCCCTTGTGCCCATCGGGTTTTAGCCGTCTAGGCTCCTTTCATAAGTCGCGCGTATGGGAGTCTTTTTCCTCCCCCTCCCATTCACGTCAAAGTGTAGGGGCGGGTGGGACTTTTTTCTAGCGGTCCCATTCCGACGCCACCGGATAACACGCAATCCCCTTCTTTTCATTCCTCGTTTGGGTAGGGTCCCGGTGTAACGTTCCCTGTTTTCGTGGTTTCCGAAGTTTGTCGGCTCTTTTTTTTCCCCCCCGATCCGAGGTGAAGCGCCTGCCCCCCCTTTTTGAAACCGTCTTGGTCTCGCTGCAGAGCCCCACCATTCCCGAGGTAAGATCTACGCATATCTTTTCCTTTTTGTGCCCGGCACCTTCTTTCCCCCTCTTCCCCCCAGGCTCGCCCGGGCGCCGAGTTGGCCCCTCTTTCTTCATTTGGGAAACCGTGGACCCCCTTCCTCAGCGCGGGGGGCCTTCCCCTATGTTCCCTCATGACGTCAACTAGAATTGGCCTTTTTCGCGATAAGCTGCGTGCGTCGTCTTCTTCCCCTCCTTGCTTCAAGGCACTTCTCCCTTGAGCGCTAAAGGCGGCTGAGTCCCTGCGGTTGATTCGGATTGCACTCCCCCTCTCCCTGGAAGCGAAGAGCGGAACCCAGTGCCCCCCCCGGCACCATTGCCTTCTTTGCGGATTACTTCTAGCATATTTTCCCTATGCTGGTAGGAAACTCCCTTCTCTTTGGTTATGACCGACGATTTTGCGGACCTTCTTCTTTTCCTCTACTCAGTTGGTTTTGTTGATCTCTCTTTTCCTTCTTTTCCTTTCGACAAAAACGATCGTCGGTCGTATCTTTTTTCGTTCCGTTCATCTGTCGGGATAGGCTCTCCCCCCCTCAGCAGCAGAAAAATTTTCCCGTCTTCCCTTGTGCCTCTCGTCGTTACGGCGCGTTGATGAGCGTCTTTTTTCTTTCCTTCAAACGACGGCACTTCCCCGGCATCCATCCCTCCCCGGCGCAGCAGTCTTTTTTTTTTTTCGTCATCAGGGCGGAAAGACATCATGACCCCCCCTCTTTTTCCCCAACGGAAAGGAAGTTCTTTTCGATTAAATTTCCTTTTTTTTTCCCTCTATACCACCCTGGAAAGGAGCGCGATCCCCGTCTCCCCCCCTGGGCAAGTGCACGATGGCCCGAAAAGAGAGTCTTTTTTCTTCTGTTCCGCCGGAGGACATTTCCCCCTTCCCTTCGGCGAGAGCTGCGATTCCGCAAGGATGGTGTTTCCTCTGAGACCAAAAAACCGCGTTCCTTCTGACTGGGTGGCAGGCGCCCCCCTAGAGGAAGAAAAGACTTTTCTTTTACAACTTCGGAAAACAGGACCGGCTTCTCCAAAAGGTAAACGGGACCAGGGGAAACGCCCCCCCCCCCCGGTGAAAGCAGGAAATTTTTTTTTTTTCCGGTTCCCTCTCGGACAGGTGGTTTTTTTCTTTCCCTCCTTTTCCCCTTCGTCGTCCTCACCCCGCCCGGACACTTTTCTCTTCCTCTTCCCCGTCGGCCTCCCGTCCGACCTGAGTAACGAATCCCCCTTTATCGGCGAAAACCCGGTCTTTCTGGCAACACGTCCCTCTTGGCATATTTCCCAGCACGGCAAAGGCGTCTCCACAATGATGTCCCTTCCTCTTTCTCCCCTTGCAGCGGGGCATGGAGCTTCCTTTTCCCCCCCCTTTTTTCGCTCTCTGTTGTCGCCGAAGCCCCGAGGTACGCCGATCTTCCCCCCTTTTTGGGGTCTTCCTCTGTTTTCCTTTCTCTTTCTCGTCTCAACGGACCTTCGGTCCTTTCCTTTCTTCCATTGGTATATCCGTCTCTTTTCCCCCCTTCGTCGCAGGGGGATGACACCGGGTACGCCACTCTCTTCTGTTCAATCCCTTTTTTCCTAAAAAGCGGCCCAGTTCTCTTTTCTCCAAAGACGTGATTATCTGCGGACCGTTTTTTTTTATGTTCTCTTCCCGCATAACGGTCTTTACGGATTGAGAAGGTCCGCGAGATAGGGGAGCTTTTTTCCTCATTTCTGGTAGTCGATATCCCTCTTCTAAGGGATGAAGTCGCCATGCCGAAGTGGAACTCAAACAGTGGCGAGACGACCGATCTTCTTTTCCTAGCGATCATCATACTTCCCTCCCCCAGAAATGAGAGACTTTTCTCTCTCGACTTGTGCTCACTCTTCCGTGCAACTAATGGATGAGGAAGAAGGACCTCCCCTTCTTTTCGGCGCTTTAGATCAACGTCCCCTTCCTCCTAGAACCCGGTCCTAAGCGACCCTTCGTGAAGCTAGTTGCGGTTTTTTCTTCTCTTCTTGAAACCACAGAAGAATCTTCTCCCGCGCAATCCGGTTACGCGAGGATCGCAGGTTCAGTATGCCGGAGGCTGGGATTCTTCCTCCCCCCAACCCTAGGTTAACTCTATCTTTTACCTCTCCCCCCTTTTTCCCCGAGGTTTTTTTCTTTCTCTACATTCCACCAGCTCGGCCATACCCACGGCAGATCATAGCGGCCTTTCCCCCCTTTTATTCAGCGGAAACATTGACCCCGTACTTTCTTTCATATCTCCCCCTAGCGACAAAAGCGTCGACTCCGTCATGTTCATAGGAGAGCTTCCCCCTCCCTTTTTATACGACGAGGCCGCGTTCCCTTCGGCTCTGGCTAGTAGGAAGCCCCACGGGTTCCAGTAGAGTGAGAATTCCTTTTTTACCATGCGTAATTGATGGTGGCGTCGCTTCTTTTTCCCCCCAACCCGTTATTGTGAGAAACTTGTTTTCCTCGGCATATCGGAAATTTTTTCTCCCTCCCCCCTCTTCCGCTCGAATAGGACTACCAGACCCTTTTCCCTCTCCCACGCACCGATCCGTAAGGTTGAAAAGACGTTCTTATGGTGACGTTAGAGGAGAAGGCCTCCCCCCTCCCCCCTTCCCCCTTTTCTTCCTATACCTTCCAGTATTTTTTCTGGTCGTCTCCTACGAACTGGTTCCACTTTCGAAATGGAAAGGCGACCCTCTTTAACATCTCCGCCCTGTTGCTGGTTCCCCCCGTTTTCCCCCCCCCACCAGGCGAAGATGGCGGGACAGCTTTCATCTTAGGCTCCAAAGTTTGAGCAATTGAAGACAATGCCTGTGGGAAAAACTCTTTTCCCCCCTCCCCAGATGAGCATCTGCTTTTTTTCCCCAACTGGGTTCCTATCAGATAGTGATAAATAGGGGTCTCCCTTTCTTTTTCTTCTCGAAGAAAAGATCTCCTTTGTGTTCGAACAAAAGATACCTTAAGATCGGAAGAACAAAAACCGACCACTCCTCCTCAGACCCAGGAATGTGAAGTGAAGTGCCTTACGGTCTTCAAATTCCTGTGAAAAAGAGGGTTTTCCCTCTCCTCCTTTCTAAGGTCGCGTTCTGGATGGTAAACAAAAAACGTCTCTTTGTCGGGCGGGGTGAGGAAGAGAATCCCCCTTTCTTTTCTTCCTACTATTCTTACCCGGAAACGATCACCCCGACCTTCGTCACCTTTCAGTTGTTTGGTCGGTCAAGGTGTCTTTTGTAGCGGATGAAGGGATTTCCCGAAGTTGTCTTCCTTCCTACGATCTTTACTGAGACAAAAGGTAAGAATTTCTTCCCCTTTTTCTTTATAGATGAAGAGCCACCCCCTCTTCCCTCGAGGTCACATTATATAAGGGAAGACAGTTTTGAAATGTTCCTTCTTTTCTCCCCCCTCCATACGCCAGGATCGCCACCTTTCTTTTTCTCCTCCCCCGTTCCAAATGAGTGGATTTCTCCACGGGGAAAGAGAGCTTCCTTATGTTTTACCCTTAAGTAGAATGATTTGAACTTTCAGTTCCCGTTTGGAGAGAAGCTGGTAAGGATGTATGTTCCCCTCCCTCTTTCTTCACGGAAAGAGAAGGCTCCTATTTTTTTAAGATCCGCTGGCTTTCTTTGGTGTGTCGTCTTCTTCTTTTTTGGCCTGTGTTCTAGTTTTGGCGGACTTTTTTTTTCCTTTTTCTTTCGGCTGGAACGAGCTTCCTTTTCCTAAGCGATTTCAGGAAAAAGTTCCCCTCCAATTTGCGGCTTTTGAGGCTTAACCCCTTCCCTCTCCGCCTATGTGGTAACGACCGCCTTGATCGAACGACGATCCTTTTTTCCCCCCCTTCCCTAATAGAATCTCTCTCTTTTTTCTTCGGCGGATTCTCTTTCAGCGGTCAGACAAACTCTATCACACTAATAAAGCTTCCCCGACCCGCATCTGCAGTAGGGATCGGACTCTCCCTCCGCCATCATCCCTTAATCAGGAAGTAAAAGCCTGGTTCCGCTAGTAGATTCCTTTTCTCCCTTTTCTCTCTCCCGGTGCAAGACGAATCAACCTTTCTTCAGCCTCCTCCTACTGAAAAAGGATTCCTGGAACAGACAGGTAATCCTTTTTTCCTTCTTCCCCGCAGATGATAGCGCACAACCCTTTTCCCACGGCCACTCGCTCATAAGGGATAGTGACTCACCAAACGGGAAAGGTCTCCCCTTTTTCCACCGGGTGTCAACCTCCCCCCTTTCCCCTATTCCGAGTCTACCAGAGAGTGCGAGCATGGCGATTTATTGTCCGGCTGCCTTCCCCTTTTTCCGCGGGTTCCCCCTTTCGAGCGTGATCGTCCCCTCGCTTGGAGGTAAGAAAGGACTGTCGAGACCACAAAAGTTTTGTTCCCCCATTCTGAAAAGGTGGAAGTCTTCCCCCCTCCACCGCCTTCCGAGAGACACACCTGCCGACAAGATAAAACCCTTTTCCCCCCCTTCCTTTCACCCGACACAAAAGATTGATGACTTTTGGGTTGGTTTCGGTGTGTGTGATAGTTTTCCCCCCTTCTTCTTGGGTACCTCCTTGAAATTAGGAGTACTCCCCCTCGTTCGAATGGGATCTTTCGCTCCCTCTCTCCCTTCCCTGAGTAAACTCTTTCGATTCGTTCCCATCGTGTGAACAAGGAATTGTCGAAGTCGTCAGCTTCATTCTTCCTTCCTTCCCCTGGCGCCCCCCCCCCATGGAGGATCCTTCCTTTTTTTCTTTGGCCAGAGGTTCTCCTTTCCCCTTCTCGGGAACACAAACGTTCTTTTTTTCGATCCAAATGACAGATTGCCCCTTTTTCAACGCACCAAGTTTTTTTTTTTCCCCTATGCACATCTGGGATTCCTTCTTTGTTTCACGTAAAAGGTAATTCCCTCCCAAGTGGTATCCGAATATGATTCCCTTCTCTTTCTTTTCCCTGGTGGCTTTCCTGGCCCCCCCTGCAAGAAAACTCCAAGACAAAATTACCCCCTCCTCCTTTCCCCCCCCTTTCTCTAAAAGTGGGAAAAGTTCTCTTTCCCCCCAAACGGGTTTATAGAGGAAGTCAACGACTTTTTCGCCCATAACGGACCCCCCTATCCCTTTATTCGTGTCAAACCTTAGCATATTTTTTTCTCTTTGGGTCTTACCCAATTGTCTGTTTCTACTGGATGAAGTTTATCCCTCTCATTCCGACTTTTCAAAAAAATTCGATTACGCCGATACCCCCTCGACCTCCCCAAAAGAATGAGCGTCCCTTCTTCCCTTTCTCCTCCTGCTCAATCGAATGGAAACCCCCCCCCTGGATTGAGTAGACGAGTTTCCTTCCTTTCCCGACCATCCCGCGACGCTGCTCGTTCCTTTCTCCGAGGAAAATTTCGTCGTCGACTCTTTCTCTCTTTTTCTCTTTTGATGGAAAAACACAGCCCGCCTTTTCTTCTGCCCCCCTTCCCTGACCCTTCGAGGATATGAAAGTTGTTCTTTCCCCGTTATGCAGAGCTGGTGAGGAATGTTCACCACAAAAATGAGTTAATATATCTCTTTTCCTCCTTTTCTCTCTCTGACCTAGTTCGGTAAGAGAATAAAGTACCGACCCCTTTCTTCTAATATCTGAAACGGAAGATACTAGTCCTTTCCTCCCTTTCCCCTTTCAAGAAGCCGAATTAGGCGTGTGTTCCCTCTTCGTACAACCCTACTCGAGGGAGTTAGATCTCCCGTCGTGCAGCAATGATACTCTTTCCCCTTTCGTTGATGTAGGGAAAGGCGGGAAGGCTTCCCTGTATAAAACTGGTTAAGTAGAGTGTGTACCTAGGTTTCCCTTCCCCTCTTTTTCGAGGATGATGATCGCACCCCTTTCTGAAATTGTTTTAATTTTTTTTCGGCAATGGATTAAACTTCCTTCCCTCCTATCTTCTGCCTAAAAGGACCCCCCCCTTCCCCTTCCCCGCTCTCTCTCTGGACAGACGTCGCAGATACGTCCTGTTTATATCCTTTTTTTTTTTCTTTTTTTTTTTTTTTTATACGGTCTCTTCCGACACCTCTTTCCTACTTAATAAAGTATTTTTATGGTCTTTCGAAATGTCCCCCTTTTCCCCCCCTTCGACCTGGTGGGAAGTTGCTTTCCTTTCTTTTTCTTGTTCGCCCAACCAAACATCCTTCGGAACATCCCCCTTCTTCCTTATACCAATTGAGCAATTACGACCTTCCTTTGATTCCCCTGACGTTAAAGGGACAAGTCCCCAGTTTTTTTTCCACCACTGGGTGCGCTGATAAGCTCTTCTTCATTTCTTCCCCCTTCCCCCCTTTTCGTCGAAGAAAAGAGAGCGACTTTTTTTTTTTCCGAGAACCTCTGCTGAGGTAGGAAGACCCCTCCCCCCTTCCCCTTCTCCTCTCCTCGACGTGAGTGACTTTCTCCCCGACGGTGTTGCGAAGTCCCTTCACGCGGGTTTAGAAGACTCGTCCTCACCCTTCTCCCCTTTCCTCAGGTCGCAGAGTCTGGGACTTCTCGTCCCTTCCGGCCGGAAAATGCGGACGCGAAGTGCACCCTCTCTCCTCCCCCTGTAAGAAGAGGAATTACCCCACCCTCAACCAGAAAGACAACCCTTCACCGTTAATAATATTTTTTTCTTTCCCCCCCCCCCCGTTGTAAAGTTTTTTTTCTCCTTGGTTTCTAAGAAGTTGTACGTCTTGAGATCGAGGTGCCCTGGCTTCCTTTCAGAATTGGTGAAACCGCGGTTGTTTTTTTCCCCCACCCATGGAGGAACATAGCTATTTTCCGCTCTCGGGCAGAAGGTGTTCCCTTCCCTTTTCTTCCCGTTACGAGAGGACAGTGCCTTCCCCTCTTCCCCTTGTTTTGAGTCTCCTACGCAATTGAAATGAGTGGTTTTTTCCTGGGCTCACTGACGAGAAGGTCCCCCCCCCTTTTTTCCCTCTTTCCCTTCCCTTAGCCCTGATTGAACTCGAACCTTCTTTTCCTTTGGTTCGTTAGAGATAACTTCTGTCTGTTCCGCCATGTTCCTTCCTTCACGGAAATAGACTTTCTCCCTCTACGTGGATGAGGGGGGGTTACAGACGTCCCCCTCCTTATTAGGCTTGCCCCCCCTCACTAGAAGGACAACCGGTAAACCTTTTCCCCCTTCTTCCCCGGTCCTGTCTCACCGCCACCGGAGGCACATACTTATGTTTTTCCGCACCTCCGGGGTGATGTCACTCTCCCTTTGTACAGTTGGGGGCTCCCTTTCCC
>Ga0179593_1480541_pt1 | contig 15104 bp, 23 predicted proteins | sample CZODoug2_1_08_16_FD_185931 | JGI IMG/M metagenome (GOLD analysis project Ga0179593, IMG submission 185931) | Vadose zone soil fungal communities from Angelo Coast Range Reserve, California, USA - CZODoug2_1_08_16fungal (PacBio error correction) | ecosystem: Environmental > Terrestrial > Soil >... | reverse complement strand
TTTTTTACTTTTGACCACTTCCTCCCCTCTTTCTTCCTCTGATCTTTTCCCTTCGAGGCGCGCAATGGCAAGTCGAACAGCCTCAAATCAACACAGTTCTCGTGTATTTCTGATTTTCTTCCGGGGGATGGTCCAATTGAGGATTCATACGTCGCCTTGTTTCGACAGTTCCCCTATTCCTTCCTCTCCGCCAATAGGAAGGTAAACGTGAAATTACCTTTTCTCCACTTCGCATTAGCAGGTTCCTATTCTATCTCTTCCAGTGTTTGTTGAGAGATTGACTTTCACCCTTGCCTTCCTTCCTTTTCCTCTCTCAGTTCCTTTTTCTGGTACCTTCTCCCTTTCCCCTTCATTTCTGATGATTCCCCTACTGGCTTTTTCGTTTGACTCTTTGCGTGTCGAGACATTCCTTGTTGCTTCACCCCCCCGCTTCCTCTAATGCAGATTTTGTCTTAATCTCCCTTTGCACCCCTTTGCTCTCTCTCACCCGGGTAGCTTGGATCTTGTCTCAGCCTGTTTCCTTTCCAGAATGATCTTTTCTTTTTTATCTCTTATAGTTACAATAGATCTCACCCCTCGATCCACTCACCCTATCCATTTTCTTCCATTCTTTCTTCTCCCCAGAAGTACTCAACGCCCCCTCCTGACGACCCCCCCGAACGCTTCACTAAATAGCTTCCCCAGTTTTTTCCCCCCTCCCTCCCCCTTAGTCGTCTTTCCAAAAAAGTCCCCGCGAAGTTAAACGAAACGGAGCTTGCCCGGCCATTGCACGGCTCGGTCTTTTTGTTTCCCGCGCTTACCCCTTTTTTGTTTGTTGATTAGAGGCTCTTCCCCTCCATTGTTTTGGGATTAATTTGCTTTTTCCCTCTCTCCCCCCACCAGGGTCGGAGATCGGAACGGTTGGTGCCGTCCGGATTTTGTTTGACTTCATTTTTTGGATTTCCCATGAAATTTTGTTCTTCGGAGGTTCCCTTTGTTATCATGAGTCCCTCCTTTGAACCAAGCGAAGAGTGCCCTGATGCATTCGCCCCTGCCCTTCATAAAATTCTCGGCCTTATTTTGTGTTGGATTCCGACACGTTTTGTTTAATCCTCCTCTTGTCTCTTAATATTAGTGACACATACGTTAGCTTTGCAGTGGTTGTGCCTGTGAACTTTTCTCTTCTTTCCTTCTGTTCAGGTGAAAGGAAAGTTCCATACTTCCGCCAAGGCCCCTGATTCTTCAAATGACTGTCCTGCTCTATTTTCGCCTCTACCTCTTCTGTTATAAGTATCTTAGTTGAATACTTCTTCCCCCCCTCTCCTAGTGGAAAGCACATATGTTCTTAGGGAACGTTTTCAATATTTACAAGGAAACTATAGTTTCATTCTTTTTTGAGAGCCATACCCCGACAATTATGTACGTCGAATATACGTGCCATGCCGGTTTTACGAGATGAGGTTTATCAGCAGGCACAAGTGGCCCACCATCCTTAGGCGCCCCAAGTCAGCCAATAGCGACTCTCAAACATTAAGGCCACGTGTGCATCCCCGCCCTGAATACGTAGCAAGAGAGATGGATTTCCTTCCTGTAGAGTAACTCCCTAGCCACGGTTAAGTAGAGGATTCCGTTTAAAGATTTGCCCTGCTGATCTGTGTGTGTGGGGAGTCGCCCACTTACGCCCCCGTCCGTCAGTCGGGATCCCCGCTAAACACTGTCAAACTCAGCAATTCGTTCTTTAAGGAACGATACGTTGATTTCGCCCTATAAGAGCAAGTTAGGCCGTCCGAGTTTTCGACTTTGCTTGGTATTATTCCACCTTTTCTTCCCTTTCGGAAGTCCGGGCCACGCTGGTCACCTGAGAGTAATCCGACTTTTGCATTGGTCATCCTTCTTTCTGGCGTTCTGTTTTAATATCTTCACTTCCCTTAAGGACCCCCTTTTTTTCTCCTCTCCCCCCCCTCCGGGTGTCGCAGAAACACCCTCAAGTCCAGGCTTGCTGCTGCATTTTTCTTTTCTTTTGTACCGGTACTCCTATTGCCTTACATAGCCTATTCGGATGTCAAGTTTGTCATTCTGACTTCATGTTGCCCCTTTATGCGGGCTTTTCGGTTTTTCTGCTCTCCTTCTGTGTTAGTCCCGTCAAGATCACGGATTCCAAAGGGCTAGAAACCATCCCTTCATACCCATAAGAGGAATACCCTTTCGTAATGGGATCTTTGACAAAGGGCTCAACATAGCTTGTCCCGTCTCCCCGGACATACCCCTTGACCTTAAGATGCCTTAATTAGCCCCCCCGGCAATCTTCAGCAGGGAGCTAGGCCTCCTTCCTGGCACATCCCCGACTTTCGCTTCTCTTTTCCCTTGGGAATGATGAGTACCCACAATGCGATCTGTCTTTCTTCTCCGTTTTGTTGTTTCTCTTTATGTTCCGGCTTTGCGCCAATTTAACTGGTCCATTTATTCAGATTGGTGAATCCCTCCGCTTTCCGAATGGGGCTTGAGTTGTTTTTTTCTCTTTTAGGCATGTCTCCAGTCAGGTGGTTAGCATGACCTTCCCTCTATTTCTCCCTTAGGGGGTGGGGGGGGTTTGTCCCATTTCGACCGACGCTGTGAAGAGTTTTTTAGGACATTGGGGGCGTATAAGGGAGTGATCAATCATCAGGTTTTTTAAGATTATTTTCTTTCTCCCCCCGTCTCTCCCCCCAGAATGTCGATTCATTACTGAACTACCAGATACATCCTACAAGACCCTTTGTTTAAAAACTTGTCCAGATAAGATGGAAGGGTACTCCTCAAATAGAGTATTTTTTCCTCACCTTGATAATTTCTTTTGATTGTTTGCCTCCCGTTTCAGACGCGGAAGCCAGATTTCCCCCTGTCCATTAATTAAACATAAGGCTCTTTCCCCCCCCAGCCAGAGCCTTCCGGCCCGGGTCCATTTCATTTCGTACCCCCCGACTAGACGCGGTTCCTCTTTCCCTGTACCCTTTTCGATGTTTGTTTCCACTTACTCAATACGCGATCTCTTCCCCCCTGAAGATCTTCTGATCCTCCTGCTCCCCTTTGGATTCAAAAATTAAAATCCCGTTTAGTTTTTCGTATGGCGGACTTTTTCTCCTTCCCGTTCCCCCTTCCCAAGACACTTGAGCCGGATTTCGAAGGCTTTGTCCTCGGACTGTACGCCGGTTCTCCCATGATTGGCATGGAGACATTCTTTGCTTAGAATCCCCACGTTTCTTCTTAGTCTACAGCCCCCCTTTTGCAAAATATCTTGATCGTGTCTTTTTCCTATTCGAATTGCGAATTTCCATTAACAGAGGAGCAGATCACTCTCATTGTCGGCGCGCGCACCCCTCTAACTCGCAATTCCTTCCCCTCATCGGATCAGGATTCCTTGCTTCACCTCGCTTTCATGGCGCGCCGTTTGCTATCCCCCCAAGACATTCCCTTGATGGGACGTCTTTTGTTTTGTGCCCCCTTCCCCAAGCCCACCTTTCCCCCCCTCTTGTTCGCTGCCGCCAGATATTGTCTTCTCATACACCCCTCTCTTACCAACTCCTGATTACACTTCTCAGAGCATATCCGGCGAGCTTCATCCTCAATTTGTTACTCCATATTTCCTTTTCTCCGTATTGTTCCGCTGACCCTTCAACATCTGCAGCAGCCCTCCCAATTCGCAGTTTTTTTAAAAATGCTTTTCTCACGCTTCCCTCATGTTTTTTCTTATAAATCCCACAGTTTAATCCGCCGAAAACGCCTTTTATTGGCCGTACTTTTTTACACTGTGAGACCCTTTCGATGGTTGGCACCCCCCTCTTCCCCCCCTAATTGATCTCATCCTTTCGCTGAACCCTCTCCCTTCGGGTCATCCTTTTCGTCCCCCCCCTCTTCCAACAAAATAAGGAACTTTGGACTGCCCCCCCCCCTCCCCCCCTTCCAATAGGTTGGACTCTCTCTTGAGAACGTGTCAAAAAGCTTGTTGTCCGAAGCTTGCTTTTTCTAAAGCAAACCCCCCTCCCTCGTTTAAGCTGAAGAAATAAGAGTGAGTTCCCTGCCCTTTTCTTTGATTTCTCTTCCCCCCCCAGGTGCAACTCAATGAGTTTACACGTTCCTTGGTCCCCCTCAATTGTAGTGTCTCGTACGTTCTACCATTGATTCTTTTTACCCCCCCACTGTCAAGCTCCCCCCCCTTCTGTATTATGAGTAAAGCCGTCTTGATATGTGTGTCCCCGCTTGCTGATTTCAATGGTTGTTCCCTCCTTATCTCACCACGACTCCCGACTCGTAATTCTTAACACTTCGTTCCTTTCCATGACGCTCACCAGGAGGAGTGCTCTTTCCGCTCGTGAGTCGCACTGGTCGGAACAGGCAAGAAGCCCCTTACCAACCAGTGAGAATTTAATATAGCCCCTTTGGGTAATTTTCAGACACATTAATGACAACCTCGCTTACAACAGGTCTTCCCTCGCGTCCAATGACTCATCTTACATCCTCCTCCTTTAACAATTTGACTTTCTCACGCAACCTTGATCGCAACCAGACACCCACAAAGAGTTTTGAAGAAGCACTGGTTTCTCTTTCTCCTCGTTCTCCCCTAATTGGTGAGTTGGACACCTTGCTTCTCGTCTTTTTCCCTACATATGAGAAACCTTTTCAAGTTTTGCGGATCTATCGACGATTCTATTTATATTCTGTGGCCTCTTCTAATTCTTTTTCTGAGTTACATGGTTGTCGTCCCCCCCCTACCCCCCCCCCCCTTTTTCCTTTACTCCTATTTTACCCTATCTTTTTTTGTTGAGTAAGCCTTCCACTTCCCTCCCCTCTTCTGCCCGATCCCTCTCCTTAGATCGTCATGAGCAATAGAGTGTCTTACGTCACTCGAGCTCTTTTTCTTTCTTTTACTCTTCTTTACCCTTTTCCCCAAGCTCCTTCACAAATCGCCAAACCTTTCTCCTACTGAAGGCGCTCTTAACCTTTCCCCAATAGACGACCCATGACAATGCGCTTCCTTAATCTTCCCCCCAATATCCGGCCAGTCTTCCCCCTTTTCCTTGACGAAGTTTAGTGACAAAGGTCTCCTCCTGCCCCCACCTCACACAAGGCTCTTTGCCTTTCCCTCACTTCCTGTGCCTCAGAAGATTATGAGATTTTTTGATTTTCTCTCCCATTCGCTCTCCTCCCCGGCCCCATAATTTTGTGTTTACGAAACTCTAGCTTTTCTCAACATCTGTTTACTCATCTATTTCTTTCTTTCTTGGGTGGAATTGGGGTTATTATCCCTTGTCAATGCCTTTTTCCTTCCTTTTCACGCTGTCCATTTCATTTGGCTAATTTTCTTGAAATCGTGCCCAACCATTCGTTATTCATGTTGACCTCTGACTTTGCTCCCCTCTCGCCCTAATAACCATCGTTGATTTCTTAGTCTGTATCACTAACGTTTTTTGATTCCAGTCACTCTTCTTGTCAATCTTCGATCTCTTTTTTTGCTAATTATGATCTTGGCTTCCTGCAGTCCTGGGGTTGTTACCCCCCCGAAATGTCTTCCCTGTTACTCTCTCCAATACCATGATAGCGACCGGATTCTCGATCTCCCTTGTCATCTTTCTACATGTCTTTGTTTTTTACTTCTTCCTTCCTACATGGCGGGATTCTAGAACCTCTTTTATTGTCTTTCACCCCTTTTGCTTTTTCACCCTACGAACTCCCCTGGCATTTTCACTTTTTTTCTATGAACCTCTGCGCCATCCCAATTGGAACTGGACCTCTCTAGTGGAGATGATTGTAATAGAATTTCCCCCATGCTTTCTTCCCTCTCTCTCCGCACCCCTTTCTGTGAAATTCTCCGTCTTTCTTCCTTTCTCCGACGGAGCAGCGAGTGGATTTCTTTCCCGTTCTCTTGCACGTTTGACGTGATCCTGGACCCTTTCCACCTTCTCCTCCCGTCAAAGGTAAAGTAGTCCCAGTTCTCTCTTCCCCCCCCACAGTGACCTTTTTCTTTCTGATGTTTGTAAAAAGTCTCCCCTCGCACGACGCACCCTTTTTATTGTTTCCCTCATACTTTCTTCTCCCGATCAGACTTCCCCCCCTTGCGTCCCAGAGTACCTTCCTCTTTATTCTAGAGATGGCCCTACACCTAGGAATGAAGTGGTCAGCGTCCCATCGCAGCGATATAGATATGATGACCGCTGTTCCCTTCCCCTTCCGTCGTGTCCTTCCTCGGCTTTATTCGATATGGGAGGTTTCTTCCCAACACGACGTGCAAGTCGCCCCCCCTCTTGATTGATCAGTTCTTCCGACAAATGACGATATCCTCTCCAGGTTATCAGACCCCCTTTGTCACAGTGTGAAGCTGTCTTCTGTGGCCAGCTCTCTTTTCCTCCTTAGTGGTTGCTGGGGTTTTTCCCCCCCAGTCCGACGCATATTTTTCCCCCTCCTGGATGTTTTCCTTCTGACCAGCATTTACTCCTTACAGCACCGTCGTCCCTTCTCCCCGGTTTCTCTTTCCCTCCTCCTTGGCGAATTACCTTCAGTACTTTTTTTCTTTCCCCCAAGGACTCACTCTCCCTCCTTTTCCCCCCCTCCCCCGTTTAAAGTAACATACTCTGGAGACTGGCACCTCGACTCTATTGTCCGACGTCAGCCCCATTTTCCCCAGTGGTTGCTGTGATCTCTATTCCCGTTTTTGTTGCTTTTTCTTATGTACCAGATTTCGCACTTCTCTTTCATTGTCCTAGAAGCTATAGCTTTCCTCTCAAAATCCTTCATTGTTCTCTTTCCGACCCCCTTTTTTCTTTTTCTCCTCCGGGTATAAGTACAGTTGGTAACGTCTATTATAAGGCAAGCATTTATTTTTTTCGTATCTTCACTACTTTCCTCAATTTCTTTCTGTTTTTGGATGCATAAGGTTTGTGTCTTTCCCCCTTTCCTCCCGGTTTTTCTCTGTCTCCTCCCACAAGACAATACTGACTTCTCGGCCCTTCTTCCCCGAGCCATCATTAACTCTTAGAAACCTTTTTGAATCTGAAGAGGACCTGTTTCCTAGATCGCGTCAGTTCCCCTTTCCTCTCTCTCCGTCATCCTAGTCAGTTGTGTTGTCTCTAGCTAGCGCAGCCCCCTTCTCCGAAATGATTTCCCCTCCGGCTCGCTCCCCTTACGCAGGCGTAGAGGAAGAACAGTATGTTTTCCCCTACGCGACCGCAGGTTGCCGCGGTGAAAATGCATTCAGGAACTGAAATTAAAGGCGTCCTTTTTTCCAGAGACGGCATTTTTTCTCTGCGATGCTTATTTCTGGAAAATACCTCCTTTTTCTAGTCTTTCTATTCTGCCTTGTCCTATGAATTCACGGAGTTAAGTAAGGTTTCCCTTTCTTCCGTTGTATCTTGCCTTCTCTTTGTAGCGGTAGACTGGGAAGGCCAATTGGTTAGCGTTCTTCCTTCTCCCCTCCCCAAGGCGACATCCCACTAGGAGTAGTTTTAGCAACGTACTTGAACGTTTTTTCCCTGATCCGAGCATTTTTCTTCCCCCGAACAATGGAGTCACTCTCCACGATGACTTCCCTCCTCGACCTTACTTCTCTTCACTATCCTTTGGGGAGTCTCTCCTTTTCTCGACAAACCTGCCGGTGTTCTTCTTGTCCCTGTCAAAGCTCCCACTGAATTTCTCGCCACGCGTCCCTCTCTCCCTTCCTTCTGTCTCCCAGCATTATTCAAAGTGATACTTCTTCCCACCCGATTGCCTTTTGATAGAGCTACAGCCCCTCCTTCCCTTCCTAAAGGAGGAAAGCCTATGCCTTTGCCGATGGGAATACGGCCCTTCCCGATTCACCCTCCCCTCACTTCCGCCGAGATGGAAGCAGGCCCTTTCCGCATATACCCCTCTTCACTCCGAGACCTTAAAGACCCCACCCGTTATGCCCATCCCCGCCAGCTCTGTTATATTTCCTTCCAAGGGAGGCGCCCCCAGATTTTTTTTGGCCACACTATTGCCCCCACCTCCCTGATCACCCCTTTCTTAAGATACCTTCATTTAGTTTCCTAGCAACCCTGTCACCCCCCCCAACCCCCTCTCCCCTCCCTCTAACTCTCCTCTCCACCCTCTCTTTTGTGACGACTGAATAGTTGTGCGCTCCCCACCACCAATCCCGGTTGCCGCCTACTATCTCAAGTAGACTTTTGTGGCTGCCCCCTCTTTCTCCTCCTCTTTGCAATTGATAAGTATCATTTTTTGCCTCTTCCCCCTACTTGACCACCCATCCCCTTCTCTTCCTTTTCCCAGAGCTCCTCTTTCAGTGTCAGTACGGACAGGAAAATCCAGTCTTTCTTCCAGGTTGTTCCTCGCACTCTTTTTCCTTGTCTTATGTGTTCTTTGTCCCTCTATTCGATCTCGACCATTCCCCCCTAGACTTTTCGAGTTAACCGGCTTCTCTTTTCCTTTTCTTTCCTCGCCCATTCTGAGATCTGTCGTCGCTTCGCACTTTTCCCCTTCGACCTTCCTCCCCCAATAAGTATTAGCCATTTTTCTTCCGTCTCTACAAGCCTTCCCCTGTCCTCCCGAGCCTAAAAATATCTCACTTCCAGGGAACTCCCAGTGAACGTTCCTCCCTCCCCACCCTGGCCTCAAAGAGGTAGAATTTTTTTTCATCTCCTCTTTTTTTTTCCCTCCTCTACCTTTTCTTTCTGAGGCGCCACATTTCTCCTCCCTCCTTTCTGTTCTGTGAGAGTTTCCAATGTGAGGTACCTTTCTCTCTCTCTTGATCTGCTTCCATCTTGGTTGACTTTTGATAATAAAACTCTTCCAGGAACTTGTTCTTTGTTTTTTTTTTTTATAACCATGTACTCTCTCCTCTCGACACCTTCTTTTTTAGTCACTGGCACCCCCCCAGTGCGGACTGCTTTCTATCCTATGCGTTTTCCCTATCTTATCTTCCGAGCAATCTGAAGCAGTCTCTTTCCCCTTCCTTATCCTTTGGAGGAGAGTGCCCCCGGGTCCAAGAGCAGCCTTCTCTTTCCCCCCCCACTCTCTATGACAAGAACTTTTCCTCTGACATGATTTTCTTTGACCCTTGAGTAAGTGCTGATGCCTCCCCCTCTGACCCTTTTCCTTCACTCTGCCCCCTCAAATTAGGGGCCGCTCCACTTTTTCTTTTCCCCCCCCCCGTCTATTCCTCTCAAGTAAACGACGCGGACTTTATCCTTTCCCCTTCGGATCTGAGGTGCTTAAAGATTTATATTTTTCTTTGTCCAAGTTCATAGGAAACCTTCTTTGTTTGGGGTCATCACTGGATGCGCCTCTTCTCCAACAAATGAGCATATTGAGTACCCTTAGGAATTGTTTTTGTTTCCCCCCTCGTGCTCAGTCCTTTGGCTTTCCCCCAGGTAAATGGTCATAGGGTTTAGGTCACCTCCCCCATCGTCCCATTTGAATTACCTCTGAACATCTCCTCCATCATCAAGGGATGTCCCCTAAAAAGGTTTTTTCTTTTACCTCCTTTCCTGAAATCTTAGTGCAAATCGGATCGCAATGGTTGAGAGAGCCCTTTCTCCCGCATTCTGTTTGTTTTCAGAGTGTGATTTTCCCTGACGTTCCGGACAGAGGATGTCTTCCCTTGAGTATTATTCTCTAAAGGGTTAATAGTACTGTATTGTAATTCGTGAATCCATTCCCGTCCTCTCTAGTGAGAAATGTTTCTGTTAACCTGATGTGAATCTTTTTCACCCGTTCCACTTTTTACCGCTTACATGCTCCCTTGAGCACCCCCTTCCACTTGAGGAAACTTGCCTCCCCCAGTGTGGTACCCTTCGCCATGCTCTTCCTTCCTCGCGCCCATTCTAGCATTTTGAACGGCAGTTCACCTTCTGATTGCCGCGATCTTTCGTGCGCGGCAGAAAATACCCCCCTGTTCCCGCGAGTGATATTGCGCAGACCTCCCAGCTATTTTTGTAATCCTCCCCTCCTAACTGCAATGTAAGGCTAACCGTGTTCCCTGTGCCTACCGTTCCTCGAACATTTCCACCATCGGCCCCCCTTCTTTCTTTAAGATAAGTGATGAGATAAGAGAGGCGCCAGCGCCGTTCCTTTTGAGGATCTACCCTCCCCTTTTGGCCGTGGTTTGGAAGCGCCCCCCCCTCCTTATATAGTAGAAAAGTGCCTTTCAGCTCAGTCGTTGCGGCGTTTTTGCGTTTTCGAGTCCTTTCCCCCTTTCCCTTGCTTCATGGATCTCTTTACCAACCCAGAAAGCTCTTTGATCAGTTTCGTTCCTATTTTCCCCTTTACGGCTCTCTCTTCACTGCTCGTCATAGACGCCTTCTTGAAGCTGTCGTTTCAGTTGGAAATCCTTCCCTTTTTCTTTGTAAAGTATCCTTGTCCGACGCTTCCCCCCCTTGTTCTTATTCGAGTTACCACCCGTTAGGGACTGAAAACAATCCTTCCCCTACCGCACCCCCTGAGTCAAGTATCTTTTCCTCCTCTCCCCCTCTTTGCAATGGAGAAATTTCAATTTCCTTATGATCTCATTACGGGGACGTTTGACCTCCCTATTTAAGTTCCTTAATTCCTCCCCCCCAGCAAGATCCCCCCCAAATGTTCGGGATTTCCTTCTTCCCTCCCAGAATATAAGGAGAAGTCAGAATTGTTTTTGACAGTGGACCTGGAGTTCACATCTTGTCCTATTCTCTCCTTTCCTCTCCTCTGTTTTCGCTTCCAGGTCAACCCTTCCCCATTTTCACGTCCGCGTTGCATGTGCAGTATGACTCTCCTTCTTTCCTCCCGGTCTGATACGGCTTGCGGAAGTAGTAATTCTTGGGATTTCACTGCCCGCCTTGCCTGACTCCTCTACGGTAGTACCGAGTATGATTAGCCCCTGCTCAATGTCGCAGGTGTTGCTTCTTTCTTTTGGTTAGTTTTCAAAAACTAGATAAGAAGATTTGTCCTTGTATTACTTTCTCCCACGCCCATTTTTCGCATTACCACTAGTTTGATTTTCTCGGATTTGCTCGCTCTCCCGACTTCTACCCCCCAAATGTTTATCCTCTTTCCTCTTCCCCTCTTCCTTCTCTGAATCCTGAAGTCAATCAGAAAGATTTGAATCGGGTTTGGCGCGTACCTCGTACGAGGGACGATGGACTTCAATGTCATCCTCGTCGAGTACCGAATTTAATCCCCTCTTTACTTAGCCCCCTTCTCTTCATAGGTTGCCTCTTGCCCGGCTTACCACTCCGTCCAGTGGCGCCAGTCTTTAATGTCTTGCGAGTACCCTCCTCTTAGTTTGCGTATTATCCAGCGTATTCTGGCCTCCCCCATCCTCTGAGTTAGTGCGCGAGCCTTTTTAGCCGGAACGGTCTGCCCGTACCACGGTATCGGCTTAATCCTCTCCCTTGACGCCTGGAACTCGGGACGAGTAGCCGTTCTTTCCTCCCTCTCTAGGCTTGAGGAGAAAAGAAAGGCGACCCCCATATCGCTGTCTTTCTTCCCCTTTTGAGTCGTGCGTACGGCCCAGAGGTGTTTTTCCCATCCCCCTTTTCGGCTCTCGAATCAGGCCGAATAAGACTGAAATCGGAGAGGACGGCGGCGTCCCCTGTCGTTATCATCTTTGATGTCGTTTTTTGGTTCTTTCCCTCAACCAAAATCTTCTTTGATTCGGTTTAAACTGAATGGTTTTCACAAGCCCCCTTCCCATTGTTCGCGACAGATTTTTTTTAGATCCATCTCTTACAACTTCTCTTTCGGCGCCCCCCCTCTTCTTAGATAGCCTAAGTTCATTCCTGCAAATGTTTTTTTAGTCTTAAAGCATTCCGTGGTTTGCCAATGTTTAAGCCCCCCTCACCCGTGTGCTGTAATTTCTTCCTCCCCCCCCCCCCCCCTCTCTTTCTCACGGCCCTCCTCTAGAGGCTTCATAAAGTTTTCCTCCAGCGAACACCGCAGCGAGGTTATTCTGTTTGCCCTACTTGCCATAATGGAATTATCTTGGTTGTTTCACACGTCTTGACCCCCCCCCGCACCCAATCCCATTGTCCTTCCCCTCCACCTTTTAACATGAGACACCCTTTATTCCAACCACATTCCTGCACCGGACCATCTCCCTATGTGGTGACGAGAGCGCATCCCTCGCAACAAAATAGTGCCCCCCCGTCTCCGCCTCTTCCCTTCTCATAAACTGACGATAATTCTTAAGCGCGGGCCACACTCTTCTTCCCGCCGGCATACCGACTTGTTTCCGATGCCTCCGTTCCCCTCCTCCTCCCTTTCTTTCTTAGTCCCCTCTTCCCCATCTCACTTTTGGAAGTTAAGTCGGAAAGGGTTTTTAGGGTCAATCTCCAAGCGTTTACTGCAAGGTTGTTTCTCCGCTGTTTTGTTAAATCTCCTTTCCTTTGACCGGCATCCATGATTCTTCCCCTTATATCTCACTCATTCCCTCTCTCCTCCTCTATCGCCCCTTTTTTGCACTCACCCCCACCCCCTCTACATCTTACTCTTCTACTTCATCCAATCACCCCCTCGTCCCCTACCCTCTTCCCCACTCCTCCACTCCCCGTTTCCTTTCTTTCTTACATGCTTGGCTTTCCTCTCTCCACTCACCTTTGCTCTCCCCCTCCCCCCCCCCCACCCTTGCGTACCCTCCTCCACACTTCCCATCCCCACCTTCAGCTTTTTTCCATCTCCCTCCCACCCTCTCCCCTCCCCACTCCCATTTACATTCCCTCTCCCGCCCCCCTCCCCTACCAATCTGCCATCATTTTCCCACTCCTTGCTCCCCCCCATTTCCGCCCCCCATCCCAATCTTCCTTCCCTTCTTTTTACCTCCATACTCTCCACCCCCCCATCCCGACCAATCCCCCCACTGTCTCCCAATTCGCCCTCTAGCTTCCTATCCCCCGTTTTCATCCGCCTGTTTCCCCTCTTCCTCCCCCCCCTTCTCCTTCCATTTTCTCCTTCCCCTCCCCACCTCTCTTCTCTCTTCTCCTTCCCACCTCCTTTTACTTATCTCGCCTCTCCCTACGTCTTTACCCTCATTCTACCTCTCTCATCCGCTCACCCTTTAACCCCATTCCACTTCTTTCCCCTTCGTTCCCCCCCCTTCACACCCGCTCTACCTCTCTTGCCTCGCTCCCTTCCTGCCCTCTGCCCCCCTCCCTCTTCCCGCCCTTTCCCCGATTACCCCCCCCTCCACATCCTCTCTCCCTTCTTCTCACCCCTTTGCTCTTCCCTGCTCTGCCTGACTGAACCTTTTATCTTACTTCTCCCCCAACCCCCTTTTGCTCTTCCTGCCTCTTGTCCGACTTTCCCCTCTCCCTTTTACTTTCCCATCACCTTTATTCTCCCCACTTAACCTTCAGCAACGTTTCTTCTTCCGTCCCCCTCCCACGTCCTGCACTCTCGCCTTCTTCCTTATACCTTGCCCCCTCTTATCCTATCTCCCTACCCTCCCCCTTTCACCTTGCCCCCTCCTCTCCCTCGCCTCTACTCCTCCTCCTTTCTTCCTCCTCTCCCCTCTCGTCCCCCCTTCACCCTTACACCCATTTCCTTCGCTTTGCCCCCGTGTACTCCTCTAATTCTTTCCTCTTTTTCGCTCCTTTTTTTTGCCAATCCCCTTCGTCTCTTTCCGCCTCCCACCCTCCCTTTTGTGTCTCCTCTCCGTCTTCCCCCATTGCCCTCCCCCCCTCCCACCTCTCCTCTGCTCGCCTTTCTTTTCCCTTCCTCTGTTCCATCGCTCCCATTCCCGCCCGCACCCTTTTCTCCCTTCCCCTTTCCTCACTCTCTCCCTCCCCAACCACCCCCCTCCCCCGCCCCCACCCCCCATCCCCCCTCCTCTCCCCTCCCCCTTCAACCCCATGTCTTTTTCTCTCTCCATGTGCTCCTTTCCCCTGCTACCCCCCCCCCTTACCCCCCCCCCACCCCCTCTCTTACCCTTTCTTTCCAACATTATTTCTACGCTACATATGCCCACCCCTTTTTACCCCATCCCTTTCCGCTCCCCCTCCTTTCTCCCCCACCCCTTCCCCCCATATCTTTCACTTTACTAACACTCATCCCCCGTACCCTCCCCCACCCTCCAACCCAACCCCTCCCCCCCACAAACCTCTCCCCCCTTCTAATTCCCCGTCCATCCCTTCTCCACCTTTCCTCGCCACCCCCTACTCCCTCCCCCCCACTTCACCTTTACCTTTGCCCCCCCCTCCGACTTTCCCTTCCCTCCCCTCCTCCCCTATTCCACACTCCTCCCACCTTTCCTATTATTTCCTCTTCCCCCCTCTTCCCCCTCCTTCCTTCCATCCCCCTTTTTCCCACCTTATCTTCTTCCTCACCAACCCCTTCCCTTTCCACTCTCTCTATCCCTCCCCCCCTTTTTCCCCCGTTCTTCTCTCCATTTGTCCTAGTGGGTGTTGCACCCCCTATACTCCCCCGCTGCCCACCCCTATCATTACCCTGTCCTACCCCTCCCCATAACTCCTCTTCTCTTTCCCTCCGTTCTCACTTCCATTCTCACTCTTTTCCCCCTGCTTTCAAACCACTTTCCCTCGCTCATTACACCTTCCCTCCTTTCACACCCCTCTCCTTTCCATCCCTCCCCTTCTTCCCCTCTCTCTCCTCCACCGCTAGTCTTATTCCCTCCTCCCCCCTGCCCCCCTCCATCTCCCTCCCTCCTCTTATCCCGAGCACCCCCGCGCCTCCCCTATTACCTACCCTTTATCCTCTTCCCCTCCCCCTATCTCCCTTCCCCCCCTCCCCCTCTTCTTTCTTTCTCTGCCCTCTCTCCTACTCTCCTTACCACCCTACCCCGCTATTCCTCTGTTCGCTCCCCCACTCTCCTTCGTTCCCTTCCCCTCTCCCCCTCGTCCGCAAGGACTTGCAATGCGAGTGGACCTATTTAACCCATTTTTTCCTTTCACTCTCGTGGCTTCGACCTCTTTCCTCTCGTCTTCAACTGCGACTTTCAGCCTCCAACCCCCAAAATGTGAGCTTGTATTAGGATATTTTTGGTCCCCACCCCCGTTTTTTGTTTTCCGCATCCCCCTGGCTACACTCTCCTTTACGGCCGAGCGTCTACCCCACATAAGATCCTCGTCGTCTTTTTCTTACCTCAGTTCCCCCTTCATCCACTGGACACCAATGTAGCAGAGAGGTTT
>Ga0179593_1307313_pt1:5000-15104 | contig 15104 bp, 11 predicted proteins | sample CZODoug2_1_08_16_FD_185931 | JGI IMG/M metagenome (GOLD analysis project Ga0179593, IMG submission 185931) | Vadose zone soil fungal communities from Angelo Coast Range Reserve, California, USA - CZODoug2_1_08_16fungal (PacBio error correction) | ecosystem: Environmental > Terrestrial... | reverse complement strand
CCTCCCTCTCTTTTCTTCCATTCCCCTCTTACTGCCGGTCCTCTTTACCAACGGGACGCGCCGCATTTTGTCGTTTTTATAGTTGGGAACCCTTACCCGTCACGTGACTCCCTCTCTTATTTCTCGGACCACCCACTTTTCTCCCATATACCCCATGTTCTTGTTCACTTTTTGAATGATTAGCGCCTCTTTTTTCTGTTCTTGACCGCCTCCGTCGCGGACCTCAGCTCCGAAGACATCCCCTTTGGAAGCACCTTGTTCTACCCTCTTATTTCCCTCTCATAGCCTGCACTTTCCCCCTACCCCTTCACAACGTCGCTGTCCCCTATCTATTTCCTGCTCCTCCTTTACGTTCAAGGATTTAAATCATCGTTCCGTACCTCAGCTTTTTCCTATCCTTCCCCTCCCCCCCGGAAATAAACCCCGGAGAAGCCCCCAAGTCTGTATTTTTTTTCTCCCTTTCCGAGCAATATATTATTTCTTTAGCAAGAAGGCGTTTTTTCTTAAGTTGCTCCCCCCTAGAGTGGGATATTCCCCTTTCGGACTTTATCCCGTCTTTTGGTCCACCGACACTTCCCTATAGCGTTGGCTTCCGCAATCGTTTGTTTTCCAAGAGAATCCCTCTTCTCTTTTACGATATTTGCGCTCGTTTTTCCCCCCATCGCCCTCGAGAAGTACACCCCCTTTATTGGCGCGGGACTCTTAAAGGTGAGGAATTACCCGCTGCCTTTTTTTTTGCATGATGGCAGTTCTCCCCCCGCGAAGGGAGTGTGACTTTGCCCGGACTTCCCCTTTTCTCTGTTTTGTCTTTCGTTTTTGCATTGTACAAGGCGACCTTCTCCCGATATCTTCCAGCTATGTTTTCCCCTTTTGCATATGATCAGGTGCCTTGGTTCGCCCAAATTTCCCCCCAGGGTGCAAACCCCCCCCACCCCTGCTCGACGCTCTCTGCTCAATCTCCCTCCCACTCCCTACTGTCCGACGTCACACGGGTCTTTTACGGCACCGGAACGTGAATTCAAAGGACGATCGCGCTCTTTGCCATTTGGGTACTCCCTCTTGAACCCCCTCTGGGAATTCAAGATACCCTTTTGCAGACCTTGTCTACTACGGTTCCGCACCCGGTCCCTTTTTGGCACTTAGTCCATGGTGGGGACGTCCGATCTCGCTTTTCTACTGCGAGCTCCCACATCTATTCTTGTTTACTTCCCCCCTGCGTTCCTTGACCCATGAAAAATTCCTCCGAATTCAACACATATTCTGTGGCCAGTTCGAATCCGGAACTCGATTTTCCCGGAACCGCTTTTTTTCCTTGTACGTCCTTTTCGCTTTTGGTCCGGATGTAGACTTCCCCCGCCAGTCGTCCCTTCCCTCTGAGACCCCTCGAATGCACGTATGCAGTGATGTATTCGTTCTTTAAGGGGGATCCTCTTTTTCGTGCTCCCCTCTTCACATATGGAATTCCTTTTTTCTGTAATTACCCTGACTTTTTTCCGTATTGATTGCCCCTGCGTCTGTTCTCTCCCCCGTTTGTATAAATCGGCGGCGACAGAACTCCCCTCCCGAACTGGATGTGGAGTTATATCCCATCGGTTGAACGTTTCGTCTATTCCGCCCTCTCTTAATAGACCCCGCTAATAGATTGCTTCCTTCAATTCCAGCCTCCCGCCTACTCGCACTTTAGATTTCTAAGCCTCCCCCCTTAGTTTTCGTCCTTTCTGTCCTTTCCCTTCATTCCACCCTCCTATACGACAACACACAAAACCCGGGAATGCGTTTCCTTCCCAACTGTCTTCCACTGCACAAGCACCGTTTTCCCCCCGTTGATGGCACTCTCGAGGTTTTCCTTTCCTGTTCGACCTTTTTGACCTTCCTTTTTTGAATGCGTGCGGTGACTTCGCTCGCTGGCAAAAATTCCGGTCTTTTTCGCTTTTGATCCCTCCGTCCCCCGAGGGATTCCCTTCTTTTCGGCGACTTTCTCGCCCCCCGGACCCCTCCTCCTTAGGATGAAGTTCAGGGTTTTCTTGCAATTTGAGGCCTACCCCTATCCTTCTTTTATCCGGTCTAGCCCTACGTCCCCGGTGATTTTACTTGCTCTTCGTGAGCCCCCAAGGCATCATGCCGTAGGTGGTCATAGAGGTTCCTTTCCCCTCAGATACCAAAGAGCATATTGATTTCCCCTCTTCTTTTCGGCCTAAAGAAGGTTCCTTCCCGACGGATATGACCTGGATTCCCCCTCCTTTCTAGGAGACGCTTTTTCTTGTGCCGATCGTATAAGCATATTTCGGTGCCTATCTGCCCATGGAGCGTTTTTTTGATTAATCGGCGTTCCGACTTTTCCTTCTCCCCCCTCATCGATAGGGGCATCGATTTAGTGACTTCCCTCATTGACCACCTACGCCCCTTTTTAGGTTCTCTTACCATCGGATGCTGTCAACCGGACTGATCCCTTTCCGTGCTCCACCACCGCCTGCCTCCCGTTTAGCGAGATCCTGAAGTCGATTCTACTGTTGAGTTAAGTTCACTCCGCGCTACCTTCCCCCTTACTCCGCTTCCTCAGTGTTTCCCCCCCTTAGACTCATTTCCCCTCCCGTCGTCTTTTCCGTTGGCAGGCGGCCGATGGTATTTCTCAACCCCGGGGAGGGAGTTTAGTCCACTATCTTCGTCGGCCTTCCTTTGCACGCCACCGAGTCACTCTTCCCGTCCGCTTTTATGCTCATCAACCCGCGTCAATGTCCCCTTCCCCCCCCGAACCGCGGTACCCCTCTCAACGACATGTCGGTCGCCCCTAAAAGTATGAGGGCCTTTCCGACCCGTCTTATATCATGACCTCTTTCGCCCTTGCGAAATTCGCGTCAAATCCTCTCTGTTAAGAATTTCGAGTGGAAACTGCCCTTTCTACTTTCTACCCGCTCTCATTCTTTTTCCCTTGTCCCTTCCTCTAAAGATCCCCCCTAGCCATCCCCACCCCCCTCCTCCCCTAATTAACAGCTCAACGGAAGGCTCTTATGGTTACCAGTCATGCCTTTCCATCCGGAACTTCCCGTACTTGAGTTAGGTGAGATCCGGCAGAGTTCATCTCCTTGACGCTGCTGTTAGTCGCTATCGACCAACGATCCCTCTCTCCTGGTTAGCCACGCTCTTCTGTACTTCAATCCTGAGATCCAAGCAACTTCCGATTCCCCCTTTCCCGACCCTCCTCAGGTTATTCACATTTGGTTGGATTTGCTTGCGGCCCTTTTCGACCTCCATCCGATTTTTTTTTTTCTTGTTGTTTGCCTGGACCTTAGACTCCCTGCATGCCTACCCTTTTTTTATTGGTGTCATTCTTCGCACCTTCCCAGGCAGTCTCCCGGCTTCTCCCTGGATTCGTATAAGCGATTACCTTCTGGTTTAACGTGTGACTCTACTCTCCTTCCCGATTTCCAACCTCCACCGCCATTCCATTGATGCGTTTTATTCCGATCCCGTCATTGACCCCCTCCATTCAAAGGAATGTCAATCCTTCCGGACCTCCCCCTTTTCCTTCATTCACTGTCCTTCCCCTTCTCGCCCGTGTCTTCCCCCTCCACCGCGGCTCCAATCTTGAACGACATGTTACCACTGAGCATACGGGCATGAGTGGGTCAGTCCCCCCCCGGTTCTTATTTCGGAGGGGATTAAATCCACCGTCCGCCCCTCCCCCTCCCCAATTCAATAAGCCGTCCTTCTTCCCCCCCCTCCGCCAGTGTCTGTTTGTGAGTTTTTCATGCGTCAGATCTGTTTGACTCCCTCCTTTCCTTCCTCTCTTTCATTTTTGGTATCCGACACTGCCAGTCTTTTCTCCCCCCCGCCGAATAGAGATCGCCTTCTCCTCCCTTCTAAACCTCCCTTCTCCGATGACTTGGTCTTTTCACCCTTTCCAGTGACACAATTTTGCTTCCTTTCTTCTTCTTCAATATTTTCCCCCTTCCTTTTTTTTAAAATTTCAAGCGGCTTCTCTCCCTCGGTGTGGTGAGGATCTTTCCGGTCCTTTCCCTTCCCTTTCCCTTCCTGTCATTTCCTTACCGGGTTTTTTTTCTATTTTTCTCCCACGTCTTCCATTGCTTACTTTGCAGCCCTCTCCCCCCGATAGAGTTCTCCTATTCCCCTGTAGTGAATCAACCTCTATCTTTACCGTCCCCTTTTCTCCCTTTTCCTACACACTCCCCAGAGCCCTTTCCTTGCTCCCCCCCTGTCCCCGCTTTGGGTCTTGCAGGTAGTTTCACCCCCCCCCTCGTCGTGAGGAGTAGGCCCCGAAGGCCCTCTGCCGGCTCCCCCCCCCTCATTTTTTCTCGTCGTTCCGCTGTACTATTTTTAAGGAGGTTTTCTCCTTCTTCCCCGAGATAGTAGCCCCGGTTGGCAATTTTTTGACTCAAATAGAGCTTTTCTAGTTGTAAGGTCCCAACGTCTCGCCCTAATAGCCCCTTTTTCTCACTTTTCTCTTCCAACCACTTCCCCTCTCTCCAAATATTTCTTTTCCGGGAAGACTTCCCTAAGTTTTTTTACCTTCCCACCTACTTGTCGCCGGTGCCATTCACTTTTCTATTTCTCTTAAGTTTTCATTTTTTTCCCAAGTTGATGGAGCTTCCCTTTCTTCTTTCTCCTTGTCTTCAGTAACAGTTCCTTTTGGAGGGACCGCTTTCATCGAGTTTCCGTCCGTTCTGTCGGCGGGTTTGCCGATAATCTCCCAAGATAGAAACATATAGGGGCTGTATCGGTGCCTTCTCTTTCCCGGTGTTTTCCCTCAGACCAGAAATTTCGTCTCTTCAGATTAGCCCCTACCCGACCCCTGGACTCTTTTCTGCCTTTAAGTGGTACGGAGAGCCGGTAGGGTTGCCATGAGGATTTTCACGTTCCAGTATGTCAAGGGGATTTTTAATTTGCGTTCGGCGTCCCTTTAATTTTTTAATCTTTCTTTCCCTCTTTTGACTGGTCCCATGTACACCCGTCCGGCCCTCTGAGACTTCCTCTTTTCATTTTCCCTCCAGCCTTCATTTTATTGAGCAGTTACTCTTTCCGCTTTCCCTCGCCAAGCTTAATCCCCCTTTTCACTGCCTTCTCGTTGGGGACTTCCTGTTTTTTTTTTTTTCTCGAGATTAGCCAGCACTCGATGCCATTGACCTTGCTTTTCTCCTTTTCTTTCCCCGAGTACTGCTCCTCAATTCACTTTCGTTTCTTTTTTTTTCCCTCCACTTTCCGGATTTTTACTTAATGGATCTCCTTTGGCATTTCAAATCTTTCCCTGTTAGGTACCCCCCACACTCTCCGATAAGCAGAAGGGATTGCCCCCTTCCTGACCCTTCATATGGCCCACCCACTCAGTTGACCTTGTCCTCCCTCTCTTATCCGGAAAACTTCCTTGCTCCAGAGTCCACTTATTCTTTTCCCTTGTTTCTCTTTCTACCTGACGAGCTGTTTTTTTTTGCCTGGACAATCGGACGCCCCTAAGACCATAATGAAGAAGCACTTGATTCCCTATTGGCTCCTCCAGAGGAAACTTAAAAGGACCTCATTCCCAAACTCGCTTTCTTCTCCTTCTGATTTTTTCTGATTTCCCCTTTATCCCCCTCTCAGTTCCTGCTCCCAGCTGTGACGATTTTTTCCTACATCTCCACCTTCCTCCTGACCCGCAATCTGAGTCAATTGCACCGTAGAGTAATTCTCCTATACCCTCCCTCTCTCTTTATGGACCCCTTTTCCTTGAGTGGTTTTTTTCATTATCACAGAGAAATTCATCCTTAGTTAATTCTTTTCCTTTTTGTTACCTGACAACTTACGGCAACCCCTTCTCCTCTCTTCGGAAGACCGCGGCCTTCGCGTTTTTCCTTCTCATCCCTTTCTTTTTTCAACCCATCCTGAGGAGCTTTACTCTTTGCGATGTCCCACCTTCTCCTTTCGGTCCAGAACTCCTCATTTAATTCCTTTTTTTTTTTAAGTGAGCCAAAGCTCCTTCCTTGGTCCGTTTATTTTCTCCTTTTGTTTATTTTTTCATTTATTTCTAATGGGAACCGCCCTCCTTTTTGACCTAGATGGCCCATTTTCCTTCCCTTTTTGGGGCGACCCACATTTCCCCAATCCCTTCCTAACTTCTATGGTCTTCTCCTCGTCCCTTCTTTTTCCTGAATTCCTTCCTTCCAACTGATTCGTCACCGGGTTTTTCCCCCGATATCTTTTTTTTTTTCTGTCCCCCAACGAGACCCTTTGGCTAGCTCCTGGTCCTTTTCCTGTTACTGCCCCCTGCCCCAGAAGGACCTCCACAGATCCCTTTTTTTTCAGAAAGTGGTCGACTCTTTCCCCCCTTAGAGGATGCAAGTGCGGTGGCACTGGTATTTGGCTGTCCTTCTCAATCCGGACTTGTAAGTTTTTGGATATTCTGTTGGAACATTTCCCCCTCATCCGGCCCCATAAATCGGTTTTCTCCACCTTTTATCTTCCTCGGCTGAACGCCCCCCCTACAAATCTTCCCTGATGCAGTACCGTTCTCTTGCTTTTTTCCTTACTTATTACCTTTCCTTTTTGAGAGGTTTTTCTTCCCTCCCCCTATAAACAGCTTGAGAAACTTCCCTCGTACTCACTCTGCTCATTGCTTTCCCCGGTCTTTTCCAGTCGTTTCTTTCCCTCTCTTCTAGGATCGCCACCTCTCTCACCTCTTGGACTTCGAGTTGAATGATTAGACTTACTTTTTGATTTGGTTGCCCTCCCCTCTTAGCCTTTATACTTTCTTTGCGGGCGCATCCAACCTCCCCAGACTGAATTGGCTGGGAGTGTTATCATCGTAGTGTCCGTTCTGAGTCTTCGACCGTAGATTTCTCCTCCCGACTTTCGATCTTAGTGAATACCGCCGAAGTTTTTTCTTACAACATCATCTGGGTCTGCCTTTTTTCCGGATTCCCCCCTCCTGAACTCTTCCCCCTCACCTCGGTTTTTAATTCTTTCTAACGTCGCCCCGAAAACGCACTTCCTTTGAGTACCCCCTCTCGGTGTGTTAGGTTAAAAGGGACTTCGAATTGCCTCCTTTTTCCGTTGTCTCTTGCAGGTTCCTTACTATCTCTTTTCACCACCCGCCTGTCTCCCTTCAGCTGGTCGCTCTTCCTCCTCAGATTATAGGGCGGTTACCCCTCTTACACACCCTTAATCCCTTTCTGCCTTTTTGAAGTGATTGTCTTCAGGGAATGAGACAGTTTCCATCCTCTGTGATCGTTTCGGTGTCTGGAAGTTTTTTCTTCATTGCTCTTTTTCGGCCCCTGTTGATATAGGTCTTTTTCTAACGTTTGTACAATTTCCTCTCGCAGCTTTCCTTGCCTCTTGCATTCCTCTTCTTTTCTTTGAGAAAGCCCTTTTCTTCCCGGATTATAACTTCTCATAAGTTTTAGAGGACCTTAACGCTGTCTTTCTTCATCGTTTCTTTTTTCCCCTCCTCTTAAATGTCCCCGGTTTTTTTCGCTCCCCTTCCTTTGTACTTTCGCGCAAAGATTGTCATTGGACCCTTTCCCTATCCTGTTACTTCCGAAACTCTCCCCTCAATAAAAACAACCCAACCAACAAACTGTGGGGTCGAGCCTCCGGTTCTGGGCAAAATGTCTTTACAATCTTCCTCTTCCCCTTTCTCTTCCTGCCGTGAGCGGGTCTCCTTCCTCCTATTTCCTTTTTTCCTCATTTTTTTTTTTTTCTCTCTCTTGATACTCTCCCCCCTCCTTTACCCCCCCCTAATCGGAGAATGTTTGGACCCTTTTCCATCCTTCGGATCTTTAAGCCATGGTCTTCTCTTTTCCTAGTCTGTCGCGCTTCGTAGAACCTCTCTTCCAGGTCATAGATCCGAATCTAGCGTCTCAGTCGCCGCTTCGTGCGACCTCCTTTCCAATTCCCTTTTCTTGCACCTTCCCCAGTGTCCCTCTCTCCCACCCCCGAAACGTCGGAGTCTCAGACCTTTCCTTTAAGATCACCTTCTCCTTGCTTTATCTCCTCGCCCAAGCCTTTCTTTTTGAAATCCTCTCTTCTTCCCTCCTCAGGCGCTTCTTTCCCCCATTTTTACTCCTCCTCTCATTCATTTCGCCCGACTAGCCCCCGCTACCATCATCCCCACCTCTCATAGGAAAGAAGGCGTCCTCCTTTAAGTTCCCCCTCTCCTCCTCATTCACCCTCCTTCCTTTTTTGACTTCTCTGATCTGGTCTTGGGCCGCGAGTCTGGATGGACGTCTTCATTCTAGATAGCTCAACATGCGCACTCTCTTCTTTCTCCCCATCTCCGTACCCATCCGACAATTTTTCCCCCCACACTTGTTCCAGTCCCTTCCCCCTTTTCAGTCACCCCCCTCGCTCGTTCTAAGTGTTGAACGTTGGGTTTTCTTTGTCCTTTTACAACTATCCTAGGTTCTTTTCCTCGCTTCGCATGGTGGTTCGAACCCCCCCCTCCATTCCTCCTCTGATTGGTGAATTGCTTTCTCAACCTCTCCACTTTTCCTTACCGGCCCTTTCAAGGGCTTCTCTCAGCCGTTTTCAGATTTTTCCTACCTTTCTCACGTGTTCATATAGTCGAACTGTCAACTTTCTGACCCAACCCCCCCGCCCCCTTCCTTCTTTTTTTTTTGTTCTTCGCCGCCCGGCAGGCTCCCATGTGGACTCCTCGGGCGGCAATCCTTCCTTCCCCCCTTCAGCCTTCACGCCCGTCTTTTCGAGCTTGTCGACAGACCCCCCGTCTTCCTAACCCCCTTTCGAACAGTCAGCAATTTTTATACTTTGCTTCGTTGAGTTATGACTCGGCTTCTTTCTTGGTCTTTTCGTCCCCGAAAATCCCACTGGTAAACGGTTTTCCTTTTTTTCACATCCCGCCATGTTTGATAAACGGACTTCTATTGACTGAGAGTAAGAGTGCATTTCCGACCCTGTTTTCCTCTCATCATTTCGTTTTTTTTTTTAGGGCCAACCCCCCTAACTCATTAACGCCATCCCTAGATCCCCTCTCCTACATTAACTAAATGAGGCAAAGCCTTGCATCCCCTTGAATGATGCGTTGATCGTTCTAACCAAGTATTCACCCCCTTGTTTCTTTTCTTTTCTTTATATTTTTTCCCAGTAAATCCTCGGTGAGATAAAAGGTTCTGGTGTATGGTGCCCCTCCCTTATCGGACTTTGTGTCCGAACATTTTCCAGTCATTCTTTCAGTGGTAACTTTTTTGAGTCTCCCCTCTCTCTGCTGTGATGAGTAAATGGACCTCCCTCCTCTGCCGAGTTTTCTGTCCCCCATCCCCTGGAACAGACCGCCTTCAGTCCCTGTTACACCACCACCTACCTTTCAAACTTGTAATGAGCCTTCCCCAGTGTCGCGGTCTTCATTCTCTTTTTCAACCACCCCTGAGGCGTGAGGATTTCCAGAACTAGTTTGCAAATCGCCCGTCCCCTCCCTTTCATTCTCTATTTTTTTTTTTTTTTACAACCGGCGCCTTTTCTAACTTCTTTTTCCCCGCCTAGCTTTTGATGATTCCTCGGTTGGAGACTTGCTTAAGCCCCAGTCTGGTCTTTTTCACTTCCCAGTTTTTCCCTTTCAGACCCTATAGCCCTATTATAATTCCCCTTCTCCCCCCCGGTTCTGGGTTTATCAACCAATCGCTTTTGCGTGAAATAGGATTAACCTTCCTCTCTCCTTTTTAATTTTTTGGAATTTTGCTATTCGTTTCAAGTCCTCTTTGGTATTCCTCCCAGCTGTGATGAGCGGAACTTTTCCTTGACATCGTTTTAACCTATCACCCTTTATCCTTCAGATCAGAGTTTGCCGTCTCTTTATGTTTCTCGGGATAAAGATACCTCTCCCTTTTTTTTCCAAAGTTTTTACGTCTTTTTTTCGAGGACTTCTTCCCCTCTCCAGCACATCTGAGGAGCATTCGTGGCTCACACAATTATCTTCTGTCGAAAAGTTTCAGTGGTCAATTCTAAGCTCGGCGGAAGCCGTCCTTATCCTTTACCGAGTAAGTCGTCATTTTCTTCCCTCCCCCCTTCCTAATCTGAATTTCCCCTATCCCGCTTGGAAGCGGGTTGAATTTCCCTTTCCCCACGTAAGGATTACCGTCTCCCCTTGGTTCGTTTTCG
>Ga0179593_1566958_pt1 | contig 15105 bp, 12 predicted proteins | sample CZODoug2_1_08_16_FD_185931 | JGI IMG/M metagenome (GOLD analysis project Ga0179593, IMG submission 185931) | Vadose zone soil fungal communities from Angelo Coast Range Reserve, California, USA - CZODoug2_1_08_16fungal (PacBio error correction) | ecosystem: Environmental > Terrestrial > Soil >... | reverse complement strand
CCTTTTTTTTGCCAATCGCCCCTTCTCTCTTAACCTCTTTGAGCTCTTTTTCTCCTTTTTGGACGTCACTCTTTTTTCCCTGGAACGTTTTTCAGTGAGAAGAGTATTTTTGCTCGGCTATCCCCCCCCCGGTAAAGGACCTCGGTTTCCCCCCCCCCCAAGACACTTCCCTTTTTTCGTTTCTTTCTGCAAGCATCAGCGCCCCACCCCGTGTAATCCCCCCCCCTCGTTGATTAGGTAGTGACACCTGGCCCTAAACCAACCTCCCCCAGCCTCTTGAAAAGAAATCCCAGGGCAGCCTTTTTTATTTTTGGTTATTTTCCCGCTGGGCAATTCCCTAAGGTGCAATGAATGACATTGAAAGATTTTTTCTCTTCTTTTTTCGTGACAGTCCCGCTTAAATCCCAAATAGCTTTCCTTTTCGCAAAGATATTCCCGAATGCTAACGAGTCCTTTTTCATAGCTCCTCCAAGTCTCCCCCTGATAGATTCTGAAGGTCCCGTTCCCCACCAAATCTTTTTACACACTCCTGAAAAGAAAGCTGGGATGCTTCCGGAGCATCTTTTCCTCCTTAAAGCTGAGATTTGATGTGATGGAGCTTCTTTGAGCGCCCCCCCCCCTCCTTTTCTTGCAGAAAGAAGAGGATAGAGATCGCTTTTCTCAGTTTTTTCCTCTCAAGCCCGGAGCGTCCTTCCTCCTCCTCGAGTGGCCCTTTTATCAAGTTAGAGCCCGATCCCACCCTTCAACCTTTTCCTTCCTTGTTCGCTTTCCTTCCCCTCCTCGACATCTCTGAATGAGACGAATGAGCTTGGTTTGGCCGAGACTATTTTCAGATGGCTAGTTCCACTCGAAATGCCCTAATCATTCCTAATCTTTCTCCCTGCTCCCCAGAAAGACCGTTTTTCCCGAGCGTGTTGAACGATGCTATATCAGTATCCTTTCGCTTCTTCTCTCTCTCCCTCTCCCCGGCGATCTCAATTAGAGCTTCTCTTTTTTTTATTGCAAGTGTAATTCCCCGCCTATACCCTTTTCCTCTTTACCCTTCGTCCTCCCCCGATATTTTGCTTTTTGTAGGAACCGTTGACTATAGCTCTTGTAGCCCCACCCCCTCCCCCTAAAAAACATAAGAGCTTCCTGTAGAGCCGTTGCTTGTTTTATCCCTCCGGCTCTTTCCCCTCCCTCTGGATGTCTCTTCCCATTTATTCGATATTCCAGATTCCCTTACTGAATGTTTTGCCCCCTCCTCTTCCCGGGGTAGAAGAGTGAGTTTAGCTGCCTTTCCCTTCTTCTTCCATCTTCTGACCCCCCCCCTCGGCCTACCTCGCCCCCTGCTATCTTAATCCTTTTGTTTGTTTGAGAGTTCTATAGGCCCTTTCGCCGAAAGCTTCTCTTTCCCCTCCTCCCTTCCCCTCTCTCTCTGAAATCTCCCTCCTTCCCCCTTTTTATCCCCCTGTTTCGCACAGTTGCTTTCGTAAAGCCGACCCCCCTTATGAGACCCCCCCCCCCCTTTCCCCAAGGGCCTCCCCTAGAAATAAAGTCCCCCCCGTGACAACAGCTCCCCTCCTTTTTTTTTGCGAGGTTTAGAGCGCGAGTAACCATCGGTGCAGAAACCCCCTTCCACTTTCTCCTCCTCTTTCAGACATTTGAGGGTCCCTTTTCCCAGACCCCCCTCCTCCGATAGAATGACTGAGCTTCTGCGCTCTCTCCCCTAAGATCATCTCCCCCCCTCCCTCTGAAATAGTCAGAGTTCGTAAATTTTTCCCCCCCTTTGACGCGAGGCTTCAACTTCTTTTTTTCGCTCCTCGTCCTTTCCCTATTCTCCTCAAAAAAACTCCACCCTTCCCTAGCCTCCGTTACCGCTTTCCCTTCGATGAAAAACCTTCCCCCTCCTAGTGTTTCCCCAGACTCTCCCCTCCAAACCAGTGCCGACAGCCCCTAAACAGAGTTTTGGTCAGCTTTTAAACGGCCGAGGTATCTCCTCTCCCCTATCTTTCCCTCTTCCCCCTGGATTGTTCTTCCCCCTCTCTTTCTCGCGGTCTCATGAACCTAATTTCCTCTCCAGAGGCCTCGTCTTTTGCGATCTCCCAGCGGTTCCTCTCTTCTCTTCCCTTCCTCTTTGGGTTCCTCCCGCATCCTCTATAGTGAGTAGTGTAGCTCTTTCTCTCCCTTATGACGGGCGGAGGGCCCCGAGGGGTCTCTTGTCCCCCACCCCTCCCCTTCCTCTTGGTTGTCTTTCCCTTTCTGACTTCTCCCTACACCTCTCAAAACCTGAATGAATCAAGCCAGAGTCTGAAAATTGTCGGGACAAAAACAACTCCCCCATCCCTTTATCTTTTCCACTACCCAGAAACCCTCCTGTTCATCGACAGTCCCCAGATCCTTTTTAATCTTTTTCGAAAGTGTGGTTCCTTTTTGGAGGGCTCCCCCCCACTCTTTGCATCATTCTTGACTTCTATTATTCGTACTTTTCATTCCCTCACACTTCCGACCTTCTCCACCCCTGACGGATTTTTTTACCCGCTCTTCGCCTCGCCTCACAGCGGCGATCCCCCGCTGCCCCCTCTTCCCGCGATTCGTCTTTTTTAATTTACAAGCGTCACAAGGACGCGCGAGTAGCCCTTGCTGCGCTTATCTGGCCCACAATGCTGGCTTCATTTCCCTTTCTCTTCTCCTGGTCTGATTTACGCAACCCCCCCGATAGTGTTGAGCAACGCGGCTCGTCGAGGCGCTCTTTTCCTCCTCCCTTGCTGCCTCCTCGGTCCTCGAACCCCGCCTAGTGTTCCCGTTTCTAGGTGCGCTGCACACTTCCCCCATGCTTACCCTTTTTCTCTTCCGCGCTAGAGTTTTGTCTCTTAATAGACTCTTCTTTGGGCATCTTTGAATTTTTTGAAGTGCACTCTCCCCCCTCCCTCCGATCCTCCTCCGTCACTACCATTTTCCCCTTAACCTTGGCCCAAGTACTCAAGACGGCTCTTTTCGACCGCGGCCTCCTTCCTTTCTCTCCTGCCTCCCTCCTTCCGGCGTCTCCGATGCTCAGGGGCAGCGTTCCCCCGTGGAAGTTTTTTTTCTATACACTCTATCAACTCGTCCAGGGAATTCTTCTTTGCCGTAAAATAGTTTATTTACTGCGTCCTTCCCCCCCTGCTAGACACCCCACTCCTTTTCTTTGTTTCGCTCCGTTTGTTTATTCCCAGCCTGGTTTCCAAGGTACTTTCCTTTCCCTCCTTCTTTTGGAGAACAATGCTTCTGAAGCTCCCTCGCATTTTGTTTGCGCCCTCTGCCTTCTCTGTTTGAGAAGAGCCCCTTCTCCTAAGGGATGGACCCATTTAGAGATTAGTTTTCCCCTCGCGGGTCTTCTCCTTCTTCCCCCCCCCCCTTTGTTGTTTTCTCTCTCTATTCCGATTAATCGCCTTCAACGGGCCCCGACTTTCAGATCCCTGAGCTACGTAGAGTGTTTCCCCCCCCCCCCTGCTCTCATTTTGCTTTCACCCTTTTTTTTAAACCATATGACCCCAGCCCAGGCAGCCCCGTACCCGAGGTGCCTTCTTCAAAGCGGCTATCGCGCTGTGGGGTGCCTGAGCTGTGATCGCCGCGCTCTCCCCGTTGACTCCCGCATGGGACGCGGTGTTAAGTGACGTCCCCGGAAACTCCCCTTTCCGACGCTCCTCCCCCTCCGATTTCCCTGTCCGTCCTTCAGTAGCAGGTTAGTGACCACAGAGAGCCGACCTCGTACTAGTCAGCCGTAACTTTCTTGATTTTAGACACCAGCGTTGTCTTTTTTAGAGGGCCCCTTCCACCACTAGACCAGCCTTTTTTCCGAGCCACTGGGGGCCTTTGCTTAACTATTCAGAACCACACCCCACACCGCGGACTGCAAAACTTAGATTGAGGTCCCCCCCGAAGATCCAATTCTCTGAGCAAACCCCGAAAGCTTTTGCCTGTGTTAGATCAGAACCATTTTCCCTAACTGCTTCTCTGTTAGGCGCTTCTAATGCTGATTTTTCTTTGAAACAGGATCGCACATTTCTATAGTTGGCGGAAACTTTTTTACAGTTAGCGAGAGCGAACCCCCCTCAACGAGGTCCCGTCCTCCCTAGGGACATTCTCATCTCCCCTTTACACTTCTCACTTCTTTTCCGTTTTAGTTGCCTTCCTTGGTGGGTGCCCTCGTTCCTCTCATCTCGCTTCTTCCTTTATTCTTTTTTCCCTCTCCCCGTCTCCGGTATCCCCAGAGGGGACACTTGAACGTCGATGTTAGTGCTGATGGGATTCTCGCAGCACAATTTCATTCCCATCGCCGCTTTTTTTTTTTCCCCTTCTTTTCTTTCCATTTAAGAAAAACTCCCCCCCATATTCTCTTTTTCCCCCCCGAATTTTTCCCTTAAGATGTATGTTTTCTTTTTTTCCTTTCCCTCCAAGGGCAAGCTAGTTTTCATGCACGATGTGTTTTTTCCCCCCTTCTTTTGGCGTATCGGACAGTTCCAAACCCATTCGACCGATGTTTGGCCCCCCTCTCGGCCAAACGTCTTCGCCTCTACCCCTGAGTCCCCCCTCTCCCCCCCCCTTTTCTCGTCTTTGCTTAAACACTGATCAACTTCCTTTTCTTCTTAGGCCCGATCCGTGGCTCTTTTCCGGCGCCGCTTTCCTTCTTCCCGTTCGATCCGGACGCCCATAGTTTAGCGACGCCATCCCGAGGGGTTTTAATCCATACTTTTTCATATACGGCTGACTGCGCGACCCGTAGGCTGCCGTCTCTTCTTTCCTCCGCCCGAGAGTTTCTTTTCCTGTTTAGTAGTATTGATTTTGAAATCCTGGACTATTTTTCTTGTCCTTACTTTTCTCGATACCCCGACGCCTCGGCGTCTTTTTTTGTACCTCTTGTTCCTTTTTTCCGTCTTTTTTTAATGCACCTAGCTCGCGATCATGAATCGAGTTTGAGCAAGCTCCTAAAACGGGGTCAACCTCTCCGCTTTCACTTTCTTCAGAGGTATAGGCTTCTTTCTCGATGTCTTCTTTGTTCTCCCTGAGCGGCTTTTTCCATTCTCGCGCCGAGGCGTTTTGACTGTTTGAAGTGATAGTCCGCATCGATTCCCGATATGCTCTTGTTCTCACCGCTTTTTATCGCATTCTTGAGCACCCTTTTTAACCCCCTAAAGCGGGCCTGGGTATGCCCGACAGGCTCTCTGCTGCATTCCCGTTCATTTACGCTTAGTCAACCTGCTTTTTCAGTTTACATCTCATGATTTATTTTCGAAATCGTCATACCTGGGGCTGTATCCCCTTTAGCCTATTCTTTTTTTCCACGGATGTTTGATATCCTCTCTTTCCCGTTGTTTTGTTGTTGTCTTCTATATAGCGCTATGAGAGGTCCCCCTCTCTCAAGTTGACCTCGCCATTTCTACTTCTTTTCTAATGCCGACATGGCCGCGCCCGGTGTTTTTTAAAAACATTCGATTTTTTAATCAAGGTCATGGAGAGCACACCAAGCCCTTTTTTCCAAAATTAGGTCTTCCCCTGCAGGTTACCCCTCACGGCGATCCACTCAGCCCGTGTCTGGGTGAGATCGGTGCTCGAGGTCAAATGGGTCCCGACACACCTCTTCCATTAGTGGCCCGGGGCGGTGTCCTGAAGAGGCAACGTTAGGAAAAAGTTCCCCTAATCCAACCCGCTAACCCATCATACTCAGACTTTCCTATCCTCGTTATTCTTCTTACGCTCTACCTCCTTCACCCACCAACTCTACTTCTATCCTTCTCTGTACCCCCCCACACTCCTGTTCCCATCCTCACCCCCACCAATTCCCTTCCTAATACCCTTTTGTCCCCAATCTTCCCTCAAAAACCAATCATTTCTGACCGCTTACCTCTTTACCACCCCCCATCTTCCCATTACACAACCCTACCCACCCCACCCCCACCAAGTTTTGCAGCGTGTCCTTCGTCCCCTGTCTCTATCTCCCTTTTTTTTTCTCGCTGAGTCGTAGAAGTCCCGCCTTCGCCCGGTGACCCGTTTCTGGCCTTTTGAGGCTTTTGTCCCCTCGGGCTTTTGCGCATGTGGCGAATTCAGATTTTTGAAAAAGACTTGTCCTCCGAATCGTTAGATACCTTCGAGGAATGACCCCCATTTGGACACCGCCGGAAGGCCAGCTCCGCTAATATTGATCACCTTCCTTTTTTTCGAGATGGCAGGCTGGTAGCGACCATCGCTTACCCGAGCCGCGTGCTTTTTTTCTTCCACCCCATCTCCTTTTTGAGCTCGCCTTTTCCCACTTTCAACATAGATCAGTCGGGCCATTAAAGTTTCTTATTCCTTTTGATTGGATTCAGCCCTCGCCGTTGTTGCACTGTGACCTAGTCCTTTCCGCCATCTTCTCTTTCGTTGCCGGTCTTGGCGAGAGGAGGAAGTTTAGCGGGGAAACGTCCCTTGGTGTTTTCTGGTTCTCCGCCGCGACACCACATTCCTTCCAGAGTCTTTCCATGAGAGGTCTGACAATCAACCCCCAAAACCCCCCCCCCACCCCACAAACCCGTCGTAGACGTGTTCTACCCCAAGACCCTTTCTTTTTATTTTTTGCTGCACGACTTAAGGTTTTCCGAATCATGTGGGAACATTGTGTCGCTTTTTTTTTGTTTTTGCTTTTTCAGACGTCCTTTTTTAATTGGACCAGCTTTCGGCCTAGAATTTGAGTTCGCCCACAAACCCCCCTTAGCTCATCTCTCTATATATTTCAAATTTGCCCACACGAGGCAAAATTTTTTTGTCATCTAAAGAGTCGCGCCTCCCTCTGGCGATGTTCCCTTTTCTTCTGGCCGGTATCGGTGGTCTAGACGTCCCGCAATGAGCGAGAAGCCTCAGTCCTGCAAAGCCGCTTTTTCTCAGGTTACACGATGGTTTTACGATTTCGACTCCATAGACCCCAGCATTAGGGCGTACCCCCTTAAAGCTTTTTTTTTTGTTCTGTTGATATTTTCCCCCCCCTCCCCATGTCGACTTTCCTCACATGAGACACAGGAATATTTCTCGCCACACTCGCCGGTGGCATCTGTCTACGAGAGCATCAACCTGCGAGTCCGAGTTTTTTTCGCCCCCCGGTGAACGGTTTTTCAACCGTCGAACAGGGCTGACGAGCTTCTCCGACGGGCGCTCGTTTGTTCTTTCCTTATTTCCGTACTTTTTTTTTTTAGGACTCAGTCCGAGACTTCTGGCAATTGTTCGCCTAGATGACCCGTCCTCTTCCCAATCTTCGATCCCTAATTTTTTTGGCCCTTCGATTCGAGCCCACCGATTCCCCCCCCACGACAGTGCTCTCCTCTTCCCGCCGTTGCTTGGGTCACACATTTTTACGATCCTGTAGTTCCGATTGTTGCCTAAATTCCTGACATCGAGGAATGCGAACCGTTTCGGTTAGGCTCTCCCCCCTCTCAGTTTTTCCATGGAGAGTGCTCCGAGATCTTTTCTCGATCACCATCTCCTTTCCTACCCCCCTCTTTTGTTTGTTTGATTCCTTATAGCTTTTGAGAGTTAGAGACTAAAGGGACCTGCCTTTTCCACTACTTCATGCACGCTGCGCGCCTAGTCCCCTTCTTGCACGGTGGGCACCCCCCCTTTTCTTGCTTGCAAATTTCCTCATTTGGGACACAAGCAGGAATTGCGGCCGTCCATCTGTTTTTAAATGGAGCCCTCCCCCCCATCCGCCGTCTGTTTGTTTTCCTTTTCTCTCTTAGCGATCCTAACTTTTACCCACTTAGCATAGGTTGAGTCAAGAGGGTTTTTCATCACGGAGGCCACCCCTTCCCCTTTCCCCTCAGCTCATTTGACCCTTGACGTGATGAGAGTTGAGATAACATTTTTTTCGCACGTTTTGTCTTTTTTCTCGTACCTTCCCCCCCCCTGCTTTCGAAGTTTTTCCCCCCCGTTTCTGTGTGCGTTGATTCCTTTGTCGATCCTTCCCTCCGCTTCCCCCTAGTCAGACCCCGAAAATTTGCCCCAAACCTTTTTTGCGGCCGTCTATCCCTTCCTGATTCCTGTGTTTACGGCACTCACAATTCCCCATGAGGACGTTGTGGCCCCCACCTACAATCGTGAACGACGTTTTCGCCCTCTCTGGCTTGTCTATTTCTCGTAAGTTTTTTTTTTTTTCGCGAGACCCTCTTCACTTGACAGAGTTTGCGTGAACACCGCCGCGAGCCCGTTCCCCCCCCATCACCGAGGAACTCTGCTTCTTCTTCCCCACTTGTCTGTCCCTATTCGGCAGACTTACATTTTCCTCGTGGCACTGAAACAGCCTTTCGCCTGAGCTCCTTTTTTCGGCTTTTTATTTTTTTTCTTTCTCGTTGACCGTCTGTCCAGCACGACGATGTTGTTCCGTCCCGCCCGGAGCACAGTCCCCACTCGTGCCCATTGCAGTTTTCCCCTTTCGGGCCCTTCTCACACACCCTCTAAAGAGTCGCCTTTGTTTTTTTCTCAAACCTTTTTTCGCTGGGGCGGGGTTGTCTTGCCCCCTTCCCCCCTTTTTACGAAGGTGCCCTTTTTCTTTTGCTTCGCGCCCTCTCGCTGTCTTCCCCCTTTGCCCTAACCCTTTCAAGGCACGTACCCACTACCACCCTTTGCTGGCTTTCCCGCACCTTCGCCGCTGACACTTTATAGACCGCAGTCGACTGCGCTCATGATTCATTATCAGTGCCCGGCTCCCCCCCCCCCCCCGGCCGCGTACGCTCCTCCCTGCGTCCCTTCCCCACGGGCGCTTGGAGTAATAGGTTCTGGGCTGAAGTTTCTGACGCAGCCACCAGCCGCGGTCTCCCCGTGAGACGGTGCATCTCCTTTGAGACCTAGTTGTCCTTCTGACATATCTCCCCTTTGTGGTCGCAGAAATTTTGTATCTTTCGACCTCCCCATTTCCCATGATGACCACTTCCACCGGAGCCCCCCGCAAGTTCATCCCGCATATTCTTTCCCCAGACACATCCCCCCGCCTTCCTCCCCTTTGCGCCCCCCTCCCCCCTTTGTCTTCCTCTCCTTTTAATTCAATTGAGCCACGAGATTTTCTATCCCCCCCGGAGGGCTCTGCCCCTGTTTCCCGACCGTCAGGTTCAACTTTCGAAAGCTCCCTTTTTTATTTACGACCGATGCTCTCACCTTGCGTTTGTCCCCGATCCAGAGATAGGTGCCATAGTCGCGACTTAGGTGAGCTTTCACGTGGACAGCCTCAGAAATAGAGTCACGTAATATGAGTTTTCCCCCGTCACCTCGTTCATCTATCATCGATTCGATCAAAAAAGACATTCTCGAGATTTTTCCGTGGAATTGGGCTGAGGAACTGCTGGCTGTCTGCGTCCTGCACTTTTCCCTTTCTGGCTCTCCTTTTCTTTTTTCCCTCGCCCCCCCCGCTAGTTTGCCGTTCCTAGGAGGTTTCAGGCCGTCGCTCTTTCGTAAGGGTCTTTCCCCTGACGCTTCCGTTGCAATCGGATATTATAATGGGTGGCTTCTTTCGAGTTTCCGCCGTCGCCTCTCAGCGTAGCTTTGATCTTCCGCCCGCGTTACTGAACGCTGGCGCCTCATCCGTCAGGCTCGGGGCGCACACCTTTTTCTGCTTTACGCCTTAAACATGTAGTTTGGTCAGTGACCGCTGTAAATTCCTGCGGTGCCGACCAAGTCAATGCTCTACACCGCCTCTTTTTTTTCGGGTGTTTTTTTTTTTCCTCTTTTTTTTATAACTTCCGAAAAACTACATATTCGTTTTTTTCGATTGTGTTTAAGGACGGTGACTCACTTTGAAAGGCAGGCAAGGAGATAGTTCTGAAAGTGGCCAGGATTCGCTCTTGATTTCTCGTTTTTTGCCCCCATGAGGACCGAGTTAGAGTTTCAATTCCACTTAAATTTTATTGAGATTTTTTTTGACCCTTGCGCGTCTCTTCCACACTTTGATTCCCCAGTGCAGTTTTATAGTGATCCCCATTCGCCCCACAACCTCTGACCCAACCTCCTCCCGCGTCGATTATCTAAATTATTCAGAAGTTAATCTTAGTCAGATTGGACCTTTTGTTCTCCCGTCGCCCCCACCAATGTAACGTCCCCCCCCGAGGTCTAGCCCTACGTCAGACTTTTCACGACCACCGGCTCCCCTCTCGTCGCTTCTAGTTGTCTTTGCACGTTTGCCTCGTTTCAGATAAACCTAAACGAGGTCAGACAAGGGCCTGCCTTCGCCGGATATCGCCTCCCCTTTCTTTTGTCGCGGCCGTGTCCTTTTGTGGGTTCCCTTCAACGTCTCCATCGATCGACGTTCGTCTTATTCCGCCGCGGTACCTCGAAGTTTGTCGAGCGGGGCCACCCGTGTATGGTGCGTGTTTTTTTCGCCGCCGCGACACCGTGCCCGAAGCCTCTGGCCCTGTTCATGACCCTTCCCCCTAAACCAACTCCCCCGTTCCGACAAGGTTTAGACTTTGTTTTTGTTGTCGACAGGCACGTTTTTTTTTCATTACAGATTTGTCCCACTCATCAGCAGACGTCCCCCCACAATCTTGCGTGCGGTTTCCCCTTTGACTCTTCGGCCCTCTACCCCGGACACGAAACTACTCGCCTCTTGAATGATAGTTAAGTTTTATGTCAAACAACTTTGGCTACGTGCTTTTCTTTCGTCCCGAGGTTTGCGATCGGCTTTCCTAGGACCGCGCCCCCATTTTTTTGATTTTTTGTCTACGCGCTTCTCACGCGATTTAGTTGCAGACGCACGTTTCTGAGAGGATCGGAAACTTTTCTGCCGGTCGATCTTTAACCGCCATTCTTTTCTAATTTTTGAGGGTTGTAGATTCTCTTTACCATGCCCCAAGGATGCTCCCCTTTGATTCCCCATCCTGTCTGCCGCGAAGGTGATTCGACTCGACTCTTTCTCGTTGTGGCATATATCTTGTTTTTTGGTTCCCCTTTATGGCATAGTCCATGTCATCGATTTGATCCCGCGTGGTTTCCCCTCGCTGCCTTTCCCCCAGGCGCCAGCTTCTGAGTCCTTATAGTTTCTCTGTTCGCGAGCTCCCTAGACGTTGCTTCTGAGCTCTTTGACTGGATTCTCGCTGTTCATCTCCCCATATGAATACTCCTTCGACCAGTGCCCTCGACTCTTTAGAAAAAGACCCACCTCGTCGGAGACGTGGGGACTTGGGGGATCCTCCTGTACTTCATTTGGCACTTCAGCGGGGTCCTTCGTTCTGTAGCCCCGTCGAATAGATTAAGGTGGCTTTTTCGTTTTTTTTTCCAGTTTTCAGTCGCTTTCGGAAATGGCGTTTTTCTCCCTCTCTCCTCACAGGCGACTTTTCCTCCCCTTTGTTTTCTTGAATATAGAGGGCATGAAGCTCGTTCAGCTCTCACTCGACCTTTCACTTCTGCGCATCTCTTACGGTGTTTGCTTCCATTGCGTTCAACAGCGATCGAAACAGCATGGAAAAACCCAGGTTCCCCCAGTCTGCGGTGCCTCCCCCCCGTCCTAACGCGACCCGATGTCTGGTCTTCGAGAGTAGATCACACAGAACCCCCGGAGCACAAGAGAGTTCGCTGGGTACTTGGAATCCCGGAATAACCATCCCTCTACCCGCCTAGAAATGGAATCCCCGACAGTCTTTTCCTTCAGCTCCCCTCCAGAGTACCTCAGATTTACCAACGTTCGGGCACCATTGAGACAGCTTTTTTTTCATCTGGCCCCCCCATTTATTCTTACTGGGGTATTTCTCCTGGCAGCTCCCCCCCCCCGGACTTTCTACCCCAAATAGCGCCTTCTAGGCTCCAATGACCTCGCGCGGAAATGGTCACGTGGAGCCCATGCTTGCCCTGCTAAAATTACACACCACTATTAGCCGCGTTTGGCCGGGTCGGCTCATGAAGGAATTGCTTTTTTTCCCCAGCGCGCCTCCCGAGCCTCGGAGTTTTCCCTTGAAACACTTTGTAGATCCACTCACACTTGAGGAAATTTCCACGCAGGTACCAAAGAGTACGGAATAGCCTCTTTCTAACTCTTCCTTCCCTAGCCAGTTTTTTTTGAATCCCGGGAGACGTCCTCTCTGATATTCTTCCTTGGCTGATGCCGCCTTTATTCTTCAGCGCTGGGGAACTAAGGAAGTTTTGTAGTAATTTTGATTGCCGTAGCACTTTCCAGCAGCGCCCTCGCAATTCGTGCAACTCGGTTGGCTTGCATTACAAAAAATACCACAGGTAGGTAAACTACCAGCCCCCCGGTCGACAGTTTTATTTTTTTTCCGTGCCGACTTGTAAGGATTTGCTTGGTGTTGTAGCGTTGGAGTTCCAATACCGACCCTAGTCCCCTTTTCCCTCCTAGACTTCCTTTTTGTATAGTTCTTCCCGATCGCATCTCTCAGAATGTCGATTGAAGGGAGTTAACCCGCTTTTCTTCCACCGGCCCTCTTAGCTCCCCATTTGCTAGATCCCTTTTCTCAGTACCGGTTCTTTGGACCGTCTTTTTTCTTTTGACGCTCGGCAGCGCACAGCTTGTGTTTTCAAGCCCCTGAGGGCTCCCAGATTTTCGAGCCCCTTGCTGCTCTCCTATCGTTTTTGACTCGTGGAACTTTCTCACCCCCTCGGGGTGGGAGAGTCTCTAGACTCTCAATTTCGGAAAGCACCTTAACCAGTTTTTTCTACGCGGCGGGTTTCCCCCGCTTCAGAGGAGCTTCTATCGTATTTCATTATCATCCCCCCGTGCCATTCATTTGTTGTTTGTAACACGCGACTAGTATGTTTTTCTCATGGGGTAACGAAATCGCAACCTTATAAGATTACAATGATGGAGGATTAAGTTGAGAACCTCAAAACGTTTGTTTTCCCTTTCGAAGTGATTTCCCGATCATCCGACGTCATATTATTCTTTTACTGACCTGCTGACGGCCGGTCGAGCGCAGCGAGAGGAGTAAAGTTGATGAATATCGATCTTCGATTTTAACCATCGTCGCACGGAACTATGCTCGTCACGAGTATCAGTTTCCGACTAACCGCCTTCTCGAAGTGTAAGTGTTCCTACTGATTTCCTTTTTCCTGCACTTTCCTTCAGTGCTTGTGGCTCTCATTTTCTTTCCCTCAGCTTTTCTCATTTGATCCAGTTCCTGACCGGTGTTGTTCGTTATTAGACTTAGCTCTTTTTTCTGTCTCTCCGTTAGCTTCTTTTCTCATGCGAGAATTATCTATTTTTCTAATACTTTGGTTTTTTTCTGACGTATATAGAACCCCCGTCTCCTGCTGCTCTACGGTTATTCCCCTCCCCCCCTCGTAGTTACCTCATCCAATTGGCGACGGTGGCGCCCAACCTCTTTATGGTCCGTTTTTTTTGCCCCCCCCTTCTAAATCCTTTGATCCATTCGTACCCTTTGGCCGGCTGCTTGCCTCCCCCAATTCCCTCCCAAAGAGTGCTGTTGGTGAGAGCTTGTGCTCTGCGTTCTCGACCGTCTATTGACACTGCCTATTCGTTTCTCTTCTCTTGTGGAGGTCCCCAATTGCTGTCAACTTCAATGGTCAGTTCTTAGCCCCTCTCGCCCCCCCTGGACTTTTGTCCGTTTTTTTTCTTCGCATAATCTTTCTATACTATCTTCCCCTCGCTTTCACTTTTTCCCCTTTTTGCGCAGGGGGTCTTTTTTTTTTTCTACATAGTTTCCCTTCCTCAATGTTTGATTTTCGTCCCTGGACCCCAACCCTCTATATGCCCCCTTTCCTCGTCTGTATTCAGATTTGATTTCCCAATTGTGCATTTTCCCCAGCGTCTCCCCCCACCTGGGATAACGTGCTCAACTCTCTTCTTTGCTGCGGAGATCTGTACCTTACAGACTTCTTACCGAGCCACTGCGGAGTTTTGATGAGGAGTTCTTTTCCTTCATCTCGTTCGCCCACTCTTGAATCTATCCCCTCCTCGACATGATTCAGATTTCTCCTTTAGCTTCAGTCAAAGCGTGGTCCTTAATCTTTCCAGCAATTTCTCGCGTACTTTCGTCTATGAACTCTCTCCGCTAATTTTCCCGTTTGGTACCCCCCGACGTCTATGTTTGTTCTTCTTTTACTTTCTTCTCCCCTCAGACCCCATCCTCTGCCTCCTCAGCTAATTCTTTTCCACCCTCCCCCCAAGTCCTCCCTCACACCTCGTTTTCCACCCCGAAAGGACCCTTTTTTCTTGCCTTTTCCTCCTGAAGGGCCCTCGAGGGGACTTACGATGGGGGTGATAGCTTCATACCTCGGCCCGCCCTTCCCAACACAACATAGACTTTGTCTATTTAGATCTCAGAAAGATCGTAACTTTTCTCCCTCCACCCTGATTCTCCTCTTCTCGACTTTCTCTTGATCAAAACGCAAACTGACGAGCTCTTTGGCGATCTCTCCCTTCACCTACTCTTTTCCTTCTGTACCGTTCTCGGTCCTCGTTTTTTTTTGTCCGTGTGACGAGCCCCGTCTCTACCCCCCCTATTGTGGCCTCCTTAAACTCCCTCCGGGTAAGAGGTCGAGTGAGTCCTCCCCGTAGTGGCCGAACAGTGCCAGCTCGCTTGGGCGAACGATCGTCCCCCTATTTTCGTCTTTCTCTGTCCTGTCATTTCGGCTTAACGTACGTCTTTACTTCTATCATTCGCGTCGATCGAAGGGATCCCTTAAGATCAAGCTGAGTACCTTTTCGAGCTTTTTGTTTTTTTTTTTATCCTAGCCTAAAGCCCCCTAGTGAGCATTCTCGAGGGTCTCAAACTTCGAGACAGGAAGAACCTTTCCTACATCTCGATTAGATATCCTATATAATCTTCTACGCCTGAGTTCTGAAGCGACTTCTCCTCGGGCCTTTTCTATAGTCCTCAAGTTGATAATACTCCTTCAGTTCACCATCTTTAGAGCCCTACTTCGTCATTTCGGGAAAACGTTTCCCAGCGACCCAACTATAGACCACCCCCTCCATGATCGTTTTTTTTCTCTCAGTGTTCTGCAGAGCCCTCACTTCCCCCTATTTGTTTTTTTTCTGATTTCGTATCGGCCCCCACCTCCGAGACTTTTTTTCTCCCTTATCGTTCTAAGAGTGAATTTCTACAAGTTGGATGTCTATCCTTTAAGTCCCCCTCTTTCCCTTCCCCCCCCCTCGTCGGC
>Ga0179593_1551685_pt1 | contig 15105 bp, 30 predicted proteins | sample CZODoug2_1_08_16_FD_185931 | JGI IMG/M metagenome (GOLD analysis project Ga0179593, IMG submission 185931) | Vadose zone soil fungal communities from Angelo Coast Range Reserve, California, USA - CZODoug2_1_08_16fungal (PacBio error correction) | ecosystem: Environmental > Terrestrial > Soil >... | reverse complement strand
AATCCTTTCCCCTTACGTTTCAATCACCTTTTCTCTACTCCCCTGTTGGATTTTCGTCGTCTGTTTTCTAGGCATCCTATCCGCTACGGTGCCCTCTTTTCAATTTTCTAGACTTTTGCCCCGATGCCGGCCTGTTTCGTCTCTCGTCTTTTTCCACCTCGGCCAAACGCCTTCACCTCACCCTCCTTGGGTTTTTCCTGTTTTTTTTTCATGCTTCTTTTCGTGGAAGGCCTCGGATCCCAAAGAAGGCCTGTTTTTCCCTGTGTGAGGACCTCTCTTGTGGTCCCTTTTCGAAGATTTTTCCCCCTCTCTTTTTCCGCTTGATGGCCCCATTGACCTTCGCTTTTTGAAAAGCTGATCCGCCTTGGCGACGGGAGAAAGCCTTTCTCCACATTACGCTCTTTGCGTTTTTTTCTCTCCAGATTGCTAAGTCTTTTTTACCTTGCCCCTTTTTTCCATATCTTCGCCCGACCTTTGGCACGGATCCCCTGTTATTTCTAGCTTGGGTTTTCCTATCCATCTAGGTCTCCCCTGCCATTCCTCTGCCCGGTTCTGAAGCGGGAGAGGTACTTTCCCCCCCCTTTGCTACTCCCTCCTCCGCTCTCTACAAAAATTTTCCTGGCGCGTCCGGACTCGGCACGGAGACTTGGTGGGGTAGCGTCCTTCTTTTCTCCTCGTGAGGTCCACCCCTCCAGCGACATTCCCCCTCCTCTCCAGCATCCCCCCTAAAAATCCTTAATTGATCCTGATCAGAGAAGGGAAAACAGTTTTCTTCTCCCTCTTTCTGTCCCTTCTGTATATCGACCCCGTCCCTGCTTTCTTTTTGATTGGAGCTTCTTTTCCGTTGAAATACTCCTCTTCTGTTTTTTGATGCCAGGCACATTAGTCAACTCTGATTCCGCTCGGCAACCCTAGGGATCGCTTCTTCTCCTCTCTGATTCCGATCGGGATTTCCCCCCCAGGAGCTTTCCTCCACCCCTTGTCGAGGGTATGACCTTTCCTCAATTCTCCTCCCCCTCTCTCTTCCCCATGCCCTCTGCCATTTTCCTTCTTCCCTGTTCCAAGCAATTACAGCCTTTTTTCGTAGTCGAATAAGGAACTTTTTTTCCTTTTCCTGGCGTTAAATCTCCGCTTTCCTTTTTCCCCCTTGTTTGTTCCATTCTGAAAGCTCCCCTCTTTGGATTGAAGATACCGTTCCTCCCTGAAGTAGTCGTGAACTCCCCCTGTCCCTCTCTACCTTATTTTCCTCTTTTTGTGATGCTGGGGTCATTTTCTTTTTCTTGAGTCTTCTTCCCTTTTCTTTCACGACACGAGGCCCCTCCCCCTCGGTTGATACGAGACTGAGACGCAACCTCCTTTTACGACTCGTTTTTAAGTTTGCGCGTTTTTGTCAGAGGACCTTGCTGACCTCTCCCCACCGTCTCTTCCAAAGTCCCTTTCCTTTTTCCCTGCAGCGTTGTTTTGCTTTTTTGGTCCGTCCCCCTTCGTGATCAAACGCGATCCTCCTTTCGCACGTTTTTTTATCGCTCTTCACCATCGTACTTTTTTTTCGATTGACCCTGCTTACTTCTCTATAACTGCGCCGACCGGTCGTTTTTTCCATGGGTTTGCCCTCCTTTCCCCCTCCTTCCAGCATGTCTCCTTCTCGTGTTTTTTTTCAGGCGTCAATTCCTGCGTCATTTCCTCTTTTTTTTTTGATCAACCCGCCTCCTCCTTCCTGACCGAACTCGGGCGTCCTTTCCCGTTTTTCCTTCGTCGCTGTTCCTGAGACTCCTTCTCCTCTTTCCGTTCTGGACTTTTCTTCGCTTTGGGCTTTTCTCTTTCTCCTTTTGAGCGTGAAGTTCTGACTATTTCCCGAAAGTGAAGGTGGAGGGGGACGCTGCCTTTTCCCCCTGAATGGTTCTCTTGTCTTTTTCTGTTCAGTCTCCTTCTATCCCGCCGCTTGCACCCCCTCATGAGGTCTAGGCTCCCCCTTCCCCAGCTGTTGTTTTCATCTCGTCCCCCCTTGCTTGCTCTTGCTCTTTCGGCGAGCCTTTTCAGGATTGGCCGAGGACAAAGGTGGCGGCTTTCCTTTCCTTTTTCCTGTTGACTTTTTTTTTCGAGCTCTATAATGGTTGGTCTTTTGTAGGGCCTCCCTTTTTTTGAAAAACACCAACCACCTCGTTTGCTATCGAGAGGGAGTCTTTTTCTTTTTTTTTCAGACCCTCGTCCCGCCCCCCTTTCCCTGTTTTCTTTTCCCCCCACCAATTCAAATTCGTCCTCCTCTTGTGTTCTTCTCCCGATAGTCTTTCAAAAAGCCCACCCTCTTCATCGACGTTGCGTTTTGGGTTTTTTTCTTTTCTTCTTTTTTGATTGTTGGTTCCCTTTCCCTGAGCCGCTTTGTGATGGGCACTTCCTTCCCCCAATAGATGCTTGGCCTTCCTCCCTGAATTTTTTCTTTCTAATCAATCAGTGTTAATTTGTGCCAGCTATGCCCTGGATGTTATCGTCAATATTCATATAGTCAGCCAAACGCTTTTTTTCTTTCCGTAGTTGCTGACGGTTCTTTTTGCATTTTTTTTCATATCCCCGAGCTTTTTTTCCCCTAGGCTTTCTCTTCTTTTTCGAGCCCTGTTTTTCGACCATTGAGAGCGGTACTCAAGAGTGAGCGTTCCCCCCCCTTCTCGCTTTGAACCTTGCTCGGCGAGTACTTTCCTTTTTCTTTTTCCGTTTTCTGATGTTGACCTTCTCGCTCGATCAAGTTCACCTCTTTTTGGGAGACCGCTCTCTGCTTGCTGGGTCGAAACCGGCTTCGAGGCGCGTTCTCCCCCTTCTCCTTTATAGTGATGACGCTCTTCCAAAGGCTCTTCTCCTCGCGACTGGTCAATTTTTCTATATGCTTTCCCCCTTTTTTCCAAAACCTAACGCTCGCGCTTGTCCTCTTTTTCTTCACGGCTGATTTCAAGGTTCTTTCCTTCTTTCTCTTTTTAACTCCATGCCTTCCTCGTTCTAGAGGGCCCCTCCTCTCATTTTCCCCCTTCGGTGCCAATCACGTGCCCCGATATCGGCTTTAGAGCCCTCCCCTTTACCGCAGCTCCGTTCCCCTTCTTTTTTTTTTCCATGTGTCTGGTAGGTTTTTCCGATGCTACGCTCCCTTTCGATGAAGTCCGCGAAGGGTTCGGGTTCCTTTCTCCAGCAAGACGATGTCTTCTTTCTGGATTTGTAGTTCGCAGACGACCTTCTATTCCGAGTTTTTTCCCACTTTCCTTTGGCATTTACTTTCTCCCCTCTCCCATTTTCTAGAGGGAGGGATGTAGAAAAATACACCCCCCTTCCCCCCAAAACTTCGGGAAATTCTCCTCTCTAACTTTTGATTTTTTCGGCGAGATTCTTTAGGACAAAACCGTTGTTCTTTTTTCGACCTCGACATATCGTCTCCTTCTCCTTTCCGACGCCTTCTCGATGGCTTTCCCCTTTCCTTTTCCAGCAACTCACCTCCCCTTCACGATCTTTTTCCTTCCAAAAGCGTCGGAGTCCCTTTTCCACGCGGCGACCAATCAGGGGCTTCCCTTCTTTTTCTCCGGCTTCGGCTTGCTCTACAGATTCCCTCTATTTTCTTTTCGGTTTTGTTTCTAGGTTTAGGCCCAGCCTTTTCCGTTCTATGCTTGCCGATATGTTCCTTCTGAAGTCATTGGCGGGAGGCTTCCTCTCCCCAAGATGGCGAACTTTTTTCAGTAGTCCTTTCTTAACCCTTTTACCCCTTTTATCCTGCTAGACTCTTTTTCTCTCTCGTTGGAGGCGGAAGCTGCCTTTCCTCTACATGTCCCGCTGGAGCGATACCCCTTCTTTTTTTTTCCCCCCTTTTCCCTGCGCGGATTCTCCAGCGTCCTCCCCCCCCTTTCGCTGTTTTCAACTAGTTTTTATCCGCATCCTTCTCCCGAACCAAAGGCCACGCAAAAAATTCGAGCCCTCTCCGTTCGTCGTTTTTTCATCTTTCCCCTTTTTTCTTACCCTAGGTTTTTGGTTCCACTCTCCCCTTCCCTCCTCTTCGACGGGTTGAAATCCCCCCCTTCGCAAGCAAGGTGTCGTCTCTTCCTCCCCTGATGTTAGGTCCTCTCATCCTTTGGTTTTCTCTGGTTCCCTTTTTTTTCCATCCTGACCTTTCTTTCCTTGCTGGCATAGCTCCCTTCTGATCGGTCGGATGGAAGTTCCCCAAGAAACCGTCCCCGATCTCTTCCCCCCTTCTTTAACCTACTGCCTTTTTCCTTTTTACTTCAGCCCCTTCCTTCCTTTTTTGACGCGCAGGCGTAAACGATGGATGGGATACCCCTTTCCACGATTATTTTCGATACTGTCGTATTTTTTTTCCGCTACGCCTTTACGCTTTTACGCTCCTCTTTTTTTTTCCTGCTAAAGATAAGCGCACTCCACGCCGGAGCGGATGAGCTTCTCCTCTCGATGGCCCTTCGTATTCTTCATTTTTTTTCTTGCCCCCCCCCCCCCCCCCCCCCCCCCCCCCAACCCCCCTTTCTTCCTAGGGATTATTTCCCTTCCCCGCCGTTTTTCCTTTTTTTTTAGAGCGGCGTTTTTTTTTTCGCGTATGCGCGCCTTTTTTCTCGATCGAGACGCTTCGCTTCAGGATTTTTTATTCTTCTTCTTTTCTGTCTCGGTCCTTTAATGTTCTTTTTTTTTCAGTTTCCCTTTTTTTGTCAACGGAATTTTCTCCCCAAAAGCCCGTGCATAGACGCTCTTGGACGCCGGACGATTTACTTCATTTTTTTCCCTGCTGACATTCCTTCTCGCAAACTTTTCTTTTGGCTTCTTTTCCGCCTTGCTTTTTTGGATCCGGGTCCCCTTCCGTAACTGGGAACCTCTGTTTCTGATCGGACTTCCCCCCCCCCCTTTTTCGCTGGCAATTCCTTGTTGTCGCCCTTTTTGTGAGTTCCTGATTTATCCGCATGGATGCCTCCTTAACCTGATCCTCCCTCAATCAAAGGATGGAAAAAGAGTTTCTCCTCTTCTAATGTCCCCCGCTTAGTTTTTTTTGTTTCTTCTCCATCGGAAGCAGGTCTGTCTTCTTCTACCGACAACCTTCTTTTAATCGAGTTCCCTTTCTCTGCGGAGGACTGCCTCCCACACCCCTTTTCCAACCCCGCCTCTGGTCACTCGAGGTTTTCCTGTTTTTCCCAAGGCCGTGCCCAAGAGCTTATCTTGACCCCCCCTCGTATGGCTTCGAGGTTTTCTTGGATGCCTCTTTTTTTTTTTGCCATCTTGACGATTTTTGCTTTTTCGTACGCGTGAGGAAAGTTAGTCCGTGATATCGAAGGCGCTTTTTCCCCTTTCTTTTTCAAACGGCTTCCCCTTATCCTTTTTCCGAATCATATTACTTAGAGGCGGTTTTCTTTTTTGAGACAATCCGGCTCTGTTTCTATGAGGATCGGGCGCTCCCTTCCCCCGCATCGTTTGCCGGCCCTCTTTCCAATTCCTCACTCCTTTTTTTTTCTTTGACGGGGTAGGCTCCTGATCCTGCGGTTCTTTTTTTTTTACAATATCTGATTCGAATAAGTATATTATTTTTTCCTTTTTTTCTTCTTTTTAATAGACAGCCCTTAGATTGTCTGCCTTTCTTTTTTTCCTTTTCCTCCATTTCAAGTCCGGCTTTACGGCCGTCGCTCTTACTCCCTCCTTTTTCAATAAGAAATAGCGATGGTGTTTTGGGAAGGATCGTAGAATACGGTTCTCCCCACACAAAACCTTCTCCACTTTAAATCTCTTTTTTACTTTTTTTTTCTCTTTTCATATTGGGATTTAGGCTTCCCCCTCTTCTTCCACGTTGTTGTTGTGAGGTCTCATGGACTGAGATCTTCTCCCCCCCCCCCCATTCTGAAACCCCCCCCCAGGTCTCTTTCCTCTCTTGATTTTTTTAGTTTGTTCCAAGTTTTTTTGTGTGTTTTTTTTCTTTTCCTATCTTCGCGACGACGGATCGCCTTCCCCCCTCAGCGAGGGAGTATGCAGAGTCCTTTCGGCAAATTTCGCGGTTTCTCTTTTTGTTTTTCGGATTCTTTTGCTTGCCTCATATACTCTCTCTTAGATGTTCAAAACAATATAAATCTAACCGTATTGCGACTTCTATTTTCCGGTGCTCCCCCGTCACCGTACCTTTGCCCCCCTGGTCCCCTTTTTCCCCGTCCCCCCACTAATTTTCCCCCCTTCCTCGACTTTCATCGTTCTTTCTCTCTTTCCTCCGGTCCCCACCGCGCCCTTTCCCATCCCCCCCTTTTCCTTTCGCCGCCGCCCCTTTCCATCGGGGGCCCTTTCTTCGGCGCTCTTCCACTCATTCCCTCGCTTTGACGTGTTTTCCCTCGTTTTCCCCTTCCCGTTAAGGGCATTCCTTTCCCCTCGGACGGAACTGCCCTCTCAGTATATCCTGTTTTCTCACTCCACTCCCCCCGTTTCTCCCTCTTTGGGGGTTCAGATATTCGTTGTTGTAACGGGATTTTTTCCTCCTCCCCGTTGGAAGCTTCCCCCTCAAGTCCTTCTTTTCTTTCTAAATCGTTTGGTCCTCCCCCTTCGGGCCCTATTGAGCTCTTTTTTCTTCTGAAGCGGTACCCTTTTCTCTCTTTTTTTTTCCTCTCGAAAGCTGTTCATGGCGAAACGGTTACCATTACAGCGGTTCCCCTTTTGACAGCCTTCCCTTGTCCCCCCCTTATGGCCTTCACCTTAAGGTTACAACGATTCCCTCCCTTGAATCGTGTTCTCCCACCATTCCTGGTTTCGATTTTTTCCTTCGCAGCGACCGTCTTCCGGAACTGCAGGTCGTTTCCTTGGAGAGGTCTTCCTGTTGTCTCCCCTTTCATTTCCTTCTTGATTTCAGACCCGCCCAACATTCCCCTTCCGTCTCCCTTTTTGTAGGCACGGGCTTGGTTAGGAGAATGCCGTGGCCCTTTTTCTCTATGGGTCACTTTAAACCCCCTCCTTCCCTCCTCTTTTACTCCCGCTTTGTCAGAGTCCTCCCTCGAAGAGGGCTAGGCGCTCCGATCGGGAAAAAAGGCGTGCTTTCCTCCTTTCCCCAGACCCCGGCTCCCTCCGCCGTCCCTCTGCTTTCCGTGTCAGGTCCCCTGTTGAAATAAGCCCGATCCTGTCAACTGTTTTCATATGATGCCTCTTTTCGGTCCGCGGTCCGGAACCCCCGTCTTCCCCTTCTTGCGTGTCCTTTATTTCCGCGATGATCGGGAGACCCGTGCTGGCTAACACCGAGTCCCGAGGTTCGCGTCTTTTTTTTCTGCCTCGGTTTCTGAAAGAATCCCCTCTCTTGATAATATTGGCATCGTCTTAGCAAGCAAGCGGTTCTTTCTCCGTTTTTATTCTTCCAGTCCCCTTGGTAGTTACACGACATCGGCGGCTTCGGAGGGTCCAATCGTTCAGATTTCCTTTTTCCTTTTCCACGATCGTGTACCATTCCCTCCCCCTCTTTCCCGTTACTTTTACGCTTTTTTCCCCCTTCCCCCGTTCTCGTCGTGAAACCAGAAGAATCGTCCCCTCCCCCCTTCTGAATTTCCCGCCTTCTTCTCTAACGTTTGGTTCAACCCGTTCGGACGTCCTTTTTTTGGCCTCTTCGCCTTCTTTTCCCCTCGGACACGAGATCGATCTTCCTCCTTTCCTGCCACCTTTTAACTGACCTTGCGAATTAGCGATTGCGCGAGGGTATTGGTTCCCTCCGGACCTTTCTTCCCCCTCTTTCCTCCTTTGCCAGCATTGTTTTGCGATGATGGCGTCCTCTTCAAGGGTAGTGATCCTTTTTTCCCCCCGGCCATAGCCCCCTTGTTTTTTCACCGTCGAACTTGCACTGCTTGAGACATTTTGCACCTTCTCAGGAATATAAATGAGCGAAGTTCTCCCCCCCCCCTTGGTTCCTGACCCTCTTTTTTGGTCTCGCCTTCGCCGGCCTTCCCCTCCCTCCCCTTTGCAAGGCATATCTCATCGCGAGCTGGATAACGTTTCCTCCTCGACCGCCTTTCACCCCCTTTGTCCCCGATCGTCTTTCTAGGAACCCCCTACTCCACGACACTTGCCCAGAAGAATCCTGGAGACGAGTGAAAGTTGCGGGTTTTCTCCCTGCTTTGGATCCCGCCCCCTCCTTTTTTTATTTTTCACGTGTTGTTTGGTTCCTCTTGTAGAGGAAGAATCGTCTTTCCGGGTCTCCACCGTCCTAGCTCTGTCATCTACCAAATACTTTTTTCTTCTGCCGCGGCGCCTCACTCCTTTTTTACGATCACATTTTATACCTTTTCCCCCTCTTCCCTTTTTTGGCAGGAAGGCGCCCTTGTTCGACATCAAGAGAAAGTCTTCTCTTTTTTCCTCTTCTTCTTGCGGCGTTCGTCTTGCAATCGTGTTCCCCACGAGGATATAGCAGATTTCTTCTTGTCGCTGTTGTCCCAACATCCCTTCCCTCCCCTCATGGTTGATTCCCCTCCCCTTCCTTCATCGATTTTGTCGCTAGGGGTCTATCGATAGCATATGGGATAGATCCCTCCCCTCCCTTCTTCAATCTCTTTCACTGGTCGTTTTTTCTTCGGTCACTAATTGCTCGCTCCCTCCCTCTACCCTTTTCGATCGCGGTGATGTTCACATTGATTGGACAATAGCTGATTGTTTCTCAGACTTTTTTCTCCTCAAGGAGCCCTTTCTTGTACTCGCTTTTCGCGTCCTTTCTTTTTTCTCATCGATATAGTCCGCCCCACCTCTTTTCCACAGTGCGCTGAGGAAGCCACTTCTTTTTTCAGCTCCCGCCTATCAGCCAACCTCCCTTCTCTCCCGTATTTTATCGACTCTGGTTTTGATGAGCGGCTCGATCGTGAAAAGACGGCGCTTCCTCTCTCGCTCCTTGGATCGGCTATCTTTTTTTCCCTCCTCTTCCTTTTTTTGAGAGTCTTTATGCGGCTATTTCTCTTCTCTATCACTTTCAAGTCCTCTTTTTCTCTGCGCAATCTGGAGACCGCTCTCATTTCTTTTTTTTCGAAACACGGGATAGATGCACGCGCTTTTTCTCTTCTTTAGTGCCTTGACTTTTTCACGGCCCTTTTCCCTTTTCACTGGCATTTTTATCCGAGGAGCATTATTGCCCCTCCGCGACCCTGGTCCGCTCTTGAGCCAGTACCCTTCATTCCCCTTCAGCGTGCTTCCCGATACCCTCCTTTCCTTTCGTGGCAGCTCTTCGTTGCCCCCCTTCCCCCCTTTCTGATATCGGCTTTCTCTTTTTACCAGCAAACACCCTCCCCCCGTTTCTCCTTGTTCCCCCCCCCCCCCCCCTCCCCTTCGCCCTTTTTCCTCGGTCTCCTTGCTCCTCCCTCCAAATCGATGAAGGCGCTCGGGGGTACATGTTGCGGTCCCCCCCCTTTTCCTTGGCTGGACTGTTTTTCCCCACAGAGGCCCCTCCCTCTCTCAGAACTTACAGATGTTTCACCGTTCTCCCCTCATCCATTTATTATTTGGTCTTGATTTCGAAAGACATTTCCCAAAGCCCCTTCCCGTCGGACACTCCGTATCTCCTTCCTTTTATCTTTGCCGTTTCTGCTTTCTCCGTGCGTTTCTCCCCGCTTTGTTGGGAGAGCGACCTCGTACATCGTCGAAGAGGTGATCTTTTCTTTCGGCAGCTTTTCCTCTGACCATGCTTCTCCCTAGGTTAGTTTTCTCTTATAGTGGCTCCCTTCTTCTATCCCACGAGATCGGCTCCCGCAACTTTCAACGAGCGCCCTTTGTTTCCAGTGCGTCTCCTCCCAGCCCTCCCTCCCCTCTCTTTTCTTTTTCGGTCCCCGACTCATAGAGTGTCCTTCTTTTGAAGATAATGGTAGCGACAGCCTTTTCCATTCTTGGCACCTTGCGTCACTTCCACCCCTCCTCTCCCGTTTCATTGATGATTACGAACCTTTTTTCCTTTCCGATAGTAACGATTTCTCATTCGCAGCGTGAGGCGGAAGATGCTTCCTACCCTTCCCGCTTTTTGTCTTTCCCCTTATCTGCCGGTCTACCAGGGAACGCAGTCTTAAAAGCTGCCCCGTTTTTCTTTTCTTTGCAACAGGGAACCCGCCCCTTTTTCTCCTTCCTTCCTCCCCTTCGTATTCCATGCTCTGCCACCTGAGCGTTTCTTCTTTAAGTTCGCGCTGTTTTCCTGAGAGAACATCAATCGCCTTTTTTTTTGCAGATGAGCTTTCAGTCCTCTCTCTCGGTCCACTTTCCTTCGTTCTCTGGCCTTTCCCCCATTCTTCGGTTAGGCAGCTTAAGCCTGGTTTCCAGTTATTCTCTTTTCCCCGCTCAGCGTCCTCCTCTACATCTATTCTTCCTTCTTCCTCAGGATTGGCCTCCCACCGGATCGTTTTTTAGCTCTGACTGGAAAAGACGAAAAGTAGCCTTTTTCCTTCGATCCTGAATTTTTCCTTCTCCCCCTCGTTTAGACCGATTGGTTCTGACCCCTTTTATCAGAGGCGTTGTTTTTTTCCTCGAGATCAAGGGCGTTCCTTTTCCGAACCGCTCCTTTTTTGCATGAGGGACCTCTCCCCCCCTCACGGGACTTCCCAAAGTGTTTACTCTCTTCACCCTCTCAGCTCTTTTGAAAGATGGTTGCCGTATGACGCAGCGGGATTCTTTCAATAAGCTTTCCCCCGATGCCTTTTTTCCCTTTCTAGGCTTTCACATTGCCCTCGACTTCTTTTTTTCTCTTGAAGTGAGGGAAGGGGCATCTCCTGAGAGCAGTTTAACGCCTCTCTCTCTTCTGCCTCACTCTTATCTGATTTTCTTCCCTAATTGGTTTTCCATTTTTTACCCTCAGACTATTCCCAACGGCATTCGCCCCACCCAAGCGAAGTGCCTACACGTCTTCCCTTCCCTCCGTCAGATTCTTTCCTTCTCGACAGTTGGCTAAGGCTGGCGTTCTTCTTTCCTTTCTCTTCAAGACGCTCCAGGGCGCGTAGATACGTCTCTTTCTCATGAACCCTCTATCTTCTCCTTCGTTCCTTTTTTTTGTCCTGCCTTTTACAAATTTTTTCTCCCTTTGCCAGATCCCGTTGCGCGAGATATTTGTATAATTTTCCCTTTCTTCCGATGCCTTCTGTTTCTCCCTCTTGTAGCTGATTGCCCTCTCTTAGAGAAATGAAACTTGCTTCGCCAGGGCTCTGATTTCTCCTTTCCCCTATCAGGTCTGGATTTATATCTCCCCTGGCAGTTCCCTTTCATCCTTCTTTTTTTTGAACCCCCCCTCCCTCAAAAAGTATGGCAAACCCTTTGAGGAGGGACCCCCTCTCCTTTTTTTCCCCGGGCTTCTCCCCTTGTCCCTTGCCCCCCCGTTTTTTCCCCTTTTCTTTCTTTCTCAGGTGAGGAGTGGCACAGGTGGAGTGAAGAATCCTTCCCTCCGATTCCTTTCAGGTCCTTCCTCCCGACCTGATTCTCGTGAAAGCTTTCCGTAAGCTGCCTCGATGAAGAGGGTTGAAGAGATCCCCCTCCCCTTCCGCCTCACCCCGATTTCCTTTTTGAGGAGCGTGATTTTCGCGTCTATGAGTCTTTTGATATGATACGCTATCAGAGGAAGATCTTCCTCCTTCGTTTTTGAGAATTGGAACTTTTCTTCCATGAACGGGGTGTACTTCTTTTTGACGTTTCGTTTTCCTTGTTTTTGAAAATTTTCTTTCGAAGGGCTATTTTCCTAATTTATTTTTTTTCTTTTTCCCAGATATTTCTATTCCCCCGAGGTTTTTTTTGAAGCCGAGCTTCCCCCCCCTTTTCCAGACGCAGCCCTTTTTTTTGACCTCTGCCCCCGAAGCCCCTAAATCTCTAGGTTTCACGGATCTAGGCCAAGAAAAACCACCCCCCCAGGGAGACCCGATGAAATTTTCAAGAAGAGGGCTTCCCCCTTTTTTCCCTTTGCCTCTGCGGTTTTTTCGCCTTTGTTCTTCCTTGCCCATCCCTCTCAGTCTCTTTCCCGCGCGTCACGGCGCCAGATGCCCCCCCCCCCCCCCCCCCCCCCCCAGAAGCTCTTGGCCCCTCCCCCAATCTTTCCCATGTTTTTTTGACGTCTCGAGCCGTCGTTTTCGCCGGCAAAACTTTTTCCTCTTCGGCGTCGGCCTCGGGAACCAAAAGGCGCCCCCTTCTCCTCGTGTGGCGTTCGGTTTTTTTTCCCCGAAATTCCTCTCCTTGCCTCTCATCTGTCTGATTCACTAAGAAAGTAGTAAATACCCCCCCTTCTCAGAAGGATCCGGCCAATTAGTAGCCCCAAACTTGGAAACGATCTTTCCGGTTTTCCCTCCTGAAACTACTCAATTTTTAAGTTCCACACCCATGAGGCCTAGGTACCATAGCATACCTCCCCGTCTCATAGGAAGCGCCGCGAAGGATTGTATAACCCCCCCTTTCCCAGGAGCTTTACATCTTTTAGCCGTATACAACATATTCATCTAGATAAGAGTGCTAGGACCGCTTTGCCCTCGGGAGATTTATCTTTTCCTCTTAGATCTTAATCTCCCTGAACACCTTCTTTGGAGGATGAGTAAAGCCACCCCATTTTGCAAAGAACTTCCCCTTCGTTCGACTCCCTCTACTTTTGTTCTCCTTTCCAATCGTTTTGTTCTCGCCCCTGGAAGGCATCGGACTTGCCCCTTCAAAGACGGCAGTTTTTTTTTCCCCGACCTTTGTTTAGGCAGAAAGCGTTTTCCCTTTCCCTCTTGATCAGCTTCCTCTGTGTTAGACTCGTTGTGCACGCAATCTCTCCTCCTCGCGAAAGCGGTTCATTGCCCCGGATACAGGACGCGGTTCCTTTTTTTTTGGCCAGCTTCCTTGCGATCAGTTTTTTCCCCCATTTCCCCCTGCCTCTTCTCCCCTCCCTTTTTTGGAACGGCTCAAACAAATCTTTCATTTATTCAGATGCAGCCTTTTTGGACCTATAAGACCTCCAGTCATCATTGCCCTTCCGGTAGCATTCTTGAAAGAGGGAGTCTTTTCCCTCTTCTCCGTGCCCCCCTTTTGCTACTTTCCTCCCCCCTCCCCCGGATCTTAGCCTTTTCTTAACGTAACGCGATTTCTTACGGCCTTTTTTTAGGAGAATGAGGTGGCTTTTCCCTTTATAGTATGAGGTAAATTTTCTTCCCCCCCTGCCCGCGACCAGTCGTTCTCTCACTAACCCTCCCCCTGAATGAGGCTATTCTCAGATCGATTCCCTTTTCCCAAAACTTCTAGTACGCGCCTTCTTTTCCCCGCGGTTGGGTATCCCTCAGTTCTCTAAGGGTTTTTAGGTAAAAAATCGACTATTCCTCCCTCTATTCTTGCTAGTGTTCCCAATAAGGATATAGAGATAGTTCCCCCTTTCATAGAGCTTCTCCTCTCTTTAACATAGTGAGATGATATTCTCTTTTAGGGCAACCTCTAAGTCCCCCCCCGCCCCTGGTCTGAATTTGAGCCGTCCTCCGAAGCCGCTGTCTACTCTTGCCCTTCGGACACCTTTAGTCCTCCCTTGCCGCCCCAGTATTCGGCACGCACCCTTCCCTTCATCCTGGACCTCGGCTTCCTTTTCTCAATCGTTTTTGAGAGATCGGGGAATTTCATTTTTCTTTGGTGACCAGGTATCCGATCATTCTCTCTTTTCTTGATCTTCTGATTACCGCTTTCTTCTGAATAAAAAGAATATATGTACACCCCTTCTGAAGCTGCCTAACCCCTCTCAAGGGTTTTTCCACTGAGCGGCTTTGATTTATCTATGAGTCCTATCTTTTCCATTAGAATATTACACTCCCTTAAACTGTATCGATTTTTATTCCTCATTTAGATCCCTTCCTCTCTGACATTGGTTTCATTGTTTGCTCTCTTGCTTCTTTGCGGAAATTTGATGAAGCATGCCTCCCGTAGAGGGTTTGCCCACCTACCTTCCCTAACACGGGTGTCCTTTGCTGGACCCCTTTTCTTCCTGTCCCTTTTTCCCACGCGATCTTCAAGGTGCCCTATCGCTCCTCTTGGACTAGAAATTACTCTATTAAGAATCCTCCTTTCTTTCCCTATTCACTCTTTTTCTGCCCGCTCGGCCATGGTTATTGCTGAACCAGCATGTCCGTCTTTGTCGCCGCGATTGGATCTTTTCCCCTCCTCCTCCAAGCTGCCGGACCGCACTTGCGCACTTTCGGCTGTGCTCACGGTTTTCTTTCCGCTCGACCGCCGGCACTCTGGAACGAAAATAGGTTTCCTTTTCGTCGCTTTTAAGCCGGAGGACGCCCTTTTCGGTATCCGTGTTGGCTGGGCGGCTCCTCTCTGGGAGTAAAAGCATGTCCCCTTTCAGTTTCTCTCATCCTCCTTGGTTTGCCTTTATGTTCGCCCTTGAGGACGGAAATCGATTTGCCGCCATACGAGGCGCTTTCTTTCGTGACCCCTCTTTCTTTTTCCCCCCTACCCCAGCGTTTTTCGCCGTCGTCTCTCCTCCTTCCCCCGGCATGCCCGCGCACTTAAGACTCGTCGAGCACGATCTTCTTATCCCCCCTTATTGGTCTTTGTGGAGCTTTTTTTTTTTCCCCTTCATCCGAGCCCCTTGATTCTTGCTCTGTATGCGCGGCGCGGTATCGTGAGGCATTTTTTCCTTCCCCCGTTGCCGGGATCTTTTTGGATTCCCTCATCAATCCAAGTCCCCGTCTGGCTGGCTTTGTCAAAAGGACCCAGTTTTTCCTCCCCTCCTCATTCATCTTTTGAGTCTATCGATATCACTCTTGTAAAGCTTCAATCTATCGAGGTCTTTTCGGGTGTGTGACCCTTTTTCCAATGCTTTCCGGTTCTTTTATCTCGCTCTTATGGGCCCCTCCTCTTTTCCCCCTTAGATGCTTGGCCTCTCTTCATATTGAGAAGGGCCTTTTTTCTTTTTCTCTTGCCGAAGTTCCTCTCGAAGAAGTTTGCCCAGCTTGCCCCCCTTTTTTTCTGAATATGGTCTCCCTTAGTAAGAAACACGCTTTTTCTCCATTTCTCGCGGAAGCAACGGCTTCTTCCTCTTCCGCCGCCGTTGCCTGTGAGTCCTCCTCCGTTTTCGCCTTCTTCCCAGCTGACTTTCGGTTCTCTCGGTCTGTGCGCTTCAAAAGAAAAGGAGGGCCTCCTGACCCGCAGTGCCTC
>Ga0179593_1522224_pt1 | contig 15106 bp, 14 predicted proteins | sample CZODoug2_1_08_16_FD_185931 | JGI IMG/M metagenome (GOLD analysis project Ga0179593, IMG submission 185931) | Vadose zone soil fungal communities from Angelo Coast Range Reserve, California, USA - CZODoug2_1_08_16fungal (PacBio error correction) | ecosystem: Environmental > Terrestrial > Soil >... | reverse complement strand
CCCTCTCCCCCGCTCCTTGGAGCGAAGATCCTATTTCTTTACAGAGGTTGTCCAAGGCCCATTTTTTTTTTTTTGAGTTCTTTAAGTTTGTACCTGACACCACCTGAGTGGCCGAAGGGCGGCCCCTGTCCCCTCATTTTCGCGGCGATATTAAAAGTAAGGTACGTCCACTAACTGTCTCTTAGATACAGTCATCCCTCCGGCACCTACCCGTCCCTTTTTCCTTTTCAACCCGTCCCCCCTCCCCGACCCTCCTACATGATACGGAGTTCCTACCTTCCCAATGGACCTGTGTACTTTTCAAATAGAAAGTACGTTCCCTTTGCGCGCAACGGTGCGGGACCCATTCCACTTCTTCAGGCGGACCTCCCTTTCCAGGACCTCCGTATTCCACCTTATCACCTTGCCGCGCAGCCGCTTCCAGCAACTGCCTTCCAGAAATAACCACACGAGGTAAAAGTTGAGAACCCCGGCTTACGCCTCAGTTTTGAATTGGATCGGCTGTGGACCCTTCTTCACACTTTTACAGCAAATTAACGGTAATGAATGCGGTCGTTACCCCCCTCTACTTGCGATGATGACCGATCCCCCTCACCTGATCCCTCCTGACGCCCGTAAAAAAGGAAGGATTGTAAAGGGGCCCAAGACTTTCTATTTCTTCAGCTTATGTTTTTGACGAGTACCCCCCCGGTGTTGTATTAGAATTTTTTGACGATTCATTTCAGATCGACCCTTCCCAGTGCATATCTTTCATTACTTTTTCAGCCCCCCTTCACCCCCCCTTGCCGGACTACGTCCCGATGTCGTAGATCAATTTTCCCGGCGTACGCCTTCTCGCTTTTTCCACGCTACACTTTTCCTCTCTTGACCCTTCTGCCTGAAGAAGAATCGAGGCGCAACCTTCATAGCAGCTGGGTTAAAACTATGGTCGAAAGCTTCCCTTTCCCGGGCTTTCACCTTGGACCACCTTTCTTTTTCGTTCCAATCTTCCCCTCAGACCTCCGATCTTTCCCCGAGGCCAGTTTCTCGTATCCCGGGCTATCAGGGCCCGTTGACCCTTGACCCGCTTTTGACCGCCCGGGCCAAACGTTTTTTTTTTTACGCTACCTTCTTCTTTTGCTTTTCGAAGGAACCGAGACTAGCTGGACAGGTTTGTTCAGGTCCCCCTTCCCGGGACCCCTCGACCGCGGCCTGGAATGGCCTCTCCATCCCCTTCTGCCCCTGCGGTGGCTGCCCCGGCATCCACTTAATCCTCAGCCTGTGCAGGATTAGGCCATGATCCTGGGTGCAGGCCCCCCCCCGCAACTATGACCTCTTTTTCACCCTGGACTGCAAACCCAATTCCCCCCCGTCCTAAGAACCCTCCTAGCGAACACCGATTTCCCCCTCACTTTTCCCCTGTTCCTAATTTCGATCTTTCGTCCGGACTTTTTTTTCTCTGACCCCCTTTTCTCCTCGTTAAAACTCCCTTCCCCCCAAGGGTCACGAGCTTTTCTTTTACGGTTTAATCCCAAGTACCCCATTCTAGTAAACTTCCCCCCGGGTTATGCCGTGGCACCGGCACTCCTTTCTTTCCTGAGATGAGTGGGTAAGAACTAGATCTCCCTATTGGATTTTCTGGTACTTTTTTCCCCAAAACGTCAGTCACACCGGTCGCCATGTGTGGCATTTTTTACCACATTCTGTCCCAGAGCCGCGCTATTAGACTTATTTACTTTTCTGATTTCCAGGTCGACGTTAACTCGGCTGCTCCATGCCCCAGCCACACACTTTTCCGTCACATCCTGGACGAAGAGTAAACTAGGAAATCGACCCCCCCCCCCCACCCCCCCCCGGCCTTCGCTCTGTTCACCGAGTACTTTCTTTAAAACGTACGCCTGTAGCTACTCCTGGTCCTGCTTTCTCCCCCTAACTCTCTCCCGGAAGTCTTCCTCGAGCAGCTTCACTCCTTTTTCCTTTCTGACTTAGGGTCGGATAGACATGTACGCCTTTTGGCTTCATTACTCTTTTTCCACCGAGCTGCCTGCGTGGTCTCCCTCCTTTCGTCCACGAGGGGGGCAGAATATGGGTGGAGGACCTGTCTCAGCGATGCCAAGCTCTTCGGACCTGGGGCCACTCGGACCTTTGCTATCACGACTGCCTGGACGGTCGGAGGAAACGGTCTGAATTCGGCGCTTTTCCCTCCCTGTCGAGGACTTAGTCCTTTTTCAAGCCCCCCCCCCCCCATAGAAGAACACTACCCCTGCTCATGGGCCGCTTCTTATGTTATGTATGTCCTCCCTGTTCCCTCTAATTTCCCTTGAATGACGTCGTTCAGATCCCCCTTACCCGAGTCCTCCCTCCTTTTAGACCAGCGGTTCCGTCTCTTTCTCTTAAACACCCATCAGTCCTCCATCTAACAACCTCCTTTCAACATAAACTGAAGTCCCCCGCCCATGACTTTCCCTCCCGCGCAGAACAGTAGATCTTCCGTCCCTCGCCGCTTATCGTTCCAAAGAGCGTGCCAAGCATCTTACTGGTCCTCTTGTAGCTGTTTACTTCGTCCCGAAGTCCGTCTCATCTTCTCCTTCTACCTACGTTAATATTGCCGTAGCAGAGTAGTTGTTGTTCAGCCTTTACCCATCCTCTTCTGTGACTACCTCTCATTTTGGTTTCCCCCCATGCCATTTTTGCGACTTTGGCTAAATAGATTCTCCCCCCGACGACGATTTCGAGATCCCCCCCCCCTTTCGGCCCCGACCCGAAGACCTTGGCTCGAGTATCGTCCTGCGGATCCTTTCCTTTACGTTGCCGGTATGATAGTGATCCCTTACCCTCCCCCCTCCTCTTGAAGTTGTTTGCGCACCCCTTCTTGCGTGGATTGTGCTGAACCCCTTGACCGAGTTTGATGTTGACGTAGATCCCCAGCCCCCGTCTCCCCCCCCCCCCGTGAGGCATGCAACCCTCTTTTCCCAGGTCTTTGGAGCCCCCTTTTTTCCGCGGCATGTGAACCAAAAAACCAATCCCACCCCTTTTTCCCTCCCTAGCCACCCCCCCCCCACAAGTTGAACTTGAAACCCCACCACCCTTCCTACAGCCACACGGTTTGTTTATTTTTGAAGGCAGCTTGACTCTTTTGCCTTTTTTCGTCACTCAAATTCTGATATTTTCACGCCCCCTGGAGCGTCCACGACGTTGTGGCCTTCCGTTCCTTCTTTTTCCCGACCAACTCGGACCAGTCCGTTCGCGGTCTAGCTGGCTTCTATACCGCTTCTACACGGTTTTTTCTTTTCCTCCAACGGTAGTTCCTGTCTTTCCCCTTCGTGCTTGGTCTTTTCGTGACGTCCGGAACTTCCGGTAGCCGCTCAGGAATGTATGTCGAAACCCTCCGTTTCCCCTTTTAAATGTCTTCCTTCAGTATCCTTCTTCTCCGTAAAAGTCTGATTTCTTTCTTTTTACCGTCTTCTTTCCCCCCTCTTCTTATATGGTTTGTCACTTATTGGGTGCTTGATCTTTTCACTGGTCCCCCTACCTCCCTTCCCTCCTACCCGCGTTCATGGGGTCGGTCCGCGTGATTTCGGGCGAATTCCTCCCTCAGGTAGCGGACGCGGCGCACCCGGCCACACCATACCGATGGCCATGACATTGTTTTGCGCGCCTCCTTCAACTTCTCTCCCTAGGGCTCTTTCCTCCTTTCCCTGTGGTAGGTTTGTTTCCCTATACGGATGACTATGGGAAGCCTTGCCGATGAACCCTTTCCCTTCCGGCTCCAGTTAGCAACGTGCGGAATAGAACAATAGTCCAGAAACAGATGTAGTTTTTCCCTCCCTCTGCTTTCTTTTTAGACTCCTTTTTTCTTGCAGTCGGATGTTCCATCAGGTGCAAGTCATTCCTGCTTCCCTTCATATCCCTCTTTTCCCTCGTTTTTTGTTGAGTCGACAAGGCTCCTGATGGGTTTGCAGGTGTGTCCCTTTCCCCAGTAGTGCTTCCCTTTTGCTCAGCCCCCTTCCTCCCTTCGTCACCGCTTCCCCTTTTCTTGATCTCTTACCTTCTTTTATATTTCATTGAATAGAGTGACATTCGCTTTTTTTAATCCCTTCCTCTGCGTCTTCCCCTCCCTCCATGGGATGACCATCCTACCCTGGTCCCAGTGAGTCGGAGTCAGAATTGTCCCATCGCTTTCCCACACTTTCGGGCAGGAGCATCTAGTCGCCTTTTCCCCTTCCGGTTCCTTCCTCGGTCGCCCGTCCTCGCGAGTTCCGCTGCCCCCATTGCACGGCGTCGCGGTATGAAAGCCGGTCGGTTTTCTTTTTTTTTCCGTGATCCACCATGCCGTACGGTAATTCGAAGGGGGGCCCCCCGAACCCCCCTCCCCCGCCCCAAATACTTTCCTCTTTTTTTACGTTCTCCTGCGTCCTGCAGGGGCCTGACTTTCTTTCCCATCCAGGACTTTGAACTCCTTGCCTCCAGAACGCTCCGGCACGCCCCGTTCCGCCCTCAAATTCCCTCCCTTAGTCCCCTTAACCGGTCGACAGCATGACGACCTTTGCGATCTCGTTTTTTCCGACCGTGCCCCTCCCCGCCCCAGTTCGGCCTGGTCTGGCTTTGTTATTTCTGATCTACTTCTTCAACTTCGTGACGCTGTCTTTCTCATCATTTCTTCCTCTTCCTGTCCCGGCTCCTGACAGGACCCCTTTTCTTCCCTTTTTTTCCTGTGATCTTATTGTATGTGTGTTAGGGATATTAGTTATTTGAAGCCTCGGCGTAACCCGCTTTTTCTTTTTTTTCCCCTTCATATTCTCATATTTTTCAGACCCCTAGCGGGTTCTATTCTACTTGACCGTGTGTTCCCTTTTGTTGGTTTCCTCTGTTTCTTTTCTTTGTCTCCTTCGTTTTCCTATAGTAGGTGAGAAGCCTGACTCTGGTTACCCGGCGTTTTCTAGGAGTTGTTTAGTTTTGCCGCCCCTCCTGGCCTTAGTTTTCCTTCTCTCCCTTCAGCCATTTCAGTTTGTCCCTTTTCAGAGTCCTTTGCTACCGTTTTTCAAGCATGTTTTTTTCATGATTTTTTGTTCAGAGACCCCCCACCATACGCCTCTTATGCGATGCATGTTTTGTTCCCCCCTACGTTGCAGCTTTTCTTCCTTTATCCTGTCCATATTACTGTTACGTTTTATTTTCTCCTTTACGACCCTTTCTTCGACACCGCCAGTATAGCCCATCCCCCCCTTCGTTATGTGCCGGTTAGGTTTTTGTGCGATCAAATTTCCTGTTATATTTTTCCTGTTTTGTACCCCCAATCCTTTTTACCCTATTGTTCTCTAGGAGCTCCTCCTCCTGCGAGTATTCAACCGTTACTTCGCCGGCATTGTGAGTCATGGGTTGGTTTACCTGTGCTTTTTCAAGACTTTTTTTCGTGTTTTACCCAGTACGCCCCACGCGCTTATTCCCCATTAAGTTTGCGGCCTGCTATGGCATGAGGACGCTTTTTTCAACAAAATTCGTCCCAGGTTCCCTCACACTTCCCTTTTTGGCTTTCTATTGCTTTGGTAGTGGCTATTATTGTTGGTTTGTCCTAGCCCCGGTTTTTCCCTTCCGCCTCTCAAGGGTCTAATTCCTTAAGAGCAGGTGTCTTCTCCTTTACTGCCCCTATGTGAATCCTTCCTCTTGATGCTTTTTTTCGTTGCATTGGGGTACTAATTCTCCCTTTCTCCCTCTTTAGACCCCTATGTCTTTTTTCAATAATGTCCCCTTCAAAATGTCCTTTGATCAACTCCAGTCTTTTTTTTCCTTAGCGCAGGCCCCTCCCGGATCTTGCTTTGCGCCGATTAGTCCCGGTTCGGGCTGGTGTCTACCATTCTCTCTTACAGCATGTAAGAGTGGCTTCAATAGAGTCGCGTTAAACTATGGAAATTTACCTTTTCCAGAAAATTGGAAGGACAAATGGTAACTTCCGTCTTTTTCTCATTTCCCTCCCTCAACAATACATCCAGGGGACCTTTTTTTAGTGGTCTTTTTTTCCCTTCAGTATCGTACACCTTCACCCCGAAAAGACGCAAGAGGGGGGATCTTTTTTGTACAAAACATACCCCTTGAAGTGTTAACTTTCTTAGTTATTTTCATTCTTCCCTTCATCTTCAGTTAGTTGTCCGGTGCAACGCTTTTATCCCGAGGCCAGGTTTCTTCGTTTTAGGGTTTTTAAGGGGGGGTAGACCCTTTAACCGGCAAGTATAGTTTTCGAGTTTCCTTTTGGTCATTACCCTTTTTCTTTCTTCCTGTGCAAGGTCCTGATCGAATTCCTTCTTTGCTAGGACTTCTTTGCCTACGGTGTTTCTCTTGAAGGACCTTTTATGCCTCTTTTCAGTTTTCCCCCGGCGCGCCCCACCCCCTCCCTAACCCTTCCAAGTGTCCTTGTGGCCACAGGATCCCCCCCTGAGAATGCCCTTCCCCCCTTCCCTTTTTCTCCTATCGTCGTGGAAAGCAGCACCGGTTTCTCGAATGGCCAGGAGGTTAGGTTAAACGCCTATTAGACTCCGCTTTGGGGCAAAAGACCGGTTTATGACCCAAACTTTGACACGGCTTCCTTCATCCTACTTCTGGAGCTCCTCAAGTCATTGTGTTTCTTACCTGAGTGTACCTGTCCTATTTCCCCCCCCGCAGGCGCGTACCGTCCCTCCATTCGTATGCTCTTACCCTTTTTGACCCGCTTACGAGTTCTGTTTTATTCCGGATTTCTTGCAGGCGTGGATAGTTTCCTTTGTGATCTTTTTTCCATTTTCCGTTCTGCCAGGAGTGAAATCAATCTTGACCTGTCCTGGCTCGAGTCCGATGAGGATTTGATGTTTGCATCTTTAGCGAGGGAGTGAACAGTGGAACTCGTACTCTGTAATGTCCCTGCTTTCCTCCTTAGTACATAGGGACTCAGTGTACTTTTGACGCTCTCGCTCCGTGGATTTTAAGTGATTGGACGATTTAAAAGTGTCTTTTCGCCTTTTTCCAAGTCCCTCTTGATATGCCTCGCCCTTCCTTTCGTGAACTCCTCCCGTTCCTTCCTTCTTTCCTTCGGCCGGTTTGACTTTGAAATATTTGTGTTTTACGTACTTCTTTCCCGTCTTTTGAATAGGAAGTAGGCGGTTTCCCACAGTCTTGTCTTTAGACGTTTTTTCTCTTGAAAAGGAAAGTCTGTCCCGGGTCCACCCAGCCCTCCAACCGCAGTCGTGTCCTGACCCCCCCCCCCTCTTGGGAGTTTCCAGGTTTTCCGCCCGGCTCCTTGTCCAGGCGTTTTCTTTCTACGTAGTCCATTATCAGGGTTGTCAGCGATTTTCCCCGTGTTAGGATCACCTGCCGTCCTTTTGCATTTTAATTTTTTCCCCCTCCTGTGCGCGCCATTCCTCGATTTTTTACACTTCATTCTGGCAAGGTTATAGGATTTCTTTTTTTTGAGTCTATGATTTTCTTTCCTTCCTTGTCTCGAATTCTTGCACTGCTCTCGTATGTTTTTCCCAGTTTCGGGTCTGAGCAGCAGCCCCCGCAGCTGATCGTACCAATTCTGACGTTCCTGTACCCCGTTCCCCGCAGCGAACGTCCCGGCAGTCCCACCTACCCTAAATGAGCCCCCATGACCGGTTGTACCCTTAACCCCCCCATCTGACCCCCTCCATGCCTCATTTCTTCCAGCCGGGCTGAACGTGGATTTCTTTTCTTTCCCTTCCGTTTGTTGTAGAGAGTCAACCCTCTTTTAACTAGAACCCCCTTTGGAACTCCCTGCCTGAATATTTACCCAGTAGGGGAAAGTCAGTCCCCCCCCTTCACTTATTGGAGTGCTTTTGATTGACGTGGTAATTTCCCCTCTATGGCCCCTCCGGGTGGATGGCCCCTCCTGTCCTTCTTCTTCAAAATTTTGCTTTACCACTTTCCCACTCACCCCCCTTTATTTTCAGGCACTTGCCCGCTAAGTCGTTGGGACAAAAAATACGTGTTAGCCGTCTTGGCTTCCCCCGTAGACACCCTTTTTTCCCCCCTGTGCCCCCCCCTTTTCAACCTCGAACTTTTCAATATGTGGATCAGTTCCCCCCAACTTTCGGACCATTAATCGGCTTTTCCCTTAATTTTCGAGCCAACCTTGGACTTCGATTATTAACACCCTTGCCAAGAGATTCCAGCAAAGGCTGAGCACCCCCCCCTAGACAATTCACTTTATCAGTCCCCCCAGATGTTTTATTTTTAAGGTACGATGTTGGGTATGCTTTCCCAAGTCCCCCCCCACCCCCTACGCCTCCCTCCCCCACTCCTCCCCCTCCCCACTCCTCACCCTCCCCCCATACACCCCCCAAACCCCCCCCCCACCCCTCCGCAGTCAGGTGCCCGGTCAAGATTACCCCCCCCCCCCCCTCCCCTCTTCTGTACACGAACACTTATGTCTTTCCCGAATCTTCGGTGCAACTTTTGCAGCTTGAATTCAAGCGTACTCCGTCTTTACCACAGGCCTTTTTTCCGGTTGCAACCTGGGCCGCCAATCAGAGGAGGCATCTTTCGAATCCGATACCCCCTTGTGTACTATATGCCTGATGGCGATCTGTTGATAACCAGATCTTACCGTTTCCGGCCGCGCGAGTCTTTCAGCTTCCCCCCCTCCCCCTCGAGCCTTGTCTCTGCCCATCCCCTACCGCGGGAACTGCACTCTTTCCCGGGCAAGCCTGACTTGACGCTGTACCCCGCCTTGCGTCCTTCCCTCCTCCGTGCTGGCCAAGGACGCCGGTCGCACACAGACACTGACAAGCTACAGTTCGCCCAGCACAAGGCCCCCCCCCCCCTTGGTACCCCAGTCGTCCCCCATTCCTCTTCCCAGCAAAGCCAGCCATGCTGCATAGTTTTCCCGAAGTTGTCGTGAAAAGGCTGACTGCTACCCTTATACGAACGGGCGCGACTGCTTCTGAATAAACCGGTAAACGTCTTACTTTGACCCCTTTGCTTCCCCCTCTCCTGGGGGAAGTTTTTCAAGGTGTCGTACAGATGGCCGTTTCGTGCAGGGACCGCATGTCAAGATGTACACTCTGGAAGGTAACCACTTCCTTACCCACCCTCACCCTTCGTCTGATCGCGATCCGCCTTACTTGCCTTCTGGAGATCCTTGGTCTACAAAACTCCTTCCCGCCGTCAATACACGCGCGCCCCCCCACTTTGGTACCTTCCCATACCACACGTGACGGCCGCACCTTCTCAGTCATTATCTGAACTTTGTTCATTCCTTTGGCCCGGATTTCATTCAGTCTCTTTCTTGAACCCTCGATCGCTTCTGATAGAGTGTGCCTCTCTCTGATTGAGCCGTCCACAGAAAAATAAGCATTTTCAGCCGTTTTTAACCCAGGCCTCACCTTTCGCCGGTGAGGCCGTTTTTTTTAGCTGTACGCCGTATTCCCGTGCCCCTGATGTTGGGTTTGACATGCCTTGTCTGTGTCTGGTCTGCCGATCGCCTGTCAGTACTGCCCTTTCTAATCATCTTTCTTTTGTTGTGGGATCCTGACGGTTTTTCCCACTTGACCGTGCGATGGCCCAGCGTCCTTCAATGTTTCTCTCAGCTAGGCAGGACCACTTAAGTCTTTCACGTTTTTTTTCCCCGGTCAATCTTCCCTATTTTCCCTCCTCACGCCCATGTGTCTGCGGACTTTCGTTTTGAGACACGCACCCCTTCCCAGCGACGCTCGAACGTTTTTTTTCAAGTTCCCCACTGGGACAGGATACGACGGCCCCGATGGCCGCTCAAAATTCTCTCCTTTGTCCCCTCATTTTCTTCATTTTTCCGTCAAGAATGCCCCTCGGACAATCGGTGTACAGAGATTTCCAGGAGGGCCCCCCTCACCAAGTCTCAATCATTCCCACATGGAGCTAATACTTCCCCCGGCTCTTTCCGTTCCCCCCTCCCCTTTGCTTTTCCGGTCGTTCCAGGACCCCAAGATGACGGGCCTCCAACCGTAACAGGGTCCTAACACAGAGTAGCCCCCCCTATAACCCATTTGGATCATTTTAGACTGATCACACTTCCACGCTCTTCCCAGACCACAGTGCACACCTCCCAGCCGGTTTCCGCAGATCTCTCCTACTTTTCCCGCATTTCGTTTGGTCCTGGTCTGAACCCCCCCCTTCCGTCTGGCGTCCCCTCCCTCCCATGAACCTTGACCGTTGTCGCGCCATCTTTTCAGACCTTGTCGTCTCCCCTGGCGTAAAATCTTTTCAACAGCGGCAGGATATCAACCTGCTCCCCCTTTCCGATTCATAGGCCGATGACTTTTGATACGCTTTCCAGTTTTGGTCCCGTGGTCGTCCTCCTCCCGTCTTCGTTTCTTCCTTATCCGATCTGTGCCCTTGATTCACGTATTTTCCGATTGTTTCCCCTCCTTGCGACGATGATCGGAACATTGGCCGCTTATCCTCCCCCCCTTCTGTCCCCGGCGATAGCCATGCGCGGGACGCCTGCCGTTCCTTCTTGAATCCCACTTTAGATGCCGTTTTTTTGGCTCCCTTTTTCCGTGGCTCTTTTTCCACCGCGTCAACTCGTCTTCCCGTAGTCTTAGAACTCATTCTCCACACACACAAACCTGGTAGCCCCTCCCCCCTACGCCCTCGCTTCTTTCCACCTCGACGGTTCTGCTAGTCCACCAAGTTACAGGCCGCTCAAACACCCCGATTCCTCTTCACGACCCCCCCCCCCGGCTAGATCAGGAGAGGTCAGGCTCTGGTTTTTATGGCTCCCCCTTAAATTCTATACCCGAGTCACGACGTCGTGGAGGCTGCTCTTTGTCCACTGCGGAGTCGCCCACAAGACAGACACCCTTCCCCCCTCCGCCTCCATTTCCAACCTGCTCGCCCCCCCACACTATTTCCCCCCCCGCGCCTACCCCCCAGCATTTCTCTTTTTCTCGCGGAATTGTCGTCACCCGGTGGTTACAGCCACCCACAACCCAGCCAGAATGTCTTCGTCACCTTCTTTCTTTTTTCGCTCCATTTTCCACACACCCGCCTGCCCCTTCAACGCCTTCCGTCCACCGGCCGGCCGAGTTTGCACACCCCCTTGTTTCGATACACACCCCCCCGCCCCGCTTTTTTAGTGCTGGTTTTTTCCGCGGATCGTCACTTTATCAGTTCCGGTCTTTGGACTCCCCCAGCACGTCTTGCGTGCGCGCCTTTTTTCTTTCCGCGCGGGGGTCGTGGTGACCTTCCCTTTCTTCAGGTTTCTTTGCAGCGCTCATTTTTTTTTTTTTCAATTTCGCCCAGTTTTCCCCCCCTTGTTCTTCCCCACGGTTCTTTTTCCATGGGCGGGAGGTCCGACCTGCTTCCCTTCATGCAAGGGACACGTCCAGACAGCATACACGCTTCGACCACTAACGCATATTGCCCCCGCCGATGACACCCGCCGGGCCTTTCCTGCCTTCATTTTCTTCCCGCCCCCAAAGGTTTCCTCCTCGGCGTGGATTCTTTACCCATATACCTCATTTGCGTTTTTTTGAGCCAGTTTTCCCCCTGGACCGTTTGCTGTTCCATGTCCTGGTAGTCACGGGTGCGTCCCCCTTCCCCCCCACCCTTGCGGCCCTTTTCACCTTCTTTCTTTTTTTTGTCTCTTCCTTCTTCTGGCCCATGAATTTTTGCAGGTGTTTTCCGGCGGCTTCCCTCGCCACCTCGACCTTTTCCTTCCTTTTGACAACCCACACTTGGCTCGTATACTGTTTCCGGTTGATTTTTTTTAGGCCCTTTTTTTCTCTAATTTCCATCCTTCGTTACTTCCAGCCGCCCGAACCTTCCCTCAGCTGCGCGCCCCGCCACGGCCCTTTTTCCGAGCGACAGGTCTAGACCCCACTATCAGTCCGTCGTACGCTTCAAGAGTTTCTCCCCCCCCCCCAAGCCCTCCTTCTCTTTTTTGAACTCCCTTCCTCTCTCTTTTTTTTGTGCAACGGTCGTGACTCTCCTCAATGAGCCTTAGAGGCGTCTTTGGCCCGTTTTGATATCCTCCCTTCCAGGTCTTTCCCCCCTACGTTAAAGACGCCTAACAACCGGCCTTTTTTGGCCCCCACCATTTTCCCTTCCTAAGTCCAACACACCGCCCCCCAAGAACGACCTGCCAACTAACCATGGGCCCAGGGTGATCGGCTGACTCCAGGAGTTTTTATCACTTCCTTGACGAGCTTTGTTCTTTTTGATGAGTAAGGGACCTGATTCTCTGGTCAATCCTTCTTTCCTCTCTTTCGTAGTCTCTCATTTTGTTCATTCCGCGTTACGCGGTTTTCTTTCCTACTTATACCTATCTCGGGGTTTTCTTTACCCTTTTCCACCCTCGCCCCTATCGGTTTCTTTGTCCCCGTCACATTCTTGTTTCAGATTGACTCCCCTCTCTTCCCCCCTATAATATCCTTGTCAGCTGCGTCTGAGGTCCCGAGTAACTTGGGGTGCGTTCATCATGTTGCTGTGGCGCAGTCCAATATTTTATTTAGTCTTTCAGCCGTGTTTTTGCCACCCCTTTACCAGGGAGTTTTTTTTGTTCACGCCCCCATCCTTTCTTTTGTATTATAAACATTGCCGACGGGCGTCCTTTCGATCGAGATCTTTTCCATAAGTTGGTGCTTCTATTTTTGTGGTCTTCCGCTCTTTCTTTTCTTTGATGATGATCGTCGTACACTAGTCTCCTCGGCATCTTCTGAGAACACTCAGCGCTAGGAGACTCCCTAACTTAAGTCTAGCCCCTTTGCGTTCCGGCTCGGGCCGCTCTTTTTTTCACCATGATTCCTAGTTCCTATGTTTACCTGTGGCTCCTTTTCGACCCCTTCTTTTCTTGGGCGAGCGACTTCCTGAAGTATAAAAGTCCTTTTCTCCCTTCCTTTGGATCTTGTCTTGACGGTTGTGTCCTTTTTTCTGAACAGAAGTCTGCTGTTTCTACCCAGGACGCAGCTTGTAGGCCCCACAAATTAAGTTTTTCTTTTTTGCTGCCGATCTGCCCTGATGTTTTCCCCACTTCTTTCAAGGTTTCCATTTATGCTATTTTTTTCTTCTTGTTCTCCTTCTGGTATTTCCCGTCCTAGGGTCTTCTTCTCCCCGACTCGAAGATGTCCCTAACGTAGGACGCTCTCATGTGGTTTTTTCCTTCGGGTGAGATTTCTCCCTGTAATGATTCGTTTCCTTCGGCTGTCCGCCTTTACTAGTTCCGGCCTTACGTACACGCATAAGATGGTTACTAGGTGCCCCATTTTTACGCCTCCCATCGCAGTAGTCTTCTGGCGTGTCTTGTTCCTCCTTGTGTTAGTCCCCTTTCCTCTTGAAAGACTCTGTAAACTTATAGGTGCCGGTATCCTTTTCTGTTGCGGCTGGCTGCAGACGATTCCTTTCCCCCCCTCCTTCTCTTTTCAACACTCCTTTTTTGATCAAATGGCATTTTTTTTTCTTGCCATAGACCTATTCCCCTTTTTCCTTCCCACGGTTCCTCGGTCTTCCAGCCTCCGACCCCTTCATTTTTCCCACTTCCCCAAATACCGGGGTCGATAGGAGGGTCCTATTTGCATTCCTTACCAGGCCTCTCTCCTTCCCCACCCTACTCTTTACCTTTGTTTGGGGTCTATTTTTTTTCCAAGTCCCCATCATTTGATAAGGCTAGCGGTTCCGTTACGGACAAAGTCAACGTTCCTCCTTCACTGGAGGGCTATTTTTCTTTACACTTTGCGAGCACATCCCTTTTTTTTTTGATTTGAGTTTACTTTGTCTTCCAAGGGCCATAGAACTAGTCTTTTACCGTGCTTTGTCAGAGTAGTACGGCTGCTTGATAGCCTCTTACCGTTGCCCTTCTCTCCTCCATTTTTCTTCTTTTTTTGCCTGCGGCGTGTGTCTTTTTTGGGAAAGGTTTTGCTTTTCTTTCTTTTTTCGTTGTGGGACAATTATCCTTAGAAGTGAGTTTTCGTTCTTCCGTCTGTGGGTCGACCGGTTTCTTCTGGTCCTTTTCCCGTGACGCTCTCCTAGTGTCCCTTCTCTTTTGAATGCACCTCTTCTACCCTTTCTTCCACCTCGATCTCACTGGACGTCTCCCCCCTTTAGACAGGCGCTCTGCGGAGGATCCTGCCTTTTTGGCTCTTCCCCTTTACTGATTGACGGGTGATCAGGGCCCTTTTCATTTTCGGAAAGTTTGTCCTTTTCCCTCAAGATGTATCTCTCCTTGGACTGCGCTTTGATTCCCTTCTTCCCGGTGTATCTTGTAAGTTTTCTTTTCCATGGGCCGGTTTTACCTGTAGGAACGAGTGAAGTCATTAAGATTGAGCTTCTTGGACAGCCTCCGTTAAGCTCCTTCTGGTCTGCCGGTCGTAAGGTGACCTCTCAAATCGTTCCTGTTTTTCCGCCGTCCGCTCGTCCTTCTTTCTTTGGGAGAGTCCGCCTCCCTTCTAATGGTAGGAGGCGATGGAGCAAAGTCAGGTTGTTTCCCGGTGGCTGCGTCCTGAAGATAGGACTATTTCCTTTATCCCCCCCTACTCGCGTCGTTTGTCCCTTTTCCTTTCTAGGCCCCAGGTTTGGAAGGTCCCCAGACTTCCTGTTGGTTTTGGACTTGCGCGGATCGTTGTGTCCTTTCTCTTATCCATTCCCTTCTTGAGGTTGTCCTGAACGATTCTTCCTGGTCAAATTCCCTTTAACGGACGGATGGAAATCTTTAACAGCCTACTCCCCCAGGACTCGCTTGGATTCACGACCCACTTCCTGTTTCATTCAGGTGCTTTCGAGGTGGGGTTTTCTTAGCGATACGGACGGCCGTGCGAGTTTTCCATCTGTTCAGAGTGTAGGCGTCAAGTTTTCTCTCCTTTCGCATTGATACTCCAAGTTTTTCAGGATGAGTGTATGGGTTTACTTTCCAGACCTCGCGGACTTCCTCCCCTTCGAATTCTTCTTCGGGAGCTTTTTGAGGGCGGCTTTTTCCCTGAGGCGAATGCAGTCTGACTGTGTTTCCTTTTCGTAACTCAGTCAAAAGCGCCCATTAGGGAATGTCAGCCCGTTCGGGGCTTTTTTCTTATTGTTCCCCCCTTCTCAAGTCAATCTCCAAGAAAACTCCTTTTTCTGGCTTTCCCAACTACTCTTGTAAGAGCAACCCGCCGTTCAGGTTCCCTCCCTA
>Ga0179593_1493560_pt1 | contig 15106 bp, 11 predicted proteins | sample CZODoug2_1_08_16_FD_185931 | JGI IMG/M metagenome (GOLD analysis project Ga0179593, IMG submission 185931) | Vadose zone soil fungal communities from Angelo Coast Range Reserve, California, USA - CZODoug2_1_08_16fungal (PacBio error correction) | ecosystem: Environmental > Terrestrial > Soil >... | reverse complement strand
CGCCGACTTCCCTGCGATGTTTTTGTCCGCCTCCTACCACGTCGCGTGCATCGTCGGCTCGGGCGGGTTACTAACCCTACACTTCTTTTTTTGGTTTCGCATTTCCAGTTAGCTTAAGTGGTAGCTTTTGCTCGTCAGGCTTCTTGTGGACCAGTCCCCTGTTACCCACTCCAATTAGTTTCTCCCCCCCCCAAAGTAGTGCCCCCCACCCACTGTCCCCTTTTGATCTGTTTTATTGCCGGTTGCTGCCTGTATTTGGCCTCCCGTTAGCCTTTTTTTACGGTTTAAGCCCACGGACCTTTTTTGCCGGAGTTGTTTCCGTGCTTTGCATTTTTACTTTTTGATCCCCCCAATCAGGTCTCCTTGCTTGACCCACCCTCGTTTGGAGCGTCTTCCCCCCGGATACCGCTTCAATCTCGGGGCTGGTTTCATTGGTGGAGAACACCGGCTCTTCACCCCTTGGCCCCATTTTTATCTACCATTTAGCTCCCTTCCACCCCCCGCTTGACCCGGCAAGGTAGTGGGTTTTTCGTGATGGGCTAGTGTTTTCCTCACTTACTTCCCGCGGGCCAGCTTACACAAAATGGTCTGTTCATCAGATTTTTTAGCAGCCAGTTCACGAATTAGGTGCCCCGTTATTCGCGCCTACAGGTTTTGTTTTTGCGAGGTAAACCCCAAAGTCATAATCCACCAGTAAATGAAGGTCACTGTTAAGGCCTTTTTTGCACGTGTCGGGACCCACGCCCGGTTGGTTTCCCCTGGACCTCCGTTTTTTTTGTTTCGCCAATGTTCTTAGTTTACTGCTTGGTTTTTTTCGGACGAGTTTGAGAAGGGCCGCCGGCTTTCGATAGGACTCTGGACCCGGTTCGTGTTTTTAACCTTGTTGCGGACGGGAGCTCTCTTTAGACTTGGCCCCTTTTTCAATTAGGAGCTGGACAATGGGCTGGGGGGCAGTGGTCTGGCCCTTTTGTGTTCGATGGCCTCTTTGAAGGTCGCTGACCTCTTTCGGTTTAGATGTCTTCCTTGGTTTTTCCCCAACCCGTTGTGTTGGGACCACCGGTACACTAGTTTTGATAGAGTCGAGATCTGTTAGGTGGCTTCTGACACACCTCCCCACTCGGTACTTTCTGGCCCCGTTTCCTGCGTAGTTTACTGACTCGTGCTTTCCGCTGGTCAGTCCGCCGCCAGCCTCGCACGCCTGGCGTCCGATTTTCGACCGGACCTCCAACGATTTCATTGATTGGCCTTGACTTGCAGGTTCGTCCTCTCGTTCCCTTCCTGCTTAAGTTTTCCTTGGACCCCCTCTTCTAGCTTTTTGATACAGTTCAGGATAAAGGTTTTCGACTAGGCAGCGGGTCCGCCAGACAGCTCCTTTGCTCGCGGGCGGGATGTTTTTTTCCTCCTTCCCCCTTTTGTTTTTTACCGCTTCTGCTTGCGACTTTTGATGGTGTAGCGAGCCAGATCCTCTCCTAATAACGGTTTTTTTGAGATTTTGGTGATTCTCGTCCGGCCCGGCGAGGACCGATTTTTCTTTCATTGGTTTGTTTGAAGGTCTCTCCTTCTGACTTGCCTTGCTTCTTCGACTGGTCGAAAAGGCACATTGTTTTCTTGATACTGAAACGGGATAATGTGCGGATCCGTTTCCCGGGTCCCCTTTTTTGCAGCAGTGTCTCTTTTTTCTTTGTTCCCTGACCAACATTATTTTTCCCCCCCTCGTTTCGATGTGTGTCTTCCGGGGCCCCTAGTGACGGGGCCGCGCGTGCGTCGGGACGTTTTGCGTCCCCTTTCTTCCTTTCATAGCTGTAAAACTTTGACTGCCTCTTCGCGTCTCCCGTACGGTTTTTGTTGGTCACTTGAGCACCCCAACTAACCCATCCATCGACTGATCCCTTTCACTAGCGCTTGTTTTTTGGCCAAGTACCCACCTTTTTCCCATAAAATAGCGGGACTCAAGAGTCCCCTGCGCTCACCCCTGGTTTTCTTGTTCGCCTGCACCAGTGAACCTTGGTCCTTTTCTTTACTTCGTTTGACACGACGTCGCCATGTCTTGTGACCCTTGAACGTCTCCCTCGCAGCAGGGTGAGTTATTTCCAACAGTCCCACCTCGCATTGTGTTGAAGAATTTTTCTAACCCGTTTCGTTCCCCCCCTGATTGTTTTTGGTCTTTTTCCCCCCCCGTCGTTGCCAGCCCTCCCCCCCTTTAGCCGGAACACGTAATTGACGTGGTCTTCCCCTCCGGGGTTTTCGTGACCGAGACACCACACCCTGTCGCTTTTCTTTTTTTTTTTTTGGATACGGTTTTCTTTTTACGTTGGGGTTCGTGTCTTGCTTCCTCCCACATGCTGAAGTATTGCGAAGTGAATTTTTTCCCTGCCGCGAGGGCATCGATGGACTTCCCCTTAAATTCTTCCCCGGCCACGCATTGCTAGAGCACTGGTCCTCTTTTCAGGATGTAGATCACCTCGGGTGGGACCCCCGTGGAATCTTTTTTTTTTGTTTTCTCCTGCCCCTTTCCCGCGCACTTGAGCCCCCGTTCTGTTTCTGGATTCTCCCCAAGGTCTTTGGAATGTACCGGACCTTTAGGAGGTGTTGAGAAAAACACCGTGCCTCAATGTCGAACCCTTTCGTTTGCGTTCCTTTTGTTTACGCTCCCGCCCTTTTAGTTCCGCAATTGCTTTAATACATTCCACTTTTCCCCCCCCACGGCAGAGTGACCTCCCGTCCAGGTTGGTTGGCCGAAGCCTTGGTGTGAGATTGCTCTTTTGGGGTTCCCCAAATTTTCTTTCTAAAGCACCAGTCTAGACTGAATCTTTTCCAGTTTTTTTTTTTATGTGGCAAGTAGATTGGCCCTGAACAAGTGACAGTCTCAGGGACTGCCCTCATGTTTCCTTCTCCGCCCCGGGGTTCTTTTCACACGTTCTTCAATTTCCCTTTTTAGGGATCTTTAATATATTATCTTCAATCTCCTAAGTTGGTTGTTTCTCTTGAGAATCTTTTCCTCCTTCCGGCATGCTTTTTTTTTTTTTTCTTCCCCCCCCCCATTTTGTTTTCCCTATAAGTATGGAAAGGAGCTTGGAAACGGTTTCACCGGGATACGGGGCATATCTTCCGGTTTTTCCGATTAGACGCTTCGCGGGATTCCCTACCCTTGCACTGTGTCCTTGAACCTTTTCTCACCAAAGTTTTTTCGCAAACACGAATCCGCTGTAGCTCTTGTGGCTGTCTCTGTTGTTTTTCCTTTCCCTGACAGAACTTTTCGTTTCCGTACGTTTGCGGGTTTGCTCAAACTGCGGTCCTTTATTTCTTGCTCACCCGTCGTGCATTGTTTCACAACCCTCCTGGCTGGGCCTTTCCTTCCCGCTTCGGCTGAAGGTTTTTCTCCGCCTTTCACATTTCTCCGGATCGAGTGGGTACCCATACTTCTTTTGGACTTTCACTGGGAAACCAATACCAAATTGTCCCTCCGGTGGTTCCCGGCTTTTTTTTGAACCTCCCTTTGCCGGTGAGGTTGGTGACGGTGGGTTTCCCGCTAGTGCTCGATGCCTTCTCCGGGGTTGCTCGTCTGTTTTTGAAGGTCCTCCCCCCCTTTTTGCCCCCATTTCAAAAAGTGTGTGTGGTTTCCCTTTCGAGTCCCCACCGAGTTTTTATACGCCCTGACGAACTGTTTTTTCGTTTCCTCGGTCCCTATGCCCTCCTTTAAGTTTTAAGTTTATTCCTTCTTTCAGGGGAGTTTCCCCTTTTTGCCAAACCAGTTGGTGTTTGTTAAAAGGATTGGACCCCGTCAGGGATTTTTCGTTCTGTGCATTCACGGTGGCTTTCCTTTTTCCTCCTGGATTTGGGAGAGTGGTGACGGAAGTTTTTGCTTGTTTAGTATAAGTTTTTTCGTCTTTTTTTCCACCTCCATGGCCGACCTTCGAGGGTGATTTTCCCGCACTGCACAATTCTTGTGAAAAGGGCACACACCCCCTGCGTGGGGGGCAAGGCCCCCTCAACTGACCTTTTTTCCCTTGTTGGTGCTTTTTGGTTTTGATTTTTTGTGAGACGGGTTGGTGAACGTAGGTTTTCTTTCTAGGGCTTTCTATTTGCGTACACCCCGGTTTGTGTTTACGGTTTCCACAGAGTCTGGATTGACCCCCCCCCGATTACTTTGCGAATCTTTTGCTTCTTTTTCCATGGAAAAGTTCTGGCGTTCCCTTGCGCTTGCCCGTTCAGTTGACTGATGATTTCCGTTTGCATGGAAGTCCTGCGTCTTGAAGCACGTCCGCGTGGTCTTTGTCCTCTATATGGACACTTTTATCCTTCCCCCCAGGCAGATGGCGACAGGTTTTTTTCCCTTTCCCCCCCCTGACTGCTCTGTTAGAACTTTTTCTTTGTTCCACGCTGGTTTTTGCGTCTGTGTAACCGGGGTTTCCTTTTTTCAGATTTTTTGACTTTCAGGAGGAGCATGGTAGTTTCCCCGCATAACCTCCCTGCTTTTTGTTGGTTCCGTGCGTTTTCGATGAATCCTTCACCGGACCGGCCTTTTCATAGATTTTTTTTTTTTTTTTGTTTGTGACAGCGTCCAATCTCTTATCTTCGCGTTGTGTGAGGTTGTTTTCTTCCCGCGTTTTTCCTGGGCGCTTTTTCGAATCCCTGTCCCAGGTGGTGAAGGACAGATGCCGTCTGGGGAGCCCCCCCGCTTTTGAGCGCGGTGATCATGTTGAAACGTGCCGATTTCCCCGAGGTGCTTTCTTTCCCGGTGAATTACTTTCTTAGCTCCCAAGTTTCGATTTTCCCCCTTGTCAGGAGGACCTGGCCCGGGATCGGCGGACCTCCCCCTGTCAGTCGTGCCCATCTTAGCTGAGAGTTTTTTTTTTTTTATTTTTTTTGTCTAAAAGGGAATTAGAACGCTCTCGCATGACTCCCTAGTTCCCCGCTTGGGCCCCTCAGCAGTCCGTCGTAAAAAGGCCTTCTTTTTTTGCCAGCGGCGCGCTCTCCCACTTCTTCGTCTTTTTTTTTGTTGGTCAGTTGCCCCTGAAAAGGATAGGGCACAGGAGCGTCTGTGCCAGTCCCCCCCTTTTTGGGGACGTTTGCCCCATAAAAATCCCTTCGGCCCTCCCCAGCGTCACGTTTTTTTCACGCTCAAAAGTCTTGAATAGTTTTTTCCCCCCCCCCCCCGTGTTTGCACGGGTTTTTAAGTGCTTTGGCCTCGACCGTCGGCCTTGTTTCTTGTTTTAAAAACCTTTAAACGTCTCCATCGGCTTGCAGTTTTTTTTAACTTCCCTCCCCCTTCGTCAAACTCTGAGTAGTTTCCCCTTTGGCGAAACCATCCGCCACTTTTTGGTGTAGCCCCCCCATTCCGGTTTAACTTTCTTTCATCCAAAGTGAGTGGCCCCCCTTTTCCGGCTGGAGAGAAGGTGCCCCAGGATTCGGGGGAAGCGCCCACCCCCCTGTCGGTTCCGCGATACGTTTTTTTTTCTTCAAGCGTACTGTTCCCCCGGGTTGCCTCCCAATTTCTTGATAAACCGGGGGGGAAGAAATCTCACCCGATCAAGTCATCAGCGACTCGTTGCCCGCTTCCTGCCCTCTCGAGTCTGGTTCTTTTCGCGTTTTGTAGATTAATGAGGTTGGCCTTTGGGACTTTTTTCAGCCCCCAGTAAAAGCGCAATTTCGAAGCTCTTCCCTTGAGTCGTTGATTTTCTGCTTTTCGATTACGGTCGGGATTCTGGCGTCTTGAGGAACTTCGGTGGTGGGGATTGAGCCCACCCTTCCGCACCCTGTTACAACATGTGTTTGCTGTTTAGCTCCTTTTTTCCGCAGTTTTTTTTTTTTTCCTCCGAAGGCTATTAAGGCTGAACCCTGCCCCCCCCGCCCCTGAGCAGCCCTAAGCGAGGTTCACAGACTTGGTGTGCGTGGCTTTGAGCTTCGAGGGTTCGTACCCCCCCTTTCTGTAGGGATCGACCGTCCTGATCCACACAGCATGAGTCTGCCCTTTTTTTTTCTTCTCACCCCCCGCCCTGTCGCCCTTACTACCAGCATAAGCCTCCCAGACCCCGGGCCGTCCCTCCGGCTATTCTTCTGACCTTTGCTTATATCCTCCCTTCCCTGTTTTTTGTTGTTGCTCGATCCGCTTTTGAATTACCTGGCAATTGAGCGTGGGCCTACCGGTTTTTTCCCCCCCCCCCCCTGATGATCGGGCGTTGCTGACCTGGGTTTGATTTTTTACAGTTGATAGCGGCAACGTTCCCTTGGTACGACAGGTGTTTAGCGCTTTTCTGGTTCCGCTTACTTCTACTTTTTTCCCGCAACCTTGTAGAATTTCGACTAGATCTCCCCCAACAGGGGTGTATTCCACCGACCTCGATGATTGCTTTTCCTCGATCTTTGTTTCGGGTTCTTGGCATGATCCACCCTTTTGTTTATGCCCCAACTGTCCCTACGTTACGCCTTTTGCCTCCTGGTTTGCTTTCCCTTCGGCCGTCAGTTGATAAAAGACAACCTCCCCCTCTCTACCCAGTCGGTTTATCGCTGCTTTTTCCAGCTGATCCGAGGCCCAGTCTTCGGCCGACTCCCTTATCTTTTGTCCTTTTGGAAACGTAGTTTTTCCCAACCGGGGCACCCCCCGTTTCTAGTGATCTTTTCGATCTGACTGATCCTGCTTTAGGCTTTTTCTTTTCTTCGTGCCGGTTTCTTTTTTTCCTCACGCGATTCCCTCCTTTCGGTCACTAGGCCAATGGGGCATTCAAGACCCCACGATGGTTGTCGGCCAGCTGTTAAAGCCCTTGACCCGTATTTCGAGCGCCTTGTTGTGGTTTCTTCGTTTCACCCCACCGTTCGGCAGCACCTGTCAATGACCCCCCCCCTTCCCCGACTTCAGCTGCTCGTTTTTGTAGTGCCCCCACTAGTTTTTCTCCCCCCTTGATGGACCCCTTGACGCGAGGTTTTTCCGGTTAGTAGATCGGGTTGACTGACTTTTCTCCCCTGTCCCCCCTGCCTGAGTCCTCGTTCTCCCCATTTTGAGGGTTTTTTTAAAGGGATGCTAAAGGCGGGGTAGCTGGCTGCATCCCCTTCTTCCCGGGAACTTTTTTTCTTTTTTGTTTTGACAGGACTTTTAACCGAACCTTTTCAGAGTTTGTTAGCTTCCAGCGCTTCCTTTCACATGTTAGTACATTTCGTTTTCTTCTCGTCACCACCATTTGGTCGGGGACTTGGTAAACCATATATAGGTCAGCGACCGACACGAGCCGCAGTAGCTCGGTGCACTCTCAAACCCGCCGGCGTATTGGCCACCGACGTCGCTCATCAAGTTTTACCCTGTATGTATGACCTCCCGTCTTTCCCCTCCGTGGCTTCCTTTTGGTAGTACTTTAGGCGGGTTTCTTTTTGACGTCAGATGGGAACCTCTCTGGGACCTTGGACCTCTCCCCGCGGACTCTCTGGCGCTGCAGGTCTGCCGCCTCTTTCTCTCCCTGATGCCTTGTGGCATTGACCCCCAGTCTTGATGAGCAAGATCCGAAGGCTCCCAGTCTTTCTCCATGGAGGTTTCTCTCCGCATCCGCTCCCGGGCGCCTTTCGCTGGGAGGGATTTCATTGTCCCTTTACAAACCCTCCCGGAACTGTGGATTTATTTAGGCCCTTGCCCCGCGATAAATTCTCTTCCTTCACTCTCCTTTGTTGTTTTTTGAGGATCTTTCTTTGATCGGACAGAAGCTAAGCCCCTTTTTCACCGGTCTGGCGTCCTTTGAGGCTTGTTTCTTTTGTGACATTCTACTTCTCTGAATGAAGACGATCGCCTTTGGGGTGGGTGATGATTTTTCCCGATACTTGCAGGCTGATTAAGAAGTCTTTAAGATTTATTTCTTGGATTTCCCCCTTGTCCCAGTCTTTGCCAGCACTTTGCACTCTCTGGAATGACTTTTTTAAACTTGCAGCTTTTCCACGTAGATTGTTTCACCCTTCGGTGAAATTCCTGTCCTGTCAACTGTCTTTTAGCAGCCACCCCCCACGGTGAGACTGCCCTGCTCTCCGGTCAAGACGCTTGTTTGCTGCTTACCTTCTTCCAGCTTCCCACGTTGGTGGAGGCTTGCCAGGATTTTAGCGTGCCCCACCCTTGTTTTGCCCCCCCGTCTCGCGGGGTGTGCTCACCCCCAACCCCTTGCACAGTTTTTTCATCTCATCGGTTGTAGACGAAGAGATTTTTTTTCCCTTCCCCCCCGTGTTTCCCCCAACCTCCTATGGTCCCTTTTTTTCAAGCTTTTAATTGTTTTCGACAAGGCTCTCAAGTGGCCTTCTATGCCCCCCCCCAGTGTTTTCCTTGGGCTCGTTTGTTCCGGATTCTTTTGGCCCTATCGTTCTTGACCTGTTCTGTGAACAAGAAACGTTATCCCCTTTTTCCGCCTGACCTTAGCTTGGCCGTCGCCACTTCCCCCTCGGCATGATTTCAACCAGGTGGACCGAGGCACGTCGCCAGGTCTTTTGGGATTAACACCCGGCGTTGCTTTCACGTCTTTTTTACCCCTTTCTCCCTTGACCGTTCATATGGTTGAAGTCCCCAGGTTTCCCTCGGCACAAACCACTTTCCTTCTTCTTTTTGTCGGATACTCTTCACAAAGGCTTCGGGGAGGGCGGAAAAAAGAGTTTTTTTGATGTTTTGTTCATTTACAAATTTGGGGTGCGGAATCCCCTGCCCTGTTGCACCGCTTTTGACTCCTGTCCGTCAAAACCTCCCCTTGCCGCACGGACTTCCCAGCCCAGGATCGTCTTGTTCAGTCCTTCTCTTTTTTAGTCTTCCACCCTTTTTTTTTCCCGGTTACTTTTTTTGGTTACTCGCTTTACCCCCTGGCCTAGCCGCGCCGGCTCGATGATCGATGCTTCCCCGCGTCGGGTAATTTTTCCCCTGATTGCCTTTCTGGTTGTTTGTGAGAATTTTTTTTTTTTTTGCAAGACCAGGTTTCAAAATGAATTCTTTTTTCTCGTGGGACGTGAGGGCTACCCTTGCCCAGTCGGCTTGACTGTTCCTATCCCCCTTGTTTCCAACGCCCCCAACCGACTAGGTCTTCCCCCATCATCAGTCTTGGTTTGGTGGCGACCCCCTAATTTTTCTGCTGATTGGCGGAGGTTTTCCCCAGTGCTTTCCTGATCGACCGGAAGTTGATCAGCACGACCAAGTCGTTTTCTTGCGACAGACCCTTTTGACCTCCCGGTCCGATTCAGCGCCGTCCCGTTTTTTTTAGGCTTCCCCGGTGGCCTGGCCGTTTCGCGAGTCTCTGTTCTCCTCATCAGCCCTTTGTTTTTTGTTGTTTTATATGACTAATAAGCTCTGTCGTAGGACCATCCGCTGCGGTGGGTTGGCCGCAGCCTTCTTCTTCGTTTTGCTTTTTTTTTTTTTTTCCTTTCGGGCGTCAGCGACACTTTTTTTCCCCAAGTTTTTTTTTTTTTGATATCTTTTTTCTTTGGTGGTTCGAGCGTGAGTTTTTCCGTAGATGGACCAGCCACAATTTTACAGACCCCCCTCTCCTCTGGTCTCCAACCCAGGTCCTGTTACGTGCCCAACCCCCTTCACAATACTATGTGTGATTACCCTGTTTTGTCGGGTTTTTTTTCTAGTGTTCGCATGGTTTGTCCCCTTGCGACCATTTTGCGTCAGATCCCCCCCGGTCTACAGGGAGGGTTGATAAACTGTGCTTTTTTCGGGCTCTTTGCTTCACGCAAACTGGGCCCCGTGGGGTACCCATTGGACCTTGTACTTTATCGAGAGACTTGCGGCCTTTTTTTTCCCTTTGCTCGGGTTCCATTTTTTTTGTTCGGAAACCCCCGTTCGTCCCACACTGCAACCCCTTATTTGATTTTCTTTCTTTTCTCAAGAGATCCATTCCCCTGGACCTGTCCGCTTTCTTCCAATGATGATTCTGGTTTCATGTTCGCTCTGTAACTTTTTGAAAGGGAAGGTTAGCACCCTTGCTTCCTAAACCTGTTCTCTCCCCCTCCCGTTCTTCGACTATCCGTCTTTTTCCCGTTGGTTTTGGGGTCACCCAGTACTATTGAAAACTCCCCTGTACGGATCGGCGGTTCGTTTCTCTCGGGGCGTTTCCGGTTGTCATAAGGTTTGCCTTGTTGGCCGAACTTTTTTAGACTGATGCACGTTTTTTTACTCTTTCGAAGGGAGCCCTTTTCCTTGTTCCCCCCGCCGAGTGTTTTTCTTTCTCTTCTTTGGTCACTTGGTACGGCGTTTTTTGTAGTCCCCCCGTCACCCCCTCTTTCCTTTCACATAATTCCACTTGGTTGGGCTGGTTGGTCATTCTTGCCGACCGGGCCGATCTATGAGCTTTTTTCGCGAGCGGTCCTCTTTTACTGGAACTCTTATTTCGGTACAAGTTCTCTTACGTCGCTCGTTTCTCTGTTACCGTTCTCCCCCTATATATATTTCTGGTATCAAAAACGACAGCGCTTTGCTGACTTTTTTTGGGCTCTGCCCTGCCCTCTTATTTTTCCCCTGCTGAATCCTTCGGTTGCCTCATTGGAAGTCTTCCTCTTTTTTATCCGCCCTCCCCAGCCGTCTCTGGCCTGTCCGTGATGCCGTTGCGTCGGCCAAGTTCTACGACTGCAGTTTGTTCGCTTCGATCGTTAGACCCCTTCCCTTCACCCTCTGGACCCGGTTCACCCCACACTTGGTTTCGCGATGTTTCCCAAGTTTTCCATTCAATCGCTCTTTTTTAGTTTAGCAGGTTCCCTGTTATCTTTTTTTCTGCATCTTTTGCCCCCCCCCAACCCTACGGTCCTTCGAGTTTCTAGGCGGCGACTTTCGATTTCTTTTTCTTTCCTCCCCCTCTTTTGTTGACTCAGTGTTTCTTTTAGATTACGAGCGTTTTTTCTGCTTTCCCGGTGCCTTTTTCTTTTTTTTCCCTGCCTGGATGCATCGCCGCCTCTGCGGCCGGCTCTTGGATTGCCGACCTCCTCCCATTTCGCTTTTTTTCTCCTGTCAGCCTTCAGCCGGTCTGTTTTCCTTCCCCGAGCTGTTTTTCCCCGGTCAGGTAGAACGGCACCCAGAAACTCAGTTCCATAGCTATCCTTTCTCTTGTTAGAGTTCTTCCCCACCGGTTCTCTGGCCCCCGCCCTCGTTTTTTCGTGTGCTCCGCCGTTTGCCTTTTCCTCAAAATGACCAGACACTTCCCCCCAGTTAGGTTGATCGCGCGGCCCTCCCCCGGTTTTTGGTCAGGGAGCCCCCCCCTCTATTAGATCGTCGATCCCCACAAAAGTTTCTCTCTTTTCTTTTACCCCGTTTTGTGACACCCTCTAACTCTGGCCCCTACACGCGTCCCACGTTTTTTGACCGGCTCCCGGTTCTTCTCCGATGCCCCCACATTATCTTTTTTTTGCCTCCTGGTTCCAGGAGAACGCGCACTGTCAACACAACCGATCCCGTCTCCCTCCCCTATTCATCCTGTCTCTGGCCGCCCACTCGTTTTACCACCTCCACGAACCCTGGGTTTCCGACAAAGTTTGAAGTTCTTTCTTGAAAAACGTTGCCCGCACCTCCCCTGATACCTGGTTCCCCTCCTCTCCCCCCGTCTTTTCCTTGTTGCTGGCTGCCTACCGTTTTGTGGAGCCACCCACCCAAGTTCTGCAGCTTTGATCCCATTCTTTTTCTTTTCCCTGGTTGGACGGCCGTTCTCCACCATTTCTTTTCTTTCAGTACCACACTGGTGGTCCGTAAGCCTTCCTCGCAGCGACGTTCTTCTCCTAATCGCAATTAACGTCTCGGAACTTAGCTTTTTTGCAAGAGTACCTCGCCTCTTCCAATGCTCTCTTTTATCTCCAACTCCTTTTTTGCCCGGTGGGGCACTCTGTTTCGTTACCCTGTCTAAATTTCGAGCAGTTTTATTGCTCTTCTTATGAGCTTTTTTTTTTTTCCTCTCCAGACGTCGTTTCCTCGTCGGACGTGCTATCGTCTTGCCTTTTCCGTGCAATGTCCCCCCCAGTGTGTATCTACACCTCCCTTTTTTTTCCGTTCGACCCGCAACGGTTACGTTCGCGACTTGGTCAAGTGCCCATGCCCGCCCCAGACTGGCCGCCGTGAGGTTCTTCATTCCTCCTTTTTGTTTGTCTTTTCCCCGTACGGCTTACACCAAGTCCTGTTTTTTCCTAACCCCTCAGACGGTTCTTCCTCCCTCCCCAGACATTGAGGACCGTAGCATTTGTCCCCCCAGTAACCAGTTTTTTCTTTCTCCCCAGGTCAATATCCCCTTCTTCCTCCCGTGGTCTGCTCCCCGGGCGTTGTCTACAATGGTATATTCATGGCTTTTTATTACCCTTTTGTTGGTGTGGAGATTATGACTCCTTTCCCCTCCTCAGTGTTCTTTCTCCTTTTTTTAGCTACCCTTTTCGTGTGCTTTTCGGGGTTTTACGACTTGTCTGTTAGCACCTTTCCCGTTCTTTCCCCTTTGGTTTCCTGTCGTTTTTGATTGGAGCCCGGATGCCTCGTGTACGTGACCCCCCTCTTCCCCTTCCTGATCCCCACTTCCTCCGGCCCCCACCCCTCCTGCTTTGGCTTTTTTTTGTCTTTTTTTTTTGTCCCCTAGTACCGTCGCCGTGCTTTCTTTTTTTCCCCAACCCCGTCCTCCCCAAGCCCTGGCGGGCGATCACCCCTGGCAGTTTGCTAAACCCTTTTCTGGATTCCCTCGATCTTTCCAAAGTTTTCCCCTCTCCACCCTTTCGCCAATTGTTTTTCGGGTATTTTGGTTCTCCCGGGATGACCCCCGAGTCCCACAAGGTGCCCCCATGTGTGCTATTTCTTCCCCCCCCTTGCGATCCTTACGTCTCCTTTTATAATCGCCGTGGAGCGAGTTCGTTTCGCTTTTCCCCCCCTCCCTGGGCGACCCGGGGTTCTCTACAGTTTTGCCCAAGGGTCAAGCCTAAAACGCTGGTCCCTCGCAGCAAGACCACCTCAGTTTCGATTGTCCTCCTTCCTCAAGACCCTCCTGCCACCCAGGTGGCGGTGTTTGGGAAAGTCAGACCCCTTGCCCCCTTCCCACTGACTTGTCTCATTTCCTGCTAATCGGGGGTCCGGAAACGAATTGGTTTCTCACCCCTCCTTCACCCCGTTTCCCCTCTTTGAGTGTTTTAGGCACAGCCTCGATGCCCCCTTGTTTTTTCCCCAGTTGGACACGCTTCCTCCCCTTACTGTTCCGGGTCGTTCTCTTTTCGTTGTTCCAACTCCCTTCGTCGTCGCAGGCCGTTTCGCCCTTAACCTAGGCCAGGCTGCTTTTTTTTCCTTTCCTTTTTTGGACCCCCTACGGGATGAGTGGTGTCGTCGTTGGAAACCGCTCTTGTTAGTTCCCTGATTCGTTATGGTCACCTGTTGTTGACGGGTTGCTCTGTCAATCCCGGCATTGTGTGTTTCTGGGACCACTTTGCTTTCTTGCCGCGACGACGTCCCAGTATCTTTTTTTTTTAAGTATGCTTCGCCGCTCCTTTTTCTTCGTGGTTTCTGTTTTTTTCCTCCCGCTCGCGTCGCTTTTTCCCTTTCTTCGATAGCCCCCCCACTTCTTTTTTTTTTCTTTCAGATGGGAGGAACTGAGTTCTTCCAAGCCGATTCCTGTTCTACTGTCCCTTTTTCCTGCACAGCGTTGATGATCCGCTGCTGATCCCCGTAATCACCGAGCCTAATGTTCTTTCTTCTTTCAGCCTACCGTCCCCTTTGGGATGCACATTCCCCTTCCTCTTTCCCTGGTTTTGTTCTCTGCTCGCTGGTCGCGCCACGCGACTTTTTTCCCCCTCCCGTTGTTTTGTTTTTAGAATGAAGATGGGTCGCGGTACGCTCGCTGAGCAGGTCTTGCCTTTCTTCTGGGGACTGTCTCACTTTGCCTCAGCTGCCCCTCTATCTCCTGGACGGACCAATCCTCCCGGCGATGCTACTGCCAACCTGGTTTTCGCCGCGTTACGTTCCCCCTAGTTTCTTCATTTCCTTCCCTAGTCTTCTTGTTCCCCCCTCACCCTTTCATTGTCTTCTATTGAGGTGTGGTCTTCCTTTAACGGGCCCCATTGTCCCTCTTTTCCTGTGGAGATTGCTGTGCGACCCCCCCTCTTGTCTCCCCTGCTCTGCTTTTCAACGTTTCTTCTTTTTTCTTCCAAGTTAGATTGGTCAGGAGCACCACGAAAGACCTGCTTGATCGTTTTTCCCCCCCTGATTGCTCTTTTCCGTACCACCAATAATCATCTTCACTGCAGTTCCCCCCCGGATTTCTTTTATCTCAAGGTCATCCATGTCTTTTCTCTGTCCGTCCGCGTCCCCTTTTTCCCCGCCCCCTTTCTTTCCCCCCCGAACACTAGCATCCCGTTCCCCCCAACGCGGACCCTTTTTTTAAACCTCTCCCACGTCCTGACGTGCCTCAAACAACCCGGTCCCTGTTGTCCCCCTCCCCCCCTTACCCTTTCTCCTGGACCCCGTCTCTTTCGTCCTTGCGGGGTTGCAGGGGTGAATCGAGCCCCACCTCGGTGCCGATACTGGGTTCTTTCTTACCCCCCTATGACTCCCCCTTCTCTTCACTACCGACTCCTGAAAACACTCTTGCGCTTGAGTCCCTGGTCTCATCCTCTTAACCTCCCTCCAGTTTTCCCGCCCTCCTCTTCTTATTGCCTCACCCGACTTGATCCTTCCCTCCAGCTTCCTGACAGATCGCTGTCATCCAGGCGGGTTCAGTTTTTTCCTTTTGTGGGGTCTACCCCCCCGTCGTACCCCGTCATTTCTGTTTGTCGATCCGATTCCCTCAGTTTAGTCCACCTTTCTCTACTGTCTTCTCTAAGTTTTGTAGCCACAATTGGAGCAACTTCGTGTCCTGTTCCTGTGGTTGAGATTGTCCCCCCCGTCCGTATATCTTTTCCTGCCCCTCCATGGTCTCACCCGTCTCCCGGCCATGGTTATAAGACGGACCCGGTCGTGCGTGGCGCAAGTTGTTATCTCTTTTTCGTTGACCCTTTCTTTACACCCGTTTTCTTTCCTAGGCCGCCTCCCTTTCCCAATTGATTCCGTTCCCTGGAACATCCCCTTGTATGAGACTCACCCTCCTGACTCCTCCTACAGACCCCTTGGGTACAACAAACGGAGTCCATAGAATTTTTGCAGAGGCCT
>Ga0179593_1316688_pt1 | contig 15106 bp, 28 predicted proteins | sample CZODoug2_1_08_16_FD_185931 | JGI IMG/M metagenome (GOLD analysis project Ga0179593, IMG submission 185931) | Vadose zone soil fungal communities from Angelo Coast Range Reserve, California, USA - CZODoug2_1_08_16fungal (PacBio error correction) | ecosystem: Environmental > Terrestrial > Soil >... | reverse complement strand
TATCTCCCCCCCCCCCGTTTGTCTTCCCCTCTCCCCCCCAAAAGTTACTTCCCGTTACTTTTTTTCCCAGATTTCACTCTATAGCTTGCATATAACCTGTTCCTTAAGCAGATATCCCCCCAGGTTCTTGCAGGGTGCCCTTTATTTCGACTCAACTCGTCGACTTCATACTTCCCTAACCGCGTTTTGCACCCCCCATGGAACATTTGGTTTCAACAAAACCCTTCCCCCCCCCTCCCCCCCCTTTCGGTTTCGCCCTTTTTCCGTTGATTTTCAGTTCCCTTTTTGTATGGAGTCATATTCAATTGGTGCAATAATTTCTGCTCACTTGCACCTGTGTTTTTTAGGTCTGAAGTGCTCGATGGATTGCTGCCGGACCTGCCCCGTTTGATCGTCTGGGGCCCTTTTTTCCCGGAAGGTCCGTTGGCTTTTTTCTTCCCCCTTTTTTTTCCAAAATTCTACGTTTGTCGCAGCGTCTTCCATTCTTGAATGATTTCCTTATTCTGTGGGCCGGTGGTGAGTATGTTTTTTTCTGAAAAACCCCCCTTATTGTTTTGTGTGTGTGCCCCCTTTGGGGGCGCTCTTTTCCCATTGTAGGTTGGATAACGATTCCTTTCCCCCCCCTGTTCTGACAACTGTGTTTTTTGAAACCCAGTTTTTTTGTGGAATCAGATTTCCAGATTGCTATTTTTTTTTCATAGTCGCTCCGCTCTGGGTGCTCAATTGGTTTTTTTTGGGGTTTTGGATTGGAACAGCCCTCTTTCCCCTGGAGATCCCCCTCCTTCACAGTTCAATTCCAATGTTCCCTGGTACATTTGACTTGGGCCCCACCCCTGCTTGAGGGCCATTGTTTTTTAGGGTTTTTTTTTCGAGGACGATGACTAGTGTCGTCTTATCTCCCCCCATTTTTCCCCCACTTTTTCAAGGTAGTAACCCCTTTGAACAGGAGACCGTAACTGGAGTTTGTTGTGGTTGGTGCCCCAGAGTACTGGGCTTTTTCATTTTAGTATTTCTCCCTCCTTTCTTTTTTGAATGGAAAATTGTTTTCCCCCCCCCCCTTTTTCCCTTGGTGATAACCAAAAAGTGATTTCTGGTTTTTTTCTTGAATGTATTTCAGTCCTCACCCCATAAATCCTTTGACCCGTTCCCCTTGCCGATCCTTTTTTTGAAAACGGTTTACCCAAAAACGTGCCCCTCGAACACCCGTCTTTTTCAGTTTGCGAATATTTCAACAAGCCCATCCAGTATTCGCACTATTCATCTTTGGTCAGCTACGTTCTTCAGTCCCCTTTATTTTTCATTGATGTGCTTCTGTGCACCCTTTTCTCAGGTTACACCCTCCCCCCCAGTAATTTTCCCTTTTTCGCGTTTACTGGTTACAACCCCCAGCTCCCCCCTTGGCATGCCCCCCTTTTTTTCATCCTTTCTTTGGTTATGGTTTGCCTGCCCTACCCGGGCCGTTTAGAATTCGTTGTTTGAGACGGGCTTAAAATTTTTCCTTTTGAAAACCTTACCCCAGCTGTTGAAATTCTTTTTGGGGTATTTCTCCGGTGATGTCATCTTGCAAGAATGCTAAGTGGGTTAGCACTTAATTTCTTTTTCCGGCTTTTTCCAATGGGGATTGAGATACTTGTGCGCTTTCCATGTAGCTCCTCCCCCCCTATTTCATCCATATAGTGCCTTTCTTCGACTCCCTTAACAGCCCCTTTTTCTTTTGCACATTAAGCAAGTCCCCCAAAAAGGTTATGTTTCTCGAGGATTTTCCCCCTCCCCCCCCCCCAGCCACAGTTTTTTTCCTCCCCCCAAATCGCTAGTTTTGGCGAAACCTTAGGTTGGTTTTTTGTGTTTTGTGTTGATTTGTTCTCCTTGCGGCTTTGTTTATTTTGGCCTTTGGTTGCTTTTTTTCTTCTCCCACCCCTTTGCCGTGTCCCCCCCACTTTAGTTCGATACCACATTGAAGTGTGCAACTCAGCTCCTTCATCGCTTGCAGAACTACTTTTCTCTTCAAAACCGCGTAGAACCGGCCACCCTTTTTGTTCTTTTACATCGGTGTGTTTTTGTATAGGGTTGTCAAACCCTCAATCCTACCCTCCCTGAGGTCCTCGAACGCCTAAGACAATTTCCTCTATTTTGTGAATGTTACTATACTCAACAACCCTTGTTTTTTGATCCCACCCCCCCCCCGTGTAGATAAATTTCCCCGTTTTTTTTTTTAAACATCCCCCCTTGCTCCAACCATCACGTATTTTTCCAATTCTTTACTGCTTATAAGTTTACATAATCCGTGCTTTGAGCATTTAGCTTTTTTTTTCAAACGGTGGTTTTTTTTCCCCCTTTTTTCAATAGTTCTGTCCCTTCCTTAATAAGTTTGACAGTTCTTCACAAAACCTGAGGTTTGTTCCTCAAGTAGGCCATCACTAACGCTGTTTCCGTTGTTTCTACCTTCCCCTTGTTTAGCCCAGGCACGCATTTTTTTGTTCAACCCCAAGAAAATTTGAGTCTTCGGATGTCTTAGTGTCCCGGGTTGCATGACTGGTCCCCCCCTTTCCACTATCTCTTTCTTGGTTTTCAATGAGACGAAAAGTTGTCGGGGGGGAGGCGATCATTATTGACGATGAACTTTTGAGACATGTTCCCCCCCCCCCCTTTTTTCCCAATCTTTACCCATTTTTCTTTTTGGATCTCTCTTCTCCCGCATCATCTTTTTGTTTTCGAGAGTTTTTGATCCCACCCCCTTTTTCCAGATCAATTCCCCCATGATTCCAGATCAGAATCCAGATCGCACCTTTAACCCCCCATGATTCGTCTCTGGCCCCCCCCCCCCTCTTACTTCTGAATTCTGGTTCCCCTTTGTTCATGTGATACCCTCCCCCCCCTTCACGAATCCCCTTTGTTTCCCCCGTGGCTGGACCAGCTTTTAGCTTGGCCGATACGTGCATTGACCCATGTCACTCCCGGACCCACCTTGCGGTAGTCTTCTTATTTTGCAACCGTTCCCCCCCAATATTTTAAGGTTCCTGTACCCCCCCCTCCCCCCATTGCTATCACTTTTCCCTGGGCGCCCCATTCGACGCTCACATTTGCACCCCCCCGGCTTAGATACTTCTCCCGTTGCCTTAGATTTGGTCCAAAATAGGTGATTTTCTCGCTCTGGCCATAAACGTCCTATATCTTCATCACTTTTTGTTTCAACCCCCTTTGTTGGACCCTTCCCCCCCCCCCCCCCTTTGGTTGAAGGATATCTTCTCTCTTCGATCTTGCTGAAGTGCCCCCATTTAGGATTTGGTTGGGCCCCCCCAAACAATCCTTTTCCCAAACCTCCCATGGTGCCAAATACCCACTTTCTCCACAAACCTTTTCTACGACGTTTTAAAGATCCAACCTTGCAGTCGGACCCCTTTTGACCTCTTTGTCTTAAAATGTCCCCAACTTATGCTTGGTTGAACTACTTTTGACCCCACCCCAGGGTTCCCCCTTCCCCGTGACCCCCATTTGAACCCCCAAACTCCCCCCACTAGGTCTGCTCTCCACCCCACCCCCTATTTTTTTTAGGCAACTTAGGCTTTCCCTCTTCCTTTTCCCTTTCTTTTTTTGCTTGCCCTTTTGTGAATTTTCTCTTTTTTTTCCTTTGATTTTTTTTCCAACTTTGTCGTTTCTAATGCACTCAGGGACCCACCATGAGCGTGGTGAGCCCCCGAGTCCCTTTCCTTTCCCCTCCCCTTTCAACTCTCCTTGCGTTTATGTGGCATGAAATCTACTTGGTTCCCAGTCAACTCTAATCTCCCATTTGGGTCTAACACTTGACTGCCATTTAAACCCCCAGAACCTCATATTTGTTCCACGTTTCTTTTCCCCCCCATCTCCCGCTGTACCGCCATGTTCATTAATCTCTTCTCTCACCCCCCCCTATGCTGTATCGGCCCCTTTTTTTTTCCCTTTCATGGCTCAACCAGGATGCTGTATTTTTTTTGTTCCCTCCCCCCCCCCTTCTTTCGTTTTTTTTTCATATTTTTAACTGAGGGGACAACCCTTTTTTTGCTGCCCCCTTCTTTAACTTTTGCAGACAGCTAACTTGGCCTTTTCAACAATAAGCCGCGCTTTATCTTAGACCCAATGCCTGCAATTAGTTCTCTTTCCGTCCGGTACCAATTTATTTTTACGCAAATAGCCCCCGTCCATCATTTTTGGCACCCACGTTCTAAGTTCTTCCTTCCCCTTTTTGGTAACCTCGGCTTCCTGTATTTCCTGCATTCGTCAACCCCTTTTTCCCCCCTTTTTTATTTCTGCAGCCCCCCAGGGGCCCCAATGACACCACTGAGTTTCTTTTTTTTCTTCCCACACTTTCCTCGCCTGGCTTTTCTGTCACCCCCCCCCCCCCCAGACATCTCCCTTTTTCTCTTCCTTTTACTTTGCAATTTAAAACCTTTTTTCCCCTTGGCAGAAGGAGAGCTCAGTGACTCTACCCTCGTACCCCTTTTGCCATTTCCCCTTAATCCTGAGGCCTTCTCATCATGAATTGGCCCTTTTCTCCATCCCCCCCATTGCTCGGGTTCCCTCCATTCTCCCAAATAAGTTTTTTCCGACAGATGCCCCTGACGATTCTTGACCCCACCCCCATCGTTCTTCCCCCTTTTCCCCCCCCCCCCACAGGCTTTTTTTGCCTCTGTAGGCAAAGTTGCCCCTCCCCCCGGTGGTCAACACCCCTGTATTTCCACCCGCATTTCCCTTTTTCCCCCAACGGTCAGGCCCCTGGACCCCAAATCCGTTTGTTTTTCATCACTGCTTCCAAGACTTCAACCCCCTCCTCCTCTTCTTCCCCTAGAAGGCATTGTCCCCCCTATTGAAAAGGACCGTTCGTCGGAAATACTCACTTCCCCCAATTTTTTTTCCCCCCCCCGACTTCGTCGCTTTCCCCCCCCAGTTCACCCTCCTTCCTTTCGTTTTCGGAAGTTTTTCCCTTCCCCCCTACTACACACCCCCCTTTTCCTTGTGCGTCACAGCCACGTCTTGCACCATTACATGATTGCAGCCCCTTCTAAGTCAACGTTTTTGCTTCTTGACCGGACCTTTTTTTTCGAGGTTTTGGACACACTGTCCCCCTTTTTTTTTTTTGCCCTCCTTTTGCGTTTCTGACTGAACGGTTCTTTTTATTTCCCTCCTAGCCTCGTTCGCCGTGCCTCCTTGTGTGATTATCTTCTATTCCCCCCCCCTGCCACGTAGCGAAACTTTTTGAGTAAGTTACTGGTTCCCTCATTTTTTTTTCCTACTGATCCAAGCTTTTAAGGTGCGCGGAAGATCCCCCAACCTCTTTTTTTAGGCCTTTATGGAGGTTGCCCTCCCCAACACCATACTTTTCACCTTTTTCCCTTAAATATATAAGAGAACTTATTTGACCCCTTCCCCCCTGCACAACTGGCTGACGATAGTTGCACGGTTTATTCATGCCTTCAAACATTACACACGCGCGGATACCCTTTTTTTTTCTTTATTTTTCTTCCCCCCTTTTCAAACCCATTTTCATTGTTTGCCACAGTCTCGTGGGACACACATTTGTGAAGTGGGAGCCTACCTCTCCCACTGTCCTTGCGAAAAGGCCCGTCCCTTCCCGTTTACCCTCACTTACCAATGACATCTTGTGGACTCTTTCTTGGCCCCATCCCCCCATTATTGCCCCCCCCTTTCTTCCGAATTTTTACCGACCTATCGAAAACATGGCCCCTGCTTTGTTCTAGTACACCCCCCTCCTTTTCAGATGTTGCCGCAATTTTTCTTCCACGTCCCCCCCAGAAGTTATAATTTCTCTTTTTGTTTTAGTTTAGTTGCAATCTTCAATGTCTTGTAGCTTTTCACTTTTTCCCCCCCCTCTGGACAAACCGGCCTACTCTTTTGGCGCTTTTCAACCTCCAGGACGAAAGTCTACAGCAAATTCCCCCCTTTTTATTCCACCCACACTCTTTTCTTTTTTCTGTTTATGACACCCCATTTGATCAAGCACCTCGCCCCCCTTTTAAGGATTCCACCAGTCCTCTCCCCCGCGGATTCAGGTCCCTCGCGAGCACACCTTTTTTTCCCCCTTGCTTTATTCATTCCCACCACTGGGGAAATCTCCAAGTCCTGCTTCCCTCCCCCCGTTCGTGTCTCGACCCCTGCACTGGATGTGACCCCGTAGGATTCGAGATTATTTCTTTTTTCCCGTGTGCTTTTCACTTCTTTTTTTACCTGACATGCAACTCCTTTTGTCTGTCACTGGACCCCGTTCCCCCCCTCTTTCGACTGCACTTCGGAGGAGACCCCCCCTTATTTGAATAAACATTTTTTCCCCTAGCCGATCCCTTGGTCCGGTTCGACCCCGTGATTTTTATGGACCCTCAGGACGACTGCGTATGGGCTTACCCGGGTCACTCCGGAACGTCTTTCTCCGTCATGCATGACCAACCCGTTCTTCCCCTTTTCCCCTTTTTTTTTCCCCTCTGTTCCCCCCCATTGCAAAACCGGGCGTCCGCGAATTCCTCCCCTTCTTCAGCACTACCTTTCTGACTTTCCCATGATCAAACATGCCCCTTTTTTTTGACTCTGTCCCTTGCGTGGATGGCATAACGTCGAGTCTGTTCTGACAAGCTTTCTCTTCTGGTGATACCCGGTGTTCCCATAAACTTCCCCGGTTCCAAGTCTTTTCACAATCATAAATCCCCCCCCCCACGCTCCCCCACCCCCCCGTGTCTTAGTACCGGCCTTTTTGCCCCTGGTCCGTAGTTTTATTATACGCTCTTCGTCTTTTCCCCCATTCACGTGTTTTTTTGAGTTGTTTTGTTTCTCTCCCCCACATGATCTTTCACGCCCCCACCACTCCCCCAGGCGTTCCTAGAGCTAATTGGGAATTTCCCTTTTTTTTTTTTTTTCCGTGCTATCTTGTACCAATAACTGCATTTTTTTTTTTTCAATTCTGTTTTCAAGCCTTGAGTATCACCAGATAGCAATCCCGGACCATCTTTTCCTTCTTCGCGTTTACCATATTTCACGTTCCCTCTGGTGATCAAAGATTTTTTTTTTTCCCGGAGTTAATGACTGACGTCCCTTTGATACCCTGGTCTGTCCCACTGGCCCCCCCGCTTCCCCCTGCGCGATTTTATTTTCTTAGCTGTCACTCCCCCTTTTCCGGGATGACCCCTTGTGTTCACTAACTCCCCCACCCCACTCTTTTGTAATTTTTATTACAGGGGCACAAAAGTTCCCCCCTGTCTGCAGTGATCTCTCCCATGTTCTCCGGACCCCCCCCACCCCTTGTTCCCTGCTCTCTAATGCTTTGGCTGGGAAGGCGTCAATCCACCCCTGGACGTGCATGGCAGTCCTTGTGAAAAAGGATTTTTTGCCCAACCCGCCCCGCCCGAATCTCAATGATTCTTTCGATTCCCTCGCTAATAAAGCCCCCGTTCGACAACCGACCCACGCTTTTTTCTGTTCGATGTTGGTTTCAGAATTAGGTTTGGATTCCGTGCACCCGTTGGATACACTCACTTATCAGCCACGTCCCCCCCCTTGAGTTTCCCCCTTTTACCAATTCGGTATTTCCATTGTTATCCGAAACATCGGATGAGCTTTGACATAACCTTTTTTTTAAAACCGTCCCAGGCTGAAAATCACCTCGGTTTTGGGTTTTGAGACCCTTTGGTCTGTTGTTCAGTCTTCTGTCTCTTTTAAAAAAACCGAAACCTCTTCCCCGTACTGCCTGTCCTGCCACACCTTTGTTTTCACCTTTTACAGGGACCTTTCCTCTGCCGCTAGAAATGGAGATTTTTGCAGTTCTCCCCAGTTGTTCTTTTTTTTTAAACCGCTTTGCATTTTTTCATCTTTCCATCTGACTTGATTTTTTTTTTACCCGTCTTTCTGCCCCCCAAATCAGGGCCTTTTCATGCCAGGATTCGTTCTTCGATGCTCCCCCCCCTTTTTTGTTTACCTTCTTTTCTTTTGTTCCCCTTCTGCCCTTTTAAGTCAACCCCAATAACTTTCCCTTCCCCTTGTACACATTACCCCCCAAAGTCCTTGTTCTCTGCTTTTCCGTTCTTTTGTTCTCTCGGCTTCGCTTAACATGTTTGGCTGGCTTTCAATGTTGATCTTCCTGGACAATTAAACTTAAAGGTCACCCCTGAACCCACCCCGAGTTTGTTTACCTTCTGTTTTTCTTGGCTCCCCTAACCACCCTTCCTTTTTTGCCTGTTGTTGGAAATATTTTTGTCTCCCCCTTTCAAGGGGTAATGTTTAAGATTGGAGTGCTGGGCCCTCGTCCTCTTTTGCATTCCCATGAGGGCTTTCTCACACAGTCCTTCTTCGATTTTTAATTCTTACCTACCCACGTGCTTTGTATCGGTAAACCCCCAACCCCCATTGTTGCTTGTTGCAGTACTTTCTCAAGATCTTTCGGTTTTTTGAAATATTGCTATAAGATGGTTATAACACGATGATTATCACCTCCTGGGGCTGCTTTCTTTCCCCCCCATGCAAGTTTTTTACTCCTAAATACGCCCTCACCCAGGAGCCCAACAACCCGTTCCACAAACCCCCCACCCCCAGGGTTCTTCATAAGGCTCGCTTCCTCCCCTTTTTACGGTGTATTGAGCCAGTCTCTTTGTTTTTGTTCAATTACCTATTTTTCCTGTCCTTTTTTTTTTTTGTATTAGTGACTATTCGTTTGCTCCGAATTTTTTTCATTCTCCTTGTAGGAGTGTTCCAGTCGTTGTGGTTCTCCTTTGAAAAATTCCTTCACGTTCTGCTCCTTTCTTGAGAGTCTGCTCTCTGGGTTTTTTTCCCGGTGTTAATTATTGGAATCGCTAAACCCCAACAGATTGTGGTTTTTGGCCATGGCTATTTTTTCTTCTGGCTTCTTTGGATTTTTACCTTTCTCGTTCTTTTTGATGATGAAACTGGGTGTCCAGTCGGCAACACAGTTGGTTCCCAGTTGATCCCGATTCTCTTTTTTTGATGGTTTTTTCCCTTATCCTGCCCCTCGGTTCGTCCAACTTGTTTTTCAATCACATTCTTGACGGGCCTCTTTTGATTACATTCGAAGGTCTTGTTTGCCCGTTTTGCCGGATCCCATGGTTTTTCATCCCAACATGAGGGGGACTGTTTGTTTTGGGGAGGTTCACCGATTTCTGAGCTCTCTTTCAAGTAAAACCCCACCTTCAATTCAGTGCCTTTTTTTAGTACGTGACTTTTTCCGTACCTTCGCAGAGGAGCTTGTGGTTTTTGGGATCGGGCGTGGCCCTTGATGAGAAGTTTCACATCCTCTTGGTGTCACTTGTCTTGTGTCCCCCCCAATGTACTCTTACCCTTTTGTGCGTTTGATGTTTCTCCACCGATTTCCTGTGAAACAAATTCGCTACCCATCGAGACGCACCTTGCGTCAGTGTTTTCACCAACTGAGGGCTTATTTGCGTAATGCCCACCATGCGTTCCCTCTTCTCCCCTTGACCTCTTTTTCTCAAGAACCTCCTCAAGCCCCCAGTTCTTTCATGATTGGCCTGAAGGATCGTCTTCCCCCCCTTTCTGTCCGCCCTCTATTTCACCTCCCGCTTTGTCCCTTTTTTTACACGTTCGGAAACCGGGATTACCCCCCGCACCAGTCGCTTTCGTCCTTCCTTTAAAAATGGTGTTTTCCTCACTCAGGTTGATCAGATAGGTAACCATCCCACCCCCTTCATCTGTTCAACGTGCATGGGGTTGATTTTCTTCCCTTTTTTGTACGGCTGCCTCTTTTAAAGAAGTTGTTCCAAATTTTTGTTCCGGCCCTTTAGAGCAGCCCCTGATAACCCATGGGTTGTCGGATGTTTTTTTTTTCGTAGATAATCCCCTTCCCTTTCCCCATTTATAGTGTCTCTAGGCCATTCCATTCCACTCTTCTGGGATTGAATTAAAAGAAGCTGACAGTTACAAACCTCCCATGTTTTTGAGGAGATCTTTTTCCCCCCCTCCAGCCTGTTTGTGGCCCTCGCCCCCCCCCAAACTTCGTTATGGTGTTCTGTCGTTAAAGTGACCTCCTGGGTCTTTCTTGTTTTCTTTTTGTCCCGGTTTTGGCCTTCTTTCTCTAAACCACTTTGGCGTGTTTTCCAATCCCACTTTCTTCTGTCAGTTTCCCCCCCCCCTGCCAGCTTTCTTTCTTTATCCTGCTCCTCCCCCCTTGCGACCAGCTTTGCATATTTTTCCCCCAAAACTGCACCCACTTTGTTCTCTGGCTTATGGCCCACCATTTTCGCGTTTTTTTGCATAGTTTTTTCCCCAACTTTTTTGCTCTTTGGTGGCCCTCCAAACCCTAACTCATGCCAATGGATACTCCATGCCCGGGCGTTTCTATCTGAAAACCAACCCCTGGTTTAACCCCATTTTTTCTCTTAATGACTTTTCCGTTTTGCCCCCATTGCCCCTCGCCCCCCCACTTCAAATGTCTCATGTTTTACCATCGTCAGTATACCGCTTAGAGTTTCACTTTTACCCTTCTCCGATGTTTCTTTTTGCGTCGTACCTGCAGTGGGTGCTGGTTTTGCAAATCGTTTTGGAATTAGCCCATGATTTAGGTGTCTGGTCCCCCCCAAAAAGTATTTATTTTATGCCACACTGCCCAAATTCAAGTAACCCTACCGAGTTTCTAACGTTTTTTTTGCCCCGACGTTCATTTCTCATCTCATTTTTCCCCTTGAAAATGGCTGCCACGCCAGGTTTATGATTTTCTTTCCCTGCCGTGGAGGGGTTCCCCCCCCCTGACCCCGGAATCATGTGTGTGAATTTTTTCCTTTAACAGTGTGTAACGACATGGTGTCCCTGCCCCCCTCCTCTTTTGACAACTCCTTAGGTCACATTGAACTGGTTTAACTTTGGTCACCCTTCCTCTCTTTTACTAAGTTTTGTAGAGAGCAACTCTCTTACCCTTCTTTTCCTTTCATAATTCTGATTCGCCCTTCCTTTTCTGTTCACTTACACCCAGCATTACTCGAATCAATTTCCACTTTCTTTTTTTCCCTTCTTTCCCCCCCCCCCCCCCCGCCCTACCTCGAGCCTTTGGGTTTCCTCCCTTTCCCCCCCCTGATTAGCTCTGCCTAAAAACCAGTCCCTCAAATTGGCCGCACTCGTTCGTTATTCATTTCTTTGCCCAAAGACAAATCACTAATTTGACTGTCTTCCACCTCAGTGCTCTTCTTTGCCCATTGTCTATCTTTCCGCAGAGAACCCCTTGCTCGCACCCCCCGTACTTAACTTGTCAGCGTGACTTACTATTTGCCCCCCCCCCCCTCAGACGTCGTCTTTGGTTTTTATTCGTTGGCAAGTTCTTTCCAATGTTTTTAATCTTATTCCCCTTTGTAACCCCCCCGGTGTTGTAGTATTAGACCCCCACAGTTCTTTACTCCTTTCCTTTCTTCGTTATTTTTTCCTTTGCAAGCGTCAGTGCATCATGGCCCCCGTGGTTTTGTTCAACAAACCAAAACTGCCCAACCATTATTTCTGTTTGCCAATCTCATGAGACACAAACTTCCAGCTTTTCCCAGGATCACTCTTCTCAATTGGACCTTTTTGGCTTTGCTTGCCCTCTAATTGAAGTTTTTGATCAGGAAGGTCCTCCTGGCGTTTTTTTCTCCCCTCAGTGATTTACACCCCCCCCCTGGATTTTGTTACCCTTATTCCCCCCCCAGGAACCAAATACCCCCCCCAAAGGCCCCCCTTGATATGCTAATTTTTCCCCCCCCCCACCAACAAATTACTTTCCCCATAGATTTTGCTATTTTCCCCTGCCCTGTTTTTTTAGTTTCTGTGGAAAATCTCTCACCACCCAGTTTTTTTTTTCCTTATCCCCCCCATTTTTCTCATCAGACTGTCCGTATCCCTTGTCACAGAACTCCCACCCCCCAATTTGGACGATCCCCCCCACTTTGAATTATTGGTTGTAGAACTGAACAGGTAGCACCTCCAAAGTGGGTTTTTTCCTTTCTCTACCCCTTCCATGCTTCTTCCCACCAATGTTACCCTTTCAATATGAATCCGTATCCCCCTCAATCAAACCCCTCTAAGTGGTAGGTTTTAGGACCCTCTATTATTATACACCCTAGTTTTCTTCCCCCAAATGTGACCGTTTTTTTTTCCTTTGACCGCATCACCATTCCTTTCTGACGCTTTGTTGGTTGTTTCCCTTGGCCAAGGTACTTTTTCGGCCCCCGAAAACCCCCCCCCCCCCCGCTTGTGTGTCAAAATTCGTCGGGGGGTTTCTTCCCCATTTTAAATATTTTAACCTTTTGAAGACAGTTTCCCTTCCACCTTGGCATATGTACTTTGCCGCTCCCTTTTTTTTTTTACGAGGCTCTTTTCGTCAGGTCCCCCGTGTCCTTTTGGATTCCAAAACCACCATCTGAAAGGACTCAGTGTATGGGCCTCAATCCAGTTTTCATTCTTTAGTTCAACGACTTGTTCCGCTGCGATCCCTTCCCAGTCCACCTCCCTTGTTATCTGTTTCCATGGGCAAACTTGTCCCCGGCCACCACCCCTAAGTTTTTCTCTTTTCGGAAGAAGGCCAGGACGATCGAAGCCCCTTTTTTTTTTCTCGACCACTTTGCCTTCCCCAACCCCCCAAGCCTTTTCGTTTTTTTTTCTTCCTTGACCTTCATCCTTAAAAAGTTTTGGGACCGTTTACTCCAATGGCTTCAAGACCTCCCAGTATACTAACCTCATACCTCCCATGGCCTTTTTGTTTGTTGGTTTTTCCCACTTGGCATCCATTCCCATTGCTTGTTCCCCTACTGCCAATTTCGTTTCTCCCTCTCCCATAGTTGGTTTTCGCAGTTTCCCGGTGAGCCTATGTTTTGACATCGCAAGCTGAACCTCCCCCCCAACTACCCCCCGCCTGTTTTGCACTCTGTTTGTTTCCTCCAGTTTACTTTCTTTCCACATTTGGCCCCTGGAATTCACTGTATTTCCCCTTTAGCTCTCCCTTTTTGTTCGGCACCACCCCCCAAAACACCTTTTCTTTCAACCAGTCGTCCCCCACTTCCCCCCACTTTTTTCTTTACTCCCCGTAGATGCTCACTCCAATATCTTCCCTTGGAAGCCATGCCGTCAATTTTTCCGACCTTCTCCCCCCCCAGAATTTAGTCACCGCTTCAGGCCCCGACCTTCCACTTTTACCGTTTGGACATCTAACTTTCCTACCCCCAATTGCACCCCTTTTTATGCGACCCCGACTTCCCCTTTCACCCCTCTTGATTTTTTAGTTTACACCCTGATAAGTCGTCCTTCTCACCAGCCTGATGTGTGGAAAATGGTTCAATGCTTCTTGTGTCCGATTTTTACGTTTCTGTAGACCTTGACTTGATGTGAGGGTTAACCCGAGCCTTTTTTCTCTCTATGTGGAGATTCTTTTATCCACCTATATAGGACATCGTTACCCTGTGCCTCCAGTTAATACTTTTGGAGAGTACTTTGCTTCACCCTTTTGGGTCCCCCTCTCTCCCCCTTGTTGGGATTTTTTCCCATCAGGGATGTTAGTGCCCACAACCTTTTTTCCCTTTTTTTTTGCTTTCGCCCTCTTGTTCTATGTCCACAAATCATCACTCCACTGTGCACATTACCCCTCCTTAATGAGATCACTTACGGATCTGTGAATGCACCCTTTTCCTGCTTATGCCTTTTTTCTGTGTCAGTCGGGTAAAAGTTCACCCCCCCCCCTTTTCGATCTTGTCCCTTTTTTTTACGTCTTTTTAGTTTCCTGACTCCAATTTTTTTCAAAACTTTTCCCCAAAAGGCCTTTCCTTTTAACCCCATTTCAAGGGGAATCACCTGCTATTAGACCTGGCAGTTTTTTTTTGGGCCTTGTTTCAAGTAACACTTCTCCCCCACCGGTTCATTTTTTATTGTTGAATTTACTCTTTTCCCCCGGACCCACTATACCTTTCATTCCCCCCCACGTGTTTGCAGCTCTACGTCTTTTTTTCCCTCTTACAGGACCCCCCCAGTGGTGCCCCTGGCTTTGGGGTGCGCCTTTTAGGGATTCCCTTTGTACCAACATTCCAATTTCGCCTTTCTTTCCATATCGGGGACCGCTTTTTCACTGCTATACCCTTTCTCTTTACTGATATTTTTTTGCGGATTTCACTTTTCTTTCCCCCTTTTGGCAGTCCCCATTTTTTTGAAGTTTTTTCCTTTTTTATTGGTTTTTTTTTCTTTTCTCAAGAACTTTTTTTCCAAGAAGCCGCCACCCCCTGTTTCCCCCTATGCTCGATTTTTGCTGTTTATGTCAAACCCCCACCTCTCCCCCCCCCCTCATCCTCCCCCCAAGTTTTTCCCACCCCCCGGATGACCATTGGTGGGGGCCTAACTCCCCCTCGCAGGGCCTGAGGATCCCCGGAATTTCCTATGACCCACTGTTGACCTCCCACTCTTTTGTCCTCCTTATTTGTAGTTTTGTCCCTCCCTGGACGTTTTTTTTTGTTCTTTTTTTTCCTGAGAATTCGCTGATTTTTCTTCTGGCGATTGTTTGTACACAACTATTCTTTTTTGCCTTTCCTTGGTGTCTTTTCCCGTCCCTCCCCAAATCCCAATTCGGCTCCTCGTGATGCCCCAAGGTTTTTCATCTCCTCCAACCATTTCCCCCTAGTTCCAGACTCCTTTGACGGTTCCATTCCGGGTTTCCTTTGGGACCACTTTTTTTCAGTGAACCCTAAGGGTGTTGATGCTTTACGTGGGACTTTTTTTAATTTTTGTAGTGCCCAACCCAAAGCGGTTTTCCCTTTTAAAATACACTTCTTCGTAACGGGGACTGGTTCATGTATTTTCCTTTTCGCCTTCCACGGACCGTCCCTCTCCTCTTTGCAACCCCCTCCCTTCCCCCAGATCACACATGGACCCCCCCTGTTGGCGCTTGACCTGGCCACGGATTTTATTGGATCCCTTAGATTGCCTTTGGTGAAATCTTTCTCTTTATGGTTCCCCCATTCACTTTAATCCTCCCCTGCCCTTTCCTTGGTTACAACTCCCCTCTATAAATACCCCCACTTACCTGCCCCCCTTTCGTGCCCTTCTAGAATCCCTTTTCACTGGTTGCGTCCTTTTTTTCTCCCTTCTTCTTGTGTTT
>Ga0179593_1716739_pt1 | contig 15107 bp, 25 predicted proteins | sample CZODoug2_1_08_16_FD_185931 | JGI IMG/M metagenome (GOLD analysis project Ga0179593, IMG submission 185931) | Vadose zone soil fungal communities from Angelo Coast Range Reserve, California, USA - CZODoug2_1_08_16fungal (PacBio error correction) | ecosystem: Environmental > Terrestrial > Soil >... | reverse complement strand
TTCTTGCCCCACCCTTTCCAAAATATAATGGGTTCTTTTTACATGTATTCCCCCTCTGCTTGATTCCCGTTTTTTCGATTTTGACGTCTCAGTCATTTTCATGTGTCCGGGACTCATCCACTACTCCCTTCGTGAAACTTCCCCATCCCCCCTGAGCCTTCCCCCTTGATGTGGAACTTTTTTGGTCAAAATGAATCTTCTGTTTTGAGGCAGTTGGCTCAGTGGATATGAAATCTTTTGCCCCCCTTTCCTTTTTTTTGTGGAAGTAATTTTTGTTGTTTTCTTTTAGGACCCTCCTACACCAGTTGGATTTCTTCTTCGTACGTCCAATTGATGATGAACTCGCAGTTTTCGATCCCCTTTTGTCAAAACCCATTTCTGGTTTTTCCTATACCATGTATTTACAAATATTTATGAGGAATGCGTTGCCCACTTTAGCGCAACCTGTCCGGTGGCCTCTATTTTTCCATATTGGCCTTCTCCCAGGCATTTGCATGCACTCTTTTCAGGGGTGTTCCCCCCCCCCCCGCTTTCATTTTCGCCCTTTCCTCCCCTGGAATATTCATAAGGAATTCCGATTAAAGATCCTCCTTTTTTTTTTCAGTTTCCCCTTCCTATTGAACTGCTTATTGGATATATGAACTTTCCTTCTGATCACCTTCTCTGTCTTGTTTTTTCTTGCAATTTTTCATCCTTTCCCCTAGTGCCTCAAATGCTTGTCAAAAATGTTTCTTCCCAGACTCCTGCTAAGAACTCCCCTTGTGGGTTTTCTCTTCAAGCCCCTTTTTTAGATCTTTTTTCGTCCATCTTCAAAGGGAACTCCTCCCTTTATTTTTTCTCAGGGGTGGCCCCCTTCCCGTCAAACACTTTTTTCTTTTTTTTTTCTCCCCCATCGGTCTTCTTCTTTTTCAATTGTAATCTTTCCCTCGATTGGTTTATTTTAACCCCTGTTGTGACTGATCCACTTATTTCACAGTTCCCCTCCCCCCATTTGTCGTGTTTTTGACGCTCCATCATTTTCCATTTAGCCCTGGGTCTTCTTACCGTTAAGCCATTCCCCTAAATTTTTTTGGAATTCCTCGGTTACCCTTGTATTCTTCGGGGTCCCTTTCTTTGCCCTTTTTTTTTTTTCTGTTAAAATTGTTTGGGCCCCCTCCTTTGAATAAGGATTCCTCCTGTGACATATTTCTTAAAATCTCCAAATTGACCCTATGATCCTGTTTTCCCACTTTCAGACATTTTTCAGTCCCGGTGTTGTTGAGGGTCATCATTGTTCCCTATTTTTTTCCCCCGTTTCCACTTGATGCCTTCGTGGGACTTTTTTTCGTTCCTGCAGTTCATCCTTTCTTATACGTCCCCCCCAGAGTCCTTTTTCTTTATGCCGGATGGCTTTTTTCCATGGGTACTTGCTCTCCCCGCCTCTAATATTTTATCAGTCTTTTTTCCTTCTCGAGTCGTCTCTCCTCCTTTTCCAAATAATTTTTGTGCGGTTTCCTATGATACCCCCCTTGTTCCTCCCCGGTTGAGTTTATGTCTTCCCTTGATGGCTCTCACATTGTGTTGTCTTCCCCCCCTTTCTGGCTCTCCATTCTTCTTTGTTCCGTGATACCCCTTCCTCCAGTTTCTAGCTACCTCTCCCTCGCAACCACTCCCTTTGAGAGACATCTTTTTCCACTCCCCATGTGTGCTCCCCATCAAATCAACGTTTTCCCCACTCCAAGTGGCCCCTCCTTCTGCTGCCCCCCCCCTTTCGCGAGTTTTTGAGACCCGCACTCGCAACCCCCTTTTTTTCCCTGGAGACCCGACTCCTCCGTCAAACGACCCCTAGAAGATGAAATTTCGTAGAATCCTTTTTCCGACCCTCCCTCTCTCTGTCTTCAGAACCATTTTTTCGGCAAGTTGAAGTTTCTGCGCTTCCGGAACCCATTCTTCTCTGAAACTGATTCCCTCTGAAGCAATTTCAAGGTCCCTTGTTCTTCAGTAACAATGACCCAGGTTTTCCCCCACTCAACAAAACCATTTTCAAGGCCCCCTCCCATTGCCAAAACCTTTTTCCATGGAATGTGGACTTTTCGAATGGTATTTACGGAGACTAAGCTATTTCGTAATCCTTGAATGTTACAGGCAAGGTTTCTTACCGACTTCCCCTTGCCAAGGAATTCTAATGGAGGCCCCCCCGGTTACTCACACTGAAGAATAAAACGCCATCCTGATTGACCCTATTCCCTGAGACATTTATGGAATTTTAGAGTCCAGATCCGCTTTAGGGTTTTTTCCCACTTTTGATAGCCTGTCGCTCTTTTTACGACTCCCCCTGGCCCCCCGCCCAATATTCTGAAGAGACACCTCTTCCCCATCTGTAATCATCCCTATGGGTAGACCCCCGTTCCTTGTTTAGGTTTACTTTCGAGATTTTTCCCCCCTTTTTTTGCACAACCTTTTCCCTTTTTTGAACGGTTCAGCAGATGGCACAGAGCCCATATAGAAATTTTCCTACGGTCCAACAGACCCCCCAATGTGAGTTTTTTCCTTTCCCCAACCCCATTGAGGCCCCCCTCTCGATGAGACACCCACTTCAAGCATTCAGCCACCTCCCCTTCTGACCACTCTTCTTGGACTTCCCAAGCCGTCAGACACTTTGCAGATACATCCCAGTGATTCAAACTCTGGTTTATTGGCCTTTCCTTGTTTAGGCCATTTTCCGGAACACTCAGAGTTTTCCCTGTCCCCAAATCTTTCTTTCTTCCTGTGGTTACTCTCCCAACCCGCCCGGAGCGACAACCCCACAGAGGAGTTCCTATATCCTGTAAGAAAATGTTCCTCCCTTTCCAATTGCACCTGTTTCCAAAACTCCAACCCTCCCCTGGGTCTGTAAAGACGAAACCCCGGCAGTGCCTTTGATTTTCCCCTACACGGCTTGGCAGCTTTCCTTAATTTTTCATCCCAGGGTTGTTCTCTCCGGGGCCCCCCTCCCAAATAAATTCCCCTAACAACTTTTCCCACACGTCTCTCCTTCCATTCCGCCTACACTTTCCTCTTCCTCACTGATCCCCATTCCCCCTTCCAACAACATATCTTAAATTTCCTTTGTCCTTCTCCCTCAAAAGTCCACCCATTCTTTGCGAAGATATATCCTTTTGACTTTTTTTCCACTCCTTGCCTCTTTTTCTGACAGTCCCTCCTTTTACAGTCTTAAAGCCTTCATTCCCCCTGGTCCTCATGTCGCTCATTGATACTGAGAACTCTTCTCCAACTTTATTCCCTCTTTTCGGAGAGTGTTCCCCATACTTATTAAACTTCCTCCTTCTTTCCTCTCTCATTTCTTGCCCCATAAACTCACCCCCCCATGTCCTGACTTGCTTTCTGCTTCTACGGTTTCTTCCCTGAGTTTTCTTAATGATTTTTCTCTTTGCCGTTCCTTCCCTTTGAAGGATTCCGTGTTTCCTTCCACTATTCCAATTTACCTCCCATCCCTGAGACCAATTAGACTTTTTCCCCCCCTTCCTGATTCTTTAAAATTTCTTTTGAAAAGGCCTCTGACTTCGTGTTGAGCCCCCGTGGAGGATCTTTCTCAAAAGTTTCTTGCCACAATTTGCTTCTGTGGATTAATTCTTTGTTGATTTCTTTTTTAGTTGTGCTTAAGCTTTCGAGGGCATTCCCCCCTTTTCCACAATCTCCTTTCGAGTGTCGTCTTCTGATGAAATGCTCATTGTTTTTTTTTCCCTCCCCCCTATCTTTTCTTTTACTGGTCTTTTAGGTCCCTTTATGCTTGCCAATGTTTTTGCATGATAGCGCACCATCCTTCGTGTGGCCAAATCGAGAGGTTTGAGTTTGTCCCGGCCTTGCCTTTTCTCACTAGTTGTATCCCGTTTGGACCCTTTTCCCGTCGATCCCCCACTTCTCTAGGCCTTCAACGAGGACCTCTCCGAATGTGTTTTTTTTTTTTCCGTTTCTTGTTTTCCTTGCACTGTCAGTCTTTTATACATGCAATGTCCTCCTTTCTTTCCGTTGGTTTAACTGCTTCCTGTGTTTTTCCTAGAGATACCTTTTCATAAATGCTCCCAACCCCCCCCCCCCCTTCCCTCACCTGTGTGGTCTGTGTAGACCTTCGACTATATTTTCTGACTTATATAGTTTTTCCCCGGGAAATCCTTCTTGTTGTGATTTCCCCAACCCTTTTTTTCCTCCTCCCGCCCATCCTCCCCCATGCTGGCTTTGTCAGCCTGGTTGTCTACCCATGCTGCAATTCTATTGCGCTCTCCCTTCTTTTCTTTTGTGCCCCCTCCCCCTTTTTTCCGGAGCTCGCTCATGCTTTTTTTATCACAGTTAACCTGACTGTGTGGAGTTCCCTCCTCCCCCCCATACTTGAAATGATCCCCTGGGGCGTTTAAAGAAGGGTCCCATGTGGCTTTGGAGTCTTCAGGGTGCCGAGTGTGACCCTTTTTTTTAATCCTTTGTGTTGCCCTTTTTCCCTTACATTGGATAAGTCTTTTCTCCACCCCCTGGGTCCCCCCCTCAATAAGGTTCTTCATGTGGGTTTTTCCCTTCTCGGAGTTACCTCCCCCCCCCCCCCTCCCCCAACTCCCCCTGTCCCCTATGATCTGTGTTGTCCATTTTTACGAATGTTTCCCATTCATTTTTTTTCGTTTTCCTCATGGGTGCCCCTTGCTACGTTCCATTGTTTTTAATATTTGTTGTCTCAGGGCCTTCTTTCAGGCCACTTTGTATGACCTTCAATTCCCCCCTTTTCAATCTTGGGATTAAGTCTCTATGATAGGATTTCCCTGTTTTTTTCTTTCCCAGGTACGATGGTATCTCTTTTTCCTCCCTTATACTCCTGACTTTTTTTCATCTACCCCCCCCCCCCTTTTCCCCATCCAATGGTGAGGAGTTATATATATCCTTTATTTGGGACCTCTCCCCTTAGGATTTTTTTTCTTTTTCCTTGCTCGACCCCTTTTCTTTGATTTTTGATTCTCCACATTGAGTTTTCCAACGTTGGAGTGGATGGCTCTCCCCCTTTGTTTTTCCGTGATTCCCTTTTTCTCCTCCTCCGTGGTTAATCACTGACAAAGCTCAACCCCTTTCTTTCTTTCACTTTTTTCCCCCCCTTTTTGTCCCCTCACAGTTTCTTCAAATCAACGTTTTCTCGCCATCCACTCCCAGTTGCTCTCTCCACCCGTTCTTCTTAAAAGTTTTGGTCAGACTTCTTTTCTTGGAAATGATTCTCTCTCAGTCCACTCTTTGACCTAAGGAGAAGCTTCCAACCTTGTTACCACTGTTGCTAACCTTCCCCCCCTCCATCCGAGAATGTTTTATTTTCTTTCGGGCAACTGGTACTGGAATCTCTTTCTTTTCCTCCCCTGACCTCCCTTTTTTCCAACATGTAGAGAAATTGCCCTCCCACGAAGCATCCATCAGGTGTTTGACGATTTCTTCCCCCTGCACCAATGCCCTCAACCACAAACCCCTTAAATCCCCCCCCTCACTTTCCCCTCAACTGCCATGTCATGCAAGTGGTACAGGTCGTAAGCTTCAACCCCCCATTCTTTTCAGTGTTCACAGGAGTTTAATAAATTTCTCTCCGTTTCCAACACCCTTCCTTCCCCAAAGGTCCCCTTCCCTTTGAAGGGCGGCCACTTCGGATAACGCAATTCCCGCCACACCCTGGAACTCGATTCCACGCCTCTTTCTTCTCATATGACCCCCCCACATGGCTCTTTCCGGGCTTAATTGATTGGAGATTGAACAACCGCACATCGGGATTTTTGGGAAAGGTTTATCAAGCTACTTTGTGAGCGAGCCGGAAGAACCCCCACTTCCCTTTCCCCCCCCGCTCCATGCCCTTTTTCTCTGCAATCTTTGACCCCCCTAAGACGACCCCGGGGAGAAACCCCTTCCAGACCATCCCCGTTTAGTCTTGGTTGATTTTTTTTTCCCCCCGCACCAACCTTGCAAGGATTTCCGGTTCAAAGCATGAGGGACTAGACCTCTCCTCTGCTCCTCTTGAGTCTCCCAAACCCCGCCACCACAATGTAGGTCTTTCGTACTACACCATGCCTTTTTTCTTCTTGGTGAATCTATGAGGCCAAACCATTTTAAGCCACCATCCTCCCTTGAAATTCTCGGTCCCAGACACTTCTTTCTCTGCCCTCCCGGACCTGTCAACTCCCCGGAGATTTCCTTCGGAATTTTAACTCCCATTCTAGAATGGTTCGGTTTTTTCCCCCAGCCGCCGATTTTCCTGATGAGACCCTGCATGCAAAGCCAGCATCCCCCCGCCCCCGTTTTGAGGAACATATTCTTGCCTTCCTTTGCCCTCTTCTCCCCATTTTTCCCTCCGCAAAATACAATGTGCCCCTACAAGGGTACTACCCCCCCTTCAACCCCCCACCACTCCTCAGGGATTTAACCTCCTTTGATCTCTTTCCAGCCCCCTTTTCTAGAGGTTTTTTCCCCCCCTTTTCCCTTTTAGTGCAGCGATAAATTTCAAGGAATCCCCCCTCCCAACAAAAGTCAACAAGTATCTTTCCCCACATCGCCCCTCTTAATCCCTCCTGCTCCCCCCTCGTCATACATCACTTCCCTATGTGTAATACTCTTCCCAAGTTAACATACCTCGACTTGGCACTCCCTTTTTTTTATCCCCATTTACTTCTTTCCGTCCCGGAACAATATGAAGTTCCTTTTTATAACCCCCCCCCAAGTTACTAGGGCCCCTCTTCTTGAGACGGACCCCCCTAATGCATGCTTTTTTTTTGAAGTTATTGATGGCCCCTCAATTATTATCTATTGGCTTTTTTTCTCCTTGGGGGTTCGGCTTCTCAGAGATTATCGAAAAGGGTGATCCAGAAACTCCCCCCCATCCCTACTGCCTTTGAATTTTTGTCTATGCTTCCTTTTGTTTTTTTGATTCCGCCCCCTGAGGTGTGTATTCTTTTCCTTCCTTTGTAATGTTTCCGATCCGGACTTTCCAATGTGTTCATTCCAATAATCTCCCCCCCGTACGATAGGTTTTCCCGCTGTAGAGTTTTTTTCGTCCCCCCCTTTCCATGAATATCGTTGTTTTTTTTCTGGCATCAGTGGTCTCTGATGCTCTCTTGAATTAAGGAATTCCTGTTCCCGGTTTTTTTCTTTTTGATACCCCCATGCATTCAACGTGGATTTTTTTCCCCCTAAGGCTGCTGAGATCCTTTTGTTTCAATTGATGATGGCATTCAGTGTGATTTTTTAACTGTTTTCCCTGGGAGTAGTTTGTTTTTTCTGTAGTCCCCTTTTATTTTCCTTTCCATGCTTCCCAATCTTTCCTGCATTTTGCGCACCTCCTGAGACCCCCCCAAATTTTATGTTCCTCCCGGTCCTTGGTTTTCACCTTTTTTCTCCTGTTTTCCCCTCCTTCCCCTCTGCTGCTTCGTCGCTCCTATACAAGGCTGCCATGCCCCTTCAAAGTCTTTACAGAGCCCAGTGTGAGTCCCTCCTTTGCCTTTTACGGCTGTATATATTCCCACTGTCCTCAGTCCTCTCATCCTGATTTTTTTTGGCTGAATTTTTCCTAAGCGATAGTTTCCTCAAACTCTTCCCCTTTTCTGCCAACCTCGTTCCACTCACATTGTTTCGTTATGGTTTGGAATTCTCCTATTATATCATGTCTTTATCGCTCTTTTCCACGGTTCACCTCCGTTTTATTTTTGTTCCTTCCCACCCGCCAGTACCCGTAAAATAAAAGTCTCCCCCCCCCACTTTTTTTAAGGGATGTTACGACCTTTTCTTATTTACACAGGGCCCCATTCTTCTGATCTTATAATAAGATGTTCCTTTTTCCCATAAGGTTTCCATGTCCCTTTCCTTTCTGATGCCCCGGTTAACCCTCCCTCCCCTAATGAGATAAATCACTTATGGATATAATGCTTTTTTGGTGCAGCCTTTTGCCTAAATCTCCGGCTGGTTCACCTTTGCCAGCTGGTATTCTAAGTTATTGGTTACCCTGATTTCCAATTGGCCCTTCTCCTTTTTTGAGGTTCCCCAAAAAACTTTCTCTGCAAGGGACCTACTGTGCCTTTTCACCCATCCTCAAATTTACCTTTTCCTTTTGTTGTCCTTGCTGTATCCCCTTTTCAGTAACCCAACAATTTTTTTTCTCTCTTGTTCCTTGGTTTAATAGATATAAACGTCCTCTTTTTTCCTTTGTCCTAATGTTACTTTTCGTTTCTGAAGATATCCTTCCCCTTCCCCCCCGAGCCATGGGGCGAAGCTGCTCGGAGGATGTATGGGGACTTGTCCTGTCTCTCCAAGAGATTTTCTTTAGTATTCCCTATCTTTCCCTTATTCTTACCTCCCCTCCTTAAAAATCAAGGTGCCTTACGGGTATATAGACTCTCCCTTTCTCTTACATTCTTTTATGGATTCCTTTTCTTGATTTTGCTAAACCCTCTTCTCTATAACACTTCTCTGATTTTCAAATGTTGTCCCTGGGATGTAAGTGATTACCATCTTTTGTTTTAGATCTTTTCTCCCCCATTCTCCCCATCAAACTAACGTTTGAGAGCCCATAACTCAATTCCACATCCCCCTGGAGAGCCCCCTTGTTCCCCGAAGGTTCTTCCAAGCCTTCTCTCTCGACCGCACTCGCACCATTTATTTCGGCGTCGCCCCCCCCGAAGTACTCTTTCGGTTATCTCCCCCTCTTTTTTTCTGCTAGGAGATTCAGTACCCCTTTTCCACATAGGCCCCGATCCCATGTATCGTCTGGTGGTCCCCCTGGTCTTTCTTCGTGTGTGACGTGAGAAGTCCCCTATGAGCTGAATGGAACCCCTTAGATCCCCCCTCCTAGTACCTCCCTTCCGTGGTTTTCCCCTGAGCTCCTCCCCAATGCCCCATACCCCCCCACACCAGTGGTGTTTTTTCTACCTTCCAGGGATTTTTGCCTTTTACCTTTTTTTTTTTTACGAAGTACCCATCCCTCCCGGAGGAATCCCTTCTGCTTGAATTCCCCCCCCTCTTTTCCCCCCCGTTCGCAAAGGAACTCCAAAGATTGGACCATTGTAGCCAGGCTCAGAAGAATCCCCAAAAGGGGTCTTTCGTTCTTAAAACGCTGGAAGGTCCTTCTACCACTTTCGCATGAGGCGTTCCCAGGACCTCGTTCCTTAACACCTGAGGGTCTTTTTGACTGCACGACTGCGTCATTCTTCCCCCCAGGGACTCCCCCCTGTCCGTTCCCCTCCCTCCATCTTGAAGAGAAAGAGACCTCCCTCTTTGAATCTCCTCTGGGGGATCTTCCCCGCCCCTCCCCCTCTTTAGTTTCCTTTCTTTCGGTGGGCAGGACCCCAAACAATACGTGCCCAGTTTTGTTGGACAGTGAAGTCTTCTCCTTCCTACTCCGCTTAGGATTCTCTGAAAACACACCACCTTGAGCGTTCTGTCGGTTTTTCCCCCCTCCCCCTTGTGGACCCCTTTCCTCTCCTATGTGTTCTTTTCCAAAACACATGACCACGTCCCAAAAAAGCAGCAGGCAATTACTTCTTCTTTCCGTGGCAGACCCTCCTCGAGAAATCCCTCCGCCAAATTCGGTAGTTAATCTCTGAATGTTAATTATGCTAGACCTGGTTCTTCCTTTTCACGCCGCACACCCTTTCCGTCGGGGCACCCCTTCTCCCAAATGCTGACCGATCCTTCAGGGTCCCAACATCTAGATTTTGCCACCTCTCTTGACGATATAAGCCGAACCTTAATCCACAAATACAATGTGCCTCCAAGTTTTCCCCTAAACCCAAACTTTGTCTTTCCCCCCCTGCCTTATCATTTATCCCTTTCTGAACCGACATGCCCCTTCTTTCCATGCCTTGTGTCCTTTTTTCTTTCACTTCCACGTCTCATATCCCCCCCGTCCACCCCAAGTTACTTTCTTTCTAATGCCACATCTCTCCTCCCCCACCTGCTGCCTGCTCAACACAAAGCTTTTTAACCTTCTACCATCGCCCCCCCTCGACTTGGAGCTCTATCCCTATGGAATGGGAAAGAAATACATTGTGCATAACCGGACCCTTCATACCCAATTTCTGCCATTATTACCCCCTTTGCGCGATCCCTCCTCTCGATCCCTCCCCTTGCCCTTTCTGTCAGGAGAGTTGGTGAAGTTCTGTCCACGAAATTATTCAAGGATATCTCTCCGGTTTTTTTTGATAGAGATAGCCTGAATACGTATTGACCACCCCCCTCTTTTTAGGACTCTTTTCGTGATTCTCCCCCCCCTTAGTCCCTGTTTTTCTACTTTCCTTGCAGGTCTTGAAGTCTTCATGTGAAGGATTCCGGGATTCATTCCATCCCACCTTAGTTTATTTCCCAATCCTGAGTCTCCTCTTATTTTGGACTTTCCCTCCTTTCGACCAAAGATTCCACATTTCCTTTTCCTGAATCTTTTTGAGCCGGCTCAGTGTGTCCTGACTGAGGCTTCTCGCTGTTTTTTTTTTTTTTTTTGACTCATTTTCTCCCATTGTTGACGGTTTTTTAGTGGAATTGTAGCTGACTGGCAGTCTTTTCGATGACCCCTGGCCAACATACCCTGCTGTCAGTGTCCCTTCCCATTGAACTTCAGTCCAGTTCGAAGTTAAAGACAATTTGATTCTTGGTGGAGTTTATACATTTCTTCCCAGACCTTGTATTTCCTTAATGGCTTGAAATCCTTCTATGCACCTTTGGCAAACATCTCTATGCCGGGGGTATTCTCCAGGCATTTGAATGTTCTCAGCAGGGGGTGGTACTTTTCTTTCCTCTAACCCTCATCGCAGCCTTAAACTTTCCCCCTCCTTAGCAGGTGCCTTGCTTTCCGTCGGACGGCTTGTATATATTTCACCAGGAAAATTCATTAAGACCCCTGCTTTTTTTTTTTCTGCCTCCATTTTTGGCCCCCCCCAATAGGGAACCCCTCCCACAATTGCTTTTCCCCTTTCAGACTCAACATTTTTTTATGTTTGGAATGTAGAATTTTTCCCTAATATAATGATTTATAGATGGTTTTCTGATTTGCAATGCCCATCTTGAAAAAGTCTTTTCTGGAACCTCCAACTCACAGACCCCTGGGCTTGTTTCATCCTTTTTTTTTTCTCACCCATTCGTTCCCGAGGGCAATTTAATATTGCTATTCCCTTTTTTAGCCCTGCCCCCTTTTGGCTTCCTTCATGAAGTTTCCTACCCGACCCCCTCCTTACGATCCATCCTTTCCCCCTCTCATGCTCCCTTTTAGAGGTAACTTTTAAGCACTTTTTTCATTTGTTTGATATTTTCGGGTGCCTTTCGAACTTCTGTGGACCGTGATGTTCCCCCCCCTTTTTTTTCCTTCAATTGCCCAGTCTGGATTCCTCCTGTCCCTTGAGTGGTAATGTACCCCCCGTACACCTACATGAAGTCCTTCCCCCCCCCCTTCCTGTAAGTACACCCCCTTTTGAGGGGTCCTTTGCCTGGGGTTCTCTACCCTTCCCTGATTACTCGTGAGCCTCCCATGTTCCCTCTTCAGGAATGGGTCTGAATTCTCAGATTCACCTCAACCTTTTTCCAGAGAAGGGGAGGCCTCATGGAGATTTGTGTGATTATCCTGGGAAAGGATCTAAAGAGATTGTCGATTTCTCCGAGTAGATTCCTTCCCTTACCCAGGTTCTTAACTCTCAAGTTCCAACTGTTTCGGCTTGCGGGTCCTCTTTTTTTCCTTCTTGATTCCCCAAGTAGTTTTCCCGTTGCGTTGATGTCTCCACGTTGAGTGGATGGCCCCATTGATTGATGGCTCCTTTTTCTTGGATCTCCCCGGATTTCCGTTCGATTCTTTTCCCCTTCATCCCCTTTTTTCTCTCGCTCCTCTTTCAGCAACATCGCCTCAACCTGGGCCTCCATCCCACTATCTCCCTCCAAGAAATGTGGTTCCCCCACTAACCGCCTAATTTTTTTCATCAAACCCGCTTTTTGAGCATATGCTCCCCACCTTGCTTTCGAGACACCGCCCTCGCCCTAAATTCATGGGAGATCCTCCTCTTCGAACCCCGTTATACTCCTTCTTTCCTTGTGTCGTGAGCATTAGTACCCCCTTGAGAACACAGACAGACACCTGTAGATCCTTCCGCCTTTTTTCGGCAATTTTGTTGTTGATCTCAAGACCCCCTCTTTCCCTTTCCTCCTTTAGAGCCCATTTGCTCCCCCTAGTAAAAGAATCATCACTCTCGGAGTTCACTCTCCCCCAGGATGAAATCCCTTTTTTCCTGCTTTCTCCACTTTCCCTGTCCCCCCGCTATCATCCTGTGGTGGTACAGGGATTTTCTTAAACCCATCATGTCACCCTCTTTCTTCCTTGATGAATTCTTTCCAAGGGACCCCCCCCCTCCCCCCCAAAGGCTCCCATTGAGTCCCCCTCTTGTCTTCCCCACATGAAGAATCCAACACAATTTCCTCATGAGTGGACACACGCCTTCAATTCTATTCCACACATGGCCTGAGAGCCATGGAAGGATGTCGTTTTTCCTTCCAACAGCTTCCCCCCCTGTGGATAGCCCTAAGCCATGCTCCAGGGAGCTCCAACCCCCGGGCACAACGCTCCACTGCTCCGCCTAGAGGACAAGGAAATCTTTTCATTTTTTTTCTTGGCACGCCCTCCTTGAGGCTTTAGTTCATTCTCTAGGTGGGCCGACCCCCCAAAAATAACACGGGTGCACTTTCCGTCGCAGGCCGAGATGCCCTCCCTCCCCTCCTTCCCCCGCCAGAACGACCCCCCTTCGGTCTATCCTTCCTAGTTGGCAGGTCCCCCCTTGTGGACAACATGCATTCTTTAAATTTTCATTGGGCCAAACACAGTGAAACTCCCCCCCCCCGCAGCTCCCCCCTTTTTCCTGGCGTTCCTACCTGTTTGCCCTAAATTTCAACCTGTCACTAAACATTCTCGGGTACCTTATCTGAATTTGGAACACTTCTCTCCCTTTGGTTAGACGCCCTTGAAACCCCCCCGATCCAATTAGTTTCCTGAACTTAGTGAAAGAGCTTTTCCCCCATGGAGGCCCCCCCCCAGATTTTCCCACCTATCAGGATGAGGGGTGGCCCCCTTTTTCAACCCCAGGGGCCTCCCAAACCCTCCACCACTCTTATTTTTAACTCGACACCCTTCTCATTTCATAATCAATGGTGGCACCTCAAGAATTTCCCTTCTTTACATCCAGCTTGGATGAAGTCTCCCCCCCTTCACATCCCCCCCCTCCCCTTAAACCCGTCTCTCCCACCTCATTGGTAAGGCCATCTCAATATTAACCCACGTCTTCTCCTTCCCTTTGAAACCCCTCTCCCACTCCCCCTCGAGACGCTCCCTTTCTTTCCCCTCCCTCCATTTTTTTAATGAAGTCCGGAATCCTCCCTCTTGCAAGACGGACCATCAATCCTTCTCCCCCCCTGGGCGTCTCTTCCTCGCTCCAGCCACATTTTTCTTCCTTTTTGAAGTTATTTTTTTTCCCCTTCCACTTATAGATTTTCCCCCCCTTTGTTGGTGGCCTTCCATAGAAGGGAATAGTTTCCTCACTTAACCACTCTCCTGACACTCATGTCCTTTCCGCTTATCCGGCCCACTGCTGTGAATTGTTGTGTAGAATTCTAATGTGAAGGTCTTTCCTTATTTCTTTCCCTTTTATCTTCTCCAAGTCGCTTCTTTCATGTCGAGGAGGACACATCCAAAGGGAAGGTACTCCTTGCATGCATCGTTTCTTCTTGTGATGAAGCGATCTGTTTCCTTCATGAACCTCCTTTTTCTGTTTAGTTGGGCCGGACTTTTGAAATCGAATCACAAGATGGATTTCCCCCCCCTTTTAGAGATATGAGATAAGTGTCTGTTTTAAGGACTGGGCATTTTACCTCCATGGAGGAGTTTTGTCTCCTGGAGGACCCTTTTCCCCTGAATGTTGTCCCCTTTTGTCATCCTTGAGATTTTCCCATCTATATGTTGGTCCTTCCCCCTTGTGTGGATGGACGTTCATTTCACTTGTAGCAGGGTGGTGTCCAATTATTTTTTTCTCTACAACTGTTCTACCCCCCCCTCCTTCTTCCCTTAATTTCTCTCCGAATGTGTAGTGACCCTGATGTTATTGAACCCTTTTTCCTAGGATTGTATATAACCGCGTAACCATTCATAGAATTCTGCTGATTTCTTCTCCACTGGCCATCGAGTCCCCCATAGGGGACTGAATGTTGCCACAAATGTACCGAACATTCCCCCTTGGGGTCTGTTTGGTTTTCTCTTCTAATGCTTTCTTCTTCCGTCCCCTCTGTTGAACTTTCCCTCCCCTTGTTTGACGGTTTTCCCATAGAAGAAAGTCCAACCTCCCCCCATGATGGGCTGGTGTCAAGACGGGTTTTTCTTCCCCCCATTATTCTTTAAGGTTGTCCTTTCCTTCTCTTCATAATAAGCCCCTCACGTTTGTGCTTCTTCTCTCCTCTTCTGTCTCCCTCCCAATCCTCCTGTGTGGGTGAGTCTCCTTTACAGGAATCATCCTTTTGTGTTATTCCCTTTAAGCTCCCGGTCCCTCGCCCGTTTGTTTTTTCTTTTTTCATTGCGGTAACCCTGGAGTTTTCGTTTCTGGGGCAAGGGCTGCCCTTTTTTTTGAGGTCACCTTGTGGAAAACTTCCCTTTTTCCCTCTTATTTCATGGACTCCTCGTACACATACCCTTCTTCCCCCCATGACCTCCTTGTACTCCCCCCTTTGAAAACCCCTGGTGTTTGTTGCTGGTAATAATTGTTTTTTTTCCTATTACCCTCCTGTGCTTAGTCGGGTCTCCCATTAAGGCCTTTCCTTTTCCGCTCCTTTCTTCTCCCCTAACTTGCATCCAGAGCGGCTGAAGCCTCTACATTTTTGGTGAGGTATGGGCTCCCATTTTTTTTTAACCTTTGCGCTGTTGTCCCCCACAAAACAACTCTTTTCCCGACTTTTCTTGCCTTCGCTACTCTCCATGCCCAATCAATGTTTCTTGAGGGCTACCTTTTTTTTTTCTTCTCTAAATTCGGGCCTTCTCATTATATCCCCCTCTTATCCCTCTGGCTTATTTTCCCCTTTAGTGATGGCTATAAATTTTTCGTCGATGGATGTCAGTG